>Ga0247841_10000453_pt1 | contig 105567 bp, 104 predicted proteins | sample LaCruzMarch2015__2_FD_192410 | JGI IMG/M metagenome (GOLD analysis project Ga0247841, IMG submission 192410) | Freshwater microbial communities from meromictic Lake La Cruz, Castile-La Mancha, Spain - LaCruzMarch2015_18m | ecosystem: Environmental > Aquatic > Freshwater > Lake | place: Spain... | reverse complement strand
GTTAAATCCCTGGTTGTGCTGGAAGATAGTTATCATATGATAACTATCGATAAAGAAAAAGATAAGACCGCGCAGGAAACCATAAACTTCTTCAACAAAATACAATAATCGCTATGGAATATGATGTCATAGTTATAGGCGCAGGTGTAGGCGGGTTGGCTGCCGCGTTGAGGCTATCATCCCGCGGGAAGATAGTTTTGGTGCTGGAAAAACTTCCCATACCCGGAGGTTTTGCCACTACTTTTACCAGGAAGGGCTTTACCTTTGAATCGTCTATCCATTGCGTTGATTCTTTGGCTGAAGGCCAAGAGGTAAGGGCTTTTTTGGATGAAACAGGCATTTCCAAGGAAGTGGATTTTATCGGGTTAACAAATTTCTCACGCATAATCTATCCCGGCCATGATTTTGTCGCTGATTCTAATCTTGATAATTTTGTCGCTTTCCTGAAAGAAAGTTTCCTCCAGGAAAAAGAAAACATTGATAAGCTTTTTAGGGCAGTAAAAAAGTTCAATAAGCAATTTGATAGCTTCAGCCTTTCAAGGCTGCCAATTTTGCTGAAGTTGATGATCAGCCCTTTTGTTTACCCTTTGATTATTCAAACTTCCTGCCTTACCGCGGAGCAATTCCTGGATAAGTATATCAAGGACGATAAATTAAAGGCAATTATCACCGATATCTGGCGTTTTGCCGGGTTGCCTCCCAGCAGGCTTTCCGCGCTGTATTTCCTGATAATTTTCAAAGGATATTATTGCAATCCCACGGCATACATAAAAGGAAGCTCCAGCCGGCTTTTTAAGGCAATGGTGGAAAAAATAAAGCAATCCGGCTCGGAAGTAAAATTCAATACCACGGTAACCGATATAATTACCCATAACGGCAGGAAAATCAAATCTGTTATTACCGATAAAGGCGAAAAGTTTGAGGCTAAAGCGGTGATCTCTAATGTTAATGCTTTAGATACCCTGGCCAGTATGCTGGATGACCATGCTGTAAAGGAAGGTTACCGTAAAAAATTTTCTTCTATGGAAAAATCAATATCCGCTTTCCAGGTGTATCTGGGGCTGGACCTACCGGCAAAACAGTTAGGTATGGACTACCCTATTTTTTCGGTAAACACTACTTATGACCAGTTGGAAAGCTACAATTATTCTCTGGTAGGAGATTACCAGGGGTGTTCGCTGGAATTGGTTGATCATGCCCAGGTCGACCCGGGCATGGCCCCGCAGGGAAAAGGGAGCCTTTTGATTATGACTTTGGATGATTACGCCGGCTGGGATAATCTTACAGAAGAAGAATACAGGAAGAAAAAAATGGAGGTTGCCAATCAGCTTATCAGCCGTGCCGAAAAATATCTGCCGGGCCTTTCAAAACATATTGAAGTTATGGAAGTAGCTACCCCTAGGACAATGTCCCGCTTCGGCTCATCGGTTAAGGGCGCAATATATGGTTTTGCCCAGACGCTTGAGCAGTCCAGTATCAACAGGCTGCCCCATGAGACTAAAGTAAAAGGTTTGTTTCTGGCCGGCGCCTGGACCCAGCCGGGCGGCGGCGTACACGCTTGTTTTCTTTCCGGGATAGAGGCAGGTGATTTAGCATCAAAGTACCTCTAAATAAAATGCGGCTTAGCCTTAGTTTGTTATTTTTCCTCGCCTTAGGTTTACTTTTACGGGTGAACAACCTGTCGGAGCGTTCCTTATGGACTGACGAGTTTTTTACCCTCTTTCAGTCTACCGGGCATGGCGTTGATATAGTGAATCTTCTGGACGGTTTTTCTAAAAGAGAAACCCCGCCCTTGTCAAAGTCCCAGGATTTCAGGTTGTTCCTCCAGAGCGACCCCGCCAAACATATTAAAGACGTAACCAGGGGTTTATTAGATACGGATACCCATCCGCCCCTGTATTTTTGGATAATCTATATTTGGATGAAAGTATTTGGGGATGGTTTATTCGCGGTGAGGTTTTTTTCTGTTCTGATGGGTGTCTTTGCCATATTCCTGGCTTACAGGATAGGTGGGTATCTTTTTAATCAGAGGGTAGCCGGCTTTTGCGCTTTATTCACCGCTATCAGCGCTTTCAGTATCCGTTATTCGCAGGAGGCGCGCGCCTACAGCCTGATTATGGCAATCGGTTTATTATCGTCGCTGTTTGTGCTGAGGCTGGAAAAAAATAACAAAAATTCCGACGCCTTTTGGTTTGCCGTATTTAATGCCCTGGGGTTATACGCGCATTACTTTTATGCTTTTGTCGCTGTCGGGCAATTTGCCTATTTCAGCATCGCCCATCGGCAGGAGAGTTCAAAGATCAGGAAATTCTATTTGGCTGTAGTGGGTTCGTTGCTGCTTTTTTCTCCCTGGTTCATACAGGTCATCCTGAAAGGATATAATTTCCGCAACGCGGAGTGGGTGTTTGGCTATCCCGGGTTAATCAATAAAATAAGTAACTTATTCCTGGGGGCCAGCCGCTATATTTTGATATCCGGCCAGCCCGGTATGATTACGGGGATATTTTTATTAGCCGGGCTGTCTTTTTTTATTTATATAGCCATCTTTGGGGCTAAAGATATTATCGTTAAATACCGCAGGCAGTTTTGGTTCTGCTTAAGCATTTTTATCGCGCCTTTATCAGCTATGTTTCTTCTGGATATTATCCAGCATGGGGCGCTTCTGCGGCAGGAGCGTTTTTGGATGTTTTCTTTTTTAGGTTTCATCCCTCTGGCAGGATATTTTTTGAGTTTCGGATTTTCAAAAAATAAGGCGCTCACATCGTTATTTATTTTATTGATGCTGTTATCTTCGTTTTCAGTCAGTAAGGCGCAATTCGGCCCGTCTCCGGAATATGTTTCCGGCTGGATAAATAAGCAGTCGAAAGGGAAGGCAGCCGCAGTTATCGTCTATAATATAAGGAGCGCGGTATTCGCCCAGTCTTATTACCTGGATAATGGCATATACCTGTTGCCGGTTTCAGATGCTAAGCAATTACATAATACCGTCATGATGGCTTCCGGCTTAACCGATAAGATATTCATCGTCCGCCATTACCACCGCACCGACGCGTCTTTGATGAACCAGCTTTTCATGGAGGCAAAGGATATCGGCGCGGGGTTTAAGCTGCAGGCAACAGTTAACAAAGACGATATCAGTGTTTCGGAGTTTGTAAAATGCGCATTATAGGCGGCAAATACAAAGGCAGGCAGCTTGCTGCGGTTATCAGTATCCGGCCTACCCAGAATAAGGTCAGAAAAGCCTTGTTTGATATATTAGGCGATATTGAAGGGCTGTCTTTTTTGGAGTTGTGTGCCGGTTCAGGGGCAGTAGGGTTTGAGGCGCTGTCCAGGGGCGCCCGGGAGCTGGTCCTGGTGGAATCAGGCCGGCAAAGTTTATTCGCGATTAAGAAGAATATGGAATCCTTGAAGCTTGAATCCTGCTATATTTATCCTAAGCAGGCCGAAGAAGCGATAACTGCCTTGCGCAAGGATAAAAGGATATTTGATATCATCTTTTTAGACCCTCCCTATTATGACGGACTTGCAAAAAAAATCTTGCAAATGTTAGGGGCATATGATATATTAGCGCCCAATGGTTTTGTAGCCATTCAACACTTCAAAAAGGACGAATTACCTGAAAAGGCCGGGGGCCTTGAGTTGGTAAAAGAGTCCAGGTATGGCGACACCATGCTTTCATTGTATAAGAAGGAAGAGAGTTAAATATGTGCCAAACAGCCATATATCCAGGCACTTTTGATCCGATTACCTACGGGCATATTGACCTTATAAAGAGGGCGCAGGAGATTTTTCCGGAAGTCATTGTAGCGGTGGCGCATAATCCTCACAAGAAGCCTCTTTTTAGCGTGAAAGAAAGAATTCATATGCTTAAGAAAGCGGCCGGGGGGCTAAAAGGCGTGACAATAGCCGATTTTGACGGTTTGGTGATTGATTACGCGCATAAGCATAAAGCCAAAGTCCTGATCCGGGGGTTACGCATGCTTTCTGATTTTGAATACGAATTCCAGATGGCCCTGACTAACAGGAAGCTTTCGCCTGACATTGAAACAATTTTTTTGATGCCCCAGGAATCCTACAGCTACCTTTCTTCAAAACTTTTGAAAGAAGCGGCTTCTTTAGGCGCGGATTTAACAAGTTTTGTCCCGGGTTTTGTAGAAAAAGCGCTAAAAGAGAAACTGCGTAGTATGGCGTGAAGATAGATATAAGACGGATATCGCCTGAAGTATTGACTCTGACAGAAGAGGCCACTGCCAAGGCGCTGGATTTAGAGACGGATATAATCAAGTTCCGCGGCCCGGTAAAAATAAAGGCGGAGATATCCAGGATTACCAACGCGGTCAGGGTGAATCTGGTTTTGAGCGCTGTGACTTATGCTGATTGCAGCCGCTGCCTTAAAGAATTTGACAGAGATTTCAGCAAGAACGTGGAATTAAATTATTCGGTGGCAAATTCGGATTTGATATTGGATTTGGACCCGGATATCAGAGAAGAAATAATTTTAGATTACGAGGTGAATCCCTTGTGTAACCCGGGTTGCAAAGGGCTTTGCCCGAAATGCGGCAAGAATCTTAATGAAGGAGGATGTTCCTGTGGCTCTACCTAAAAGAAGGCATTCTGCGGCGCGGGGGAGAAAGCGCCGGACACATTGGAAAATTTCCAAAACTACTCTTACACCCTGTCCTCAATGTAAACAGCCAAAATTGTCTCATCGGGCTTGCAAGGTTTGCGGTTACTACGACGGCAGGCAGGTTATTGAGGTCAAGGTAAAAGAAAAAAAGAAAAAAGCTCGTTAAAACTCATATCGACAAGATTAAGCAGCCATAGAGGAGCATAAATAAAGATGAAAATAGTAGTTGACGCAATGGGCGGCGACCACGCTCCCGGAGTTGTGATTGACGGGGCAGTAGCAGCGGTAAGAGAGTATGATGCGGAAGTAATCCTGGTGGGAAATGAAGAGAAGATAAAAACACTTCTTCATAAAGCTAACTACACGGCGGATAAAATTACTGTGCATCCGGCTCAAGAAGTAATTGAGATGTCCGAGTCCGCTGCTAATAGCGTCAGAAGAAAGAGGAACTCTTCCATTGTTGTCGGGATAAATTTCGTCAAAGAGGGCAAGGCAGACGCTTTTGTCAGCGCAGGCAATACCGGCGCGGTGGTCTGCGCGGGAACCCTGGGTTTAGGTTTATTGCCCGGTATTGAACGCCCGGGTATCGCGATTGTCACTCCTACTTTAAAAGGCATCTCTTTGATTATTGATGTCGGCGCCAATATCGGCGCTAAGCCGATGCATCTCTTGCAATACGGCATTATGGCTAATGCCTATAGCCAGAATATATTGAATATACCCGTCCCGCGTGTCGGTTTGTTGAATGTCGGTGAAGAAGAATCAAAAGGCACGGATTTTCTTAAAGAAACCTATGAACTGCTTTCCAAGAGCCCGCTTAAATTCATCGGCAACGTTGAGGGAAAAGATTTATTCTCCGGCAAGTGCGATATAATCGTCTGCGACGGTTATGTCGGCAATGTCGCCCTGAAAGTAATAGAGAGTACGGCTGAGGCTATACAAGTATTCCTGAAGCGGCATTTATTAAAAAGCAATCTCCTGGAGAAGCTGGGGTTGATTTTATTAAAGAGAAGGCTGACTATGTTCAAGAAGGAGATGGATTATTCAGAATTTGGCGGAGCCCCTTTATTGGGAGTTAATGGAGTAGTGATAATCGGGCACGGCCGTTCAAACGTGAAAGCCATAAAGAATGCTATCAGGGTGGCTAAAGAGGAAGTTGAGCGTAAAGTCAACGCCAAGATCCTGGAGACCATAAATAGCATAAATCAACAGTAAGGCCATAAATATGAAAAAAGTAGGCATAATAGGTGTAGGCGAATATCTGCCAAGCAAAGTATTGACTAACGCTAATTTGGAAAAAATGGTAGATACTTCCGATGAATGGATTACTACCCGCACCGGGATAAAAGAGCGAAGGATAGCAGCGAAAAATGAGGCTGCTTCGGATTTAGCCATAAAAGCTTCAAGGCAAGCCCTGGAAGATGCCCATCTTAAGCCGGCGGATATAGAATTGATTATCGTAGCCACCATTACTCCGGATATGCCTTTTCCTTCAGTTGCCTGTTTATTGCAGGATGCGCTTTCCGCCAAGAACGCGGTTTGTTTTGATATCAGCGCTGCTTGCGCCGGATTTGTTTACGCGGTATCTGTGGCCAAGCAATTTATCGCCAATGGAACCTGTAAAAATGCTTTGGTAGTAGGAACGGAAGTGCTCTCCCGCGTGACTGATTGGAAAGACAGAAATACCTGTGTTTTATTCGGTGACGGCGCCGGCGCGGCAGTCCTGTCAGAAGTGAAATCCGGAGGTATACTCTCCACTTACCTGGGAAGCGATGGTACAAAGAAAGATTTATTGTTTCTTCCCGGAGGCGGCTCCCGTAACCCTGCCAGCTCCGATACTTTGGATAAAAAGCTTCATTATATAAAGATGCAGGGCAATGAGTTGTTTAAATTAGCGGTTACGATTATGGCCGAAGCAGCGCAAGTCGCCTTGAAAAAATCCGGCCGAGGATGTAAGGATATAGATTTAGTCATCCCCCATCAGGCTAATATCCGCATCATTATGGCTATGGCCAAGAAATTGAAATTACCTAAGGAGAAGATTTTCCTTAATATTGAAAAATACGGAAATATGTCTTCGGCTTCTACCGCAACCGCTTTATGTGAAGCGGTAAAATCCGGCAGGATAAAGAAGGGCGATATTGTTCTCCTGGATGCTTTTGGGGCAGGTTTAGTCTGGGGCGCCTGCGTGATAGAGTGGTAGCTTATCTTTTTGCCGGACAGGGTAGTCAATATATAGGTATGGGCAAGGGCCTCTATGAGGCCTTTGCCGAAAGTAAAGCGGTCTTTGATAAAGCGGATAAAGTTTTAGGGTTTTCTATTTCTAAACTGTGCTTTGAGGGCCCTCAGCAGGAATTGACCAGGACAGTGAATTGCCAGCCGGCAATCCTTACTATAAGTATCGCTGCCTGGGAAGCCTATAAGGCAGCCAAGGGAGCTGGTTTCTCTGCGAATGGTTATGCGGCAGGCCTAAGCCTGGGTGAATATTCCGCGTTAGTGGCAGCCGGAGTAATAAGTTTTGAAGACGCGGTTTACCTGGTCAGGCGCAGGGGCGAGTTTATGGAAGAGGAAGCGCTTAAGTCGCCCGGAAAAATGCTTTCGATAATCGGGCTTGATTTAGCTTTGGTCAAGCAAGTCTGCGTTGATGCGAATACGGAGATTGCCAATATAAATTGTCCCGGACAGGTTGTTATAGCCGGAGGCGCCAAAGAGATTGAGAAAGCCCAGGAACTGGCAAAAGAGCGCGGGGCAAAAATGGCGGTTATGTTAGAGGTAAGCGGGGCGTTTCATTCTTCCCTGATGAAGGGGGCCACAATAAGATTAGCCGCGGAATTAGAAAAGATAAAGCTGAATGCGCCGGTTATACCGGTAGTCTGTAATGTCACCGCTAAGGCAGCCACATCTGCCGCTGAAATAAAAGATAATTTAATTAAACAGGTTGCCTCCAGTGTTCTTTGGGAAGATTCGATGAAATTTATGCTATCTAAAGGGGTAAAGAATTTCATTGAGTTTGGCCCGGGTAAGGTCTTGAAGGGCCTGATGCGCCGTATTGAAGCAAGCGCGCAAGTAGTAAATATGGAAAAGGAAACAGACTATGCGTTTTGAAAATAAGGTTGTTTTTATCACAGGCGGGGGCAGGGGTATCGGCCGTTCCATCGCTATGCTCTTCGCGCAAGAGGGGGCGGATATCGTAATAGGCGATGTTAATATGGCGGACGCAGAGAAGGCATGCCTGGATATAGAGGCCATGGGGAGGAAGTCTTTGGCCCTGGAGCTGGATGTTACGGATTACCAGAAAGTGGAAGCCGGAGTAAACAAAATTCTTGACAAATTCGCAAAGGTTGATATATTAGTTAACAACGCTGGCATCACTAAAGACAATCTGATGTTGCGGATGAGTGATGCGGACTGGGATGCGGTGATAAAGGTGAACCTGAAGGGTACATTCAATTGTACCAAAGCTGTGTCCCGGGTGATGATGAAACAGCGTAGCGGTAAGATTATTAATATCGCTTCTATCATCGGTATCATAGGAAATGCCGGCCAAGCAAATTACTCTGCTTCTAAGGCAGGAATAATCGCTCTTACTAAGACTACGGCTAAAGAGTTTGCCAGCCGTAATATAAACATAAATGCGGTAGCGCCTGGTTTTATCCAGACGGATATGACTGCCAAGCTTTCGGAGGATGTAAAGCAGAAGATGCTGGCAATGATACCCCTGAATAAGTTAGGCAGCCCGAATGATGTGGCAAACGCGTGTTTATTTTTAGCATCCGAAGATGCGGCTTACATCACCGGCCAGACGATTGTCGTAGACGGCGGCATGGTGATGGCGTAAGAAAGATAACAAGGAGGAATAAGAATGGCAGTTCAAGAGAAAGTTAAGTCTATTATCGCGGAACAGTTGGGAGTAAAGCCCGAAGAAGTCACTCCTGAGGCATCTTTTATCGATGACTTGGGCGCAGATTCTTTGGATACGGTAGAGTTAGTCATGGCCTTAGAGGAAGAATTCGGCATTGAGATACCCGATGAGGACGCGGAAAAGATTACTACCGTTGGCGATGCAGTCAAGTACATTGAAGATAAAGCAGGAAGCAAGTAAAACCATAGTTAAAGTGGTTTTTAATATATACCCCGCCTTTTTACTTTGGCGGGGTAAATTTTATGACACAAGAAAATTAAAACATGCAAGAAAATAGGGTAGTAATCACGGGTTTAGGGGTAATTACTCCGGTAGGGAATGATATCCCGGTCTTCTGGAAGGCATTGAAAGAAGGCAAGAGCGGTATAGGGATGATCACTTCTTTTGACGCCAGTAAATTTGATTCTCGTATTGCAGGAGAGGTCAAGGGTTTTGACCCTAGATTGCACGGGATAGGATTTAAAGAAGCTAAACGGATGGATAAATTCGCCCAATATGCGGTTGCCGCCGCAAAACAGGCGATAGAATCTTCAGGGTTAGACTTAAATAAGGAAGATAGAGAACGTATTGGAGTCCTGGTTGGTTCCGGCATCGGAAGTTTATTTACCATAGAAGAAGAGCATAAGAATTTACTTAACAAAGGGCCATCTAAGATGTCCCCTTTTCTTATTCCGATGTTGATTGTCAACGAAGCCGCCGGCCAGGTTGCGATTATATTCGGGTTAAAGGGCCCTAATTCCTGCGTGGCTACTGCTTGTGCTTCAGGTTCGCATGCCATAGGTGAGGCCTTCAGGATTTTAGAGCGGGGAGACGCTGATGTAATGGTTACCGGCGGCACGGAAAGTTGTGTTGTGGCTACGGGGGTGGGCGGTTTTTGCGCTTTGAAAGGCCTATCTACCCGGAATAACGACCCCCAGAAGGCAAGCCGTCCTTTTGATAAAGAACGCGATGGTTTTGTTATAGCCGAAGGTTGCGGCCTGGTAGTTTTGGAAACATTGCAACACGCTAAAAACAGGAAAGCAACAATTTTCGCTGAAATTGTTGGCTATGGCATGTCTTGCGATGCCTATCATATAACCGCGCCTGACCCTGAGGGCGACGGAGCGATGAGGGCTATGAAGATAGCCTTGAAAGACGCAAATATGGTACCGGAAGACCTGGATTATATTAATGCCCATGGTACTTCCACAAAACTTAATGATAAAATTGAAACTTTAGCCATAAAAAAAGCCCTGGGCGCTTACGCCAAGAAAGTCATGGTTTCATCTACAAAGTCAATGACCGGGCATCTATTAGGGGCAGCCGGCGGCGTAGAGTTTGTGGTTTGTTGTTTAGCTATAAAAGACGGGATTGTTCCTCCGACCATAAATTATGAATATCCGGATCCCGATTGCGACCTCGATTATGTGCCGAATACGGCCCGCAAGACAAAAGTCAACGTCTGTATGTCCAATTCCCTGGGTTTTGGCGGACATAACGCGACCCTTATTGTCAAGAGATTTGAAGAATAAGGTTAAATCCCTGGATCTCGATTCTCCAATATAAACTATGGGTTATACAATAGCGGAAAAAATTCTGGCGGCTCATTCCGGCAAAAAAGAAGTAAAGCCGGGAGAGTTTATTGAGGCAAAGATAGATTTTGCCCTGGGCAATGATATTACCGCGCCTATTGCCATCGCCGAATTTAAAAAAACCGGATTTAAGAAAGTGTTTGATAAGGACAAGATCGCCCTTGTGCCTGACCATTTTGCCCCGGCAAAAGATTTAAAAAGCGCCAACCAGTGTAAGGTGCTGGCGGATTTTGCCAGGGAGCAGAAAATAAAGAATTATTTTGAAATCGGCTGCATGGGCATAGAGCATGCGCTTTTGCCTGAGATGGGGCTGGTTTTGCCGGGAGACCTGGTCATCGGTGCGGATTCGCATACCTGCACTTACGGGGCTTTAGGGTGTTATTCCACAGGCATCGGCTCAACCGACCTGGCACGCGCCTTTGTTGACGGAAAAATCTGGCTTAAAGTCCCTGCTTCGGTAAAGTTTATTTTTAAAGGCAAGCTTAATAAATGGGTGGGCGGCAAGGACCTGATTTTATTTACCATCGGGAATATCGGTGTAGACGGAGCTTTGTATAAAGCCATGGAGTTTTGCGGCCCGGTTATTTCCGGCTTAGGCATGGACGATAGATTTTCAATGAGCAATATGGCGATTGAAGCGGGAGCAAGGGCAGGCATAATCGCTGCCGATAAGATTACTAAGTCATACATCGCGCCTTTCAAGCGCAAGGCAAAGTTTTACCAATCTGATCCAGACGCTTCTTACGAGAAGGTCTACGAGTGGGATGTTACGGGCTTGGAGCCGCAGGTGGCCTGCCCGCATTTACCCAGCAATACCAAGCCGGTCAGCAAGTTAAAAGATATCAGGCTGGACCAGGTGGTGATAGGTTCCTGCACCAACGGCAGGATTACTGATTTAAGGATTGCCGCCAAGATTTTAAAAGGCAGGAAAGTAAAACCGGGCTTAAGGCTGATAATTTTTCCGGCTACCCAGAAGATATACCTGCAGGCGGTTAAAGAAGGCTTAGCCGAGATTTTTGTCAAGGCGGGCGGAGTTTTTTCTACTCCGACTTGCGGGCCCTGCCTGGGCGGGCATATGGGGATAATCACCGAAGGTGAAGTTTGCCTGGCAACCACAAACAGGAATTTTATCGGCAGGATGGGCAGCCCTAAATCTTTTGTCTATCTGTCTAATCCAGCAGTAGCTGCTGCTTCTGCGGTCAGGGGGAAAATTACCCATCCGGGAGCGCTATGATTATCAAAGGACGGGTGCATAAATTTGGCGGTGATATAAATACCGATGACATTATCGGGGCGAAATACCTGGTTTCCACCGATGCTAAGGAATTGGGAAAGCATTGCATGGAGAGCATACAGCCGGATTTCACCCAGAAAGCCCAGCCCGGAGATATCATTGTTGCCGGGAAAAATTTTGGCTGTGGTTCTTCGCGCGAACATGCCCCTCTGGCCATCAAAGGTTGCGGTATCCAGGCGGTTATTGCCAGGAGTTTTGCCGCGATTTTTTTCAGGAATGCCATAAATATTGGCCTGCCGTTTTTGGAACTGGATGCGGTAGATAAGATTAAAGACGGGGATACCCTTGAAATAGATTTGACCAGCGGTACAATTAAGAATATTAGCCAGAATGAAGTTTACAAGACCCAGGTCTTCCCTGAATTTTTGCAGTCAATCGTCAGTTGCGGCGGATTGATTAATTGGATTAAGGCAAAGAAGGAGGAGCGATGATTGAAAAGCAGAAACGCCAGGTCAATGTTGTTTGTAATGACGGCCTCTCCATAAGTGCCTTTGTCTATGTCTTTGGCGAGCAGCGGCTTTTGGATGTAATGAATAATGTCCAGGAAAAATTTGTCTTATTGATTGAAGCGGAGATCTCCCAGCAGGAAGATTTGCACCCCTTTAAGTTAGCTGCTAAAGTAACCGAAAAGAGGGAAAGCCTTATCTTAAATAAGTCCGCTATTAAGTGGGTAGTGGAGATTTAGTTAGAGGAGCTCTCCCGCTTCGCGGGATTTCACTAAATAAAATCTAGAGGAGTTCAAATGTATAAGATAGCAGTTATTGGCGGCGACGGTACCGGCCCTGAGGTAGTCCGCGAAGGCCTGAAAGTAATGGCGGCAGCGGGCAAGAAATTTAATTTTAAATACGAATCGCGCGAGTTTGATTTCAGCGGCCAAAGGTATTTGAAGACCGGTAAACTCGTAGATGACCATGATATATCAGAGTTGAAGAAATATAACGCGATATACCTGGGAGCAGTAGGCGACCCGGAGGTAAAACCGGGGATTATTGAGACAGGGGTGTTGTTGAAGCTAAGGTTTGCCCTTGACCAGTATATTAATCTGCGGCCGGTCAAACTTTATAGTTCTGATTTCTGCCCTCTAAAGGATAAGAAACCGGAAGATATTGATTTTGTGGTAGTGCGTGAAAATTCCGAGGGGTTGTATAAAGGGATGGGCGAGTTTAAAGAAAAAGGCACCAAAGATGAAGTAGCTATCCAGATTTCCTATAATACACGCAAGGGGGTTGAGCGCTGTATCCGTTTTGCCTTTGATTACTGTAAAAAGAGGAATAAAAAGAATAAGCTGACCCTTTGCGGGAAGACTAATGTGCTTACTTATGCCTGGGACCTCTGGGAGAGGACATTTCATGAGGTAGCCAGGGAATACCCCGGCATCGCCACTGATTATGCCCATGTGGATGCTACCACGATGTGGTTTGTAAAGAACCCGGAGTGGTTTGATGTGATTGTCACCGATAATATGTTCGGCGATATCATCACTGATTTAGGGGCGATGATCCAGGGTGGAATGGGTATTGCCGCAGGCGGCAATATCAATCCTGAAGGCATCTCTATGTTTGAACCGATTGGCGGAAGCGCGCCTAAATATACCAACAAAAATGTGATTAATCCGTTGGCCGCGATTTGCGCCGCGGGTATGATGCTGGAAAACCTGGGCGAAACAAAGGCCGGTAAGGCAGTTGAAGAGGCAGTAATAAAAGTCGCCCGGACAAAATTAAAATCTCTTGCCGCGGGAAAGATGGGATATTCTACCCAGGAAGTAGGGGATTTAGTGGTGGAGAACTTATGAAAAAATACAATGTTGCGGTAGTCGGTGTAGGGGTAGTAGGGATTGAAATGCTGAGAGTTTTAAAACAGCGTAATTTTCCTGTGGGAGAACTGCGCGTTTTTGCCCGTTCAGCCAGGAATATTGAAGTAGACGGCCAAAACTATGCGGTAGAGGCGGTTTCGCCGGATAGTTTTAACGGTATTAATATCGCTTTATTCGCCGGGACCGAAGGTGAAAAAGGCGCGGCGGTAACTTACGCCCAGGAAGCGATTAAAAGAGGAGCGGTAGTGATTGACAACGGCGCGGATTTCCGGATGGACCCTAAAGTCCCGCTGGTAGTGCCGGAGGTCAACGCTAAGGATGTAAAGAAACATAAAGGCATAATCGCCAATCCTAACTGTTCTACTATCCAGATGGTGGTAGCTTTATGGCCGATTTATAAAAAAGCCGGAATAAAGAGGATAATCGTTACTACCTTGCAGGCTTCTTCAGGAGCAGGTAAAAGCGCGGTGGAGCAGTTAAAAGAAGAGGTTTCTTTGATAGCTGCAGCTGGCTTTATAGATTTACATGTAAAGGCGGGAAATAAAGCTATGCCGCAGCAGCTCGCGTTTAATGTTTTCCCGCATATCGGCGGTTTCGTTGAAGACGATTACACCAGTGAAGAATGGAAATTGGTCCGCGAGACTCACAAGATCATGCACGATGATAAAATCAGGATTTCTGCTACTACGGTAAGAGTGCCTGTGCGCACTGGCCATTCCGAGTCAGTTTATATAGAAACCGCAAAGCCCATTAAGCCGGATAAGGTACGTGAATTGCTCTCTAAGTCGCCCGGGCTTCAGGTGATAGATGATCCCAGGAGTAATCTGTACCCTATGCCTTATGATGTGGAAGGCAAGGATGATACTTATGTGGGAAGGATCCGCAAAGATAGTTTTGTAAAGAATGGTTTATGGCTTTGGGTGGTTGCCGATAATCTGCGTAAAGGGGCGGCGACCAATGCCGTGCAAATCGCGGAATGCGTAATCTCAAGCTCGAAATAGAATACGACGGGACGAATTACTGCGGTTGGCAGGTCCAGGATAACAGTCCACGGAAAAAATCCATTCAAGAAGTAATCGAGAAGGTCCTTGGTAAAATCCTTCAAGAGAAAATACATCTGACAGCTTCCGGAAGAACCGATGCCGGGGTGCATGCTTATGCCCAGGCGGCGAACTTCAAAACCAACTCAAAGATAACCCCGCGGAAACTGCTGGGTGCTCTTAACGGCATGTTGCCTGCGGATATAACCATTGCCAGGGTAGAAGAGAAGAACCTTGATTTTCACAGCCGTTTTAGCGCGAAATCAAAGATTTACCGTTACAGCATATTAAACCGGCAGTATCCTTCTGCATCCTTGAGGAATACAGCCTATTTTTACCCTCACCCTCTGGATGTGAAGCTTATCAGGCAGGAGGCAAAGGCTATCTTGGGCAGGCATGATTTTAAGTCTTTTCAGGGCTCTGATGCCGGAAAGCAGGATACGGTGAGGACCATAAAGGAAGTGAAAATCACCAAGAGCCGGGATTTGATATGCATTGATATTGAGGGAAATGGTTTTTTGTATAATATGGTGCGCAGCATCGTGGGCACGCTTATTGAGATAGGCAGGGGTAAGCTGGCTGCAGGAAGCATGAGGAAGATATTGCGCCTTAAGGACAGGAAATCTGCCGGGCCGACTGCTCCGGCCAAGGGGTTGTGTTTGGTCAGGGTAAAGTACTAGAAAAAAATGTTTGACTTAACCAAAAAATATGTTATAATTTACTTTCTATGAATAGAACCTACGTAGCTAAAAAAGAAGACATAAAAAGGCAGTGGTACTTGGTGGATGCCAAGGATAAAATACTCGGCAGGGTTGCCGCTAAGGTAGCGTCAATCTTAAGAGGCAAGCACAAGCCGATATTTACCCCTCATCTTGATACCGGTGACGGCGTCATCGTGATAAACACTTCATTGATCAGGGTATCCGGCAGAAAACTCAAGCAGAAGGTTTACCAGCGTTATTCGGGTTATCCCGGCGGGCAAAGAGAGGTGTCTTTAGAGGTGATGCTGGCAAAGAAGCCCGCGACAGTGATGCACTTGGCGATACAACGCATGCTTCCCAGCGGGCCTTTAGGCAGGGATATGATTAAAAAGCTTAAAGTCTATGCTGATGATAAGCATCCCCACAAGGCGCAGAATCCGGTAGTTTTGGAGGTATAATTTAAAATGGATCAAATTACTAAATATATGGCAGTAGGAAGGCGTAAAGAATCAGTGGCGAGAGTTCAGCTTTTGCCCGGCAAGGGGGGTATTGTGGTTAATGCCCGGCCGTATGATAAATATTTTTTCCGCGAGACAGACAGGATTATCGTGACCCAGCCTTTGGCGGTAAGTAATAACCTGGCCAAATATGACATCATTGCCAATATCAACGGAGGCGGTCTGACCGGCCAGGCAGGGGCCTTGCGGCATGGTATTTCACGCGCTTTAATATTAGCGGATCCGGAGTTAAAGGATCTATTGCGTAAGTCGGGATTCCTGACCCGCGACCCGCGCGCGAAAGAGCGCAAGAAATACGGGCAGAAAGGCGCGCGTAAGCGCTTCCAGTGGACAAAGAGGTAAGGATGATTTACAGTTAACTTTAGATAAAAGAATAGATTCAGAAAATCCCGCTGGAAGGCGGGATTTTTTATTGCATATTTCCGACGAGAAAATACTTGACTAGGTATATTTTTTAGCTTAATATGGACATATTAAAGTAAAGGAGAAAATATGATAAACGTAGGTATAATTGGCGCTACAGGATATGCCGGCGAAGAGTTGATTGATATCCTCTTGAGGCATCCCGGCGTAAAAATAAGAAACATCTCCGCCAAGATTGATAAGCCTCAGGATATATCCGATATATTCCCCAAGTTCAAGGGCAGAATAAGCATGGCCTGCGATATGCCGGATATAAAAGAGATTACCGCGGCCTGTGATTTAATTTTCCTGGCCTTGCCGCACACCGTATCCATGGATATCGTCCCGAAATTACTTGCGGCGGGTAAAAAAGTGATTGACCTGAGCGCGGATTACCGGTTAAAAGATATTAAAATATATAAACAATTTTATAACGTCGCCCATAAAGATAAAGCCCATTTGAGCGAAGCGGTTTATGGCCTGCCTGAAATTTACCGGGCTAAAATCAAGAGGGCAGGGCTTGTTGCTAATCCGGGATGTTATCCTACGGTAAGCATATTATCCCTTGCTCCGTCGGCAGCCCTTGGCCTGATTGATACGGATTCAATAATTATTGATGCCAAATCAGGGGTAACCGGCGCGGGGAGAAAGTTAGCCGAAGGTTTTCTTTTCTCGGAAATTAACGAAGATTTCAAGGCCTATAAAGTAGACGCGCACCAGCATTCGCCTGAGATCAACCAGGAGTTATCAAAATTGGCCGGCAAAAAAATAAAGGCGACTTTTGTCCCGCATCTATTGCCTTTGAACAGAGGGATTTTAACCACTATATACATAAAGAAAAAAGAAGGAGCGAAAAATGGCCTCCTGGATTTATACAAAAAATTCTACAAGAAAGAGCCTTTTGTAAGAATCAGGGAAGAGGGTAATTTCCCCAGGCTTAAAGATGTGGTAAATACCAATTTTTGCGATATTGCGATTAAAGAAACTTCCGATAGCGCTATTATTATTTCTGCCATTGATAATTTATTGAAAGGCGCATCGGGCCAGGCGGTGCAGAATATGAACATCATGTATAATTTCCCCGAATATACGGCATTACTCTAATGAAAATATATAAAAAAGCGATTTTACCCGCAGGTTTCAGCGCTAACGGAATAGCCTGCGGCATAAAGAAATCAGGAAAATTGGATTTGGCGCTGCTTTATTCAGAGCTGCCGGCAAAAGCCAGCTGTCAATTCACCGCTAATAAAATGATAGCCGCGCCGATTAAATTAAATAAAAAATACCTGAGCAGTAATAAGCAGTTTCGGGCAATCATCGCCAATAGCGGTAATGCCAATGCTTTTACCGGTAGAGGGGGCTTGAAAGACAGCGAGGAAACAACTAAAAGTTTAGCTATTGCCCTGAAAGTAAATAAGGAAAGTATCCTCATTGCTTCCACGGGGATTATCGGCAGAAGGTTGCCTTTATTAAAAATTAAGAAAGCTATGCCCGGATTAGCCGCGGGATTATCCGCGGGAGGCATAGACAAAGCAAAGAAAGCGATATTAACTACCGACACTTTTACTAAGGAGGTTAGCGTAAAATTTAATATCGGTAATAAGGCGGTTACTGTCTGCGGCATAGCTAAGGGTTCGGGAATGATCGCGCCGACTATGGCTACTATGCTGGCGTTTATCCTTACCGACGCGAATATCACCCAAGGGGCCCTGAATAAAGCCTTAAAGATTTCGGTGGAAAATTCCTTTAATTGCATAACCGTGGACGGCTGCATGAGCACTAATGACAGCGTGATGCTGTTAGCTAACGGCGCAAGCCGGAATACTGCGATTGATGAAAACAAGAATTTTAATCTTTTTGCCGCGGCCTTAAAGACAGTATGCCTTGAGCTGGCTAAATCAATTGTCAGGGACGGCGAGGGGGCGACTAAATTCATCCGGATTCAGGTAGATAAAGCAAGGGATTGCCATCAGGCCAGGAAAGCGGCATTATATATTGCCAATTCAAACCTGGTTAAGACAGCCATATACGGCGAGAACCCTAATTTTGGCAGGATTGTTTCTGCTGTAGGCGCAAGCGGTATAGATGCAAAAGAAGAGGACTTAAAAATCAAGGTAAGCCCTCTGAATAAGAAAGAAATAAGTATTAATGTTTCTATCAACAGGGGTAATTCCCGGGCAATAGTTTATACCTCTGATTTGACCCCGGAATATATAAAAATTAACGCGGCATATAATTAAGGAAGGTTAAAATGGAAGAGGCTATTAAAAAAGCGGATGTCCTGGTAGAAGCGTTGCCCTACATAAAGAAGTTTCATAAGAAAATAATCGTAATCAAATACGGCGGGAGCATACTTGGCGAAGAGAAAATCAGGAGAGGGGTCCTGGAAGACATTGTTTTCCTGAATTTCATGGGTTTAAGGGCGGTATTAGTCCATGGCGGCGGCCCGAATATCAGTGAACGCTTGCGTTCCTCGGGGAAGAAGACCGAATTCGTAGACGGGATGCGGGTCACCGACGAAGGCACTCTCGAGCTGGTAGAAGAAGAATTGCAGAGCTTGAATGACCTTATCGTAAAAGAGATAATCGAATTGGGCGCTAAGGCCGTGGGTTTAAACGGCAAAGAAAATAATATCATACAGGTAGAAAAAAAGAAGGCTGAGATAGACCTGGGTTTCGTAGGGCATATAATGGGCATAGAAAATCAGCCGGTTTTGGATGAATTAAAAAAAGATAAAATAGCGGTTATCCTGCCCATGGGGAAGGGGAAAGATAAGAAGGTTTACAATGTCAATGCCGATGAAGCTGCGTCAAGCATCGCCGCCAGCCTGGAGGCGGAGAAGCTGGTTTTGTTGACTAATGTAAAAGGGATTATGCGGAATGCTGAAGACCCGCATTCATTTTTATCCACTTTGACTATTGAAGAGGCGAAGGGTTTAATTGAAAGCAATATCATCCAGCAGGGTATGATTCCAAAAGTAAAAGCCTGCATTGACGCCCTGGAGAATGGCGTCAAGAAGACCCATATTGTCGACGCGCGCACCCCGCACGGCCTGCTTTTGGAAATATTTACTGACCAGGGGATCGGGACAGAGGTGATAAAGTGAAGATTGGAGAAGTTTTTGATGCCTATAAGGATTTCATTATGCCGACCTATACCAAGGTGCCTTTGGTTTTTGTCAAAGGTAAAGGTTCACGGCTTTGGGATATATGCAATAAAGTTTACCTGGATTTTTTCCCGGGTTGGGGAGTGGGTAATCTCGGGCACTGCCATCCTAAGGTGATTCAGGCAGTGCGGGACCAGGTAGCAAAATTAATATTTATCCCCAATAATTACTACCATCTGTCCCAGGCAAAATTAGCCAAGGAGATTGTCTACTGGACATATCCGGCAAAAGTTTTTTTCTGCAATTCCGGAGCAGAAGCAAATGAGGGGGCGATAAAGCTTTCCCGGAAATTCGGCAAAGGCAGGTATGAAATCATCACCTTTGAAAATTCCTTCCACGGAAGGACTTTAGCTACCCTGGCTGCAACAGGTCAGAAAAAATACCAGAATGGTTTTGAGCCTTTACCTGAAGGGTTTAAAACGGTTAAATTTAACGATATTGAGGCAGTGAAGCAAGCTATAACTGATAAGACGGTAGCCATAATGCTGGAGTTAATCCAGGGTGAAGGCGGAGTCAATGTGGCCAGCCGCGATTTTGTTTTATCTTTAAGAAAAATCTGTGATGAGAAAAATCTGCTTTTGATTGTAGATGAGGTTCAGACCGGCGTGGGTAGGACCGGAAAGTTATTTGCTTACCAGCATTACCAGGTAACTCCTGATATAATGACTTTGGCTAAGGCGTTAGGGGGAGGCCTGCCGATAGGGGTGATGGTGGTAAAAAAAGAAATCGCAGATACGCTTGGCCCGGGGATGCATGCTTCTACTTTCGGCGGCGGCCCGGTTATTTGTAAAGCCGCGCTGGCAGTTTTAAAGGCGGTACAGGAAGAGAAGTTGCTTAAGAATGCGCAGAAGATGGGGGAGTATCTTCTGGTAAAACTTGGCTGCCTTAAAGAAAAATATAAAATCATTAAAGAGATAAGAAGCATCGGGTTAATGTCGGGTATTGAGTTGGATATTGAAGGCAAGGCGATAGTCGAAGGCTGCCTGGCTAAAGGGCTTTTGATTAATTGCACCCATGATAAAGTTTTAAGGCTGATGCCTGCCTTGAATATCACCAAAAAAGAGATTGATAAGGCTATGGAAATATTAGATAGCGTGTTGGGGGGAAGATGAAAAAAGACCTTATTTCGGTTAAGGATTTAACCACGCAGGAAATCGAGGGCCTCTTTGAGCTGACTGATAAGCTGAAAAAAGATAAAGCCAAGTTTAGTTCGGCATTAAAAGGCAAGACCCTGGCATTGATTTTTCAAAAACCCTCTAACAGGACAAGGGTTTCTTTTGAAGTGGGGATGTGCCAATTGGGGGGCCATTCTATCTATCTGTCCCCCCAGGAAATCAATCTGGGAGTGAGAGAATCCATAGAAGATGTGGCTAAAACTCTTTCCCGCTATGTTGACGGCATAGTGCTGAGGACATTTGAGCATAAGACTATTTTAGAGATGGCTGAGTACGCCGGCGTGCCGGTAATAAACGGCCTAACTGACTTTTCGCATCCCTGCCAGGCACTGGCGGATGTTTATTCCATAAGAGAAAAATTAAAAAATATGAAAGGGGCGACCCTGGCTTATGTCGGAGACGGTAACAACGTCTGCAATTCCCTGTTATTTGCCAGCGCTAAAATAGGCCTGAACATGAATATGGGCTCCCCAAAAGGGTATGAGCCTGGAGGTTCGGTATTAAAAGACGCCAGGGCTATCGCTAAGGCAAAAAACTCTTCTATAAAATTATTCAATAATCCTGAAGAAGCGGTCAAGGGCGCGGATGTTGTTTATACTGATGTCTGGGCAAGCATGGGCCAGGAGAAAGAAGCCGAGGAGAGAAAGAAGATATTCAAAGGATTCCAGATTAATGCCGGATTAATGAAATTTGCCAAAAAGGGGGCGTTGGTGATGCATTGCCTTCCTGCGCATAGAGGCGAAGAGATAACCGGCGAGATCATAGATAGCGTTAATTCCATAGTATTTGACCAGGCAGAAAACAGGCTGCATCTGCAAAAGGCAATCCTGATAAAATTGCTGGGTTAATATTATTCAAGAAGGGCGGAGGTGACGGTCATGAAAAAAGGTATAACTGCAATGGAGCTTATTATTACGGTTATCATTATCTCTATCCTGGTTATGGTGGCACTGCCGAGTTTTCACGTTATGCAAGAGGGTGACACAGGCAGGCAGATTTGCGGTTCCTTAGACAAAGAGGCTTACAGTACCTTAAAGCGTATGCAGGAGGCGGAAAAGTTATATAATATGGAGAATTCCACCGTCGCTACCCAGGCATGGTACCCTTCTTCGGGAACAGAGTCAGATATAAGCCTTATCAACCAGAATTTAAGGCTTAGCTTGTCTACTGCCGCTACCCCAATTTGGAATTATGCGCTTAAATTTGAAGCTGCGGGTGCATGTGTCCAGGCAACCAGGAATGGCGATGACGGGAGAATCTGGCATTTGGAAATTGCTGATAATGCTGATACCTGTACGGATTGGTTTAATAATCAAACCGGGGCTTGTCCTTAATAATTATTTATAAAGTAGCAAACGAGGTGTAAATATGAAGAAGATCGTATTGGCTTATTCCGGCGGGTTAGATACCTCTTGCGCCATCAGGTGGCTGAAAGATAATAAAAACTATGAGGTTATATGTTTTATCGCTGATTTGGGGCAGGGCCTGGGCAAAGGCGAGGATTTTTCAGCGATAGAAACAAGGGCCCTTGCTGCGGGCGCCTCAAAGGTATACATTAAAGACCTCCAGGATGAATTCGTGGAGGATTTTGTGGTGCCGGCATTAAAGGCCAATGCCGTCTATGAAGGTAAATATTTTCTGGCCACTGCTTTGGGCAGGCCGTTAATCGCTAAATATCTTGTTGAGATAGCCCACAAAGAAAAAGCCGCTGCTATTAGTCACGGCTGCACCGGCAAAGGTAACGACCAGGTCAGGTTTGAAGTTACCGCCGGCATATTGGACCCTAAATTAGAGATTGTTGCTCCGGTAAGGGAATGGGAATTCAAATCCCGCGAAGAAGAGATAGAATACGCTAACATGTATAATATTCCGATTGATGTGACCAAGAAAAAACCGTACAGCATCGATAGGAATATCTGGGGGGTAAGTATTGAGGCCGGAGTATTGGAAGACCTGGACACCGAACCTCCCGAAGACGCCTATCTTATGACCAAGAGCCCCCTGCATATGTCCAGCTACCCGAAATATATCGAGATTTATTTTGAAAAGGGCGTGCCCAAAAAGATAGACGGCAAAAAATATAATTTAAAAAATCTGATCAGCTGCCTTAATGAAATCGGCGGCTCAGCCGGCGTAGGCAGGGCTGATTTGGTGGAAAACAGGCTGGTGGGGATTAAGTCAAGAGAGATTTATGAAGCCCCGGCTGCGGCTATCCTTTATAGCGCGCACAGGGAATTGGAGTGCCTGGTTTTGGACAGGGAATTGGCGCATTTTAAAGAGATGGTTTCGCTTAAATATGCGGAACTGGTTTATTACGGGCTCTGGTATTCTCCTTTAAAAAATGCCCTGGATAAGTTTGTAGACTCTACCCAGAAGCATGTCACCGGCTCAATAAGGTTAAAGTTATTTAAAGGCAGCTGTGTCCCGGTGGGAAGGAAGTCGCCTAATTCGCTTTATAAAAAAGAATTGAGCACCTACGGCAAAGAGGATAAATTCAACCAGAAATTAGCCGAGGGTTTCATTAGGATTTGGGGGATGCCGTATCAAAGATAGCCCAAGGAGAAAAGATGGCAAAAAAATTATGGGGGACTAGGTTCGCTAAAAAGACCAGCGCCTTAACCAATAGATTTACCTCGAGTATTTCTTTTGATAAGAGGCTGGCTAAATACGACGTTCTGGGCAGCATCGCCCATGCCAAGATGCTGGGTAAGCAGGGGATAATACCCCTGAAAGATGCCCGGTTGATTGTGAAGGGGCTGGATTCTATTTTGAAAGATGTAGTGAGCGGAAAGTTTAAATTTGACCTTGACGCCGAAGATATACATTCCAATATACAGGAAGCCCTGATAAAGAAAATCGGACAGGCAGCCCATAAACTGCATTCTGCCCGCTCCAGAAATGACCAGATAGCTTTGGATATCAAGATGTATATAAAAGATGAGATAGCTGCATTGGCGGGTTTGCTGACCCTTTTAGAGAAATCAATATTAAAGTTTGCCAGGAATAACTCTAAAATAATTATTCCCGGATATACCCATTTGCAGGTAGCCCAGTGCGTATTATTAGCGCATCATCTCCTGGCTTATATTGAGAGCTTGGAAAGAGATAAAGAGAGGCTCATTGACGCGAAAAAAAGGGTAGACCTTATGCCTTTAGGCAGCTGCGCGCTTTCCGGCACCGGCCTTCCTATAGACAGGGAGTATGTAAGAAAAGAGTTAGGGTTCAGAGGCCTGACCAGGAACAGCATTGACAGCGTAAGCGACAGGGATTTTATTATTGAGGTAATCGCTGATCTGTCCATATTGTCGGTGCATCTCTCTCGCATTGCCGAGGATTTGATTCTCTGGTCGACCAAGGAATTTAACTTTATTGATATAGATTTTTCTTTTTGCACCGGTTCAAGTATTATGCCGCATAAGAAAAATCCCGATGTGCTGGAGCTTATCCGGGGTTCGGTAGGTAAAATACACGGAGACCTCTCCAGTATAATGGTTTTAATGAAGGGGCTTCCTTTTTCCTATAACCGGGACCTGCAGCTGGATAAGCCTCCTCTTTTTGACGCCATTGATACGGTAAAAGATATCCTGGAGATATTCGTAGCTTTATTTGAAGATATTGTGATAAAAAAAGAAGCAATAGCTTCAAGATTAAAAGATGAGTCTTTATTCTCCGTGGATATCGTTGAATATTTGATTAAAAAAGGTGTCTCCTACAGAGAGGCGCATGATATCGTGGGAAGAATGGTAAGAGATTGCCTGGATAAGGGCAAGATGATTTCCGCTTTGAGCGAAAAAGAGTTGAAAAGATATTCAAATAAGTTTAATTCCGACGTAAAGGGCATCTTGGACGCCTGGGTTTCGGTAAACCTTAAGAATTCTTACGGAGGCACGGCGCATAAACTCGTGGAGAAACAGCTGGATGATTGGGGAAGGAAGCTGAGTAAGGACTGGATAAATGCATGATTTCAGGTTTATAAAAAATCAACTTTACTGTGAAAAAGTAAAGGTAGAGGATCTGGCAAAAAAATTCGGCACGCCCCTTTATATTTATAGCTACCATACTTTAATCGACCACTTTGTCAAATTAAAATCCGCTTTTCGCCCAATCAACCCTTTGATCTGCTATTCGGTAAAAGCAAATTCAAATATAGCTATCCTTAAGGCGCTGGTAAATAAGGGCGCGGGGCTGGATATTGTTTCCGGGGGAGAACTTTTCCGGGCGCTCAGGGTAGGATGCCCTCCCGAAAAGATTGTCTATGCCTCTGTTGGTAAGACGGACAGGGAAATAGAAGAAGCCATAAAAAGCAAGATTTTATTTTTTAATGTCGAGTCATTGCCGGAACTGGAGAATATCAACCGTATCTCCAGAAAGTTGAACAGGGTCACCCGGGTGGCTTTACGCATCAACCCGGATGTGGAACCTAGGACCCACAAGTATATCACTACCGGAAAATTGACTAATAAATTCGGGATAGATTTTAAGAGCGCTTACCAGATCCTGTTATTCCGCCGGGCATTATCCAACGTTAAGATTGCCGGTTTGCATATCCATATAGGTTCGCAGATAACCGAAAATGCTCCTTATGTCGCAGCTATCAGTAAGATGGTGGATTTCATCGCCAGGTTAAAGAAAAAAGGGATAAACCTGGAATATCTTAATATCGGCGGAGGCTTAGGGATCGTCTATGAAGGCGAGACTCCGCAGACTGCCCAGGCTTTTGCTTCCCGGGTCATGCCTCTATTAAAGAAAACAGGGCTCAAAGTAATATTGGAGCCGGGGAGGTTCATCGTAGGTAACGCAGGTATTTTAGCGGCAAAAGTTTTATATATTAAATCTACGCCTAAGAAGAAATTTGTAATCACCGACGCGGGCATGAATGATCTGATCCGGCCGGCTTTATATGAGGCTCACCATCAGATTTTTCCTCTTCGCCTGACGGATCTCTCCAGAAAGGCGGAGGAAAAAGTTGATGTAGTCGGCCCCATATGCGAGAGCGGTGACTTTTTTGCTAAAGAAAGGAAATTACCTAAAGTTAAAGAGGGGGATTTCCTGGCGGTGATGAGCGCGGGCGCATACGGTTTTAGCATGTCTTCAAATTACAACTCGCGCCGCAGGCCGCAAGAGGTGATGGTAGTTAAAAATAAGGCATATGTAATCAGAAAGAGAGAAACCCGCGAAGACCTCCTGCGCAATGAGGTGGTACCGGCGGGACTTTTATAATGAAAAAAATAAATTTTACCAAGATGGTTGCTTCGGGTAACGACTTTGTGGTTTTACCGGAGAATAAACTATCGGCTATCGGTCGTCCGCTATCGGTTATCGCCAGGAAGATCTGCGACAGGAAATTCGGGGCCGGAGCGGATGGGTTGTTGCTTATCGGGAAATCCTCCGAAGCAAATATTAAAATGCGCATCTTTAATGCCGATGGCTCTGAAGCGGAAATGTGCGGTAACGGGGCGCGTTGCATGGCCCTTTGGGGAAAGTTAAATAACAAAAAACTTAGAGGGGAATTTATAAGCATAGAAACAAAAGCCGGGATCATTGAATCTAAGGTCAGCCATGACAACGTCAAAATCAGGCTTACTTCCCCCCGGGATGTAGAGCTGGATATCCCGCTTAAAGTAAACAACCGCAACTTGAAAGTGGATTTTATCAATACCGGCGTACCTCACGCGGTAGTGTTTGTAGAAGGCTTGGATAAAATTGATGTTACCGGAATAGGCAGGGCGCTGCGAAATCATAAAAAATTTTTTCCCCGGGGGGCCAATGTTAATTTTGTGGAGCCATTAAGCCGGAATTCATTCAAAATACGCACATATGAAAGAGGGGTAGAAGACGAAACCCTCGCCTGCGGCACCGGGACTGTAGCCTCCGCGCTTATATTTGCTTTAAAAGGCGCTGCGGGGAATAAAATCAAAGCCCAGACCAGGGGCGGGGAAATATTGACGGTTTATTTCGTAAAATCAAAAGGCAGTTTTGATAATGTCTGGTTGGAAGGAAGAGCGAGGGTAGTTTACCAAGGAGAATACTATGTTTAAAGGCTCTATTATCGCGATAGTCACGCCATTCAAAAATGGCAAAGTCGATGAAAAAAAATTAAGGGAACTGATAGAGTTCTATATTAAGAACGGTACTTCCGGAGTCGTGCCTTGCGGCACAACCGGAGAATCCGCTACCTTGTCTTTTGAAGAGCATGATAAGGTGATTGAGATTACAATTGAGCAGGTGAAAAAGAGAATACCGGTCATAGCCGGCACCGGCTCAAACTCAACAGAGGAAGCGATAATGCTGACTAAGCATGCTGCCAGAGCAGGGGCGGATGCTTCTTTACAGGTTTCTCCTTATTACAACCGCCCTACGCAAAGAGGGCTTTATGAACATTTTAAAGCAATAGCGGACGCGGTAGAGATTCCCATAATCCTTTATAACATCGCTTCCCGGACAGGGGTGAATATTGAGCCGGAGACAATCGCCAGGCTGGCTGTTGACTGCAAGAATATCATAGGGGTAAAAGAAGCATCGGGGAGCCTGGATCAGATGTCGCGTATAAAACAATTGTGCCCGGCTAATTTTGATTTAATCTCGGGCGATGACAGCTTGACTTTGCCCGTATTAAGTTTAGGAGGTACCGGTATTATATCTGTGGCGGCAAATATCGTTCCTAAAGAGATGGCGGATTTAGTCAGCGAGTACCAGAAGGGAAACATTAAGAAGGCCCAGGAGCTGCACTACCGGTTGCTGCCCTTGATAAAAGCTTTATTCCTGGAGACCAATCCTATCCCGCTTAAAACCGCGATGGGGTTGTTAGGGATGTGTGAGCCTGATCTAAGGCTTCCTCTTTGCCCGATGTCGCCTGAGAATCTGGAAAAACTTAAAAAAGCACTAAAAGAATACGGGCTTTTAAAATAATTTAACCACTTAGGGCTTAAAGGGAGTAATGAAAATGATTAAATTAGGCATTGCCGGTGTTTGCGGAAAAATGGGCAGGCGGATATTTGAATTGGCCTCTCAGCAGAGAGATTTTGAATTGTCCCTTGCCTTGGAGCAAAAAGGCACTCCTGTAATCGGAAAAGATCTGGGTAAACTGAAAATATCTTCCAGTCCCGACGGGCTGTTTCTGGTGGACGTGTTTATTGATTTTACTGTACCCGAAGCCACCGAGACCAACCTGGATTACGTGGCAAGATATAAAAAAGCGTTAGTCCTGGGGACAACAGGTTTAAATGACAAACAACTGCAGAAGGTAGAAGAGATTTCTAAAGTTGTCCCGGTTGTGTTCTCTCCTAATATGTCTGTGGGGGTAAATGTCCTGTTCGGGATATTGCCGGAGCTGGCTAAAAGGCTGGGCCCGGACTATCATATAGAAATAACAGAGGCGCATCACCGGGCGAAAAAAGATTCTCCTTCCGGCACCGCCAAGAAATTCGCCCAGGTTTTGAATGAGGCCACAAAAAGGGATATACCCACGCATTCCATCCGCCTGGGAGATATCATAGGCGACCATACGATTATTTTCTGCGGCAATTCGGAACGCATTGAAGTAAAACACCAGGCCCATACACGCGACTTATTCGCTTTGGGAGCTTTAAAGGCGGCGAAGTGGATAGCCGATAAACCCGCCGGACTTTATTCGATGCAGGACGTCCTAAAATAATAAGGGAGAATACATGGATTTTAAAATTTCCCGCCGTTTGCAGAACCTCCCGCCGTATCTTTTTCTGGAAATAGATAAAATGAAAAGAAAAGCCCGCCAGGAGGGCAGGAATATCATTGATTTAGGTATAGGTGACCCTGACCAGCCTACGCCGGGGCATATTATTGAGGCATTATACAAAGCCAGCCAGGATGCCGCTAACCATCGTTATGCACTTGACCAGGGGATGCCCATTTTGCGCCAGGCAATCGCGGGATGGTATAAAAGAAGATTTGGAGTTGAGCTTAGCCCGGATGATGAAATCCTGCCTTTGATAGGTTCCAAAGAGGGTATCGCCCATTTGCCTTTGGCATTTTTGAATGACGGCGATTATTCTTTAATCCCCGATCCTTGTTATCCTCCGTATAAAGGCGGGACAATTTTCGCAGGCGGTAAAATCCATCTCATGCCGCTTCAGGAATCAAATGCTTTCCTGCCGGATTTAAAAAGGATACCCGCATCAATCCGTAAAAAAGCAAAATTAATCTACATCAATTATCCTAATAATCCCACCGGCGCAACCGCGGAAAAAGATTTCTACCGGGAAGTGGTTGAGTTTGCCCGAAAAAATAAGATTATCGTTGTTTCAGATTTAGCCTATTCTGAAATGGCTTATGATGGTTACAGCCCGCCAAGTTTTTTGGAAATTGAGGGGGCCAGGGATGTGACGATAGAATTCCATTCTCTTTCTAAGACGTATAATATGACCGGGTGGCGGGTAGGTTTTGCCTGCGGCAAGAAAGAATTAGTATCCGGCCTGGCAAAAGTCAAATCCAATATTGATTCCGGAATATTCTCCGCAGTCCAGTTAGCCGGCGTCGCCGCTATTGAGGGGCCGCAGGAGCATATCAGCAGTATGTGCCAGCTTTACCAGGGCAGGCGTGATATTCTGGTGAACGGCCTCAGGCAATTAGGTTGGCAGGTAAATTCCCCTAAAGCCACTTTTTATGTATGGATAAGAATACCCAAGAAAATAGATTCTATTAAGTTCTCCGCTTTGCTGTTAGATAAAGCGGATATCGTAGTGACTCCCGGGACGGGTTTTGGCAAATACGGCGAAAGTTATATCCGCATGGCATTGACCGTATCAGGGGAGAGAATTAACCAGGCGGTCCAGAGAATAAGCAAGGTGATTAAGCTTTAACGAAAATGGTTGTCTGTTACATCGGAATCGGTTCAAATATGGGAGACCGCAATAAAAATATCCAGACGGCCATAGATATGATCAACCGGCTCAGGGAAACCAGAGTGACCAAAGCATCTTCTATAATAGAGACTCTTCCGGTGGGCGGCCCCCCGCAAGGGAAATTCCTGAACGCCGCCATAGAAATCCACACAGAGTTAACCCCCAGGGAATTATTGACTGATTTGTTGAAGATAGAATCTGAGTTAGGGCGTATCCGCCTTGAAAAAAACGCTCCGCGCACCATTGACCTGGACATTTTATTTTATGCCGATAAGAAAATAAAAGAAGAGGATTTAGTAGTGCCTCACCCCAGGATAAAAGAAAGAGACTTTGTGCTGATTCCTTTAAAAGAGATTACCGGTGGCGCCGTGGAAAAGCTGTTGGGCCTGCCCCGCCTTTCTTCTGACAGAAAGAACGATAAGAAAGGAATGGCGGGGTGAAAATAATAACTAAGTTTTCAATCCTACAAAAAGAAATCAAGAAGGCAAAAAAGCAGGGGAAGATAGTCGGTTTTGTGCCTACCATGGGCGCTTTGCACCAGGGGCATCTTAGCCTTATCAGGCAAGCCCGCCGGGAAAATGATCTGGTAGTCGTCAGTATATTTATCAATCCTGCCCAATTCGGCCCCGGAGAAGATTATGCTAAATATCCCAGGAACCTGAAGCTGGATGCTCAATTATGCGGCAAAGAAAAAACCGGCATCCTATTTTATCCAGGGGTTAAAGAGATGTATCCTTCCGGTTACAGCACTTATGTGGCAGTGGAGCATCTTAGCGATGTTTTATGCGGCAAATACAGGCCCGGGCATTTTAAAGGCGTAGCCACTGTAGTAACAAAGCTTTTGAATATTGTAAATCCGGATGTTGCTTATTTCGGGCAAAAGGATGCTCAGCAGGCGGTAATCATAAAAAAACTGGTCAGCGATTTGAATATGCCGGTTAAAATAAAGGTTATGCCTACGCTGCGCGAGAAAGACGGATTGGCGCTGAGTTCAAGGAATGCTTATCTGAGCGGCGCCGAAAGAAAAGATGCCCTGGTTTTATATCAGGCTTTAAAACTGGCGAAAGGCTTAGTTAAAAGAGGAGTAAAGGATACAGCAAAGATTACGGATGCGATGAAGCATTTGGTAAAGAAAAAAAAGACGGTGAAAATAGACTATATTTCTATGGTGGGTTTGGAAAACCTGGAGCCTTTAAAAAAAATAACCGGTTCCTGCCTTATCGCTGAAGCGGTTTGGATTGGCAGGACGCGTTTGATAGATAATATAATAATCGGAGGTTAAATCATACATGGCTAAAGTATTGAAAATCGGGATTGTGGGGTGCGGGGCGATTGGAAGTTCTCTGGCCGGAATAATAGCCAAGGATTTTTCTAAAAGGGCAAAGTTAACCGCTCTTTATGATATTGATAAAGCTAAATCTGCGAAATTATCTTCCCTGGTTTCCGGAAGCAGCCGCTTGAAAACAGAAAGCCTGGTTTCATTGATAAATAAATCCGAGCTGGTAATCGAGGCCTCATCAGGTAAATGTTCGGCGGATATTGCGAAACGCGTTTTAAGTAAAGGGCACAGTATCATAGTTATGAGCGTGGGCGGGTTGTTGGAAAATTTTAAGCAATTATATGGCCTGGCCCAGAGCCATAACGCCAGGCTCTATATTCCCAGCGGCGCTATTGCCGGCATAGATGCCTTAAAGGCGCTTAATTGCAGCCGGATAAACAGCGTTACCCTGACTACAAAAAAACCGCCTAAGGCATTTCAAGGCGTTTCCTATGTGGCCGAGAAAAAGATAGGCCTGGACAATTTAAAAAAGGAAAAAATTATTTTTGAAGGAGATGTTTACGCGGCGATAAAGGCTTTTCCCCAGAATATCAATGTCGCGGCGACTTTAAGTATCGCCGGTATCGGCCCCAGGCGCACCCAGGTGCGCATTATTGCTTCTCCGGAAATAACCAAAAATATCCATGAAGTAAGGATAGAATCCGACGCCGGCAGTGTGGTGACCTATACCCAGAATGTCATTCATCCACGTAATCCCAAGACCAGCTACCTGGCGGTTTTATCGGCGGTAGCGGTCTTAAAGAATATTTTGGAACCAGTTAGGGCAGGAGCTTAAAAATATTTAAAAGAGAGGGGGTGAAAAACAATATGGCAGAGAAAGCGATGAAGGTTGGAGTAAAGAGAGAAAAAGGTTACCTTTATTTCTTGGATAAGCAGGGCGACGTTTCTTGCGCGAAGATGGCTAGAGGCAAGAAAAAGGGAGGTAGCCCCAAGAAAGTAGCCAAGTGCGGCATCAAGAGAAAAGAAGGGTATCTTTATTTCATCGATAAGCAAGGCGATGTTTCTTGCGCGAAGATGAAAAGAGGCGGCAAGAAAAAGAAGAAGAGATAAACAAGGCAGTATAGTATAGCCCGCACCTTTGTGTTTATGAGAGGGTGCGGGCTATAAAATTAAGGGTGAGAAGGCCGGCTGATAAATGAATATAAATAGAAGGAATATAATCTTTATCGTTTTAGTGGTGGTATTGGTTTACCTGAACTGCTTGGGGAATGGCTTTGTCTGGGATGATAATTTTACGGTAGTCAATAACGACTTTATTAGGGGGCCTAAATTAATCAAAGAGGTTTTCGCCAAGCCGCTTTACTATTTCGCAAACGCCGGTTATCTGTATTACCGTCCTTTTCAGTCCCTGACCAATATGCTTGATTATTCCATCTGGGGCTTGAATCCTTTTGGTTTTCATTTGACCAATTTATTGCTGCACATCCTGGCCGCGGTATTAATCTACTTCTTCATCAATATCCTGTTAAGCGAACCGGAAATATCGCTTTTCGCCGCTTTATTGTTTGCTATACATCCAGTAAACAGGTCTGTGGTTTGCCATATCACCAGCAGGACCAATATATTGCTGGCGATATTTACTATGTCCTCTTTGATATTATTCCTGAAGGCCCGCGGCTGGAGGGATTATATTCTGTCGCTTTCGTGTTTTGTCCTGGCATTATTATCCAAAGAAACAGCTATTATGTTTCCGCTATTCCTGATATTTACCAGGGAGATGTGCATAAAGATAAATAAAGATAAGTTGGGCCTTCCCGCAGCCAATGCCCGCTGGTGGTACCTGGTTTTTCTGGTTATCCCCGTAGTTTATATCCTGTTAAGGTCAAAGGTATTGGGCATAAGGGCTGATATCATATCGACCTATTATAAGGTGGATTTTTTGACCAGCCTGTTTACTTTGTTCAGGGCCATCGCCGATTACCTCGGATTGATTTTTATGCAGGCTAATTTTTATATGCTGCGCACCGTTAGTTTCGTGCAAATAACAAAGGAAAGCCTGATTCTCTATACGGTCATTATAGCTTTTATTGCGGCAGCCGCGTTTATCCTTTATAGAATAAACAAAATCATCTTTTTTTCATTAGGGATGTTTTTCATATGGGTGATGCCGGTAGGTTCCGTAGCTCTAAGGAACCCTGAATATTTTTTCCAGCAGAAGGCGATTATAGAAGAGCACTGGCTTTACATACCCGCCATAGGCATATTTATTATAATCTCTTATCTTATTGTCAGGCTTGGGAAATATTCCGGAAAGTTATTGCCGAGGGCAATTTTCTTGTTACTGATTATATATTTGTCAGCAGTTACTTTTAAAGAAAATACGTTCTGGAAAAATAACTATACGATTTTCAGGCGCACGCTGGAGTTCGTGGATAACAGCTCTACGATGTATAAAAATATGGGCTGGGTCTACCTGAATAAGAAGGAGAACGCCAAAGCCATAGATATGTATTCCAAAGCGCTGGCCCTGAAGCAAGACGATAATTCCAAAATCATTTTATATAAGGATATAGCATACGCGTATTTATTGGATAATCAGGCAGGCAAGGCGATAGATGCCCTTCAAAAGGCCCTGAAGATAAAATATGATTATGCCGATGCCCATGGTTTCTTGGGGCTTATATATTCTAAGGATGATTTGGCCAGGGCTAAGGAAGAATGGAAGATTGCCCTGGATATAAACAGTTCCAATGAAGTCTCTTTTAATAACCTGCTGGGCCTTTCTAAGCCCGATAGCGGCATAAGGGATTATCTGATAAAAAAATACCAGGGCCTGCCCAGGCAGGAGGGGAATTTTTCCGACTTTAAGATTTACCGCGCCTTAGGGATAGTATATCTTTATAACGGGATGTATCCCGCTGCGTTAGAAAGCCTGCAAATGGCGCTGGAGATTGACCCTTATGACGTAAAGACGAATAACGCTTTGGCAGTTTACTACGCCCAAACAAAAGATTTTGCCAGCGCGGTTAAATTATTTAAAAGGTCGCTGAAGTTGAATCCTTTTGATAAAGAAGTATACAGGAACTTGGCACTTTTATATAACCAGTTGGATCAAAAAGAAGAAGCCGGGTGGTTGATAGAGAAGTCGGAATCAATGGATATTTTCAATTAAAAGAAAAGATGGCCACCAGAAGCGGATTTTTGATGGTACAGGAAAGTATAAAACACTTTCTCATACCACTGCGAAAATCACTGAAAGTCGTCGCCGAAGGCGATTTTCTTGTTATTATTTTATGGTATAGGGGAGTATAAATGTTGTACCACTTCGAAAATCGTATTAAGTTATTGCCGATAGCGATTTTCTTGATCGTGTTATGCGGGCTGGTATATTTTAACAGCCTGGGCAATAATTTTGTCCTGGATGATAAGGCCCTGGTGGTAAACAACCCTCTGGGGAAGTCTTCGAGATTAATGCCGCTTGTCTTCAAGCAAAGCCTCTACGACCATTGGGTGGGCGCGCAATTGTACGACAGGATGTACCGGCCGGTGCAGCTGTTAGTATACTGGGCGGTTTATAATATATGGGGATTAAATCCCCTGGGCTATCACCTTGCCAGCGTTATGCTGCATTTGTTTAATTCGGTATTGATTTATTACCTGCTTTTTCTGCTTTTTGCCAACTTTAAAATATCTGCGGTTGCTGCTGTTCTTTTCTTGGTGCACCCCATACATACTTCGGTAGTATCCTATATAGCCAGCAGCGCAGATTTGCTAAGTTGCCTTTTTACCGTCTTGAGCCTGATCCTGTTTTTGAAATTCTTAAGGCTGCGGGTAAAAGGGTATTATTTTTTAAGTTTGTTATCCGCTGCATTCGCGCTTCTCTCCCGCGAAAACGCCTTGATTTTATTTATATTTATTGCTTTAATCATATTTATAGAGAAGCCGGGTAAAAAATATTATTTTCTTGTCGTGCCTTTCGCGTTGCTCAGCTTATTCTACCTGGTTTTAAGATTCATTATCCTTGGCGATAGCGGGTTATATTCTCATCCGGTTATATTAGCTTTTTCTTTGCAGGCAGCTAATTTTTTTAACATTATTTTCAAGTATATTATTCTTCTCTTATTGCCGCTGGGCCTGCATCCTTTAAGGGTTACCCCGTTTATCAGAGATTTCTTGGACCCGAGGGCATTCTTGGCTTTGGGTTTTATATTATTTTATATTTACACTATGGTCAAACTGCAGAAGAATAAGATGGTGGTTTTTAGCATGGCCTGGTTTCTTATCGGGTTGTTTCCGGTTTTCTTGTCTCTGGATGGCTATCCTATGCTTGATGGGGCGATGATGGCGGAAAGCTGGCTCTATATGCCTTCAATAGGGTTTTTTGTAATCCTGGGCTGCATCATTAATTCTGTCAGAAAGCAGGGGGTGGTTATTTTATTTTTTATCGCTTCTTACGGCCTGATGACTGTCATAAATAATACTTATTGGAAAAATGATATCGTGATCCAGGAGAGGATACTTGAATATACCTCGGAGAAGAATATCCTGCGTAAAGACCTGATAGAAAGCTATCTTGAGAATAGCCAGTATGAAGAAGCCTTTGCTGAGATTAAAACGTTCTCAAAATATTATTCACATACTTCGCTTGTGGATGTGGTTTGGGGGAATTACTATTTTTTTACTTCACGGCCGGAATTGGCAGTCGAACATTACGAAAAAGCCCTGGCCAGGAACAGGCATTTCTTTTTGTACTACCGTCTGAGCTCATGTTTTAAAGATATGCAGCAGCCGGATAAGGCAATAGAATACGGTTTGAAAAGTTTCGGGGTTAACCGTTATTTTGTGCCTAACTTGATACAGTTGGGATATTTGTACGCCGGGAAAAATCAAATTAATGAAGCTAGGTCTTATTACCAGATGGCTTACGATTTAGAGCCCCGTAACGAGGGGATCAAAAACCTGATAAACAATGCAAAGTGAACACATAATCATCCGTGGGGCAAAAGAGCATAACCTTAAAAACATAAACCTGGAATTGCCCCGCAATAAACTTATCTGTTTTACCGGTTTATCCGGCTCGGGAAAATCCAGCCTTGCCTTTGACACGATATACGCCGAGGGCCAGCGCAGGTTTGTAGAGAGCCTCTCCAGTTATGCCCGTCAATTCCTGGAGCAATTGCAAAAACCGGACATTGAATATATTGAAGGCTTATCTCCGGCGATTGCTATTGAGCAGAGGACAGCCGGAGGAAACCCCCGTTCCACGGTAGCCACCCAGACAGAGATCTACGATTATTTAAGATTGCTTTTTGCCCGGATAGGAAAAGTATATTGTTATAAGTGTCTTGAGGCCATAGAAAGGCAGAGTTCCCAGGAGATAATAGAGAAGATATTGCAGTTGGCGGCGGGCACAGAGATGCAGATACTGGCGCCCATAGTCAGGGGCAAAAAGGGTGAATGCCGGGAGATATTCAGCCAGATTCAAAAATCCGGTTTTGTGCGCTGCCGGATTGATGGTAAAGTTTTTGAACTGCCTCTGAAGTTAAAGCTGGCAAAATACAAGGTGCATAATATTGAAGTGATTGTGGACAGGCTGGTGATTAAGCCGGAAATAAAAAAGAGGCTCACTGATTCCGTGGAAACCGCCCTTAAGGTAGGCAAGGGGATTATTATTGTCACTCACGGCGCGGCAGCCGGCCGTCATAGCGAAACCGTTTTTAGCGAACAGTATTCCTGCCCGAAATGCGGGATGAGTTACCTTGAGGTTGAGCCGAGGATTTTTTCTTTTAATTCGCCTTACGGGGCATGCCCCGAGTGTAACGGCCTGGGGACTAAGTTTGAGTTTGACCAGGATTTAGTCGTCCCCGACAGAAATAAATCCATAAACGGAGGAGCTCTGGCGCCCTGGAAAAGAGGGGGCAGGGGCTATATCCTTTATTATCGCTGGCTGATCAGGGAATTATCCCATCAGATGGGCTTTGATTTAGATATGCCCTTTAAAAAATTAAGCAAGAATGTGCAAAAAGCTGTCCTTTATGGGACGCAGGAATTTGCCGGCGGCAAACCCTTTGAGGGGGTAATACCGCATTTGGAAAGATTATTCCACCAGACAGACAGCGATTACCTGAAAGAAGAGATCTCTAAATTTATGTCCAGCCTGCCATGCCCGCGATGTAAAGGAGCCAGGCTCAAGGAAGAAAGTTTAGCGGTCAAGGTCAACCATAAAAATATCTGGGAAGTGACCCGGATGTCCATAAAAGACGCGCATAGTTTTTTTAGCGAAATAGAATTGGCCCCCAGGCAGAAAACAATCGCCCATCAGGTTTTAAAGGGGATAATTGAAAAGCTGCGATTCTGTATTGATGTGGGGCTGGATTACCTGACATTGGACAGGAAGAGTTCGACGCTTTCCGGCGGAGAAGCCCAGAGGATCCGCCTGGCCACCCAGGTGGGTTCTGGCCTGGTAGGGGTGTTGTATATATTGGATGAGCCAAGCATTGGTTTGCATCAGAAGGATAACGATAAATTGCTTGCTACCCTTGTCGCCCTTAAGGATTTAGGCAACACCTTGATTGTGGTGGAGCATGACGAATCCACTATCCGCAGCTGCGACTATATCGTGGATTTAGGCCCGGGCGCGGGCAGGCATGGAGGTGAAGTAGTTTTTGCCGGCACGAAGGAAGAATTATTAAAGAAGTCGGATTGCCTGACCGCCAAATACTTAAGGAGAGAATTGATGATTCCTGTCCCCCTTAAACGCAGGCCATGGCAGGATAGGAAATTATTAGAAGTCAAAGGCGCCAGAGAACATAACCTGAAAAATATAGATGTAAAGTTTCCCCTGGGGGTTTTTATCTGTATCACCGGGGTATCCGGTTCGGGCAAGTCTACCTTGATAGATGATATATTATACCGCAGCCTGGCGCAGAAGCTGTATAAGTCCAAAGAAAAACCCGGGCTTTGCGAAAAAGTGGCAGGCATAGAACATATTGACAAAGTAATTGAGGTTGACCAGTCTCCTATTGGCAGGACCCCGCGTTCAAATCCGGCTACTTACACCGATGTTTTTGGCCATATCAGGGATATCTTTAGCAGGCTTCCCGAAGCCCGCCAGCGCGGCTACAAGCCCGGCAGATTTTCTTTTAATGTCAAAGGCGGCCGCTGCGAGGCCTGTTCAGGCGACGGTATCAAAAAGATTGAAATGCATTTTCTATCCGATATCTACGTAAAATGCGATGTCTGCAAAGGCAGGCGTTTTAATGAGGCGACCCTGGAAATAAAATATAAAGGTAAATCCATCGCCGATGTCCTGGAGATGACCGTGGAGGAGGCCCTGGATTTATTCGGGAACGTCCCTAAGATTAAAAATGTCCTGGTTACGCTTTATGACGTGGGTTTAGGGTACATTTCGCTGGGCCAATCTGCGACTACTCTTTCCGGAGGCGAAGCCCAGCGGGTGAAACTTTCCGCGGAGCTAAGCAGGCGTTCTACCGGAAGGACCCTGTATATCCTGGATGAGCCTACTACCGGGCTTCATTTCGCGGATGTTGAAAAACTTCTTTCTGTCCTGCAAAGGTTGGTAGATAAAAACAACACTGTTATTGTGATTGAGCATAATTTAGAGGTGGTAAAAAGCGTTGATTACGTGATTGATTTGGGCCCGGAGGGAGGGGATAAGGGGGGCCGGCTGGTTGCCTGCGGCAGCCCCGAAGAATTGGTTAAGGCCGGCGGTTCCTATACCGCCCAATTTTTGAGAAAAATATTGTATAACAAATAAAGAAGTGATATAGTTCTGTTAGAAAAAGCGAAAGGTTCAAAAATCAAAATGCAAAGCTTAAAGTTTTTCCGGAGAAAGTCATTAATTTTAGGAGCCGGTTTTATGCTTTGCGTTTTCTGCTTTACGCTTACCTGCCAGGCCCAGGATTCCTCCAAAGAAGAAGAAGCGATATTTGTCGCCAGGAAGGCCCTTGATGACGGCTTTTATGATGTCAGCCTGGGCTTGCTGGAGCGTTTCCTGAAAAACTACCCTTCTTCTCCAAAGGCCGCCGAGGTCAACCTGTTGATAGGCCAGTGCTATTTTCATCAGAACAAATTCCTGGACGCCCTGAGTAAATTTGAGGGGATCTTGAATGATTCCCGGGCCGCCGATATCAAAGACGCGGTTTTTTACTGGATTGCCGAAGTACATTTCAGGGGTAACAGTTTCGGAAAGGCTGCGGAATATTACAAGAAAGTAGTGGATAGCTTTCCTAAGTCTGTTTATGCCGTAGCCAGCTATTATTCCTTAGGCTGGTGCCTGTTTCAGGAGCACAAATTTTCCGAAGCCCTGGAATATTTTAAAATCGTTGAAGAAAAATTCCCCAAAGAATCCCAGGCCCAGGATTCTTCCTTTAAGATAATCGAATGCCTGTATAATTTAAAAGATTATTCGGGGTTGAAGGAAAAAATCAAGGTTTATCTTAAGGCCTACCCTAAAGATTCTGCCCGTATTTCTTACCTGTATTATTATATGGCGGAAGCAGATTATTACCTGAATAATTTTACTGAAGCAACCGATGAATATTCCAAGGTGCTCTCTAATACAGACGATGAAAAAATCGAGGCGCTTTCCAGGCTGGGCATGGGCTGGTCATATCTGAAGCTAAAACGCTATAAAGAATCCGAAGACGCCTTCTCGGGATTAAAAGCCGATAATTTAGAAAAAATAAGCCAGAATATTTTGATATTAGGCAAAGCGATATTGATGACCGAGACAAAGAGGCCGGCAGAGGCAAAGAATTTATATAACGAGATAATAAGCAGGTCTAACGAACCGGTGATTTTAATCCAGGCCTATCTGGGAAAGGCGGACCTGCTTTACAACATGGCTGAGTATAAGGAGTCGGTAGGCGTATATAAAGAAGCCCAGGACAAGATTGCCCCGGGAACCGTCCCCCAGGAGATGGTTGATAAATTGCATTACGGATTAAGCTGGGCCCTGCTGAAAGAGGGGGAGTTCAAAGAGGCGATAGATGAGTTCCAAAAAATAGCTCAAAATACCGAAGACCAGATTGTTAAAATCAGCGCTCTTTGCCAGATAGGAGATGCCTATCAGGATTCGGGAGAATATCTAAAGGCGCAGGAAACATACGATAGCATATTAAAGGATTACCCTGATAGCTTGTACAGTGATTATGTCCAATACCAACTGGGCCTTACACTGCTCAAGCTTTCTAATTACGACGGGGCGATTATGAGTTTCTTGACCCTTAAGAGGAATTTCCCCAATTCAAAACTTTTGGACGATGCCTCTTACGCTTTGGGGTTAGCCTATTTCCAGAGGCAGGATTATAATTCAAGCCGGGAGATCCTCAAGAATTTCCAGGAGGAGTTTAAGGATAGCAATCTTAAGCCGCAGGCCATGTATCTTTCGGGGGCAAGCCTTTATAACCTTGGCAAGTTTTCCGAGGCCATAGAGGTCTTTAAGGGTATCATCAGGATGTATGGTTCCGATAGCGAATTGACCCAAAAAGCCGAATATGAAATAGCGGATTCTTATTACCAGATGGGCGAAGAGAAAGAAGCGATGTCCAGATTCAAGATGCTGCGCTCTAAATATCCGGATTCCAAGCTTACTCCCGAAGTGATGTGGTGGCTGGGCGAATATTATTACAGGGGGAATGAATTGAGCCTGGCGCGGAGGTATTTTTCTTCGCTAATACAGGATTTCCCTAAGAGTAATTTAATCCCCGATGCCTATTATGCCCTGGGTTCTACTTACGCGGAAGAATCAAAATACCCTGAGGCCATTGATAATTTTAATAAAGTCATGGAATTAGATAAATCAGACCTCAGGGGGACAGCCGGCATTGCCATAGCTGACATATATATGAGGCAGGATAAGCTTGATCTAGCCCTGAAGACGTATAAGGATATAGCCAGAGATTACCCCAACCTGGTTAGTTTAATCTACCCCAAGATCGCCGAGGTGTATTATAAAATGAACGATTACGAGCAGGCGTTGGATTTTTACCGGAAAAGCCTTGAGGCAGTGCCGGTAAAAGAGGCAGGCAATATCCAATTTAAAATAGCCGAGGTCCTGCAGGCGCAGGGTAAGGTGGAAGAAGCAATCGAAGGGTATTCAAAGGTGACTTATCTTTACCCGGAAAATAATGACTTAGCGGTAAAATCGCTTTTAAGGCTGGGGGCAATTTATGAAGATAAGGGGGCACCTGATGAAGCAGCTAATATTTATAACAGGGTTATTTCGATGAATGTTAAAGAAGCAAAGTTTGCCCAGGAGAGGATAGACTGGATAAGGGCACACTCCAAGTAGAAGGAGAGAAGTATGGATTTATATAGGATGAGTTTATGGCAAATATTCCTGGCGGGCGGCCCGATAATGTGGCCGATACTTTTATGTTCTGTATTTGCTGCGGCGATAATATTTGAAAAGTTCTGGCACCTGCATAAGATGGCCATGGATAACCAGGATTTCCTGAGTAAGATTTTGGAAAAGATGAAGCGCCACGAAATCAAGGATGCCCTGCAAATCTGCGATGCTGCTAATAGCCCTATCGCCAATATATTAAAAGCCGGGATTTTAAAATATGACCGGCCCCGCCCCCAAATCATAGAGGCGATTGAGGATGCTTCTTTATACGAGATTCCGCGGATAGAAAAGAACCTCACCGTGTTGGCAACCATAGCCCATGTTTCTCCTCTTTTGGGCCTGCTGGGGACGGTAACCGGGATGGTCAGGTGTTTTCAGGCTATCCAGTCTAAGGCCGCAGGCCTTCATCCTGTCCTGCCTGGGGATTTAGCAGGGGGTATCTGGGAGGCCTTGCTTGCTACGGTAGCCGGATTAATCGTAGCCATACCCACATTTGTTGCTTACAATTATCTGGCCAGCCGGATAAATCATTTTATCTTAGAAATGGAAAAGGCATCTACGGAATTAGTCAATTTCCTTACCGAGTAAGGGGTAAAAGCATGCGCTTTAAAGGCAGGATGGAGTTAGAACATGGGCTCAAACAGATAGATATCGCCCCTCTGGTGAATATTGTTTTTCTTCTATTGATATTCCTTATGCTGAGCTCAAATTTTATTACCCAGCCGGGCCTGAAGGTAGAATTGCCCAGGGCGGTAACCAGCGAAGCTGTAAAATATGAAAAAATAGAGATACTACTTACAGAGGGAGAGTTGGTCTATCTGGATGGCAGGCAGGTAACTGCTGAAGAATTAAAATCCGCGTTTAATAAAGCAGCCAAAAATAGCCAGGCGGTCCTTATTAAAGCAGACCGGCGGGTGTCTTTAGACAAGGCATCTCAGCTTTGGGATTTAGCCCGTCAGTCAGGCATAACTCAGATAAATATCGCCACTAATCAGTGATGACAGTCCCTCTTTTCAGGAAGACTATATTTTTTTCAATTCTTGGCCATCTGGCGGCATTCGGCATATTCAGTTTTTCTTTTGGGCCGACGGCCTCCCGGCTGGATTACGCCCCTGTTTCTTTCTGGGGGAGGATCTTGCCCGGTTCTGAATTGATCAGTAAAAATCCTGATGTCATAAAGGCAAAGAAACCCTTCCTGCTCAGAGCTCCTGTTTTACATTCTGATAAAACGGATAAAATGCGCCCTGTGCCGGCCGATTACTATTTAAAGCCGCCGGTAGCCTTAGAACTTAACAATGAGAAGATCGCCTTTAGGCAGGAAATACCCCCTATAACCGCTTTCCAAAAAAGAAAAGAGCAGGCGATTATGTTTCATCCTGCTCTCCCGTATCATTTCCAGCTTTTTTTTAATGACAGGCAGGCGGTGCATATCGAACTTATGTTCAACATAATATCGCGCGATAAAATGAATTCCATAGTAGTTAAAAGAAAGATTTCATCAGGCAACCTGGAGGCGGACCTCTTGAGTATGCGTTATATCAGCCGGTATCTTTTTATTGAACAGGCCAGGTTTATGGCGAATAACTGGCAGACGGTAAAAATAGACCTTTCCGCGAAAAATGATTAGTTTGGATTTTTATTCGGCGATAGCTTTATATGTCTTTCTCTTTTTAAATATAATATTGATTATCTGGTTATTTGCCAAGAAAGAAAAAGATAAGGACCTTTCTTTGGACCCCAAGTTTATCTGGTTTTGTTCTATCTGCAGTTATACCTATATTAATACTAAAGAAGAAGTGATTTCCAGTTGCCCCCGCTGCAGCAGCTTGAATAAAAAAAGTAGTTGACCGTATACTTTTTTGAATTTATAATGAACTTGTTATTACTTATCAGGCAAAAAGAGTATCATTATCTGGAGGGATAAAATGATCACTGAGATAGGCATAGTCGCGGGCGACATATGGCATTTTTTAGATCAACATGGCGAGGTTACTCTTCTTCAATTAGTAGAGGGAATAGATAAGCCAAGGGATAATGTCCTGATGAGTTTAGGTTGGCTTGCCCGGGAAGGCCACGCCATACTCCAGCAGATAAACGGAGACTACAAGATAAGTTTAAGGAAAAATGAGTAATTACCTGCCTAATAAAAAGGGTGTGGCGATATTTATGGTTTTAGCTACAATCATGATTGTAGTTGTCCTGGCTAATGTCGTCTTGGCTATTATTTCCAACCAAAGCCGGCTTACCCGCCATGAGGTAAACCGTATCCAGGCTTATTATTCAGCTCAGGCAGCGCTTGTTTATACCCTGGAGAAAATCAGGATGACAGGCGGCTGGCCAGCTACCGGAGGTTCAGATAGATACTACTGTTCTGCCCAGTCATCTGGCGGTGCAGGAGTTTGCATTGATAGTGTTGCCCCTGATGACACTATAGGGTATGACCGTGGATTAACACGTGATGGGACTTTTCATATACAGGTTAAAGTGTATGCCAACAACACATGCAATCCTGCCGTAGCAGCTCCTCCCGCAGGGGTTACCTGTTTAGATGCAAAGGTAGATTATTCCTACATTCCTTAATTAAATTCCAGCCAGCTTTATTCAGTAACACATCCTATTCCATTATAAAGCGAGTAAGTTTGTTATAAAGCTTTATAGTCTAATTTATAAAAAGCTCGACGCTGTTTTTTGTACGAGTAAGTCTAGGTAAGAATACATAAAAAAACACTTGACAAAATGGTTATCTTATGTTTTAATTAATTCCACTGTAGTTTATGATACAGAAAGGTAAAGGAATATGGCAAGACTTATCGATGTTGATGAACTAGCTAATTATCTAAGATTAAAGAAACAGACCATATATAATTGGTTATCTCAAGGTAAGATTTCAGGGATAAAGGTGGGAGGGGTCTGGAGATTTGACAGGAAGGAAGTAGATGCCTGGCTAAAAACCAAGAGGCACTACTTAAAAGATTCAAAATCCGGAGAAAAACAATGACTTCTTCATCATTAGGCATATATTTTGGGCCTAAAATAATCAGTATTATAGAGTCTAAGGGCAAAACTATCCTGCATAACGTACAGGTCTCCCAGGACCTGATTACAAGCAGCGAAATAGAAGAGAAAGTACCCAGCGAAGTAAAGATAGTCGCGCTCTTTAAGGATGAGTTAAGAAGGAATAAAATAGAGTCAAACGAGGTCAGCCTGGCTCTTTCCGGCAAGGATTTCGTTATCCGTACCTTTGAAATGCCGGTTATACCGCGCAACGAACTTGATAGCGCGGTAAGGTTTGAAGCTAAGAAATACATCCCCTTTAAGATAGAAGATTTAATCGCGGATTTCCAGGTGCAGTATGATAAATTAAGCCGCAGAAATATAATACTCTTCGCCGGGATAAAAAAAGACGTCCTGGATAAATATCTCTCCATATTGAGTCAGTTGGACATTAAGCCGGTGGCAATAGAATATTCCGCTTTCAGCGTCCTGAGGCTGATGAAATTATTGAATATCAGCAGCAAGGGGATAATCGGCATCATAAGCGCTGATTTTAAGGAAGAAGATGAAATCAACTTTACCTTCCTGGAGAATGGTTTCCCGTTGTTCAGCCGGGATATTACCTTAACCGGGAGCCCTGACGAATTGGCGGTTACCAAAGAAAAAGATTCAGGGATGATGCTGGAAAAATTAAAGACAGAGATACGGGTCTCCCTGGATTATTACCACCGGAAATTCCCTGCCAAGAAAATTGAAAAGACATTCTTCGTAGCCTCTCAGGAATATCAGGCTGACCTGGAATCGTTCGTTAAATATATGGGTTTATCCGCTCAATTTATAGATATCAAGAAAACCATGGGTGAGACGGCTGCCTTCTCATTAAGCGCCATAAAAGGGTACAGCGCATCTTTATCTAAGACCATAAAAACCGAACTGAAAATCAACCTTCTGACGGCAAAGGAGAAGTCAAAACAAAAAGAGACTGTTGCCCGCCCTATTACGGAAATATCGCCTCCTCTGTTCAGCGGCTTAAAGCCCAATCCTAAGGTTGTTATATTGGGAACAGTGATTTGCCTGGTAACTTACGCTTTCTTGGGGTTGTTCCGCACGATGCCTTTAAAGAAAGAACTGGCGAAGATGATTGAGGAGCGTCCGCAAATTTCCGGCTTAAAACAAGATATGGTTTTTGAAGACCTTATTATTGCAAACACGGAATACCATCGCAAAGCGGAGGCTATAAATAACCTATTTAAAGGCCAGCTATATGTCACTAAACTGCTTGAAGTTATTGCCCGGGTTAAGCCGGAAGGCATCTGGTTCAAGAACATTAATTTCAAGAAGGAAGAGTTAAGCGCCATGCTGACCGTTGATGGTATGGCCTACCTGACTGACAGCGACAAGGAATTCACCTTAGTAAATAAATTTCTGGCTAATTTAAAAGATAGTTCTGATGTCACCAAATATTTTAAAGATATTAATATCATATCTTTGGAGCATAGCCAGTTTAGAGGAGTATATGTGACTACTTTCACCATTACTTGCCGTACCTCAAAGAAAGTTAAGGAGTAAGTATGGATTCAGTAGAGAGTATTATTAGTAGGTATAAAAACAGGATATTAAACATAGCGATAATCGCGGTATCGCTTCTTACCGCTTTCAATATCTATAAAGACCAAAGCAAAGGAATAAATAACTTAGAGAAGAACAAGCAGAAAGAGATAGAGAGGAATGAAATATTAAGTACCATAAGCAAGACGGATAAAAAACTCAGGACATACAAAGCCTTCATGAACAAAAAGGATATATCCCTGATTATAGATAATCTTGGCAATCTTGCGGATAGTTCTGGCGCGAAAATCGTTTCGGTAAAACCAGACCCGGAGCAGATGTACCCGCTTTATGTCAAGTATGCTTTTAATTTAGGCATAGTAGTCAGTGATTACAATACGCTGGGAAAATTCATCAATAAACTTGAGAAATCTGATGATGTCTATGTAATTGAGGGGCTTGTTATTCTTGCCGATTACATGTCTTCGAAAGAAGCAGATATAAAAGGTTTAGTGGTCAATATGAGGGTGAGCACTTTTTTACTAAGGGATTAATATGAAAAGAGAGAAAAGCATAATTATTATCGGTGTTTTGGTTTTTATGCTTATTTCTTCCTTAAGCCTGAACAGGTTATTTGCTGAGCAGGAACCTAAGAAAGATAGCCTAAAGGCTGCGGTAGATTCTAAAACCCAAGGCCAATCTACAGGCATTATCTCAAGGGAAGTCGAGGATTATAGGGGAGAAGGATTAAGGGACCCATTTAAGGATTACTTTGATACTATGCCTCCTCCTCCTGCTCAGAATGAAATAGGCAACCCGAACGCGCCGATTGAACCCCTTCCGGCCTTACAGGTGCAGGGGATAATCCTGGGCGCCCGCCTGAAACAGGCGATCGTCAATAATAAAATTGTAAAAGTAGGTGATACTATAGAAGGGGTGCGGATTACTACCATTGAAAAAGACGGAGTTACGGTATTTTTCGGTAATAGGTCTTATAATTTATCTTCGCCTGCAGCAGGTACCTTGCAGGATTCGAAGAAAAAGCCAGAAGGAGGCAGTGATGAAAAATAATTTTAAATTATCCGTATTTATCTGTATGTTCTTCTTTTGCCTGTTTCTTCCAAAGTTGGAGGCGGGGCAGGAACTGCCCTTTTCTAACCCCGGTGCGCTTATCTCTATGGATTTCCAGGATGCAAGCCTGAAGGATATACTGAAAATATTCTCTATCCAGTCCGGCTTGAACTTTATTGCCTCGGACGCGGTTAAAGAAAGGAAGTTTACTTTGTATTTTGACAGCGTATCCATAAAGGACGCCATGGACAAGATATTTATGGCAAACAACCTTTCCTATGACTTGGATAAAAAATCAAATATTTTTATAGTAAATGACCTGGGCGCTCCGGAAGTGCAAACCATAACCAAGATTTTTTTCCTCAAGTTTGCCTCCGTATCTACTTCTAATATTATCAACGAACGGAATAATTCCGCCGTTATTACTAAGCTTTCGGATGCCGGCGGCAACAGCAGCAGTAGCAGTGGCAGCAGCAGTAGTGGTAGCAGTAGTTCAAAGGGAATCTTTGATGTTGTATCAAAACTTCTTTCAGAGAAAGGTAAGTTAATCGAAGAACCTCGTACCAACAGCCTTATTGTCAATGACATACCCAGCCGTATGCCGATGATTGCCGAGGTGATTGCCAGCTTAGATATTCCTCAGCAGCAAGTATTGCTTGAGGTGGAAATGATGGATGTTTTAAAATCCACCACTGATAAGATAGGCTTGAAATTTGGCGAATCGCCTCTTACATTAAATACAGTTTTAAAAGGCGCTACCTGGGGGACTAAATTTCCTTTTGGTTCTCTATTTGGCAATCGTAATTATAATTACGGTGCAGATGGCGCAACAGCTAGCCCCACATACGGGTCATTTTCTGTAAGCGATGGGACTAACGGCGCTGCCAGTACTTATCAGATAGTCTTGAATTTTATTAAAACTCAATCAGACACCAAGTATTTAGCCAGGCCAAGAATATTAACCTTGAATAATGAGACCGCAGAGATTAAGATAGTAGCTGACGAAGCAATAGGTGAAAAAACTACCCAGTCTGGCGGTGGCAGCGTTACTCCTACTACGACTGCGGAAGCAGAAAGAGGAGAAACCGGCGTGCTTTTGAGAGTAACCCCGCAGATTAACAGCGATACAAACGAAATTACCATGTTTATTATCCCCGCGGTATCTTCGGCTTCTACCGGTATAACTGTCGGCACTCAGGCGACTAAGGATGTTGAGGTGCGGTATACGAAGTCTATGATAAGGGTCAAGGACGGCGAGACTATTGTCCTGGGTGGTTTAATCCGCAGGCAATACAATAATACTGACACTAAACTGCCTTTTTTCGGTGATCTGCCTTTGATAGGCAGGCTTTTCACTAATAAAACCAAAGACACCGATAAAGACCGCGAGCTGTTAGTCTTCATAACACCCCACATTATAAAAGATACGCCTATTCAACTCGCCCAGGCGGCGAAGAAAGGCGTCCTTCCGGAAAGAGAGCAGAGTACTGTATCCAGAGTTGACCGTCAGGGAGTCATAGACGCTAGTTTACAGAACTTTGAAAGAAAAAAGAAAAAATAAGTGAGGACATGGCTCAACAAGAAAAATACCTGAGATTAGGCGAGCTTCTTATTACAGAAGGCCTTATCAATGAAAGCCAATTAGAGAAGGCCATTGCTGCGCAGAGGGCGGATGGTATCCGCCTGGGCGAAGCGCTGGTTAAATTAGGGATGGTCACCGAGGAACAGATTGTAGTGGTATTGGGCAGGCAGTTGAATATTCCTTATTTTACCGTAGGTACGGGTATGTTAAAACCGGCTGCTGACCAGGACCTGCAACAACTTGTCCCCCAGGACTTCGCGTTTAAAAATTCGGTTCTTCCCTTATCCCGCACTTTAAGGTCGCTTACGGTAGCGATGAGGGACCCGCTGGACTTAGTCCTTATAGATAACTTAAGAAAAATCACCGGCTGCGAGATTAATCCGGTAATCGCCACAAAGGTAGATATATCCAAGACAATAGAAGAATTTTATGGAAAGTCTAAACTGCTTTCAGACGCGGTAGAAGCTTCTTATGATATTGCTACTCCTGCAGGAGGGCCGGGGGTTCTTAAAGAAGGGTCAATTAGCGACGAAGAATTAAGCCTGGATAAGCTTATTGCCCGGGCAGAAGAGGCTCCGGTTGTAAAGCTGGTAGATTTGATTATTCGCCAGGCTATTAATGAGCGCGCCTCAGATATCCACTTGGAGCCTTTTAAAGAAACGATATGCTTGAGGTATCGTATTGATGGCAGGTTATACGAAATACCGCCGCCTGCCAGGCACTTGCATCTGCCGATTATCTCCCGCATAAAAATTTTGGCTAAATTGGATATCGCGGAAAAGCGCTTGCCTCAGGACGGCGCTATTATGGTAAAGATTGATAACCGCCCGATAGACATAAGAGTTTCTATTATGCCCACTATCTATGGAGAGAAAGGGGTTTTAAGAATCCTGGACCGTTCCAGTATTATTTTGGAACTTGGCCAAATGGGTTTTGACCCAAAGCAGCTTGAAATTCTGCGCAGGGCTATGGCTGCGCCGTATGGCTTAATTTTTTTGACCGGCCCGACCGGAAGCGGCAAGACTACTTCTTTAGCCGCGATTTTGACAGAGATAAGGAGCCCATCAAAAAACATCTTAACCATTGAAGACCCTGTTGAATACAAAATAGAAGGAATAAACCAGGTCCAGGTAAAGCCTGAAATAGGCCTGACTTTTGCTAATGCCTTGCGCGCTTTTTTAAGGCAGGACCCTGATATAATGTTGGTCGGAGAAGTTAGAGATTTGGAAACTGCCCAGATTTGTATCCGTTCAGCGTTAACCGGCCATTTAGTGTTAAGTACTTTGCATACCAATGACGCGCCTACGGCGGTAACCCGCCTTATCGATATCGGTATAGAGCCTTTTATGTTGGCTCCTTCATTATTGTGCGTGGTGGGCCAGCGCCTCTTGAGAAAGTTATGCCCTGAATGCAAGCAGGCCTATGAGCCGACAAAAGAACAGATAAAAAGCCTTAAATTAAACGCGGAGTTGCTTTATAAGCCGGTTGGCTGCGCTAAATGTAACCAACTTGGATATAGAGGCAGGACTGTTATTGCTGAAGTAATGCATGTGGACGAACAACTGCAAGTCCTTATCAACCAGGGCGCGTCGTTTCAGAAAATAAGGGAAGTAGCCCGCGCGAACGGGATGTTATCCCTTTATGATTCAGCGTTAAAGAAGGTTGAGGCGGGTATTACCTCGCTTGAAGAAGCTTTGTCAACCACCGTCGGGATAGAAGCGTAAAATATGCCAAGATTCTATTATGAAGTAAGGGATATGGCCGCCGGCCATAAGGCCACGGGATCCGAGGAGGCAGCCAATCAGGAAGATTTGATTGTAAGGTTGCAGTCAAAGGGCCTGATTGTGCTTAATGTTACCACGGATTCCAGGTATTTCGAAAAATCTCAAAAATCCGAACAGGTATCCAGCAGTTCCAGCAAACCGCGCCATTATCGTATCAGCGGCGATGATATAGTGCTTTTGTGCAGGCATTTAGCTACTCTTCTCGGAGCAGGCGTAACTATCCTGAAGAGCCTGGACGTAATCTCAAAACAGGTCGCCAGCCGTAAGCTCTATCTTGTCTTGAAAGATTTGGAAAAAAATATGGAAGCGGGTTTAAGTTTCCATGAGGCAATGGCAAAGCACCCTTCGGTATTCTCTGATTTATGGGTCAACATCGTGGAAAGCGGCGAGGCATCAGGAAGCTTGGCTGTAGTCTTAAACCGTTTAGCGACTTATCTGGAAAGAAACGCCGCATTTAAAAGAAAAGTCATATCCGCGCTTATATATCCTTTTATACTTATGTTTGCCGGTACGGGCGCCCTTTTATTCTTAACCATTAAGATTATCCCTACCTTCGCGCAGCTTTTTGAAGGGTTCAAGGTGGAGCTTCCTTATCTTACCAAGCTGCTTCTGGCGGTAAGCCTTTTTATGCGCACCAAGTTCCTTCTAATTATAGGTATAATTGCGACCGTGGTGATTTTAACAAAAAAATATATTTCTACAAACGATGGCCGCAGGAAATTTGAAAAATTCAGGTTCAAGCTGCCGGTACTCGGCGAATTTTTCCGGGTAATCGTCGTGGAAAGATTTTCATCAGAAATGTCTACATTAGTTGAAAGCGGGGTCCCTATCCTTTATTCGTTAGAGATCGCCGAACATAGCGTGGGCAGTGTAATTATGGCCGATGTTATCCGTAAAATCAAGGAAGATGTGCGGGAAGGCAAATCCTTAAGCGCCGCTTTAGAGAAATACGGGTTTTTTGACCCGATGGTAGTGCAGATGATCAGTATCGGCGAGGAAATCGGGGAACTCTCCAATATGTTCAGGCGTTTGAATTTATTTTATCAGGAATACGTCGAGACATTCTTAGTCAGGTTCACCGCTATGTTTGAGCCGATCATGCTCCTTTTTATGGCGTTTGTTATAGGCGCTATGGTCGTGGGGATGTTCCTTCCCATATTCCAGATCGCTCAACTTGGAGGCGGATAAAAAGAAAAAATAACATTGACTTCATTTATTTAATTATATATAATATTACCAGTACTTTGAAAATAAGGTGAGTCTTTATAACTAATATATTAAAAGGAGGTGAAAACGGATATAAGAAACAAAGGGTTTTGTTGTCAGCGAAGAGTGCGTGTTAATTAACATATTAAAGAAGGAGTTTACTATGCGTAAAGGTTTTACATTACTGGAATTAGTGGTTGTAGTCATCATCTTAGGCATACTTGCTACATTAGGTTTTACCCAGTATACCAAGATGGTAGAAAAAGGCCGTACAGCAGAAGCTAAGATGATTCTTGGCCAGATCCGTACCGCGCAAGCTGCTTACAATCAGCAATTCGGCGGGTATACCAGCGTTTTAGCGAATATAGCCGTAGAAGCGCCTTCAGCATGCGGTACAAATCATTATTTCTCTTACTCCGTGGATGCCACAACCGGAACTGCTACCAGGTGTACAACAGGCGGTAAAGCTCCTGATGGGGCTGCAGCTTATACTTTGACCTTAACTTACGGCGCAGGTGCATTTGGCGGAAGCGCAGGATATTATTAAGAAGAGTTTGTCAAAGATATTTTTTGTTAATAGTTAGTTTATTTAAAACCTTTATGGTTGTGCGTGTTATGCGCACAGCCATAAAGGTTAAGTTTTTACTATTGAGTCTTAATACATATTTATTAGGGTATAGGTAAATATCACCCACTGCGAAAATCACCCGCCTGCTGTCGGGCAGGCAGTAAGTTATCGAGAAGTGATTTTCTTGAAACAGAAAGGATAAATTCTATGAGGAATAAAAAGGAAATGGCCTTTACCTTAATAGAAGTCCTTACTGTTGTCGTGATTATAGCTATTCTTGTTGCCATTGCTTTGCCTTCTTACGTAGCGATGAAGGAGAAAGAACACGATAGAGAGGCCGGCGCGAGCATGAGGTTGATTATGGCGGCGCAAAAAATTTATCGGATGGAGACGTCCGTATATGATGTTGAAAATTCAGGAGCAGCAGCGACCGATATTGCTAATATTAATTCGGTGCTAAGGTTATCTATACCCAATGATAATGCCACTAGAATTTGGGATTATAGAACTGTGGCTGATAATGTTGCTGATCCTCAGACTACCTGCGTAGAAGCGACCCGGACAGGTATAGGCCTGCCTGGTGGTGATTCGCGTATTGGCCGCAATTTACGCATGAGGAATACGGAATCAGAAGAAATTTCCGGAACATGTCCTTAAACTTTTTAAGCGAAAGGAGAAACAAAAAAATGAGAAGCAAAGGTTTTACATTATTGGAATTAGTGGTTGTAGTCATCATCTTAGGCATACTTGCTACATTAGGTTTTACCCAGTATACCAAGATGGTAGAAAAAGGCCGTACAGCAGAAGCTAAGATGATTCTTGGCCAGATCCGTACCGCGCAAGTTGCTTACACTCAGCAATTCGGCGGGTATACCAGTGTTTTAGCGAATATAGCCGTGGAAGCGCCTTCAGCATGCGGTACAAATCATTATTTTTCTTACTCCGTGACTGCCACAACCGGAACTGCTACCAGATGTACAACAGGCGGTAAGGCTCCTGATGGGGCTGCAGCCTATACCTTGACTTTGACTTACGCAGCAGGTGCATTTGGCGGAAGCGCAGGATATTATTAATAACTTAATTTAAATAAAAGAAGGGTTGGCATTTTTTAAAGATGCCAACCATTCTTTTTATGCATTAGATTATACCCAAGCAAAGGAAAGCGCGATGAAGAAAAAGGGCCTTAGCCTGCTTGAAGTTCTTGTGGCGACAATCCTTTTTGCTTTAGTAATCAGCGGCCTGGCCAATATCTTCGTAGCTGCCAAAAGGCTGATTTTCCATGCCCATGCCCGTACAATATCGGCCGAGTTAGCAAAATATCAGATTGAGCGTATGCATGCTCAAGTCCGGCAGGACCAGTGGAGCACTAATTGCCTGGGAAGCAATACTAATTGTACTCCCGGTAATGGTTTTCTAACGACCTGGACAGACGGCAGCAATACGCAGTATGACTTTACCTGGGATTCCACCTTTCAACCTGCCGGAGTCGATGTGCGCAGGGTAAACCTTACTATACAGTGGTATGAAAGAAAAGCGCAATAAATCCGTTACTCTTCTGGAATTACTGATTGCCATAGTCCTGCTCTCTGTGCTTGTTCTGGGGCTTACCAGCATTGACGTGTTTAGCCGTCACCATGTGATTAGTTCGGACAGGCGTTCAAAATTACAAAATGAGTTATACCTGATTTTGGAGCATATGACCAAAAATGTGGGTTTGGCAATCGGTAATGAGGCGCTTAACGGCTCGGGCACCGTGGTAAATGAATCAATAAATGTAGGGGTTATGGAGAGCTCAATAATAAAGGTCTATATAGATGCCAGCGGCGATGGAATAAGGCAGGCCCCGATAGTCAACCCCGCGGCCGGTGATGACCATTGGATAGCTTATCGTTATTTTGATATTAATTCTGCATCTGGGGTGAGGAACCGGGTGCAATATTGCGGCAGGTGCTCGGATGGCACATGTTCAAGCTGCATGGATGCCTGGTCTACGCTGGGTACTCATGTCATTAACTTTCCCCTCGGCGCTTTAACAGAAAATTATGTTGCTATTGGGACGACAGTTAATCCCGTAGTAGCCTGCTGGGACCCTGCGGGTAGCTGCGGAAGCACGGACGATCCTCAGATTAATATGCTAACGCGCATAAAACTACCTTCCATAGCTACTAATTAGAGCGGCTCTCGGGGATTTTATAGGCACCATATTTAAAAAGAGGTGCCTTTTTTGTTTACCCATATTTAGATTGATGATATAATATTTCGATTAAACGGGGCAGTAGCTCAGCTGGGAGAGCGTCGCGTTCGCATCGCGAAGGCCGTGGGTTCGAATCCCATCTGCTCCATAAAACTCTCATTAATGAGAGTTTTATGGAGTGCCGGATTAATGTAATCCGGCCTCCACCATTTCATTCAATCCTCCACTTCCTCATGCAAAATAAGTTAAGATTTATTTTAGGTTTAATATTTTTTTCTGTTCTAATCGCCGCCTGTTTTTTCCTGCCTCAGATTACCGCCCAGCAACAACCATCTAAAGAAGCTATTTTCTATGAGAAGCTTGGGAATAAGGCGGTGCAATGCCAGTTATGCCCTCGGCGTTGTTTTGTGGGGGATGGGGCAAGGGGATTTTGCGGGATAAGGGAAAATCGCGGCGGGGTATTCTATACTCTTTCATATGGAAAGTTAGTTTCCAGTAATGATATAGACCCTATTGAGAAGAAGCCGTTGTTTCATTTTTTGCCTTCCACAAAAACTTTTTCTATCGCTACTGCCGGTTGTAATCTGAAATGCAAATTCTGCCAGAATTGGGAGATTTCTCAAAAGCTTCCCGAAGAGGTTGCCTATGATTATCTTGAGCCGGCGGAAATAGTTAAAAAAGTCAAAGCCTCCGGCCGCCCTACGATTGCCTATACTTATAGCGAGCCTACCATATTTTACGAGTATATGCTTGAAACCGCGAAATTAGCCAAAGAGCAGGGTATAAGGAATATTATGCATTCCAATGGCTACATAAATGAAGAGCCGCTCAGGAAGTTGGCTAAATACCTGGACGCGGCGAATATAGATTTAAAAGGTTTTACCAATGATTACTACGCTAAAATGTCGCAGGGTACTTTGGATCCTGTGCTTTCATCCCTGAAGGTGCTTAAAAGCGAAGGCGTGCATCTGGAGATAACTAATTTAGTCCTGTCAGGCTATAATGACGACGAGGATTCAGCCACCAGGATGTGCCTCTGGATAAAAGACAACCTGGGGGCAGATACGCCGTTGCATTTCTCCCGGGCATTTCCCATGTATAAACTTACCAGTATTAATCCTACGCCTGTTGAGACGCTGGAAAGATTGAGAAAAATCGCTATGGACTGTGGTTTGAAGTATGTGTATATAGGCAATGTAGCCGGACACCCGGATGAGAGTACTTACTGCCCCGGATGTAAAAAAATTATCATAAAACGCTCCGGTTATTTTGTGGAAGATAATTATATAGAGGAAGGAAGGTGTAAGTTCTGTGGAGAAGAGATCAAGGGGGTCTGGTTTTAGCCGAGCCTTAATTACTTTTATCCTGTTTTACCGGTTATCAATTACCGCCTGTTTTCCCGGGGATGTCAAACATCCTAACGCCGCCGGTACTTTTTATCCGCAGGATGCGGTTGAATTATCGCGGATGATAGACGGTTTCCTGGAGGCTGCAAAACCAGAGCCTGTGCAGGGCGAAATCCTGGCGCTTATTTCTCCGCACGCCGGCTACGGGTATTCGGGCCAGGCTGCAAGTTACGGGTATAAGCTTATAACAGGAAGCCCGTATAAGACTGTTGTCATAATCGGCCCAAGCCACAGTTACGGATTTTCAGGGGTTTCCGTGTATTCGCAGGGCCTGTTCCGCACTCCCCTGGGAGATTTAGAGGTAGATAAGGCTTTCGCGCAAAAATTATTAAACAAGGACAATAATATTTTTTTTGAACTCAGGGCTTTTGAAAAAGAACATTCGGTTGAGGTACAATTACCTTTCTTACAAAAGGTTATCTCCGGCTTCAAGATTGTCCCCGTTGTTATGGGGGATTGCACTTTGTCAGAGTGCCAAAAATTAGCAGACTTGTTAAAATTGGCCATTGGAGAACGTAAAGATGTTTTAGTAGTTGCCTCCAGCGATATGGCCCATCGTTATGATTACGAAGAGGTAGAAAAGGCCGATAAGCTGACCTTATCTTCCCTGGAGAAGATGGACGACGAAGGCCTTTATTACGGTTTCAGGGAACAGAGGTTAGAGATGTGCGGGATGCTGCCTGTCGTTACAACGATTATGTTAGCCAAAGAATTAGGGCATAATAAACTGAAAGTCTTGAGCTATACAAATTCAGCTATCGTGACCGGCAATAAAAATAAAGGCACCTGGACCGTAGGTTATACCAGCTGTGTGATTGACCAGGAAAAAAAAGGAGAAACCGCGATGCTAAGTAAAAACCAGAAAAAAAGGCTGCTTGAGATTGCCCGCAGTTCCATACAGGCATATTTGAAAACAGGAAAGAAATTAGAAGTCAGCGAAACAGACCCGGAACTGCTCAAAGAAAACGGGGCTTTTGTCACTCTGCATGAAAATGGCGAATTAAAGGGGTGCATTGGAAACCTTAGCGCAAGCCAGCCGCTCTATCTTACCATCAGGGATATGGCTGTCGAATCAGCCACGGGAGATTTCCGTTTCTCACCGGTGACATTGCCTGAACTTAAAGACATTGAAATTGAAATATCTGTTCTTACTCCTTTAGAGAGAGTGGATAGTATTGATGAAATTAAGATGGGGACAGACGGGGTGTTGGTAAAAAAAGGTTTTAACAGCGGGGTATTCCTTCCCCAGGTAGCCACTGAAACCGGATGGACAAAAGAAGAATTTCTCTCAAACCTCTGCGACCAGAAGGCTGGTCTTCCTGCCTTAGCCTGGCAGGATAAGGACACCGAAATTTATAAATTCAGCGCCCAGGTGTTTTCTGAAAAGGAAATTATGGCTAATGAATAAGATAGCCATAAGTTTTTTTATTTTAGGTTTATCGTTTGGCGCCGGCCCCTGCATGGCCAGCTGCGGGCCGCTGCTTATTTCTTATATAGCCGGAGCCAAAAAAGGTATTTTAAAGAGCCTGATGGCCTACATTCTATTTTCCCTGGCCAGGATATGCGTGTATCTTATTTTGAGCCTGCTGGTTTTTATCCTGGGGAAGTTTGTGATAGAAAGATTCATTTCCGAATACTCCCGGTATTTGTTTATCGGCGCGGGGGCATTCCTTGTGTTAATAGGCGCGCTTATGGCATTGGATAAAAATTTAAACTTGAGATTTTGCGGATTCTTGCGGGAACATACCCTGGCGCGCGATAAAAAAAGTATTATTACTCTTGGTTTGATAACCGGCCTGCTTCCATGCGCCCCGCTTTTAGCGGTGTTCTCCTATATTATACTGGTTTCCAAAGGCTACCCGGAGACTTTGTTATACAGCTTTTCTTTTGGCATAGGTACTTTTGTTTCGCCTTTGATATTTTTAGTCATCGCTGCCGGGCTCATACCTAAATACCTGATAGGCAGTAAGTATGAAAGGGCATTCAGCTTTATCTGCGGCCTGGTGATTATATTTTTAGGTGTGCAGCTGGCTGGGAAGGGGTTTTAAAAATATGAACAGGTTTTATTCTGATTCCGGTAATATATCAGGGGATAAGATTGTTATCTCCGATAAAAGCCAGGTGCATCATATAAAAGATGTCCTGCGCCTGGAAGCTGAAGAAGAGGTCGTAGTTTTTGATGATAGAGGCAGGGAGTATATTTCTGTCATAGAAAAATTAATGCCTAAAGAGGTGACCATCAGAATCTTAAAGGAGAAGAAAGCTGCCCCCGCGCCTAAGGTCCGGGTAACCGTTGCCTGCGCAATACCCAAAAAATCCAAAATGGACGATATTATAGATAAGCTGACTCAGTTAGGGGTAGACAGGATTATCCCGTTGTTAACCGAGCGGGTTATCGTGAAATTGGATAAGCGTAAAGAAATATTGCGTAAAGAACGCTGGGAAAAGATTGCTTTAAGCAGTGCTAAACAAAGCCAGAGGAACATTATGCCGGTGGTGGAGCCAATAAGGGAAATAAAGGAAGTGTTGTCTAATTCGCAGGAGTTTGATTTGAAATTAATACCTACCTTGTATGGGGAACGCGGCTCTTTGAAGGAGATTTTGAAGAAGTCTTCTGCAAGGAATATATTATTCCTTATCGGCCCGGAAGGGGATTTTAGCCAGGATGAAATTGAACTGGCGAAAAAAGCGGGCTTTGTCCCGGTTTCATTGGGCGATTCGGTATTGCGCGTAGAGACAGCCGCGCTTTGCGTTGCCAGTTTTATCAGAATACATGAAAACGGTTAAATTTCGCACTCTAGGCTGTAAAGTAAATCAATACGAGACCCAGGAAATAAGGGAACGCCTGCTGGGTTATGGATTCAAAGAGATAGGCGGCGGCAAGAAAGCCGATATTTACATTATTAATACCTGCACTGTGACCCACCGGGCTGATTCCGATTCCCTTTCCTTTATCCGTAAGGCAAAAAAAGAGAATAAAAAAGCAAAAATCATCGTTACCGGATGTTTGGCAGAATTTGATGCCGATAGGATCAAGGAAGCATGCCGGGAAAGTTTGATCGTCAAAAATAAAGATAAAAATAAAATTCTTAAGCGGCTGTATCTTTCGGATTCATCCCGCCGGAAAGGCATATCCTATTTCAAGGGCCACACCCGGGCATTCTTAAAGATTCAGGATGGCTGCAATAATTTTTGTGCTTACTGTAAGGTCCCTTTAGTCAGAGGGGTTTCCCGGAGCAAGCCTTTTAAAGAGGTTATCTGCGAGGCAGAAGAGCTGGCGAAAAACGGTTTTAAGGAAATAGTCTTATCGGGCATCTGCCTGGGTGCTTATGGGAAAGACCTGCATCCTAAAGCTAACCTGGTTCAAGTTATAGAAGGAATAGAAAAAATAGAGGGTATTTTGCGCATCAGGTTAAGTTCAATAGAGGCTGGCGATGTTACGCCTGAACTGATTTCTAAAATGGAGGTATCCAGAAAACTCTGCCGGCACCTGCATATCCCCATCCAAAGCGGCGACGACCGTATCCTGAAAAAGATGAAGCGTAATTATAATAGAAATACTTATCTGGCCCTGGTGAAATCGCTCAAAAAACGCATACCGGGGATTGCCATTACTACGGATTGCCTGGTGGGTTTTCCCGGCGAGGAGGAGATAAATTTTCAGAATACCCTGGATTTAATAAAAAGAATCCTTCCACTTAAAGTCCATATTTTTCCTTATTCGCGCAGGGATGGGACAAGCGCTGCGGTTAATTTTAATGAGGAGATAAATCCAGTGGCCATAAAGGAGAGGGCCTCGCGGCTTAGGGATATTGCCAGGCGGTGTTCATACGATTATAGAAAGCAATTTTTAAACAGCGATATGGATGTGCTGGTGGAAAATGTTTCTTTCGCGGAGGGAGGTTCCTGGGAAGGATACACCGATAATTATATCAGGGTCCTGGTGAAAACCGGCCTTAATCTGAAGAATAAGCTTATAGCAGCTAGGTTAAAGAAAATATGCGATGATTCCTGCCATGCAGATTTTTCTTGACGGCTTATTTTGGCAATGGTATATTAATTTAATACCAAGGAGGTGTGAGATGTCTAGATATGCTAAATTAAGCGGCATTATTTTATTATTTGTATTATTTTTATCTTCCCCGGGGTTTTCGCAAACCCAAACCGAACAACTTGTCATTACCACATATTATCCTTCTCCTTATGGCAGTTATCGTCAATTACAGGTTACAGATAGCGACACTACTGCCGGCCGTCAGGCATTTACCGTATCTCAGACCGGAGCCGTGGGAGGTACAGGATATGCGATATATGCCACTAAGACCGGGGCCTCAACGACTAATGTAGGTGGTTATTTTGCAGCCAGCGGCGGAACTGCTAATTATGGATTAATCGTAGGTAGCGGTAGCGTTGGTATTGGCACGGCCACTCCTGGCGCGGCGTTGGATGTAGCTGGAGGTATCTTGGCGGATCTCTCTAGTACTCCTGGCGGTTCTCAGGTAAGATTTCAGGCGCGTGAATTACGCCAAGATATAGCAGAACTATTTGATACTGACCAAGACGTTGAAGCGGGGGATGTTTTATCTATTAGCGTTGATAAAAAGCTTAGGAAAAGCAATAAAGTCTATGATACCAGCGTTGCAGGAATAGTTTCCGAGGCACCGGCAATTCTTTTTGAAGGAAGTCGGTCGCAGATTATGCCCCAACCTTATAAATTTACAAGAGGAAATAAACCGCCGCTTGCTTTAGCTGGGCGCGTTTTATGTAAAGTTACGACAAGTAAAGGCGGCCCGATAAAAATAGGCGATCTACTGGTTACTTCTTCAAAGCCTGGTTATGCCATGAGAGGTGAGCCTAATAAGGTAAAAATTGGTACAGTTTTAGGCAAAGCCATGGAGCCCTTGGAAAAAGGAGAAGGTAAGATTACGGTTTTAGCTACTCTGCAGTAGTTCGTTATCCTTTTATAATTAACTTATTTATTTGCTTAAAGTTATAATCCTGCCAAAAAGGAAGCCCTTTCCTTGACAATACCCTCTTAATGTGTTATACTTCTATAAATTTAGCCCCTTAAAACAACCGTCCTCATAGAATAAATGATATTAAGTACTCTTAGGCAGTTTAACTGGGTAGATATTTTTGTAGTGGTTATTTTAATCAGGGTCTGTTGGGCTGCCATCAAAGGCGGTTTCCTGGCAGAACTTTTTAAAACCTTAGGCACTATCTCCGCAATATATCTATCACTCCATTATTACATCGTATTATCGGATTCTATCAGAGAGAGGATCTCCGCTAAAAATGTCCCGTTAGACTTCCTGGATTTTGTTTTCTTTATCGTTTTGGCAATAACCGGGTATTTATTATTTGTGATCTTGCGGCAGGCTGTCCTCAAGTTTATCAATATGGAACCCATTCCTCAATTGAATAAATGGGGAGGGTTTGGCTTAGGCGTAATCAGGGCTTTCTTGTTGACCGGCCTCTTGATTTTCATGCTCCTTATTTCGAGTATTTCTTATCTTCAAAAAAGCGTGGTTAATTCTTTTTCCGGGGAATATTTTTCTAAAATTGCCCCCGGCGTATACGGCAGTTTGTGGAACGGGGTTGCTTCCAAGTTTATGACTAAAGAAAAATTTAATCAGACCGTCCTTGAGGCCAAATGAAATTATCGGATTTTTATAATCAGGCAGTAAAATTGGGGGCCGAGCGCGACCCCAGGAAAGATAAGGCCGGAATAAAATCTTATCCTGACACCGCGATACTATACGGTGCAGGCGATACGCAGGTGAATAAACTTCTGGTGGGCATAGATATGGAAGTGGGTGAACTGCTCTTAGCGGACAGGTTACGCCAGCAGCAGGGGCTGGACCTGGTCATCGCGCATCATCCGGAAGGTAAGGCTTGGGCAGCATTCTACAAGGTAATGCAGCTGCAGGTTGATATGTTGGCCGGGGCAGGGATAAACAGGAAAGTTGCCCAGGAACTATTGGATGAAAGAATGAGAGAGGTTGAAAGGAGAGTTCTGCCGAATAATCATACCCGCGCTTCAGATGTTGCGCGGATATTGGATATGCCTTTTATCTGCGTGCACACTCCCGCGGATAACCACGTATCCTGCTTTATCCATAGGTTGATGGATGAAAAAAAGCCAGAAAAAGTCGAAGATATCGTCGAGATACTGGAAGAAGTCCCTGAATATAATGAGGCGGCCGGCTCGGGGACCGGGCCGCGGGTTATCTTAGGCAACCCTAAGAGGCCGGCAGGAAAAATTTTTGTGGAGATGACCGGGGGCACAGAAGGGTCAAAAGAAGTTTTTGATAAATTTTATAAATTAGGAATCAGGACTCTAATCTGCATGCATTTAAGCGAAGAACATTTCAAGAAAGTCAAAGACGCCAACCTCAACGTAGTTATCGCAGGGCACATATCTTCCGACACCCTGGGACTGAATCTTCTTCTGGATAGGATAGAGCGGCAGGCAAAAGAAGAATTCCAGGTAATAGATTGTTCGGGGTTCCGAAGGATCAAAAGAGACTAAAATCATTTCTATATATGACAGGACGTATTCCTGAAAACATTTTAGAGGATATCTTGAGCCGGGTAGATATCGTGGAGGTTATTTCCAGCTACCTGCCTCTTAAGCGGTCGGGGAGGAATTTTAAGGCAAACTGCCCTTTTCATCACGAGAAGACGCCTTCTTTTATGGTTTCACCTGACCGGCAGATTTATCATTGCTTCGGTTGCGGCAAGGGAGGGAACGCTTTTCATTTTCTTATGGAATATGAACGGATGGAGTTCCCCGAAGCGGTGGAGACTTTGGCTAAAAAATCAGGTGTCATCCTGCCTGAGGATAGAAAAGAAGATTCTAAAACCGCCAGCCTTATCACCCAGCTTTATAAGATAAATGAATTAACTACCCTTTTCTATGAGCATAACCTGAGTTCTTCCGCCGGGCAGGCGGCCAAGGATTATCTGTTAAAACGCGGCCTGAAAGAAGAAAGCATAAAATTATTCAAATTAGGCCTGGCCCTGGATAAATGGGATGCCTTGATTAATCATGTAAGGTCTAAAAATATAAGCCTTCCTGTGTTAGAGAAGGCAGGGTTAATGTTAGCCAAAGAAAGCGGAGGTTATTACGACCGTTTCCGCAACCGCGCCATATTCCCCATATTTGATATAAAGTCAAGGCCGCTGGGCTTTGGGGCGAGGGTCTTTGATAATAGCTTACCTAAATATATCAATTCACCGGAAACACCCATATATACTAAGGGAAAGAACCTCTATGGTTTAAATCTTTCCCATGACGCCATACGGGAAAATGATACCGCAGTGGTGGTGGAGGGGTATTTGGATTTTATCCTGCCTTACCAGGAGGGGTTGAAGAACATTGTCGCCTCGCAAGGCACGGCTCTTACTTATGAACAGGTGAGGCTGCTAAAGAGATATACCCATAATGTGGTGATGATTTATGACGCGGATATCGCCGGAGAACTGGCTACCTTAAGGTCTTTGGATATCTTTATTGAAGAAGGCGTGGATGTCAAGGTAGTTACGCTGCCGGAAGGTTTTGACCCGGATTTATTCGTGCGCAAACACGGGATAGAAAATTTTAAAGAGAGAATAGAATCGGCCCATAACCTGTTTGACTATAAACTTAAGATCCTGAAGTCACGTTACAATATAAGAGAGACACAAGGGAAAGCCAATATCGCTTCCAGCATGCTCCTGACCATAAATAAGTTTAAGAACGCGGTCTTAAAATCAGAATATATGAGGAAGCTTGCCGAGGAACTCAACATTAAAGAAGAAGCGATATGGGAAGAATTGAAGAAGGTTAAAGAGGAAAAGGCCTATCAGCAGCCGGATCAAGAGCCGCCTAAAAAATCAGCCCAGATCAACCCCACTGAGAAATTATTGATAAATTTGATGCTGGAAGAGACCGGCCTTATCAACCGCATAAAGAACCACCTTGAGCCGGCTGATTTTCAGGACGAACGGGCCTCCAGGATTGTTTCAATAATGTTTGATTTTATAGAGCAGGGCAAGTGCCTGGAATTAAATACCTTTATAAACAATGTCCCTGAAGAGGATATTTCGCAGCTTATATGCGAATCCGCATTTTTGGAAATATCTTCGCAGAATAAAGAAAAAGTAATAGATGATTGCATACAGCGTTTAAAAAATGAAAGGTTAAAAAACAAGAAGCAGCATTTGCATGACCAGATCAAGACCGCTCAGGCGTCGGGAGACGAACCGCGGCTGCATCGGCTGATACAGGAATTTCACCACTTAACCAAAAAGAGGGGATAGAGATGAAGAAAAAAGAGTTTACCAAGAGAGAATACACCAAGAAGGATGTGGAGAAGATTATCGCGATAGGCAGGCAAAAGGGGTATTTGACTTACGACGAGGTAAATGAATTGCTGCCTGAAGACATATCCTCATCCGAAGATATTGACCAGATTTTTGAATTGCTGGGAAGCGAAGATATACAGCTGATAGATAATGAGGAAGAGAAAGAAAACCTGAAACAGGCCGAGATATCAAAGGAAGATATGCAGAACGAACAGCTGAAATTAGAAGAAAGATTTTTGCCGTTAGATGACCCGGTGAAGATGTATCTCAAACAGATGGGTTCGATATCTTTACTCTCCCGGGAAAACGAATTGGACCTGGCTAAAAAGATAGAAGACGCTGAGGAAAAATTCAAACGGGCAGCTTTAACTGCGAAATTTATCCGTAAGCATGTCATGGTTGTAGCCTATGATATGCTGGAAGAGAAAGTAAACCTGGAGGAAGTGGTAAAGGAAGAGATCAAGGCGAAAAAGAACCTTCTTCTGCGCAGGACCAAGAAGATTATAAACCAGTTAAAGCATAGCCGCAGCGACGCCAAGAGCATTGACCTTATCCTGCAGTTTAATTTTACCACTTCCGTAGTCGAAGCGGCGGTGCGTAAATTTTACGTCATGGCCAGGGATTTGGATTATATTGAGAGGAATAAAAAACTCACCGGCGCCAAGGACAGGGATAAACGCAATAAGTTGAATTCCAGAAGGCGCGTTATATTCAGAGAGCTTAATGACACCTATCTTAAAATAAAAGAGCAGGTAAAATTAATCAGGGGCACCCATATAAAATTTAGCCGCGCAAAAAAGCTGCTTGTGGAGGCTAACCTGAGGCTGGTAGTCAGTATTGCCAAGAAGTACAGCAATCGGGGCTTATCTTTTCTGGACCTGATTCAGGAAGGCAATATCGGCCTTATGCGCGCGGTGGAGAAATTTGAATACAAGAGAGGTTACAAATTCTCTACTTATGCCACCTGGTGGATAAGGCAGGCGATAACCCGTTCTATCGCCGACCAGGCCCGGACCATAAGGATCCCGGTGCATATGACTGAAACCATAAATAAAATAATACGGCTTTCACGTGTTTTTGTCCAGGAGAACGGCCGCGAGCCCTCGCCCGAAGAGATCGCCCAGAAGATGCGGCTGACCCAGGATAAGGTCAAGACCATATTAAAGATTGCCCAGGAGCCTATATCTTTACAGATGCCTATCGGAGACGAAGGAGATACGCACTTTGGAGATTTCATCCAGGACAAAAAAGCAATCTCCCCGGCTAATGCCACAGTGCGCTCCATGTTAAAGGATGAGATTAATTCCGCGCTCAGTACTCTTACCGATAGGGAAAAGAAGATACTGGTCATGCGTTTTGGCATATGCGACGGTTGCCAGCGTACCCTGGAAGAGGTGGGCAATGTATTTAAAGTGACCCGCGAAAGAGTGCGCCAGATTGAAGCAAAGGCCCTGAAAAAACTCAGGCATCCTACGCGCTCAAGAAGATTGCGCACCTTTTTGGATATGACCCTCGCGCATCAAAGAGAATATTAGTATATTGCTTTGAAGTTACCTTTCCGGATTATCCCGCTGTTTATCCTCATAATTTCATCGCCTGTTTTTGCCTATGCTGAAAACGCGGCAGAGGAAGTCTGTTTCAGGGATGCCTGCGTCAACTCTGAGGTAGCTGATACCGCGGCCAAAAGGGCGCAAGGCCTGATGTACAGAAAAGAATTGGCTGAGAATAAGGGCATGCTTTTTGTATTTGATGAAGAGGTATTGCCCGGTTTCTGGATGCAGAATATGGAGTTTCCCCTGGATATAATCTGGATAAGCAAAGATAAAAGAATTATCGGCATAAATACCAATGCCTTGCCTTGCCGGGATTTCTGCGAGAGTATTGTCCCGCCGGATAAAATAAAATACGCCTTGGAAGTCAAAGCCGGATTTGCGGAGAAAAATCAGGTCAAAACAGGGGATAAGGCGGACTTCGGGGGGCGGTAAATAGTTGTTGTCCTTTTAATTTTTTTGTGGTATATAAAAGAATATAAACACTATACCGCAAGGAGGCAAAATGGAAAAAAATACTAAGAAAAAGATTACTTCTCCCGTCGTGATTTTTATTATCCTGGGTTCCCTCATTTTAGCTCTTGGTATCTTCAGATATTTTTCCTCCCCGGTTATTTTTGTCTTATTAGGCATAGTCATATTCAGCGCAGGCATGGTCAGGTGCCTCTCGCTGCCGGTTATTGCCATCCTGGCAGGCATAATTATATTCAATATCGGGGTGGTTCAATATGTCACTTACCTTGAGGACCGGTATCATTCCATGCTTAGTAATACCATCAGGCTTGTAGACAATGTGGCTGCCAGTTTTACTTCCCTGGAGTCAGACAAGATGGTCAAGCAGCTTATGTCCAAGCTTTATATTTTAAGGATGGAGAATGAATCCCTAAGGGCTCAAGTCAGAAAGTCTGAGCGTGAATTAATCAGTGTCTCCCAAAAGGAGAAAGGCTGCCAGGTAAGGCTGGACCGCGTCCTGGGACAGAAAAAGGAATGCCGGGAATCAGCTAATCAGGCATTTAAGGGCAAGCAGGAGAAGACCGCAACGGCTAAAGAAAGTATCTCTGGGAATAAAGGCTTTCTGTTGAAAAAGAACTAAGTCTGATTATCGCGCCATCCCCGCTACATAACCCTAATTTTTTCTTGCCAAAATCGCTATAAAATAGTATCATATAGAATTACGCTTATTAATTTTAGCAAGTTATGGGCCCATAGCTCATCCTCTAAAGAGGATTTCGCTATGGGAGAGTAAAAAAACTTAAATTTTGGGGCCCATAGCTCAGTGGTAGAGCAGGTGACTCATAATCACTTGGTCCGGGGTTCGAATCCCTGTGGGCCCAGGTTATCCCGGGCGATTGGCTCAGTTGGTTAGAGCGCCACATTCACATTGTGGAGGCCAGAGGTCCGAATCCTCTATCGCCCACCATAATAATTAATAAAAGGGAGGCAGGTAGTGCCAATAACAAACCTGAAGTCGCAGCTTAACGGCCTGGTCCAATTGCAAAAAATAGACAGCGAGATTTATGCCCTGAATGACGAAAAGAAAGCTAAGCCGGAAGAAATCAAAACTATCGAAGCTTCTTTTGAAGAAAAAAAGAAGAACCTCGCCGCGCTAGAGAAGGCCTCTTTAGATTTACAGAAACAGAAGAAAGATAAAGAGTTGGAGTTAGGCACTAAGGAAGAAAGCACCAAGAAATTACAGTCACAGCTTTATTCGCTTAAGACAAACAAGGAATACCAGACGATGCTGCAGCAGATTGAAGATTCCAAGGCTGATGCTTCCATAATAGAAGATAAGATCCTGGAATGCCTTGAAAAAATGGATAAGGCAAAGGCCGATGTCGACCAGGAAAAGAAGAAGCTGCAGGAAGAAGAGAAGGCGTTTAGCGCTCAGAAAGGTCAAGTGGAGACCAGGATAAAAGAGATAGACGGCCGCCTGGCGCAATTGGATACCGAGAGGAAGAAGATTATTCCGGAAGTAGACCCCAAGATACTTGCCCAATACGATAGGATACTGGCTAGCCGCGAAGGGTTGGCAATAGTAGGGGCGGATAATAATTCCTGCCATGGGTGCAATATGTTTGTTCCCCCGCAGGTAATAAATCTTATAAAGATGTATGAGCGGTTAATCACCTGTGAAATCTGTAACAGGATATTGTATATTCAGGATGAACGAGATTGAAATCTACATTGACGGCGCGTCAAAAGGTAACCCCGGCCCCAGCGGAATAGGGGTGGTGATTTGCCGCGATGGGCAGACCATTAGAAATATAGCCAGTTTTATCGGCCATGCCACAAATAATGTCGCTGAATATACCGCGTTGCTGTTTGCCCTGCAGGAGGCGCTTAAGCTTAAGGCGGAAAACATAAAGATAAATACGGACAGCCAGCTTTTGCACAGGCAGATAAATAAGACTTATAAAGTTAAGAGCCCCAATATTCTGGGATTATATAATCAGGCGGTTCATCTTTTATCGGCTTTTAAAAAAGTTTCCATTATCAACATCCCCCGGGAGGAAAATCGGGGCGCGGATAGATTGGCAACTCGGGCAATAAAAGAACAGTTGAGGAAAACAGCTCTTTAAAAAATGAGGCAGGCCCCGTTAGATGGGGCACGCCCTGCTAGATAAAAGTTCATCTAACGGGGCAGGCAGAAGGTGGTCGCTCCGCCTTAACAAGCGGAGAGGAAAGTCCGGGCTCCGGAGGATAGCGCGCTCTGTAATACAGAGCCCCCATTTCGGTGGGGAGGGAAAGTGCCACAGAAAATAAACTACCAGGTGCCTTTACCGGTATCTGGCAAAGGTGAAAAGGCAGTGTAAGAGACTACCGTAAGCCGTAGCGATACGGTTTGCAAGGAAAACCCCGCGTGGAGCAAGGTGAAATAGTCCCGCCCCATTCTACCCTAAAGGTAGGAATAAAAGTGGTCCGCTTGAAATGGGCGGGAGGGTAAGCTGCTTGAGCCCCGGCGGCAACGTCAGGGTCGAGAGGAATGATCATTCACGGTGCGGATATTCGTATCGGGACAGAACCCGGCTTATTCTGCCTGCCTACTTTTAAAGTTAATTAACCTAACCCCCAAATTTATCGGATAATTTGGGGTAAGCTTGCTGCTTAAGGAGGAAGTGTTATGTCTGGACATTCAAAATGGAAGACGAATAAGGGTAAGAAGGCGGTTGCTGATGCCAAAAAAGGCGCTGCCTATACCAAGATTATCAAGGAGATTACCATGCTCGCGCGTTCCGGCGGCGGGAACCCGGATACCAATCCAAGTTTACGCACCGCTATCGCAAAAGCAAGAGAAGCAAATATGCCTTCTGATAATGTGAAGTTGGCCATAAAGCGCGGCACAGGAGAATTACCCGGCCAGATTATTGAGACGGTTATGTATGAAGCCTACGGCCCGGGAGGGGTAGCGATTATGATTGAGGCGCTGACCGATAATAAGAACCGCACTACCGCGGAATTGCGTAATATCATGTCTAAGAAAAACGGCAATATGGCAGGGGCAGGTTCGGTATCCTGGATGTTTACCAAAAAAGGCTATTTTCTTATTGAAAAAAGCCAGGCCAAAGAAGAGGAATTGATGAATATCGCCCTGGATTCAGGGGCTGAGGATTTTAAAAGCGATGACGAAAATTACGAGATTACTACTTCGCTGCAGGATTTTGAAAAAGTAAAGCAGGCCATTCAGGATAAAGGGATAAAATGGCTGGATGCCGAGCTTACCATGATTCCTTCTTCAACAGTCAAGGTGGCGGGAAGCGACGCTAAAACTTTATTGGCTATGGTTGAAGCCCTGGAAGACCATGACGACGTACAGCAGGTTTACGCTAATTTTGATATTCCTGACGAGATCCTGGAGCAGGCTGCCTCAGAAGAATAAGAGATGAGAATTTTGGGGATTGACCCGGCTTTGACCAGGACCGGCTACGGGGTTATTGATTTTAAAAACCATAAAGTATCATTATTAGAGGCGGGGATAATTACGACTTCGCCTAAGCAGGTTTTGCCTGAGCGCTTGGATAAGATACACCGGGCATTGATAAAATTGATATCTGATACAAAACCGGATGTCGCGGTTTTAGAAAAACTATTCGCGCATTATCGCCATCCTACTACCGCTTATATTTTAGGCCAGGCCCGCGGGGTTATCTGCCTTGCCTGCGCGGAAGAAAAAGTTCCTTTGGTTGAATACGCGGCCACCCGGGTAAAGAAAGCCATAGTCGGCCAGGGATTAGCTCCTAAACACCAGGTCCAGAAAATGATAGCGAATATGCTTAATCTAAAGAGCATCCCCAAATATACAGACGTAAGCGATGCTTTGGCTCTGGCCATCACCCATAGCAATATTATAAGGCCTAAAATATGACCCATTCGATTTTACTCAGGGGAATCCTGAGTTACTGGCAGGAGTAAAAGGATGATAGCGCGGATATCCGGTAAGGTCGTTGAGAAAGGGCAAAATTATTTAATCATCGATGTCAACGGCATCTGCTACGAAGTTTTTATCCCCCAGGCGGTGATGCAGCGTATAAACGAAGGAGCCGCCGGCAGCGGGACAATCAGCCTGATTACTTACCATTATTATCAGATTGAGCCGTCAAAAGGTGTCCCTGTTTTGGTAGGCTTCTTGAATGAAATAGAAAAAGAATTTTTTGAGATATTTATTACCGTTTCCGGTATCGGGCCCCGCGCCGCGCTTAAAGCCTTGAACCAGCCTATTTCGCAGATTGCCCGGGCGATAGATGAAGGGGATATAAATTTTTTGAAATCTTTGCCGGGCATAGGCCAGCAAAGAGCTAGGGAAGTCATCGCCAAGCTTCAAAATAAAGTAGGTAAGTTCGGGCTTATGCAGGATGTCCAGATGAAATCCGGCAGAGAAGAAACTAAAGGTATTGAAGAGGAGGCGTTAGCTGTCCTGGTGCAGCTGGAATATAAAAAACATGAAGCTAGCGCCATGTTAAAGAAAGCCTTGGAGCGTTCGCCGGGCATCCAGACTACTGAAGAACTTTTAAATGAAGTTTATAAACAGAAGAAAGCAATATAGGCATGACAGAGAATAATTTAAAAGCCGTAATCGAAGCCTTGCTTTTTGCCAGTGATAAACCTTTGCCTCTGGAGAGGATGAGGAATGCCCTGGACAATATGGATACAGGCCAGATCCGCAGCATACTGGAAGAGCTTAAAAGTGATTACGAAAAGTCTGAACGCGGGGTGCGTATTACTGAAATAGCAGGCGGTTTTCAGATAATAACCGCTCCCAGCTTCGCGCCTTTTTTAAAGAAGTTATATAAAGACCGTCATACCGATAAACTATCCAAACCGGCCCTGGAAACCCTGGCGATTATCGCCTATAAACAGCCGGTGACTAAACTTGAAGTAGAATCATTGAGAAGCGTAAACGTGGATGGTGTTTTTTACAGCCTTATGGATAAGGGGCTTATCCGGGTCGCCGGCAGGAAGAAAGCTCCCGGAAGGCCGAAGGTCTACGGTACCACGGCGCAATTTTTGGAATACTTCGGATTGAAATCATTAGAAGAACTGCCAAAAATAGAAAATTTTCAAACGGCATTATCAGATAAGGAGGCAATAGATGGCCCTAAAGAACCTACGCAGGCAAATTGATAACGTGGATAAAAAGATAATCGGGCTTTTGAATGAACGCTCTAAGGTAACATTAAATATCGCCCGCGTGAAACATAAAAGCGGTAAGAGTATTTATTCCCCGGACCGGGAAAGAGAAGTTTTAAAAAAGATAGCGGCTATAAATAAGGGGCCTTTAAGCACCGGCGCCCTGGAAGCTGTTTACCGCGAGATTATGTCCTGCAGCCTGGCGTTAGAGAAACCCCTTAAAATCGCTTATATGGGTCCGCAGGCGAGTTTCAGCCATTTAGCCGCCTTAAAGAAATTCGGTTCGCAGGTCGGATATGTTGCCTGCGATAATATTGCCGACGTGTTTCTGGAAGTAGAGAGGGATGGCGCTGATTACGGGGTAGTGCCTATTGAAAATTCTATTGAAGGAGCGGTCAGCCATACTTTGGATATGTTCGTGGATTCGGATTTAAAGATTTGCGCCCAGATGATACTGGAAATATCGCATAACCTGTTGGCCAATTGCCCTAAGGAAAAGATTAAGCAGGTATATTCTAATCCTCAGGTTTTCGGCCAGTGCCGCCTGTGGCTTCAGGAGAATTTAGCTAACGCGGATATGATTGAAGTGTCCAGCACCACCCGGGCAGCCCAGATTGCCAGAAAAGAAAAATACAGCGCCTGCATCGCTTCAATCCTTGCGGCCAGCGTGTATAAATTAAAGGTTATCGCTAGGGATATTGAAGATTCCCCGCATAATATCACCAGATTTCTGGTCATCGGTAAGTCCGGCGTTCCCCAGACCGGGTGCGATAAGACATCGGTTATGTTTTCCATCAAGGACAGGGTCGGGGCACTACACGATATGCTTATGCCTTTTAAGAAATACCGGATCAACCTGACCAAGATTGAATCCAGGCCGTCAAAGAAAAAAGCCTGGGATTACTATTTCTTTATGGATTTAGAGGGGCACCAGGATAATCCTAAAGTGAAGAAAGGGCTTTTAGAATTGGAAAATAAATGTAAATTTTTGAAGGTGTTAGGTTCTTATCCGTTAGGAGAATAAAAAAGATGAGTTTAGTCAGGAAACACATATTGGGCATAGACCCTTACCAGGGCGGTAAGCCCATTGAAGAGATCAAGCGCCAACTGGGCCTGAAGCATGTAATCAAGCTGGCTTCTAATGAGAATCCGCTTGGGGCATCTCCGAAGGCAGTGCGGGCGATAAAGGATAATTTATCTAAAATCAACCGCTACCCGGATAGCAATGGTTTTTACCTGAAAAGAAAACTGGCCAGGTCTTTAAACCTTGAGCCGGCGAATTTTGTCTTAGGTAATGGCTCGGACGAGCTCATTGATATCATTATCAAGACTTTTGTTGAAGAGGATGAGCATATCCTTACTGCGGATGGCACATTCCTGGAATATAAGATTATCTCTCAGGTCAAGGGCCGCATAGTCATTACCGTGCCGTTGCGTTATTTCAGGTACGACTTGGGGGCGATAAAAAAGAAGATTACAAAAAAGACAAAATTAATCTTTATTTCTAATCCCAATAACCCTACGGGCACATATGTGACAAGGTTAGAACTAGAAGATTTTATGCGCGGTTTACCGCAGAATATCCTGTTGGTCCTGGATGAGGCCTATGATACTTTTATAGATGTGAATGATTTTCCCAGCAGCTTAAGTTATATCCGCAACAGGAACCTGATTGTCTTAAGGACATTCTCCAAGGCTTATGGCCTTGCCGGATTAAGGGTGGGCTTTGCCGTTGCCCGCCCCGAGTTCACTTCTTATATGGAGATTGCCAGGCAGCCTTTTAATGTTAATCTCTTAGCCCAGGCAGCGGCAACAGCGGCGCTGGACGATAAGAAATTTTTGAATAAAACCAGAAGGACGATTTTAGAAGGTAAGAGCTACCTTTACGATGCATTAAGCAAATTGGGGATAGCCTATGTTTCCAGCGTTACTAATTTTATCCTTATTGATGTGGGCAGGGATTGTATAGCCGTATTTAAGGAAATGCTTAAATACGGGGTGATTGTAAGGGATATGAAGCAGTATGGATTTAAGAATCTCATCCGGGTTACTATCGGGACAAAGAAAGAGAACCAGAGGTTTATCCAGGTATTGAAGAAGGTGCTGTAGGTAAAATACCAAAAGCGAGGGGAAGATGATTATAGTCTTGAGGCCGGACGCGTCTGAAGAACAGATAAACCATATTGTAGAGAAAGTCAAGAAGCTGGGGTTGACTCCTCATCTTTCAAAGGGCACGGAGCGCACTATCATCGGGGTAATCGGCCCGGAAGATAAGCTGCGGGTTACTCCTTTGGAAGTTTTTCCCGGTGTGGAAAAAGTCATACCGGTATTGGCTCCTTACAAACTTGTCTCCAGGGAATTTAAATATGAAGATTCGGTTATAGATTTAGGCAAAGGGGTGGAAATCGGCGGCAAAAAAATAGTCGTCATCGCCGGGCCTTGCGCCATAGAAGATTTTGATACATTATATGAAATCGCTGTTAAAGTCAAAACCGCGGGAGCAAATGTCCTGCGCGGCGGCGCGTTCAAGCCGCGCACCTCGCCCTATAGTTTTCAGGGGCTGGGGGAAGAAGGCTTAAAATACCTGAAGAAAGTGGGGGATGAACTGGAGATGGTTACGGTCAGCGAAGTAATGGACCCCCGCGATGTGGGATTAGTGGCTAACTATGTGGATGTTTTGCAGATAGGCGCCCGGAATATGCAGAATTTTAATCTTTTGAAGGAAGTAGGGCTTGCCAAGAAAGCCGTCCTGCTTAAGCGCGGGATGTCCTCAACAGTCAAAGAGATGCTTATGTCGGCGGAGTACATATTGTCAGAGGGCAATTACAACGTTATATTATGCGAACGCGGGATAAGGACTTTTGAAGATTCTACCCGCAATACGCTGGATATAAGCGCTGTGCCGCAGGTAAAGCAGCTTTCTCATTTACCTATTATTGTTGACCCCAGCCACGCCGCAGGCAAATGGGGCCTGGTTGCTTCGCTTTCCAAAGCGGCGGTAGCCAGCGGCGCCGATGGTTTGATGATTGAAGTCCACAGCCATCCGGAAGACGCGATGTCCGACGGAGCGCAATCGCTTTTGCCTTTTAATTTTTCAGCGCTGATGATGGAATTAAAGATATTGGCTAAGGCAGTAAACAGGGATATCTGATGAAAAAATTATTTGATAAGGTGGCAATTGTAGGTACTGGCTTGATCGGTGGCTCTATGGCCTTAGCCATAAAAAAGAAACGGCTTGCCAATGAAGTAATCGGGGTCAGCCGGCACAAAGAAACCTTATCCACCGCTAAAAAAAACGGGGTTATTGACAGAGGTTCCCAGGATTTAAATATTATCAAAGACGCTGACCTGGTAGTTTTGGCTGCACCGGTAGATACGATACTGAATTTAGCTGAGCCGATTTCAAAGATTGTCAAGCCGGGCTGCATAGTCACTGATGTGGGGAGCACCAAGCGTGAGATTGTTGCTAGATTGGAAATGGTTTTTCCCGGATACGTCGGCAGCCATCCTTTAGCCGGTTCAGAGAAGCGCGGCGTGGTTAACGCCGAAGCCGGCATATTCTGCGGCACGCTCTGTATCTTGACTCCCACCAGGAGGACAGATAAGCAGGCTTTGAATAAGATAAAAAAATTATGGGATGCCTTAGGCGCCAGGGTGATGCTTTTACCGGCGGATAGCCACGATAAAATATTATCTTTTGTCAGCCATCTACCGCACATTGCCGCTTTTTCCCTGATCAGTATTGTCCCGGCGAAATATCTTAAATTCGCCGCAAGCGGGTTAAAAGATACTACCCGCATCGCATCCTCCGACAGCCAGCTTTGGAGCGATATTTTCTTAAGCAATCCTAAAAATATAAACACCGCGATTAGTTTGCTTGAGGATGCTTTGTCCAGGATAAAAACAGCAATTCAAAAAAAAGACAGAAAATTGTTGGCTTCGATTTTAAAAGAGGCAAAGAAAAAAAGAGAATCCTTATAAATGATTATCGCCATTGACGGCCCCGCAGGCGCCGGTAAAAGCACCGTTTCCAAAATATTAGCCCAGAGATTGGGCTTTCTTTATATAGATACCGGAGCGATGTACCGGGCTTTGACCCTGAAGGCTATCGAGAAAAAAATAGAGGTAAAAAATGCCGCGGCAGTCACGGATATGGCCCGTCATGCCAGCATTGACCTGGTTAATGCCAGCGATGGGTCATTGAAGGTTTTTTTGGACGGCCGGGATGTCAGCCTGGAGATAAGAGAGCCCAGGATAACCAAATTAGTTTCTGATCTGGCCAAGATAAAAGAAGTAAGGCAGATAATGGTGGAGCTGCAGAGGAAGCTGGGCAGGCAGAAGGACAGCGTCCTGGACGGCCGGGATATCGGGACCGTGGTTTTTCCCGACGCGGATAAAAAATTTTATATAGACGCGGAATTTTTGACCCGGGTCAACCGCCGTTATAAAGAATTAAAAGTGGTAAATCAGGATATAATCGAAAAGGATGTCGAGAGTGACTTGCTAAACCGCGATACTATTGATTCCACGCGCGAGGTAGCCCCTCTTAAGAAAGCAGAGGATGCGATTTTAGTGGATACTACCAATTTGACGATAGATGAAGTGGTAGATAAAGTCTTCAGCCAGGTCAGGAGTCCTTCTTAGGTAAATATGGATAAAGAACTTATTCGTAATTTCAGCATCATCGCCCACATCGACCACGGTAAATCTACCCTGGCAGACAGGATATTAGAGGTAACCGGCGCGGTGGACATGCGGCATACCCGCAACCAGCTCTTAGACGATATGGACCTGGAAAGGGAGCGCGGTATTACTATCAAGGCCTCGATGGTCAGGCTGTCCTATCGTTCTAAAAACGGTAAGGATTATATCCTGAATCTTATCGATACCCCCGGCCACGTGGATTTTACCTATGAAGTTTCCAAATCTTTAGCTGCCTGCGAAGGCGCGGTTTTAATCATAGATGCCGGCCAGGGAATTGAAGCCCAGACAGTGGCTAATTTTTATCTGGCCAAGGAGAATAAGCTGGCGGTTATACCGGTGATAAATAAAATTGACCTTACCAGTATTGATATCCCGCGGGTCAAGAGGCAGATTACCAATGTCTTGGGATTCGATGAAGAGGAAATAATCCTGGCCTCTGCAAAAGAGGGAACCGGTATTGAGGATATATTAGAGAAAATAGTGGAGGTTGTGCCTGCTCCTTCCGGTGAAGCCTCTAATCCTTTAAAGTCGCTGGTTTTTGACTGCCGCTTTGACGCCTTCAAAGGGGTAGTGGTTTTTGTCAGGGTGGTTGACGGGATAATCACTCCGTCCACCCAGCTTAAAATGATGCATTCCGGCTCACTCTATAAGATTGAAGAACTGGGCGTGCTTAGGGATTTGAAATATACAAAAGTAGACAGCCTTACCTGCGGGGAAGTCGGTTATTTTACCGCCAATATCCGCGACCCCCGGGAGATTATTATCGGAGATACTATCACCGATAATAAAAATCCCTGCCAACAGGCGTTTGCCGGTTACCGCACCGTGAAGCCGCTGGTATTCTGCGGGATCTATCCGGTGAATGCAGCTGATTTTCCCGCTTTGCGCGACGCCATGGATAAGCTGAGGCTTTCGGATGCTTCTTTTGTGTTTGAGCCGGAGAATTCGCAGTCATTCGGCTATGGTTTTCGCTGCGGATTCCTGGGGCTTTTGCATATGGAGATTGTCCAGGAGCGGCTGGAGCGCGAGTATGACCTGAATTTAATCCTGACTGTCCCTAACGTTGTATATAAGGTAAAGAAACACGACGGCCAAGAAGTGGAGGTGCATACGCCCGCGGATTTCTCCAACCAGGATATCCAGGAAGCTTACGAACCGTGTGTGAAATTATTGATGATTGTCCCGGTTGATACTATTGATGAAGTCTGCGAGCTGGCAAAATCGCGCCGGGGAGTATTTCAGTCAAACGATTACCTGGGAGACGACCGGATTAAAATAGTTTTTAATATTCCACTTTCTGAGATTATTGTTGATTTTTATGATAGAATGAAGTCTCTTACCAAGGGTTATGGTTCGCTTGACTATGAATTAAACGATTATCTGCCGACCAAACTGGTGCGGCTTGACATCATGCTTAACGGGGTCATCTGTGACGCGTTTTCTTCTCTTATGTATAAGGAGAAGGCGATCCATAAGGCCCACGCCCTGGTAAATAAGCTGAAAGAATTGATCCCCAGGCAGGCGTTTGAAGTGGTAATACAGGCGGTGCTTGGTTCTCAGGTCATAGCTTCCCAGAAGGTCCGGCCGCTTTCCAAGGCAGTGACCAGCAAATGCTACGGAGGAGATATTACCCGTAAACGAAAACTCTGGGAAAAACAAAAAGAAGGCAAGAAGAGGCTTAAACAGTTTGGCAGGGTAGAGATTCCTCAGGAGGCATTTTTAGAGGTGCTCAAAATATGAACCCCAGGACAAAAGCAATAATCAAGGAATGGGTGGAATCAATATTAATCGCTTTTATACTGGCGATGTTTATCCGCACCTTTGTAATCCAGGCATTCAAGATACCCACCGGCTCTATGCGTCCCACTCTTTTAGAAGGGGATATAATCCTGGTGAATAAATTCCTCTATGGCGCCAAGATTCCTTTTACCGATTTAAGGCTGCCCAAGGTGCGCGAACCCAAGAGGGGCGATGTGGTTGTTTTTATTTATCCCGAGGACCCTAAAAAAGATTTTATAAAAAGGCTGATTGCTTTCGGAGGCGAAACGGTTGAGATAAAGAACGGGACGGTATATATTAACGATAAGCCGTTGACCAGCCCGATATTCAACCAGAGGTATTATTATAACCGCGGAGATTTTGCTGCGGAGAATGAAAAAATCGTGGTGCCGGAAAATACTTATTTTGTTTTGGGGGATAATTCCGCGTCTTCCCAGGATAGCCGGTATTGGGGCTTTGTGCCAAAAAATAATTTTCTGGGCGAGGCGATATTGATTTACTGGCCGCCCCAACGCATAAGGATAATAAAATGAATTTTGCAAACAAGATTTCTACTTTCCGGATTTTAACCGTGCCCTTTTTTATCGCCACCCTGATTTATTATTCCCCGTCAAGGGATTACCTGAGGTTTGTGGCCCTGGGCATTTTTATTATAGCGGTCATCTCTGACGCGGTTGACGGCTATATCGCCAGGAAATCTAAACAGCAATCAAAAGCAGGGCTGGTCCTGGACCCGCTGGGAGATAAATTACTCTTGGTCAGTTCTTTTATCTGTCTATTTCTGAGGCAGGACCTGCCTGCGGGGATATATTTCCCGATATGGGTCACCTTGATTGTGATAAGCAGGGACGTATTGATTTTATTAGGCGCGGTGGTGATTTTTATAATCAGGCACGACATCAATATTTTCCCCACTTATTGGGGCAAGCTTACCACCACTTTCCAGATGCTCTCGGTTATCTTTGTGCTTTTACAGTGCAGTCTTTCGTATGTCCTTTGGTGGATAGCCGTATCTTTTACCGTGATTTCAGGGATTGATTATGTTATGAGGGGGTTTAAAATCTTATATGCTACAGATACTTTTAGGAACAACCATTAGTTATGTTATCGGCTCTATTCCTACGGCTTATATATTCGGCCGGTTATTAAAGGGCGCGGATATACGTAAGTTCGGTTCGGGAAATGTCGGGGCGACCAATGCTTTCCGCATGCTGGGCAAGGGCCCGGGGATAACCGTATTAGTTATTGATATACTCAAAGGCTTTGTCGCGGTGGTCCTCATCGGGAATATTCCGGCCTTAAGGACCAGCTTTGTTTCGGATGAGGTCATGCGTATTGTTCTGGGCTTAAGCTGTATTTGCGGGCACAACTGGACGATATTTCTGGGCTTTAAAGGCGGCAAGGGTGTAGCCACGACCTTCGGCGTGCTGCTTGGTTTGGCTACGGAGATAACCGGTTTAAGATTGATACTGGCACTGGTAATCCTGACCTGGCTGGTGACATTCGTTATCACCAGGATTGTTTCCATATCTTCATTTGCCTGCGGAGTAGCCCTGCCTGTATTTACCATATTATTCAAGCAATCCGCTGTCCTGATTTTACTATCCATCATACTCTCCGGGCTGGTAGTTTTTCGCCACAGGTCTAACCTTAAAAGATTCCTGGAAGGAAAAGAACCCCGCTTAAATTTCAAGAAAATCGCAAAATAATAACTTGCTGCGATTTTCGCAGTGGGTGATTCTCGTTCCTTGTTGCACCCCAAGAAGTCCAAAAATCCGCATTAGAAACCGCTTTCCTGGTTGCCTCTTTAACCCCTTGAAAAGAGTAGGTTTAGAATTTATACTTCTTTTACAATATTAAACCACGATTTGAGGGCGTACTTATAAAAAGGGGAGCGGCAAGATGCGCGATATATTCTTTAAAAACCGGATCTCGGCAGATAATAAAAGAAAAATAATCGCTACTTCTGAGATAAATGACGCGCAGGGAGTGCATAGTGTTATCCATCGGCATTTTATATATATCTTAAAAGAGGCGAAGGATAATAATAAGGCAGAGAGGCCTTTGCCTTCTGTCCATATTTTGAAAGAACGTAATACAAAAGAGCATAGAGAAAAATTTACCTGTAAGTTAAAAGGCAGCATGTATGTGTTGAATAATGAAAAGTTATTTTTAGTTGTTTTTATGCATTCTCTAAGCATAAATCTCACTGCCATACCCGCTCAGGATTTGATTAGCCACTAACTACAAGTTGATAAAGACTTTTAAAAACTGATTTATCCCGCACCCAGTCCCGACAATTATCAGGAGGGGCGGGATTCCGCTCCACGGCTGTTAAGCTGTGGAGCTTCATAATCATAGGTTTAAAGGAAAACCGGCCTGAATATTTGGCCGGTTTTTTTCTTGACATACATTGAGGTTAAGATATAATAAAATTAATTCATATCAAGAAAATCGCTTTTAGCGATTTTCGCAGTGGTTGGGAAAGTGAATTATACTTTCCTATACCATATAATTCCAAGTGCTGATAAAAATTAACCTTAAAATATTCTTATTCGGGCTTTTCTTTTTAATTGCCGGCTTAAACAGCACGGCTTTTTGCGCTACTACTCCGGCGGCAGTGCAGTACCTCTGTGATATGGGTATTGAATATTATCAGAGGGGTAATTATGATGAGGCGCTTAAGGAGTTTAACAGGGTCCTTATATTAGATTCTACTAATCAAACTGCCTTAAAGTATAAAAATAGCATAATTGATAGGGTTAAGACATACGTTCTGCCGGAAATATTGCCGGAGCCGAAAGAAAATATTGCTTCGCCGCAATTAAAAACACCGAGAGTACAAAAAGTCCAAGAAGTTGTTTCGCCTTCTGTCAAGCTTCATCCTCCTAAAGAAACTCAAGAAAAACAAGAAGCCCCCCTCGATAATATGATGGAAAGCGCGTTCAACAAGGCGGAGGTGTCCAGCCCTGCGGTTGTCCGTCCGCAAATTAGTCAAAAACCAAAAGAGGTAACCCGGGATAAAGCAATGGAAGATGTATTTGCCAAAGTTTCCAAGCCAGCCGGAAAGGCAGAAGTTTCCCGTGAAGATGTAATGGAGAAGGCATTAGCTAAGCCCGGCAAGAAGATTGTCAGGAAAGACGAAAAAATTAAAGAAGAGGTTACTCCGGAAGGGGAAGGCGGGAAGAAAAAACCCGGCCTGAAAATAAGCGGAGAAGCCATGGCAAGTTTCGGGGTTACTTCTGACGCCTTTATCTGGAAACGGGCTAATTTTGATTTAAATGAAAAATATAAATCATGGCGCATGACTTCCGACGCCGGTTTTAACCATCGCTTCAACACCTACGACCCCAGGATATACGATTCGCTGAATGTAAACCTGGATACGCAAAATAAAGAAGGTTTTAACCTGCATACCGATGTCACGGTTGACCCCTGGAGCTTCGTCGGCAAGAGTAAGAAGATTACGGTTACCGGCTCTAATGGAGATACCGGGGAGCTGCAGCTACTCTATTGGTCAAATACGGGTTACGTTTTAAACCACACAGTTTATACTTCCCGGAGAGGCGATACCTTTGGCATACCGGAGTTAAAGGTTGAAAACGGGATTACCGACCCATTCAGCGCCACTTCTTACCGTAATGGCACAACTTTTAACGTTCCTTCTATGAAGATTACCCGCCAGTTCCAGCCTCTGCGCGAATTATGGGTTGATTATAATGCCGAGCAGCTTAATTTTAGGGCATTCCCCATAGCTTACCAGGGGCAGGCATATTCTTCCGACGATCCTTTGGGAATAACTAACCACCGTATCTGGTGGCAGGATAGCATGTGGCTGCGCAGGTATACTACCGGTAATTATAATTCAGCGGATGCTGCCGTCCCCAGCTATACCAAGGGCCGCTGGGATGATTCATATTCTTTTATAAGCAAAGACAGCGCCGGAAAATATTTAACTGCTTTAAGGGGTGCTGCTTTTAACCTTAAGCCGCAGGAACAGACTTCATTAGACCTTACCATCGCTACGCCTAAAGACCTTTGGCAGGATTATGGCCAGGTAGATAATATTACCGCTGCCACCCGCCTTAAGCACTATGTCGCAGATAACTTTATGGTGGGAGGCACCTTTACCAGCCGCTCCGGTTTTATCACCGAACCCAGCCAGAAACTGGACAGCCAGAATTATGTCGGAGGCGTAGATTTAGGGTATGAGATAACCAAAGGATTAAAGGCCCAGGCGGAAGTTTTATCTTCCCGTTCGTTTTATGACACCAATAATTCCGATTACAAGACCAATGCCCGCGGGAATGCCTATTACCTTTCTTTCGTGGGCCGCTATCCTTATGAGAGCATAATGGATTTGAAATACGGATATGATGAGATAGCCATGAATATGGAAGAGGATGTCCTGGCAAAAAGCAAGTTTTATATGGCGCGGATGGACAAGGGTTTTGATTCCGCGCTTTCTAATTACCACAATACCCGCCAGGATGTTTTCTGGTCAAGGCACATACATTTCCGCAAACCTCTGGCCTACTATGACGGCGGAATGGAAAATTACGCTACTAATTGGGATGAGCTCAACGCCACCAGGATCGGAGATGGCATTGATGTCGGCAGGGATGTCCTGGGTTTCCGTTTTGAGTTTTTCATAAGGGACAAGTTATCCAACCTTTTTGATGTGCGCAATGTCCATGATACCCGTGGAAAGTTCGTGGAGAACGTGGCGCGTGATGAGGCCACGGTAAAGATAACCGATAAATTGACTGCCAAGGCCTTTGGCCTTTACCAGAGGCTGCCCAGGACTCAAGGCGGGATAGACCCCTTTGTCTTTGACGGTAATACCGGAGACTTCTTCCTTAATTCTGCGGTTAAAGACGACATGAACCCTTCGCTTAAAACCGGTTCCTTTGGCTTAAGTTACGATTTTTTTGATTGGCTTACTCTTAATGGTATCTATGAGCGGTCAAATGATTATACCCTGGCTTATGGGGATTTTCCCAGGAATATCTTTAGAAACGATACTACACTTTCCAACAGCTATTATGTAAATAACAAGCTTTACCGTGACTTGAATCCTTTCCTTTTTAATCAGCAATATTTTCCCCAGGCGCCTTATTCATTCTATAATGTTTTTAAGTGCGGTTTAAGGTTGCTGCCGATTGAGAATCTGGAAGTGTACCTTGATTATACCCGTAATGAATTTGAAGCCACTTCCTACAATTCCGACAGCATGAACCATGTCGGGCTGGAGATCGGTTATATGCCTACGCCGAAATTGGGCATGGCTTTTAAATACATATATTCGCGCTCGCAGGATATGGACCGTTTAGGCACAGGGCAGGATTTAGTGGTCGGCCACAATAATTTCTACGCCGAATTAAGGTACCTGCCTTCTAAAGACGACGAATTGACCATGCAGTATGGAGAAGGAAATACCAGCAATATCGGCAACATGGTATTAGACCCCTACGGGGGCAGTATGCTAACGCTGGACACCCAGCATATTTTCCGCACTTATTACCGCCGCAAGTTCTAAGTTTTACCCTAAGACTATATCGATTTGTTTAATCTGGCGTGACCTTATTTGTTGGGCGTAAGGAGAGGGGATTATGCTTCCTGTGATTTTGACCGGATTACCTTCTTTATTCTTCAGAATGATTTCTTTGGGGGTTACCGCGTTCTTGCCGAAGGTATTCTTTTTTTTGGGATTGTGATAAGTTACTTTGATATTGCCTAAGAAATTAAAACTATATGCGTTGTCAGATTTCCTGAAGAGCCAGTTTGCCAGGATGGGCTTAAATTGCAGGTTAAGTTCAGCGTTCTTATCCAGCCTGAACGGCGCCACCCCTAAATTCATAGTCAGCCATATCTGCAGGAATTCCGCGGTTGAGCCGGAGAGGCGGGCTACAAACCCGTTCCCGTGCAGTTTCTTATCCGGGAAAACGCTTGAGACCAGGAATGACGAATTCTCCAGGATGCTGCGCCCGTAATTTTGCGGATTTTGAAACGGCACCAGGACATTTTTAAAATCCTGGTAAAACTCTTCGTAAAGCCCGTGCCTTAAAATTTCCAGGAGGTATTTATATTCCATATGCAGCCATATGGATTCGTTTTCCAGCCATCCCGGCGTAAAGGCGCGGCATCTGCCGATTTCTTCGGGCATGCCGGCAAGCGGAGCGGTTACCTTGTACATCTTAAGTTTCTTATCAAAGAGCTCGCTTTTTTTAACTGCTTTGTAAAGCGCCCTTGCTTTATCCGCGTCTTCAGTCAGCCTTATGGCGTGCATTTGTGATTCCAGGAAGAAAGGCACTTTTTTCTGGGTGAATTTAAGCGGTTTTATAAACGGCTCTTGCAGGGGCTGGTATTCCGTTACTTCATTTATGAAATAGGAGTAGTAAATATTTTTGTTTGTATCCAGGGCTTTCTTTATGCCGGAGTCTAATTTTTTCAAGGCGTTATCCAGGATTGAGGCAAGTTCAGAGGCATTCATTTCTGATTCATTCCCGCTGAATCCAAGCCTGGTTTTATTGCGGTATTCTTCTTTCAATGCGTAACTCTTATCCCAATATTGAAAGTCTTTATCGCTTGAGCCGCTGTTTAAGCATTCCCGGATTAGTTTATCAATTTCTACCAGGAAATCGCGCACCTCTTCGGTAACATAGATTTTCCCGGTGTTGGCCTGGCGTATGGAATCGGCTATGAAAAGAATAAACCTTTTGAGCTCCAATGTCTCACAGAGAGAAGAGCCGAACAGGGCGGGTAAGCCATTCAGGGCGTCATACCAGTTCGGTTTGTTGGCTTCCATTTCAATACCTACGCCAAAGGGGTCAAGCGAGGAGATTTTATTTGCCACCAGGCATAATAGTTTGCTGATCAGGGTGGTCTTGTAGATATCTCCTTTGCCATATTGGGCTCTTACTACGTTTGCCTGCAGCGGCCTTGCGGCAATCATTCCTTCTTTTTCGTGGTCAGTGGCAAGCGAATGCAGCTGCCTGGGTAAACCGTTGTAGAGCAGGTATTTTTCACACCTGGGTTTTACTGTTTGGCTGTTGTCGTAATATGTAAAAACTTTTTTTTCAAAAAGAATCTCTTTTAATTTTTCAGGGTATACTTCCAGGTAAGTTTCCATTAAATCAAGATTATAGGCCCAGTGGTCGGTCCAGAACCCTTCGCCGTGTTCGGCTTCCTGGGTTTTTACCGAGCAGGAGAGCAGCGCTTTCAGGAAATCGTCATAGGAAGCGTTTAATTTTATCTTGTTTTCCTCAATGAAGTAAATAATATCCCCGGGTGTAAAAGGTTTTTCCAGGCATGGGGAGATTTTAGCCAGTTGATTTCTATCTGCCAGGCCGGCCAGGGCCGCTTCTAAATTTAGGCCTTCTTTTAATATGAAGCTTGCGCCCTTGGTTACCAGGGGATTGAAACCGTCTGCCTGCAGCAGGTTAAAGAAGTAAACCAGGTTTTCTTCTTTAATTTCGGGATTGAACCAGATGTCGCACCTGCGGTTCTGGTTTATGTCCCGGTAATTGCCGTTACCCTGGGAAAAGTAGGTCGGGTCAAGGTGGAATTTATTGTAGTCTCTTTCCAAGTCGCCGTGTTTTCTGGAATAGAGGTAGAATACCGAGCTGGACGAATCGGTCTTAAAGACTAGAGGATATCCGCCGCGTAAAATATTGTCCAGGTAGGTCTGTTTGCAATAAAGGTCAAACTCCGGAGAGCTGGTTTTGGTTGAGATATCCTGCTGTAGCCCTTCAATGACTTCTTTATTTTCTTCTTTCTTTCGGGCAAGGTATCCGGGTGCGGTAATTTTAGAGAGAGAAGAGTTCAGCGCTTCCTGGTTTCTGATATAGCCGACCAGGGAATAAAATGTTTTGGCCTCTCCGGCATTTAATTTAAGGTCTGAAAGCAAAAAGGCGCAGGGTGTTTTGCTGGAGATTATTTCTTTTTTGGGAGAAGCGAATTTTTTTGCGGCTAAAAATTGGCGCGGGCAGGAGAAATCAGTAACCGGCCCGAATATATACTCTGGGTCTACTATAGGCCGGATTATCTCCGGTTTAGCTTTATCATAATGGAACCCTAAATAGAAGTTTCCTCTTTTAATATGTATGACTTCCGGCCTGTCGGTAGGGTCGACATTCAATTTGTAAAAAGGAACCCCCTTTTCCAGGTTATCGACTTTCATCCATGCCTCTATCGTGCGGCCCAATTTTTTCAGGAATAAATTACTGGTGCCAAAGGGGACGATTTGCGGAAGGCCGTCGAGTAATTGTATCTTTTTTGGGGAGCGGTTTAAATTTTTAATAGTGATTACCCTGGCTAATCCGGCGTAATCTTCATTGGGGATATTGAAATATTCTATCCTGGTTTTGATTCCCAGGGAGAGGTTATCTTCTTCAATCGCCAGGCCGTGCGAAGTAATATACATCCTGTTAGCCAGGTTAAAGTCCAAGCTGGTAAAGCCGTTGTGAAAGGGCTCATAAAACTGAGTTTTTTTGCCGATGGATACCTTAAGGAATGTTCTGAATCCCTGCGAGGATACTAACTGCCAGGCTTTGTTTGCCGGGAAAAACTCCAACATAGAGTGGTTCTTGTCCATTATCCCGAAGCTGGTGATGGCCTGGCCGCGGTTGACGTAGAAGACCCACATTGGTATGCCGTATTTGCCGGCAATCCCGGGGAAAAAATTGGCGAACGGCTTGGAGTGGTTATAATTCTCTATTACGAATTCGCCCTGGGGATTAAGGTAATATTTGACCTTTTTTTCTTTTATATTCTTGTCCATATTGTATGATATTTTACATACTTTTTGCCGTTTGTCCACATATTTTTACCACCCGAATTCCTTTGACTTTTGGGCTAAAGGGTGTTATGATTAAAAACTAACTTTAAGTATGAGGGGTAACTTATGTCAATAGATAAAGATACAGTCAAATACGTGGCTCATTTGAGCCGGATTGAATTAGCGCCTGAAGAGCTGGAAATGCTATCCGGGCAATTGAAGGATATCCTGGATTTTATTGATAAATTATCAAAGTTAGAGATAAAAGATATCCAGCCTACCAGCCACATCTTGCCGATTAATAATGTGCTCAGGGAAGATTCTCCGCGGGAGTCTTTGCCGGTTGCTAAGGCGCTCGCCAACGCGCCGCAAAAATCCGAAGGCTTCTTTGTCGTTCCTAAAGTTATAGAATAATATGAATAAACCGGATGCTAAGTCAAATCTTAATATAATGACTGCTTGCGAATTGATTAAAAGGCTGGGCAGTAAAGAAATCACTTCCAGCCAGATACTCTCCGCGCTCCAGGCGAAGATTAAGGAAACAGATGCCAAAGTCAAAGCTTATGTCCGGGTGGCTAACCCCGTGGATAATCCAAAAACTCAAAAGCCAGGCGTTTCCGGGGCTTTGAGTGATATTCCTATAGCCATCAAAGATAATATCTGCACCGACGGCCTGAATACCGAATGCTGCTCTAAGATTTTGGAGGGTTTCAAGCCGCCGTATGACGCCACGGTAATTGAAAAATTAAAAGCAGCCGGAGCAATAATTTTAGAAACCAAGACAAATATGGATGAATTCGCTTTTGGTTCATCCACCGAAAATTCCTGTTTCGGGCCCACGCGTAACCCCTGGGGCCTGGAATGCGTGCCGGGAGGTTCTTCGGGCGGCTCAGCCGCGGCAGTTGCCGCTGATGAGGCGATTATGGCCTTGGGTTCTGACACCGGCGGCTCAATCCGCCAGCCTGCTTCTTTTTGCGGGGTGGTCGGGCTTAAACCCACTTATGGCCGGGTTTCCCGTTATGGGCTGATTGCTTTTGCTTCCAGTTTAGACCAGATTGGCCCTCTTACCAAAGACACCAGGGATAGTGCTTTGTTAATGAATGTCATCTCCGGTTATGACCCTAAGGATTCTACTTCGGTCAACAAGGAAGTGCCTGATTATACAAAGGCGCTCACCAATGATATAAAGGGGCTCAAAATCGGCATCCCAAAAGAATATTTCATAGAAGGTATAGACCCGGAAGTTAAAGCCATAGTCGTAGATGCGGTGGAAAAATTAAAAAGCCTGGGCGCCTCCTGCCAGGAGGTATCCCTGCCGCATACCGAATATGCCGTGCCGGTTTATTATATTGTGGCTACCGCCGAGGCAAGCTCTAACCTGGCCAGGTTTGACGGAGTGCAGTATGGTTACAGGGCGGAGGGAGTAAAAGAGAAACTGCAGAGCTTGATTAATATGTATAATAACACCCGGGGCAAAGGGTTTGGCGAAGAGGCCAAGAGAAGGATTATTCTGGGGACATTCGCTTTATCCCACGGTTATTATGATGCCTATTATCTTAAGGCTTTAAAAGTAAGGACACTCATAAAACAGGATTTTGATAAGGTCTTCAGCCAGTTTGATTGTATCGTGGCTCCTACTGCCCCTACGGTAGCATTTAGAATCGGGGAGAAGATAAATGATCCTTTAAAGATGTATCTTTCTGATATTTACACTATCTCTGCGAATTTAGCCGGCATCCCCGCGATATCCGTTCCTTGCGGTTTCGCGAAGAATGGTTTACCGGTGGGGTTGCAGGTTTTAGCCAAGCCGTTTGGCGAAGAGATGCTTTTCAGGGTGGCCCATACTTATGAGCAGAATACCCCCTGGCATTTAGAAAAACCGAAAGTCAGCTGACCAAATCATGGAATATCAGGCGGTAATCGGATTAGAAGTCCATCTGCATTTAAAGACCAGGACCAAAGCTTTCTGCGGCTGTTCAACTGAATTCGGCAGCCAGCCGAATACGCAGGTTTGTCCGGTGTGCCTGGGTTTCCCGGGTTCCCTGCCGGTTTTAAATAAAGTCGCCCTGGATTACGCCATCAAGACCGGCCTGGCATTAAATTGCAAGATACAGGAATATACTAAATTTGACCGCAAAAATTATTTTTATCCCGACCTGCCTAAAAATTATCAGATTTCACAGTATGATTTACCGTTCTCAAAGGGCGGGTTCCTGGATATAGATTTAGACGATAAAACCAAGCGCATCGGGATAACCCGGGTGCATTTAGAGGAAGACGCCGGAAAACTGATACATAAGGAAGATAGCAGCCTGGTGGATTTTAACCGCGCCGGCATCCCCTTGCTGGAAATAGTCAGCGAGCCGGATATAAATTCCCCGCAGGAGGCATACGAATATTTGTCCGCCCTAAAGAGCATATTGGAGTATCTGGAAGTATCAGATTGCGATATGGAAAAAGGGTCTTTGCGCTGCGACGCCAATATTTCGGTAAGGGAGAAAGGTAAAACCCAGCTCGGCACTAAAGCTGAGCTAAAGAATATGAATTCATTCAAGGGCGTAAAGGACGCTTTAGAATTTGAAATAAACCGCCAGATAGAAATGCTGGAGAGCGGAGAAAAAATAATCCAGGAAACAAGGCTCTGGGACATTAAAGAATTAAAGACCGTTCCAATGCGCACCAAAGAAGAAGCAAAGGACTACCGTTATTTTCCCGAGCCGGATTTACCGCCCTTTATAATCACTAAGGATAAGATTGAGGAAGTCAGGAAAGGTATTCCTGAGCTGCCCCGTGAAAAATTAGCCCGTTTTGCTAAAGATTACAACTTATCAAAGTATGACGCTAGGGTAATTGTTTTCTCAAAGAGGTACGCTGATATCACCGAAAAACGCATGAAGGAATACCCGGGTAAAGATAAGAAGCAGGTGGTGAATTGGTCCACGGGTGCGATACTCTCCGAAGCGAATAACCTGAATTGCCCGCCTGATGAGCTGAAAATTCCCGGCGGCGATCCCGAATTGATTGGCTTAATCAAATCCGTGGAGGATGGAAAAATCTCCCACCTGGTAGCCAAGTCGGTATTTACTGAATCAATCTCAAACGGCAAATTGGCTTCAGTGATAATCAAGGAGAAAAATTTATTCCAGATTTCCGACAGCACAAGCCTGGACGGCTTTGTTGAAGAGGCAATAAAGGAAAACCCCAAATCCGTCGCAGATTTTAAGGCGGGAAAAAATAACGCCCTGATGTTCCTGGTGGGGCAGGTAATGAAGAAAAGCCAGGGCAAGGCAAACCCGAAAATAGTCCAGGAGATATTAAAAGGGAGGTTAGTTGATGCGTAAGAAAATTATTATCCTGTCAATACTGGTATTGGCGACTTTTACTTTTGTTAGATTTGCGGTTTCCGGCGTAGACAAGAAAAAGAATGATGAGTTGTTCCGGCAGGTTGAGCTTTTTTCGGATACCCTGGCAATCGTGCAGACAGAATATGTTGACGAGGTAAAACCCAAAGATTTAATCTACGGCGCGCTCAAGGGGATGATTTCTTCCCTGGATCCCCACAGCCAATTTATGGACCCCGAAACATACAATGAATTAAAAGTGGACACCGAAGGTAAATTCGGAGGCCTGGGCATAGAGATTACCATTAAAGACGGGCTGCTGACCGTGGTTACTCCCATAGAAGATACTCCGGCCTGGAAGGCGGGCATAAAGGCCAATGATAGGATCGTCAAGATCAATAACGATATTACCCGCGAGATGACTCTTATTGAAGCGGTAAAGAGGATGCGCGGTAAACCCGGCGAGGCGGTGACTCTTGTTATTTTGAGGGAGTCGGAAAAAAAGATTTTAGAATTCAAGATTGTGCGCGGTATCATAAAAATAAGGGATATAAAAGAAGCCAGGATCCTGGAGGACGGCATCGGATATGTCCGCATAGTTGAATTTTCGGAAAATACCTCCCAGGATATGAATTCCGCCCTGGAAATTTTGTCAAAAGCTAACATGAACGCGCTGATCCTGGACCTGCGCAATAACCCCGGCGGCCTGCTGGATTCGGCGGTAAAAGTCACCGAGAAATTCATAGAAAAAGGAAAGATGGTGGTATATACCAAGGGCCGTAAAGCCTCCCAGAACCTGGAGTTTATTTCGCGTTCCAGCCAGCCCATCTTGGGTATACCCATTGTGGTATTGGTCAACGAAGGTTCGGCTTCGGGCAGCGAAATAGTCGCCGGCGCCTTGCAGGATTATAAGCGGGCTATTATTGTAGGCGTCAAGTCATTCGGCAAGGGTTCTGTGCAGACGGTCATCCCCTTGAATGACGGTTCGGCGTTGAGGTTGACTACCAGCAAATATTTTACCCCGCTGGGAAAAGAGATACACGGCAAGGGGGTCATACCCGATATTGTGGTGGAAGCCGGCAAGATTGAAACCGCGAATAAAGAAGAGCTTAAAACTGATAAATCAGATGATGTCTTTGAAGAGATAGAGAAGAAAGAAAATAAGGACAAGGAAGATAAAACCAAGGATTACAAATCCGACAACCAGTTGATGCGTGCAGTGGATATATTGAAGGCAATCAAGATTTCAAAAGGAATGAAATAAAAAATTATGGAAAAGGCTAAAGCATACAAAATAGCGGTCATAGTTTTGTCAGCGTTGGTGGTTATACTGGCCCTGGCGATTATTTTCCTGTTGGTCAAGCCGGGCTTGAAATTAACCAAGCCTGTCCCCGCGCCTCTGGTAAAAGCCAAGATAGCCATTGTCATTGATGATTGGGGGTATCATCTGACTAACATGGAGATTACCAGCCAGATAAAATACCCTTTGACTATGTCGGTTTTGCCTAATGTGGCTTATTCCAGGGAGGCGGCGGAAGAACTTCATCGTATGGGATTTGAAATAATTTTACACCTGCCGATGGAGCCGCGCGAAAAATACCAGCTGGAGAAGAATACCATTATGACCTCAATGACTGAAGCGGCAATCAAAAAAATACTTGATAAAGATCTATCCGGTATCCCTTATGTGAAGGGGGTATCTAACCATATGGGTTCAATGGCTACCGCGGATACCAAGACCATGCAGGCGGTGTTTAAGGAGCTAAAAAAGAGGCAGCTTTATTTCTTTGACAGTTTTGTGCATCCTAAATCCATCTGTCTTGATTTAGCCGAGAAGTCCGGCCTGCGTTTCGCCAGGAGGGATGTGTTCCTGGATAACAAGGAAGAGTATGCTTATATAGCAGAGCAGGTGTATAAATTAAAAATGCGGGCAAAGCTTAAAGGTTGGGCGATAGGCGTCGGCCACGACCGGAGCATGACCATGGCAATTTTAAAAGAACTAATGCCCCAACTGGAAAAAGAAGGGTATAAGTTTGTTTTTCTTTCGGAGTTGGTGAAATAATGTATGTGTTAGGAATAGAGACATCATGCGATGAGACTTCCGCGGCGATAGTAAAAGACGGTAGCAGTGTTCTTTCTAATGAAATCAGCTCCAGCCTTAACTTTCACAAAAAATACGGCGGGGTGGTGCCTGAGATAGCTTTCCGGGCGCAATTGGAAACAATCGCCCAGGTCACTGATGCCGCGGTAAAAACAGCGCGGATTAACTTGAAAGATATCGGCCTGGTCAGCGTTACTTCCGGGCCCGGGCTTTTAGGGTCGCTGGTAGTGGGTATATCTTTTGCCAAGGCAGTAAGTTTTAGTTTAGGCACTCCTTTATTAGGGGTTAACCACGTCCACAGCCACATCTACGCTAATTTTCTGAACGGGACAAAAGTGAAGCTGCCTTTTGTGGCCCTGGTTGTATCCGGCGGGCACACCAGTTTGTTTTATATCAAAGATTTTAACCGCATAGAAATCATCGGCCAGACCCAGGACGATGCCTGCGGAGAGACATTTGATAAAGTAGCTAAGATTTTAGGGCTGGGTTATCCGGGCGGGCCGCAAGTCGAGCGGATGGCCAATAGCGGCGACCCTAAGAAGATAAAATTTTCCTGTTCGGGCACTAAAGGAGAATTGGATTTCAGTTTCAGCGGGATAAAAACCGCGGTATTATACCTGGCAAGAAACAGGCATTTGGCGATAGCTGAGAAAAGAGATATCGCAGCATCCTTTCAAGAAGCGGTTATAGATACCCTGGTCAGGAAATCGCTGGCGGCATGTAAATTAAAAAAGGCAAAAAGCCTGGTTATCGGCGGAGGCGTGGTTGCTAATAGCAGGCTAAGAAAAAAATTTTATCAAGCTGCAAAGGAGGAAGGGATAAATTGTTATTTTCCTGCCCGAGATTTTTGCACTGATAATGCCGCGATGGTGGCGGGGCTCGGCTATCAATTATTCAAGAAGGGCGAACGCTCCGGTTTAGATTTAGCCGTCCAGTTAAACTAAAAAGAAGGAGGCAGGTATGCTTACTGATGCTCAGATAGTCCTTCGTTTGATATTATCCATATTCTTAAGCGGCCTTATCGGGCTTGAGCGCCAGGTGCACCGCAGGAACGCAGGCCTACGCACCCATATCCTGGTTTCCCTGGGTTCGTGTCTTATAATGTTGACATCGCTGTATGTTTTTGATATATATAAAGACAAGGTATCGCTGGATCCTTCGCGAATCGCTGCCGGGGTAATCACCGGTATTGGTTTTTTGGGCGCTGGAGCGATTATCCGGGATAGCGAGGGAGTCAGGGGTTTGACTACCGCTGCCAGCCTTTGGATAGCCGCGGGTATAGGCTTGGCTGTCGGCTGCGGATTTATCAGGGCAGCCAGTTATACCACCGTTTTAGCGTTAATAGTGCTTTTCTTTTTAAGATATATTGAGGGGATATTACCCGACGTCGGGCATAGGAAAGTGGGTAAAGACAAGGAGGTGGAGCATGGCCTTTAAAAGGAAGATGGAAGAAAAGGTGCTTGATGTTGATGCCGCTATGCAAGGGAGCTTGACTTTCAGGGATCCGGTAAACCTGCGTATCAACGGTAAATTTGAAGGGACATTGGAGACTAAAGGCAATCTTACTATCGGGCAGACCGCGGTTGTGCTTGCCGATATTATCGGCGACAATATCATCATCGGCGGCAAGGTCAAAGGGAGAATAACTGCCAGAGAAAGCCTGACCCTTTTGCCTACGGCAGTGACCGAGGGCGATATATACCCGGCGAAATTAAATGTTGCCGAGGGGGCAATACTGGAAGGCAGATGCTCCATGCTTCAGGATTTTTTAAACAGCGAAGAGCTGGCGCGTTACCTGGAAGTTGATATGAATTCGGTTATGGAGTGGGCCAATTCCGGCAAGCTTCCGGCAAACAAGGAAGGCAACAACTGGAAATTTGAAAGAAAGGCTATTGACCAGTGGGTGGCCTCGGGAAAAATAGAAAGATAGGCAGTTTATGGCGGAAGAAAAACTTTTAACAGTTAGGGAGGTCTCTGTTTTTTTGGGGGTCTCGGAAAAAGAAGTGATGGACCTGGCCGAAGAGGGCAAGCTCCCCGCCTATAAGGTCGGGGGCCTCTATGTAAGATTCAAAAAAGAGCAGATAGAAGAGTTCCGCAAGGCATTTAAACCGCATACTGCGCGTAAAGCAAGCGCCGCCGTAGACTATCCGGTTAAGGACCGGGTCAGCGATTTCTTCTATTTCAATGATTTCTATGTGCTGGCGGTTTTGGTCATATCCTTTATGCTCTTTATTATATTCCGGGGGTAGCGAATAAGAATGATTCCTAAAGCCGGTTTCTGCGATCTGGGATTCGCCAAGCTGGATATTGACAGGCAGAGGCGCAGGGGTTTTCCGGAGGTAATCTATTGCCCGGGCAAGGCCAGGGAATATCTTAAAAAAATCTCCCGGGAGTTTTTAAAAAATAAACAGGACTTACTGCTCACCAGGTTAGACAAAAAGACTTTCGCCTATCTTAAGAAATCATTCCCGCGATTAAAATATAATCCCTTAGCCAGGACAGCTTTTATTTTGCAGAAGCCCAAAAGTACCAAAAAAGGCCTGGTTGTAGTTGTCTCGGCGGGGACTGCTGATATTCCGGTAGCTGAAGAGGCAGTAGTGACTCTGGAGGTAATGGGCAACAAGGTGCAGAAAGTCTACGATGTGGGGGTTGCCGGAGTGCACCGCGTCATAGGCAGCCTGGAAGTAATCAGGAAGGCCCAGGTAATCATTGTAGTCGCCGGTATGGAAGGGGCATTGGCAAGCCTGGTCAGCGGTTTGGTTAGCTGTCCGGTTATCGCCGTGCCTACCAGCTGCGGTTACGGGGCTAATTTCGGCGGCCTGTCTTCACTTTTGACCATGCTCAACAGCTGCTCGCCCGGTGTTACGGTGGTAAATATTGATAATGGTTTTGGCGCCGGCTATTTTGCCGGCATGATTAATAGATAACTACATGCAAAAAAGGATTTCCATAAAGCAGGCAGCGGATTTCCACGGCCATTTAGGGCCTTACCTTATATTAGGTATTATCGCAGGCGAGCTGGCATTAAGAAAACTCGGCTGCAAGAAATTTTTTGGATTAGAGGTCAAAGTCTGGGGCGCGAATAAGAAGCCCAAATCCTGCCTGGTTGACGGCCTGCAGCTTTCTACGGGAGCGACTTACGGCAAAGGCAACATCAAAAAAATAGACGGCAGCAGGATCCGTATTGCTATTTGTAATTTAAAAAATAATAAAAAAGTTAAGATAGAGTTTAAAAAATGGCTGAGCGAAGTTTTGGGTGATTTAAGCGGCCACAGTGATTCCGAGGTATTTGCCAAAAAATTATACAAAGCTGACCCAACAAAAATTTTTATGGTACAGGAAAGCATACTCCTGCGGAGTACAGGTGAAACACTTTCCCATACCACTGTGAAAATCGCCTAAAGTCATCGCCGAAGGCGATTTTCTTGCTATCCTACCTTGAAAAGCTCGGTAGGATTTCGCTAAATATAAACATAAGGAGTTCAAAATGGCGCTTTCAGGGCTGGACATCTATAAGTTATTACCTAAGACTAATTGCCGCGAATGCGGGTTTGCAACCTGCCTTGCTTTTGCCATGCAATTGGCGAAAAAATCGGTAGCTATCGATAAATGCCCTTTTTTAAGCGAGGAGGCCAAGAGGTCATTAGAGGCATCCAGCCTTCCGCCGATAAAATTAATTTCCCTGGGCAGCGGTGAAAATAGAATAGAAATCGGAAATGAAACAGTGATGTTCCGCCATGAAGAGAAGTTTCATAAACCCTGCGCTATCGGATTTATTATTGATGATAAATCAGCGGATGCCCAGATAAAACAGAAACTGGAAAAGATAAACCAGTTGAAATTTGAACGGGTGGGCCAGAAGCTTGAAGTAAACCTGGTAGCTGTCAGGCAAAACAGCGACGCCAAAAGATTTAAAGAAGCGGTAAAATTAGTTTCAGGCAGCACCTCTTTAGGCCTGGTGTTGATGAGCAGCGACCCTGCGGCGCTAAAAGAAGCGTTGGATATAACAAAAGACAGCAAGCCCTTGATTTACTCCGCAACCAGAGAGAATCTGGCAAAAATCGCTCCTTTAGCTAAAGAGTATAAAGTAGCGGTAGTTGCTTCGGCGCCGGATTTAGAGGCGATTTCCGAGCTTACCAAGGAATTAAATAACCAGGGTCTGGGTGATTTAGTTTTGGATACAGGCAAGAAGCCGATTCAGCAGAAAATCTGGGACCTGACTCAGATCCGCCGCCAGGCGCTTAAAAAATCCAACCGCAGTTTAGGTTATCCGGCATTAGTGATAGTAGATAAGCAGGATCCTTATGAAGAAGCCATAGAAGCGGCAACGTACATTTCTAAATACGCCGGGATTATTTTGCTCAGCGGCATAGATGCCTGGGAGGTTCTGTCACTTTTGACTTTAAGGCAAAACATTTACACCGACCCCCAGAAACCTTTGCAGATTGAGCCAAAGCTTTACGCTATCGGCCAGGTCAGCGATAAGTCGCCGGTATTAATAACCACTAATTTTTCTTTAAGCTATTATACGGTGCTGGGCGAGGTTGAGGCAAGCAAAGTGCCTTCTTATATTGCCAGCGTGGATACCGAAGGGATGTCGGTGTTGACGGCGTGGGCAGCGGAAAAATTTACTCCTGAAAAAATAACCGACAGCATAAATAAATTCGGGGTTAAAGAGACAGTTTCGCATAACCGCCTGATTATCCCGGGTTATGTGGCGGTGATGAGCGGGGATTTAGAGGAGCAATCCGGATGGCAGGTGGTGGTCGGGCCGAAAGAAGCCGCCGGAATCCCGTCATTCTTAAAGAATTTATAAAGGATGGAAAAATTCAAGGTTACATTTTTTCCGGATAATAAGACAATAGAGGTCCAGAAGGATACGGCTATTCTTTCCGCGGCTTTATCCTGCGGGGTCTACATAAATTCGGTTTGCGGCGGGGACGGCGTTTGCGGCAGGTGCAAGGTGATTGTCAGAAAAGGCACTGTAATCACCCAGCCCAACGGCGCGATAACCCTGGAAGAAAAAAGGCAGCATGTTTATCTTGCCTGCCTGACCACTATCCATGGCGACGCCGAAATTGAAGTATTGCCCCAGTCCCGCCTGGATTTGGAGAAGTTGAGCCCTCAGGAATTAGAGATGCACCTTAAAGGGCTTTATACCAAATCCGAAGATATAGAATCCGCAGCGCCTTTCTTAAAAGAAGGGATTTTTACCCACTCGCCTTTAGCCACCAAAGAATATCTTGAATTACCCGTTCCCAGTTTAGAAGATAATATCAGCGACTTAGAGAGATTATACCGGCAGTTGGCCCGTCTTCATAAAGATTACGCGGTTACCCAGATAGGCCTGACCAATATCAAGCAGCTGGGTGAATTATTAAGAGACGCGGATTGGAAAGTTACGGTGACCCTGGGCAAGAGAAACGAAACCACCGAGATTGTTTTGATTGAATCCGGCGATACTTCTTCAAGGAATTTCGGGATGTGTTTTGATATCGGCACCACCACGATTTCCGGCCAGCTGGTGGATTTAAAAGGCAAAAAAATCCTCGGCACAAAGGCGGTTTACAACAAACAAGCCAGTTTTGGCAGCGATGTGATTACCCGCATTATTTATGCCCACGAAGAAGACGGCCTGGAAAAATTGCACAACGCCGTAGTGGACACTATGAATGAAATGACCAGGGAGTTGATTCAGGAGCATAATATTGACCTTAATGACGTGACCTGCGTTTTATGCACCGGCAATACCACCATGGTGCATTTATTATTGAGTGTTGACCCTACATATATCAGAAGAGAACCTTATGTTCCTACTGCTAATTTTGTGCCGACTATCCGAGCGGCAGAGGTTGGGATAAATATAAACCCGCGCGGGCTTTTGTCTTGTGTTCCCGGGGTCTCAAGCTATGTCGGCGGCGATACTACTTCGGGAATACTTTCCTGCGGCCTGTATAAAGAAAAAGATTTAAACATCCTGATTGATATCGGGACAAACGGTGAAATCGCGCTGGGGAACAAAGAATTTTTAGTTGCCTGCGCTGCTTCTGCAGGCCCGGCGTTTGAGGGAAGCGGGGTCAGCTGCGGAATGCGCGCCAGCCGGGGGGCAATCCAGAAAGTAAAAATCAGCCTTAAAGATTTCAAAGTAACTTACAATACCATCGGCGATGCCAAGCCGCGGGGCATCTGCGGTTCAGGCTACATTGATCTTATCGCCCAGATGTTATCCGCCGGCATAATTGATAAAAGCGGAAAGATTAAAGTAGATAATCACCAGCGCGTGCGCGACGGCGAGAACGGAAAAGAATTTATCGTTGCCTTTAAAGATGAAAGTGAGTCCACGTCTGATATAATCATCACCGAGGCGGACATTGAAAACTTAAAGCGGGCAAAGGCAGCGATTTATTCCGCTACCGCGATTTTAGTCAAGCATATGGGCCTGGATTTATCCGGCATCAAGAAAATTTTTATTGCCGGCGGGTTCGGTACCTCCGTAGATATGGACAGCGCCATAAAAATCGGGCTGCTCCCTGATTTAAAAAGAGAGAAATTTGCCTTCATCGGAAACAGCGCTTTGGCAGGCGCGCGGCAGATGCTTTTATCATATGAAGCGATGAAGAAAGCTGATGAGATTGCCAGAAAAATCACTTATTTTGAATTATCAGTTGATGCCGGTTATATGGATGAATATATGGCGGCGTTATTCTTTCCGCATACAGATTTGACTAAGTTTCCCTCGGTAAAGGCTTGATATGGGTTATGTAATCGCTATGGCAGGCAAGGGCGGCACAGGAAAAACTACCCTGGCTGGCTTGATTGTCAGGATAATCAAAGAAAAAAAACTCGGTTCTGTATTAGCCGTGGATGCCGACCCCAACAGTAACCTTGCCGAGGCGCTGGGCGTAGAATTAAAGACAACTATCGGCCAGATTTTAGACGATATCTGTAGCCACCCGGATAAAGTCCCTGCCGGAATGGGAAAAGACAGGTTCATTGAATACCAGGTGCAGACAGCGATTTCAGAAGGCGATGGTTTTGACCTTTTGACCATGGGAAGGCCTGAAGGCCCGGGATGTTATTGCTACGTGAATAATGTTTTAAGAAACGTGATGTCCCGCCTGATTAAGGATTATGCATATATAATTATTGATAATGAGGCAGGGTTAGAGCATCTTTCTCGCCGCACCACCCGCAGCTGCGACGCCTTATTGGTTGTTTCAGATGCTACATCAGCAGGGTTAAAGGCAGCCGGAAGGATTATTGCTTTAGCCAGGGAGCTGGATATAAAAACTAAAAAAGAACTGCTGATTATAAACTGTTCTGATAAAGATATCGCTCCTGAAAAAATAAAAGATTTTAAATTGGATTACCTTGGTTTTATCCCGCTTGATAAAGAGGTGGAGAAAGTTGAGCTAAGCGGAAAATCATTGATGGGATTAAAAGAAGACGCAGTCAGTTTAAGCACCCTTCGCGGAATAGGAGAAAAAATATGGCTTCGCAACTAATGTTGGAAAAATGGTCGGGGCAGGTTTCTACGATAACTATCGGCGCAACTAAAGAAGACGGCGGCACCCGCGCTAACGTCATCAAAATCGGCGGCCAGGCTGCTTTGCCGTTTTTATTTGAAGAAGGGGCGATACCTAATAAGCCCTGTGTAGCTTTTGAGATTGATGATGTTTCGGCTGACCCGCTTGCCTGGGCTGAAAAATGCGTAAAAGAATACAAGGCCCAGGTTTTATGCCTGAGGTTACAGGGCGCGCATCCTGACTTCGGCAATAAGACTCCCCATCAGGAAGCTGAACTGGTCAAACAACTGTTAAAGAAAGTAAGCGTTCCTTTAATCATTATAGGTTGCGGGGATGACGCTAAAGATAATTTAGTATTGCCTGCCTGTTCCGAGGCCAGCCGCGGAGAGCGTTGCCTGATTGGCAGCGTGGTGCAGGATAATTATAAAACCTTAGTGGTCAGTGTTTTGGCTGACGGCCACAATATCATCGCCGAATCGCCAATTGATATCAATATTGCCAAGCAGTTGAATATCCTGATTTCAGATATGGGGTTAAGTTTAGAGCGTATCGTGGTAAACCCTACTATCGGTGCTTTAGGTTATGGTTTGGAATATGCTTATTCAATTATGGAGAGGGCGCGTTTAGCCGGCTTGTCAGGGGATAAGACAGTTGCCAATCCTTTTATCTGTTTTGTAGGTTATGAGTCTTGGAGGGCAAAGGAAGCAAAAGATGATGCTGAGCCGGAGCGCGGGATTGTCTGGGAAGCCTTGACTGCAACCGCTTTGATTCAGGCAGGCGGGGATTTGCTGGTGATGCGCCACCCCAAGGCAATTGAGAAGGTGAATAAGTATATAGAAGATTTATTCAGGAGGTAAGAGTTGTTTATAATCGGTGAATTGATAAACGGGATGTACGCTAATATAGGTAAGGCGATAAAGGAGAAGGATAAATCCGCTATCCAGAAATGCGCTTTAGCCCAGATTGAAGGCGGGGCTGATGCTTTGGATGTGAACTGCGGGCCTGCTTCCAAACAGCCCATTTCCGATATGCCCTGGTTAGTGGAGGCAATTCAGGAAGTAACTGATAAGCCGCTTTCCCTGGATTCCAGTAAGCCCTCGGTCATTGAAGCCGGGCTCAAGGTTGCCAAAAATAAGGCAATCATTAATTCTACCACTGCTGACCCTGAGAAATTAGATAAATTGCTGCCTTTGGCTAAGAAATATAACACCAAGCTTATCGGCCTGACCATCAGCGCAAAAGGCATCCCCCAGAATAAAGACCAGCGTTTAGAATTAGCCGCAACAATCGTATCTGCCTGTGTTGAAGCGGAATTTCCTGTTGAAGATCTTTATTTGGACCCCATAGTCATGCCGGTCAATGTTGCCCAGGCACAGATGAAAGATATTTTGGAATCCATCCACGAATTTAAGATAATTTCCGAACCATCGCCTAAAACCATCGTCGGCTTAAGTAATGTTTCGCAAGGCACCAATGTCCGCGGTTTGGTTAACCGCACATTTCTTACTATGGCGATAGCTTACGGCCTGGATGCGGCAATCCTTGACCCCCAGGATAAAGATTTAATGGACGCGCTGATTACCGCGGAATTAATCTTAAACAAAAACATTTATTGCGATTCATATCTGGATGCTTACAGGAAAAAATAAAATGGCCAGGATATTTTTTCTTTTGATTTTTGTGATGGGAATAAGCAGCGCTTGCCTTGCCCAGGTTCAGACCCCCTTAAGCCAAATAGAGAGAAGCGAAGAATTGATACGCAAAGAAGAAGCATTAAGGGAAAAAATTGAAGTGCCGGGAAGAATATTTATTGAAGAAATTACCTTTGAAGGCGCCAGCCTTTTGTCCAAAAAAGAGATAAAAGATTTAGCCCTGCCGTATGAAAAAAAATGGTTGACTGAAGATGATATTAGTCGGATAATGATTGCGCTCAAGGACTTATACCGCAGTAAAGGGCTTACTGAACAACTTTCTGATGTTTCCTGCCAGGTCAAAGATAAGCGCTTAGTAATAGAGGTTAAAGAGCAAAAGAGCAAATAAAGGGGGAAGGTAATGGCTAAAAGAAAAATTAATTTTGTATTTTTATTTACCTTAATAGTTTTCACAGCTTCAGTGATTCCCGCTTTTGCCCAGGCGCAGAGGGAATTAAATAAGACAGAACAGATAGAACCAACTATTGAAAAAGAACAAGCATTAATAAATAAGATTGAAAAGAAAAAAGAAGAGCCCAAGATAGAAGAGCAACTTCCTGTCCAGCCGGCTTTAGCCCCTTCCGAAGAAAAAGTCATGGTAAAAAATATCACCGTGACCGGCGTAACTTTACTTACCGAAGAAGAAGCCAATAATATCGTTGCCCCCTTCAAAAATAAAGAGATGAACGTCAGGGATATGCAGCAGGCAGCCGGTTTGATCACCGATGCTTACCGCAAAAAGGGCTACATCACCTCGCGCGCCTACATCCCTCCGCAAAAGATTGAAGAGGGATTATTGGAGATTAGAGTAGTAGAAGGAGTCACCGGAAATATTGAAGTAAAGGGCAACCGTTTTTATAGGACCTCTTTAATCCGCAATAAGATTGACTTGAAAAAAGGAGAGCCTTTTAATTACGATACTTTACGCCAGGGCCTAAGCGCTATAAACCAGCAGCCGGACCGCCACGCCAAAGCAGTGATAACTCCCGGAAAGGAAGCCGGCACAACAGATACGATTTTAAACGTAGAGGACCATTTCCCGATACACGCGGGGATGACCTATGATAATTTCGGCTCGCGTTATGTAAAGAAAGACCGCTACAAACTTACCCTCAAAGATAATAATCTTCTGGGTTGGGATGATATATTGACCACAGAATGGCAGAAGTCCGAAAAAGAATATTACAGTTTCTTAAGCCTGCGTTATCTCCTGCCGCTGATGGAGGGTTTAAAAGCAGGTTTTTACGCCTCGAAGTCACGTCTTACTTTAGGCAGGGAATATACCGATTTAAATGTCAGGGGCAAGAGCAAGCTTTACAGCTTTTACTTGATCAAGTCGCTTATTGACAAGGAAAATCTTGATGTGAATTTAAATTTAGGATTTGATTATAAAGACATCTTTAATTTTCAGATGGATGAAGAGCAGAGCCGCGACCGCGAGCGTATCGCCAAGGTGGGTTTTGATGCTGATATGACCGATAAATACGGCAGGACGCTTTTTACTTACGAAATAGATTATGGTATCCCTCACATAATGGGAGGTATGTTAGTCCACGATCCGCGCGCCTCCCGCGACGGCTCCGGTGGAAAATTCGTAAAAAATATCTGGAATATCCTGCGCCTGCAAAGAATGCCTTTTAACTCCACGTTTTTAGCCAAGGGCCAGATACAATACACACCTTATATTTTGACTGCTGCAGAGCAATACCAAATCGGCGGCATTGCCAATGTGCGCGGTTATCCTCCGGCAGAGCTAGTGGGGGATAATGGCTATGCTATGACCTATGAATGGTCCTGTCCGATTTATCCGCTTTCCAAAAAGATAATGATTCCTTTTACAAAAGAAAAAGTCTATGATAGGCTTAGGTTTGTGACTTTCTGGGACTGGGCAAATGTAGTTTCAAGAAGGACCCAGCCCGGAGAGCGCACCACCAATACCCGGAGCGGCGTCGGTTTTGGCGTGCGTTTTAACCTGCCGCAGAAGCTTACATTCCGGGTGGAAGCTGCCTGGCCGCTGAATGCAAAACCTTCGGATAATTCCAATTGCCACGTGTGGAATGAAGTTTCCCTAAGTTTCTGATAAATATAGAGATTTATGCTTGACAAAATAGGATTTATAGGTTGTACTTCACTATTGTTATTGAATTTAGCAGGGGAAATCCCGCCACGGTGCTCTGCTAAATATCACACCTAAAAAAGAAGAGTTGGAAGTAATGGCCTTTCAGAAAATCAAAGTTTTAGTCTTTTTACTCCTCGTCGCAATACCTGCTTTAGTTTTTGCAAACCCCGAAGGAGAAGTTGTTGTCTCCGGCGCAGCTACTTTTGACCGTAGCACTCCCGATACTTTAAACATCAATACCCCTTCAGATAAACTCATTGTAAATTATAATAGCTTCAGCATTGCCCAGCACGAAACCACAAATTTCCATCAGCCCTCCGCAAGTTCAGTAGCTTTAAACCGCGTGGTTGGCGTTGACCCTTCGCAAATTATGGGCAACTTAAATGCGAACGGCAGGATTTTTATTGTTAATCCTAATGGCGTAATCTTTGGCCCTAACTCCCATGTTGATGTCGCGGGTTTAGTGGCTTCAACAATGGATATTTCCAATTCTGATTTTTTAAACGGGAATTATAATTTTTATAAAAAGGATGGAAGCAGAAATAGTTATGTAATTAACCAGAGCCGTGATTTTATTATAAAAAACGGCGGTTATGTTTGTCTTCTTTCCCAAGCAGTGGAAAATCAGGGAGTAATCATTGCGGATTTAGGAAAAGTAGTTTTGGCAAGCGGCACAAAGATGACCCTGGCTTTGGATGATTTAAATGATATTTCGGTAACCATTGATGAAGGGGTAAGCGAAGCAGTCTTTGGGCCGGATGGAAAGAAAATTGACAGCGCAGTTAAGAATAGCGGGGAAATTTACGCAAACGGCGGCAAGGTTATTTTAACCGCCAAGGTTTTAAACAATGTTTTTGATTACGCGATTAACAATACCGGAATCATTGAAGCCAAGGCCCTGGCTAACCATAATGGCGTAGTAGAGCTGGTAGCAGATGGCGCTCCTATACTTAATATAGGTAAGATAGAAGCAGGGCAAATCAACATAAAGGCATTAAATACAGATTTTATCAACAAGGGCCAGGTTATCAGCCCTAAGATTGAAGGTTTACCCGCTTCAGGGCTTATTTACATTAAAACCATAAATTTGACTCAAGACGGCTTAATTGCCGCGATTGGCGGAACAGTAACCGTGGAAGCTGAGACCATAAAGACCACCATGGCTGTAGCACCCGGAACTGACCCGGCAAGTTTGGCGTTGTTGGTTATCCGGGCAAATCAGGTGAATATCCTGTCCAAGAGTGTGGGGACAGTTGGTTTTCCTGTAGCAATTGACGCTTCTAACATCTACATTAACAGAACAGCAGGTAATATTGATATATTGGAGAGTTTAGGTATTGGCTCAAGCATATTACTGCGCGGCCCTCCGGACGGATTTGGAGAGATTATTTATAATAGAAACTCAAATCTTTCCTTAGAAACTCCCGCAGGAAGCATATCGCTTGCTCCCAATGTAACTTTAGCAGCGCATAATCTTACCTTAAATGCCCAGGCAGGGATCCGTTCGCTGGGTTCATTAATAGCCGATCAAACCTTAACACTTATTTCGCAAGGCCCAATTTCAAGTTTAGGAACATTAAGAGCCAATACGCTGTTTGAAAGAGGTGCTGCCTTTACAATGGGTGGCGTTGTGTCAGTTGTATATGCGGATCTTAAGAACACTGACGGCGCGGCCACTATGACTACAGGAACTTACCATGGAACCTATTCTGACCCCGATAATATCGATGTTGATGTAAATGCCATCATAACGCTGGATGGCAGCCTTATAATCTGGGCAGATAGTAATCTTGATGGTATCGGCTATTTTAACATGGGTAGTGGCTCGAGCATTGTTGGCGGTGGATTTGACCTTACTATAAGGGCTTCAGAAGCCTCTACGCTTCGTTCCATATCAGGAGTAAGCACTCTTACCATAGAAGAATCTAAATCAGGCTCAAACCCCACGTATACCTTAAATAATAACATTACCTTAACTGGTAATCTTGCCGTATCTTCCGGAACTCTTAATCCTAACGGTAAAACCATCACCGGAAGCGGCGGCGCTAACACCTTAGATGTCACTGGCACTATATTAGTAGATGCAACTACTTTCGCGGGTAACTACGCAGGTTTTGAAACCAGGACCTTGAACGCCGGCTCAACAGTAAATTATTCACGAGCTGGTAACCAGACCATAGATTCTACTTTAAGTTATAAAAAATTAGTCACTTCCGGCAGCGGTACGAAGGCGCTGAATGGAATTACTTGGGTAGTTGATTTTACTGTTGGGGCAGGAACGACTATTAATCCTAGTGGATTCAGTGTTAATAGTGATGGCACGGGTTATGCTGATATTTCTGGCACACTTTTCGTAGATGCAGCAACCTTTGAAGGTAATTATACAGGATTTCATGATGGGGACTTTGAAGACGGCTCAACAGTAAATTATTCACGTAGTGGTGCTCAAACCATTGATTGCGATAAGTCACCTTATTACAACTTAGTCACTTCCGGTAGTGGTACGAAGACACTCGATGGCGAATTAGAGATTGATGGCAACCTTACCATCGGTTCAGGTACGACACTTGATGTTGGTGCGGGTAACTGGGGAATAACAATCGCCGGCAACTGGACTAATAATGGTACTTTTACAGCCGGGTCAGGCACAGTTACTTTTGATGGCACAACCGCTATATTAGGCTCAAGCACTAATTCGTTCTGTAACGTCATTATTAACTCAGGTCATTCCTTAACCGCTCCATCCGGCAACATGAACGTCTCCGGCAACTGGACCAATAACGGCGGGACCTTTACCCACAGTAATGGCACTGTTACCTTTAATGGTGGAGTTGACCAGGCAATTAACGGCACTACTCCTAACCAGACCTTCTACAATCTTACAGTAAACA
>Ga0247841_10000449_pt1 | contig 105740 bp, 100 predicted proteins | sample LaCruzMarch2015__2_FD_192410 | JGI IMG/M metagenome (GOLD analysis project Ga0247841, IMG submission 192410) | Freshwater microbial communities from meromictic Lake La Cruz, Castile-La Mancha, Spain - LaCruzMarch2015_18m | ecosystem: Environmental > Aquatic > Freshwater > Lake | place: Spain... | reverse complement strand
GTCTTTTGAAGAAAACCTCGGACAGCTTGTCCAACGGTTGGTTTAGCTTTAACCGCGGCGGTATCATGACCGATGACATGGAAGGCAATCCGAGCGCTGAAGCCGATTCGCAATACACCTCTTCTTCGACTTACAAGAGCGATGATTACACCACTACCAATGTCCAAGTTGAAGGCGTTGATGAGGGCGACATCATGAAGACCGACGGACGCCGAATCTATTCCATCAGTTGGGATCGGCTGCAGGTCATTGAATTGCGCGGGGAAGGCCAGATGGAGATCGTCTTAAGCGAAGAGATCCAATCGGTCCGTGAAGACGGTTATGAGAGTTACACTTATTATTCGGAACTTTACGTAACTGACAAGTATTTGATCGTCATTGGTCAAAAATATGAGTATTACATCACCCTGATTCCGGAAACTACCGACCCGACCGGGGAAGCCGATGATCCGGACAAAGGCGACATTACCACTGATTACTATTACTCCCGATATATGTACACTTATACTTCCATGAGCGTCATCGATGTTTATGACATTGAAACTCTGATCAAGACCGACACTTATGAAGTCAGCGGCTATCTGCTTGGTTCGAGACTCATTGGAAACAATCTTTATTTGATCTCCAACCACTATGCTTACAACTATTATTTGGATGATGAAGATTACGACCCGCGTCCTTGGTCATTGCATGACGGCGAAGCAACTTTCTTTGATTACGCCGACATCAAGTACCTTCCGGAGATGATGTACCAAAGCTTTACCGTCATCACCACTGCTTATTTGGAAGATACGATCACTTATGACAACGATGTCTTCCTGGGCTCGCAGAGCTGGGGTCAGATCTACGTTTCCGAAAACGCCATTTACTTGGCAACCACCTATTACGAACAAAACCTGCTTGGAATTTATGAAGAAAAAGGCAAACTGATCTCTTATCAATTCGATACCGTCAACGGCGATGTCTTCTATGGCGGCATGGGAATTTATTCCGGATATGTCATCAATCAGTTCGCCATGGATGAATATAACGGCTACCTCCGCGTGGCCACCACCGAAGGCTGGGGAGAAACCGTCGCCAACCGTTTGTTTGTTTTTGAAAGAAAACTGGTTGACGGAGTCTATGAACTCCAAATTGTTGGTTCCATTGAAGAAGGCCTCGGAAAACCGGGTGAAAGAATCCAATCTGTCCGTTTCAACGGCGACTCGGCGACCGTGGTCACTTTCCTCAGGACCGACCCGCTTTATACGCTTGATCTTAGCGATCCGGCCAATCCAATCATCGCCGGCGAATTGCAAGTAACCGGGTTCAGCGTCTACCAACACCTTTGGACCGACAACCTGATCATCGGCATCGGCTTCGAAGCCACTGAACAAGGAATTACCACCGGCATGAAATTGTCATTGTACGATGTGACTGACAAAGCCCACCCGGTTGAAGTCGGAACCCCGCTCGTTCTCTCGAACAACGAAACATCCTGGAGTTACAGCGAAGCGCTTTGGAATCACAAAGCCATCCTGATTGACAAAGACCGCGGTTTCATGGGCTTCTCGCTCTGGCGTTCGAACTGGACTAACGGATATTACTCGAGCATGAACGATTACATCATCTTCGATGTTGACGAAACTCGCGAACAGCCGATCCAGGTACGTTACACCATCAACCACTTACAATATTGCACTCAAAATCCTGACCTTTACGCTTACTACTGGTATTATGATTTCACCATCCAACGGGCGTTCCGCGTTGACGATTATCTGTACGTCATCAGCGGCGAAGTTGCTACTTCCCACTATTTGCTCGGTGACATGTCCGTTGTAGACGATGTGATATTCCAGCGCGCCATCGCTGATCCAGGCATCGTAGTTGAACCGACGACTGAACCGGCCGATTAAATATTCAGGCTTCATTGATTAGCCCCCGATAAAATGTTATAATTAGTCATATTCTTTCCGAAAGGAGAACGTTTATGGCTAATTATGACCAGTACATCGAAGCCTTAAAGCAAAAAGACGAAGCCGCCTTTGAATTCATTTACAATGAAACCAAAACGGCCGTCTATGCCATGATCGTCTCGATCGTCAAAGATAAAGAAGCCAGCAAGGACTTGATGCAGGACACCTACATTACCATGTTGGAGAAAATCAATCAATATGAACTGGGAAAGAACTTCCTTAGCTGGCTGATCACCATTGCCCGAAACAAGGCCATCGACCATTACCGCCGAGAACAGCATGAGATCAAAGTCGACATCACCAGCGAGGAAATGATCTTCCCGAGCGTCAATCCGACCGGAGAAAGAAATTCCGTCGTTGAGGGCATGTTAAAATGCCTTTCCGAAACGGAACGAAGCGTCTTTCTTCTGCACATCATGCAAAATCTGACCCACCGGGAAATATCCCAGATCCTGAATATGCCTTTGGGGACCACCCTATGGCACTATAATAAAGCCGTAAACAAAATCAAAAAATTGAAATGAAAGGAAGTGAAGGCAATGAAACTAACTGATAAGATCAACCTGATTCGTCAGGAACTGCAAGCAGAAATCCCCTCCGTAGACAAGAACAAAATATTGGAAACCGCCCAGATCGAAGCTTTGTTGCCTTCATTCGCCCCGATCAGACCAAGGTTGTCCATCCGAAGTTTCGGATGGCAACTCGCCCTGAGCACCCTCATGATCACCGCCTTGATAATTCCTCTGGCTCTGGCCCAGAACAATAAGGAGGCGGACAACCCTGGAGACGACAATGTAGCCATGCCAGTCTTCAATTCTTCGGATGAAATCTATGGTTTCGCGGCCACCAGCGTCGTGTCGTTAGCCTACAATACTTCCGGCTTGTTCGCGGGGACCGCCGAGGAATTGGTTCCGAACGATGATCTGCTGGTGTCTTTGCAACTGGGCTTTCTGAACCAGTACTTGAATCCGATCGAGATCTTATTGGAGAATGAAACCAGCCACTTCTTCCGCGTTCCTTGCGATGACAACAGCTTTGTCAATCAAATCAAATTCGAAGGCTTCGGCCTAAACGGCGAGCCCATCCTCATGGACATATACTTCAATGAAACCTTGGTGACCAGCACCCGGCTGGAAATTGAAATCATGGTGAAATCGGGGACTGACACTTTCCTTCTGGAAGGGTTCAAACAGATCAACTCTGGATCCACCACCCTGACCATGACTCATTATGTAAATCCCGATGATACGACCAATTTCATCAGAGTCTCCAAAAACATGGCTCTGGCTTCGGATGTCTACAATTTCGTGGTGGTCAAAGATAGTTTCGCGGTCAGCGAAAGCCGACTCGAGCTTGTCGTCACCGGTGGCGAACAAGTGGCCACCCTGACCAACACCTTGGAAGAACAATCATTAACGACTTATACGGTCGGTTATTCGTCCGAAGGAGATTTCTCTGTCGACTATTCGATCCAGTCGCTGTCCGCGGTTACCGAACCGGCCGGCGGACTGAACTTTGAAAGCGATGTCTTGACGGATGGTAGGGTCACGGAAACGGTTGAAGAAGGTCAGATTACCATTGCCATTTCCGAAATCGAAACCGGGATCCAAAAATCCTTCAGCGTTACTTCGGGAACCGTTTCGGATTCCTTCTATTTCGAAGATCCGACAGAATAATTCGCTAAAAGCCAACCCCAGGGTTGGCTTTTTTTTATAAAAAAAGAAACTTTATCCTTGGCGTTTTGTGTTATAATAGCCCAAAAGAGGTTAATCATGAACATTAAAGAAATGCTCAAAAATCATTTGGACGAGCAAGGGCGCTTGATGTCTTTTCCCTCAAAGCGGAAACTGAAAAACGCCGTGCTCTTTTTAATGGCTTCGAAATTCGAACCAAACCGAAAATACGGCGAAAAAGAAGTGAATCAGATCTTGGATGATGCCTGTTGTTTCCAAGATGCGGCCATGCTCCGGCGCGAACTGTTTTTCTTCCAATTCCTGGATCGGAAGATTGACGGGTCAGAATACTGGCTGAGGGCTCCGCAGCCGACTTTGGAATCATTTGATCTGGAATGAAAAAAGCTGCAACCAAAGTTGCAGCCTGTTTTTTTACTGGAGCAGGTAACGAGAATCGGACTCGCATGGTCAGCTTGGAAGGCTGAAGTTCTACCATTGAACTATACCTGCGAAAAAATAAATGGTCGGGAAAACAGGATTCGAACCTGCGACATCTTGGTCCCAAACCAAGCGCTCTACCAAACTGAGCTATTTCCCGTTTTGTCAGTTCAACAAATAAAGATTGTCAAACAGGGTGATCTCTCACGCTTAGATATTATACAATATTCACCATTTTTTGTCAATGCGAAAACACGTTTTTTACCAAGAAAAATAAGGCTGCGGTTCTTCATCCGCAGCCTTGTTTATTGGTATTAAATGGTTCGAAAAGCTTGATAAATGGCATTCAATAAGGTTCCCCCAGCCGAATCATGTCCGTAGTCCCAGAACATCACTCCGGCGATGTCGTTGTCCTTGACCCATTGGCATTTATATCCGATCGAAGTCGGGTTGTCATAAGAAGCAAATTTGGTACCGCTGTAAGAATAATAAACCATGGCGGCTTCATCGAAATACTCAACGTAACCGTTGGCTACAAAGTTCTTTCGGAAGTTGGTGTAACTGGTGGTTCCCCCGTTGGTCATCGGTAAGCCCAATGGGTTGGCGGGATTATTGGCCACCGAACCGTAAACCACATAGAAAGGAATTCCGAAAACGATCTTCGATCGGTCCATTCCCCCGGTGGCGTACATTTCCACCGAAGTGGCGATGGCATAAGGAGAATTGGCGGTCCGGTACAAGGCCGATTGGTGCTTGGCGACCGTGGTCCCGCTCATCCCGTAAGTCATGATGTGAAGATAATCCAGATATTTATTTAGTTCCGGAAGGTCGTAATGGGTACTGTATGATCCGGAGATCACCGCCGCGCTCAAGATGAGATCCCGAGTTGATTGGTCCAAAGCCGCCCGAATCTCTTTTACCAGCAGGGTAAAATTGTTTTTCTCGGTGGTTCCGCTCGGAAATTCCCAATCCAGATCGATCCCGTCCAGCTGGTAGGTTTCAACGACGCTGGCGATGGAAGCCGCTAACGCTTCCCGATTGGCCTGGGTACTCGCCGAAACCGCGAAAGCATCGCGAGTGGCTGAACTGACCCCATCAATGGAAATGACGATCCGCACCCCTTTTTCGCGTAATTTCAAAACATCGTTCAGATTGGAAAGACTATAAATACTTAGTTGATTGTTGTAAATATTACCAAAAGCATAATTCAAAACATCGATCTTCATGAAATCCCGGTCGGTCAGGGTCACTCCATAAGCCGGATTTCGGAAATAAGCGAAAGTTAGTTTTTTGTTCGGATCAATGCTTGGCATGTCAACCACTCTTGTTCCTCTCACGATCACGGATTTTTCATAAGTTTGTTCCAAGGTCTGTCCGGTTACCAAAGCGGTAAGTTTGACCGTGGTGTTTAGCCAGCCGCGGGTCACGATCCCCAAAGCATTGATGACCGCGGAATCCGAACTCCAAGTCAGGCTCAGGGTAATGATTCCGCTCTCATAAACGATTGGAAGTTCCAATGATTCCAAAGTTTCATTCGGAAGGCTGGCCTCCAAAAACGCGCAAAGCGAAAGGAAGGTTTCTTGTTCTCTTAGGGGCAAGTTTTTCAGTTCCTGAATGAGATTCTCATAAACCTCCAAGATCGCCAGCGGTTCCGCTCCCAAAACGTCTTTTTGTTCCAAAGAAAGCAGGTCATATTGGTTTCGGATGGAGATGATGCTTGGTTCGTCTTCCAAAGTCACCAAATTCTGAGTCGGAAGATCTCCCAAAAGAGCCAAGATCGCATCAATCTGGGCTTGTTCGGATAGTTCGGAATCAAGTTTGGCTTCATATTCTTCAAGCAAAATCACCGCATCACTTCCCAAAATGGTCTTTTGGTCAATACTTAAGTCTTCATATTTGCTTCTGATCTGCAAAATGGCATTAACATTATCCAAGGTTAGGGCTTCCAAAAGCGGCAGTTCATCCAAAAGATTGGAGATTTCATCCGCCCGGGCCTGGTCGTCCCGCGCTAGTGTTAACTGTTCCAGTTTGATTTTTAGTTCGTCAAGTTTTGCCAAGTTTTCGGCTTTTATTTCCGCTTTGATCTCTTCGGAAAGTCCATCAACAAAAAGCCCTGCCGCCACAACACCCTCTTCATCTGCAAGCGTCAGTGACTCGGCTTCGGGAAGCGCTTCGATCAAGGCATTGGCGGCGTTAATTTCTTGGAAATTATCGCATCCCGTCAAAAAAGACAGGAAGGCCAAAAAGAACAAAAACCTAGTTTTTTTCATGAATTCCATAACCGAGTTCAAAAAACCCGATTTTCTCCGTTTATTTCAAATTTTTATTCTTGTTTATTTTACCATAATAATGAGGAAATGAAAACTTATTCTTAAATAATCTGGCCATAAAAAAGACCCGCATGAATTCGTGCGGGTCATTGGCTTCAAGAAATGGTACGCCCGGGAGGACTTGAACCTCTAGCCTTCTGATTCGTAGTCAGATGCTCTATCCAATTGAGCTACGGGCGCATAGAATGGCGGTCCCAACGGGATTTGAACCCGTGATCTCCAGTGTGACAGACTGGCATGTTAACCGCTACACCATGAGACCGTCAGCAGTTTCTGAGACTCTTAATATTATACAAGAAAACAATGAAAAATGCAAGATTAAAGATTAAAAAAGGCCGGGTATTATTCCTAGAAAAGATTGGGTCTTTATCCAAATCCCCTTTTTAGAAAAAACAATAATCGGTTATTTTAAAGTTTTAAGAAGCTTTTCCAACTCGTTTTCTTTCAGAAACCCCTTGGCAGCTCCGTTCTCGCCGATCTTGTATGAAGCGTAAACGACGGCTTTCGAAAGCGAGGAATGCGGATCCTTGGTTTTATTATAGAAATGGATGAATGAAGAAAAAAGCGCATCGCCGGCACCGATGGTATTGATGACCGGACGGGTGGCCACGGCCGGAACAAATACCCCTTGTTTTTCGCCTTTTACGTACATGTAAGCTCCAGAAGCTCCCCGACCAACGATGATGATGTCGTTTCCGAACCGGTTTTCGACTTCCAAAACAAAGCTTTCCGCTTCTTCCTTTAGATTGTCATCGCTAAAAAACAATATGTTCGCCGTTGCCATGAAGTCCTGATTAAAAACATCATCGATCCCGGATATGGCGTGAACGTCCGTGGCGATGATTTTGCCAAAAGATCTAGCGGTTCTCAAGATCCCGCGGTTGAAATTGATGTTGCAAAGGCATAAGACTTCGCAGCCATCCTGAGCTTTCAAAAAAGTATCTTCATCGATTCGCAGATCCTGAATGTTTTTCAGATCGCAGTGGATCTGTCTTCGTCCGGTTGCATCGAACAAAATGACCGATTCGCAGGTTTCATTTAGTTTTGGAAGCAGGTACTCGGAGGAGACTCCGAATCCCTCAACCGTTTGAATGGCATTTTTCCCAATCTGGTCATTTCCGATGATGGAAAGAAAGACCACTTCGTCTCCCAAGGTATGCAAACTTTTCGCGATGTTCAAGCCGACCCCGGAAATGGAAGTATTGATCCCAAAAAACGGAAAATTGACCGAGTTGTAGGCGAGCGGAAAGGATTTGATCTTAAGATTCACTTCCTGATTGACATGACCGGAAACAAATATCTTTCCCATCGGCTTCACTTCCGAAAAGTTTCTTTGGTGGTTTCGTAAAGAGCGATCCCAACCGCCATCGGCAGATTCAAACTGTCAATGTCTCCGGAATGGGCGATCCGAATGCTTTGACCGATATGCAAATATTCGTACGGAAGTCCGGTTGCTTCATTTCCGAAAATGAGACTGTACTTGCCTTCAATTAACGTCTCGCTTAAATTTTGGCTGGACTGAAGCATGAACGGGTACATGGAGCGTTTCGGATAGGCTTTCTTGTATTCCGAAAAATCGGAAAACAATCCGAAATTCAAATGAAAGAACGATCCCATTGAGGCCCGAATGACTTTCGGATCGAAAATATCCACGGCCGGGGTTATGATGGCCAGGTTTCCGACCCCGAAACCGACCGCAGTCCGGATGATCGTTCCCAAGTTCCCGGCGTTGGATGGGTTGACCAAAACCACATGAGGAAAATCGCCCTCCATTGGGTTTTCAAATTTACGGAATTCGCCGATGATGAAGCAATTGTCTTTATCGGAGAGAATGTTAAAAGCCTTGTTGTTCTGAACCATGGCTATCCCATGCTCGGCGCAAAGACTTTCGATCATCGCATAGGTGTCATTGCGATCGGTATCGCTGTGAACGTAAACGGTCTGCACCTGCTCGGGGCGGGTTTTCAAAAGCTCGATCGTCAGCGTGGTTCCGAGCGTATAAGAGATCGGGTCTTCTTTTCTATATTTCTTTGGATTCATATGTCTCCTCTTTTGGCTTTTCCATGGCTTTAATTTTACCATCAATCCCGCCAAAAATAAAGAAGAATTCCTTTTTCAGAGATTTTCCTAAATAAAAACGCTTCGGTTTCCCTAAGCGTCGTTCTTGGCTTTCTTGGTTAGTTTTCTTCGATATTTCTTCCCGTGCTTTTCCAAATAGGTCGCCACCGCGAATTCGAAAGTATCTTTGATGGATTCTTTTATGTCCCGGGTTTGGAAACCAAGTTCCCGTTTGGCTTTTTCGTTGGAGAACTTGAAATTGGAGTCGAGGACAATGATCGAATAATGGGTAAACAGCGGTTTTCTTTTCACAATGAAATAATACAACTCCGCGAAATAGCTCATGCCCAAAATGAACCAATACGAAAGTTTGGTCCGAACCTTGGGAACATTCCCCAAAGCGGAGATCTCGTCCAACAATTCCTTGACCGAAATTTCATGACCGGAGAGAATGTAACACTCCCCGCGCCGGCCTTTTTCAGCGGCTAAACGGATCCCGGCTGCCACATCGCGCACATCCACGAAATTATACCCGCCCCGCAGATAGGCACCCAAGCGGCCACAAAGCAGGTCCAGAAAAACCTGGCTGACATTCGACAGTTTATAATCAAATGGTCCGATGACTCCGGCCGGATGGACAATGATCACATCTAATTCTGAGTCTTTTTGGTCAAGAACATACTTAGTCGCGGTAGCTTTGGACTTGGCATACAAACCATCGACTTTTTTCGGATCAAAAGAATCGACTTCGGTCATGGTCTGTCCTTTCGGAAGCTGAGGGATCGCATGAACGCTGGAAGTATAAACCAAACGTTTGACTTTGTTTTTCAAACAAGCATCGACGATGTTCTTGGTTCCCCCAATATTGACTTTATCGATGATCTTCTTTTTTCCGGAACCGATCTCCACGATTCCCGCCAAATGGAACACCACATCGGTATCACGGATAACGCGGTCCAAAAAGGCTTGATCCAATACATTTCCGATCACGACGTCGGCGTAAGCTTCGATGATGTGAACGTCATCTTTCGGTAAAGCGATGGCAGTCACTTCGTAACCGTGATCGTAAAGGTCCCGTACCAAAACATTTCCGATGTGTCCGGTAGCGCCGGTAACGATGCACTTCATGTTGGGCCTCCTTTTGATAAACTTACTCTTCTAAACTTATTATAACACGGTTTTTTTAAAACCCATAATAAACCAAGTGACATTCCAATTTATATCGTCATAATATAAAAAGTCGGATGAATTACATCCAACCAGGTAAATTATTACAAATTCTCTGAACCTTTCATTATTAGCAACATTCCGATGATCGTAAAACCGGAAAACAATACTGCCCAGACCATGGAAGTGAATTTATCCACTCCCAGAGATATAAGCAACCAGGATATCGCCGTCACTTGCAAAGCCACGACGAACCACGACAGGGTCCGAAGGGCTTTTCGGAGCTTGGCTTGTTTGTCTGTTTCCATTTTATCCATGTTTTCCCCCTGTTTAATCTTCGTCTTCATTATACACATAATTTAGATGTAAGCAACATGGAATGTTTTCAAGCGTAAAACCAGGGGTTTGTTAGAACAATTCATCCAAAAGAATAAAATACCGAATCTTTTCCTCATCCGGCTCGATCCCAAGTTCTTTGAAGAATCGCTCCCGATATGCATCCGTTTTTAAATTGTATTTTAGCGAACGAACACACAAAGCAATGTCCTGCCATTTGTCTGCGATCCCGCTTCTTCCTAAATCCAAAAATCCGCTGACCTCATTTTTGGAAAAAAAGACATTTGGAAGGCAATAATCGCCATGAGAAAAAACTAGTTCTTCGGCCGGACGATTGGCATCCAGGTATTCATAAAGGGCCTGCGGGTCAGAAAACCCCCAAATCCCGAAAGTGCCCGGTTCCGCGTCATCAACGTCAACTTGGCCGGTTTGAATGAGGATCTTGGCCAATCGTAATTTGTTCGCAATGTCATTTTTGTAAGGGCAATCGGCGATGTTGACTTTCCAAAGCCGCTTTAGCCCTTGGCCCAGCAACCGAACCAATTCCTCGGGCCGGTTTAAATAGAATTCATCGATGGCCATTTTTCCTTCCAATTTTTCCGTCAGCAGGTAATTATACCCACCTGCTTGCGAAGAAGCAATCACTTTGGGAACCGGGATTTTTCCGAATAACCATTTCATCATCATAATCTCGGTGTTGGACTCTTCGTTGACGGCATCGACTTTCAACACGAGATTATTGGCATAAAAAATGACTTTCGAGGGGGCGCATCCGACTTGATCCACTCGGTATGGCAAACTCCCGACCAAAGAACGGATCTCGGCCGGTATTTTCGAAAAATCCCATTGTTTCATGTTTTTCATATTTCACCATCCTGTTTGGAATCGGCTGTAAAATCTCTTCCTTTACAAAAATCTTTTCCGGGTTTAAAATGATGGGGGAGAGAATGATCCTCCATGGACATAAATTTCCTTGAGAAATTGATAATTTTTTAAAAAATTAAATATAGGATGGAAACAAAAATGAAAAAATGCGTTCCGATTTATTTGACCTTCAGCGCGTCATTGTTCTTGCTTGGAATTCAATTCCTTGATGTTCATTTTCGCCAAACCACCGCTTTTAACTTTTGGACGATCATGGCCCTTGTCTTTCTGGGATCAGGAATCGTCATTTTGGCTATTCCGGGAGTCATGCTCGCTTGTCTTGCCATTAAAGCCCGACGTCAAAAACCAAAGACTGAATGAAACTCAAAGACCGAATATGTTTCGGTCTTTTTAATTGTCTTTTTTGGTTTTGATCAGCCGGGATTCTTTTAGCACTGTTTCCGGACGGACATCTTCTTTGATGGTCCCATCAAAGACAAAACCAAGATGTTGGTAAAAACCAATGGCATTTTGATTATCGGTGAGGACCCAGATGGCAAAACGGTCATATTCCGGAAGCATCTCTATGGCCTGGGCAATCAATTTCTTCCCAATCCCCATTTTCTGGTATTTTCTTAATACATAAAGGGCATATATTTCCCCAAAGCCCTCCAGATCGGCATCGCGGGTTTTTCCGTATCCGGCGAACCCGACCACCATGCCGTTAACTTCCGCGACCAAATAACCCTTACATTCATTCTTGTGAAAAATGCTCTGCGATCTTTCCAAGGTCCGGGTCTTCAAAAAGGCTTCGTCGATGATGCCAACATAAGATTCCATCCAAGAATGATGATGGACATAAGCAATGCCATCCGCGTCTTCCAGGGTGGCTTTTCTAATTGTATACATTATTTCACCTGTTCTCTTGCTTAATATAATATCATAAACTTGAGTAGTTTTCAAAAATAAATAAAAGAGCCGGATCCGGCTCGGATTATTTTCCTAATTTATACAAATAAGCCAAAGACCCAAACGTGAAGGTGAACATTCCGTTTTGGACATAACCCAGACGCAAATAAAGGTTGATGGCTTTTAAGTTGTTGGCTTCGGTAAACAAGATGATGGTTTTTCCCTGCCCCTGTTTTTCGGCTTCTTGGATCAGCCGGGTGGCAATGCCTTGTCTTTGATGATCCGGATGGACCATCAACCGATGAAGTGACATGATGGTTTCTTTGGTAGCCGAGCAGGGTTCAAGCAGTTTGTTAATTTCGGCTTCGCAAGCCATCTCGTCTTCTACATCAAAAAACAGTTCGGTTTTCAAATCAAAATTATAACTGATCGTCCCGATGATCTTCCGACCGTCAGCTGCAACAATCAGGTTTTTTCTTTGAATATCCTCGCCGAACACTTCTTCGTTGGGATAGTCTTCGTCCCACATGTCAATTCCATCTTCCTGAAGCTGGACTCGAACGCGGTTACAAAGATCAATGATCTTTTTCATATCTTTGATGGTTGCAAATCGGATTTTGATCATTGGTTTTCCCTCGCTTATTCCTATTTTAACATAGACGCTTGTAATAATCATCAAGAAAAACAAAAAAAGGCCAAAAGGCCTTGATTTTCAAATTTGGTGCGGGTAACAGGAATTGAACCTGCACTCCGAAGAACTAGATCCTAAGTCTAGCGCGTCTGCCAGTTCCGCCATACCCGCATTAATTTTGCTTTATTATGTTAACACAAATCTCGGTAATTTGCAATGAAAAAATCCAAGAAACTTGAAAAAAGAGGGAACGGTAGTTCCCTCAAGGTTTATGAATAATTAATTTGATTTTGGGCTTTCTCCAAAATGATTTCTTTGCTCTTCATCAGCCGGATGATGTTGCTTCGTTCATTGTCCTCCAGTTTCATCTGGATGTAATGAATCGATTCTGCGAGATCCGGGATCATGATGAATTCAATGGCATTGACGCGCCGGCGCGTTTTTTCGATTTCTTGAGCCAGCATGTCACAAGACTTGTCCAACTGCGCCAGTTCAATCAGTTTGGGGAGCAGTTTGGATAAATCGATTATGGCTTGGTCAAGTTCGCTCGGCGTAAAGACAAACCCGTAAGTGAGATCGAGCGTTTTCGGTTCCGAATATTTAATGGTTGGAATCTTGATGTTCATGACCGATTTTGATCCGACGCTGATCTCGGCCGCTTGGGAAGGAACCATCAAAGCTTCCAAAATTCCCACCCGGCTCATTTTTAATTCGGCGCTGGAAAACTTCTTCATGATCAAAACCAAAGCTTCCTCGACTTCGATCCGGAGGCTGCGGTTCTTTTTGATGAACATCATGAAATGACGGATCATCTCATCTTGTTTGTCTTTCAAAAGTTTGTGTCCCCGTCGGGCCGTTGCCAACTGAACTTTCAGTCGGGTCATTTCCATCCGGGTGGGGTTAACACGCAACAAAGCCATGATTACACCCCTTTCGGAAGGTATTTTTCAATCTTTTCCAGACTGATTCGTTTAAGTTCGGTTCGCGGCAGGATCGTCAGCAGTTTCCACCCGAGGTCGAGGGTTTCCTCGATGCTCCGGTTGGTATGATAACCCTGGGAAACGTATTTCAGTTCAAACTCTGTCGCAAACTTGGAGTAGAGTTTGTCTATGTCCGAAAGCGCGGCTTCTCCCAAAATGGTCGAGAGTTCTTTGGCTTCTTTTCCGCGGGCATAAGCCGCGAACAACTGGTTCATGGTCTCCGAATGATCTTCGCGGGTCTTTCCCGTTCCGATCCCCTTGTCTTTCAGACGGGACAGCGATGGCAGAACGTCGATCGGCGGGGTGATACCCTTCATGTACAAGTCCCGGGACAGAATGATCTGCCCTTCGGTGATGTATCCGGTCAAGTCCGGAATCGGGTGGGTCTTGTCATCTTCAGGCATGGTAAGAATCGGAATTTGAGTGATCGATCCTTTTTTGCCTTTGATCCGGCCGGCTCGTTCATAAATGGAGGCCAAGTCGGTATACATGTATCCCGGATAACCGCGGCGGCCCGGTACTTCTTTTCGAGCAGCCGAAACCTCACGAAGCGCTTCCGCGTAGTTGGTGATGTCAGTCAGAATGACGAGAACATGCATTCCCAGTTCATAAGCCAAATACTCGGCGCAGGTGATCGCCATTCGCGGAGTGGCGATCCGTTCAATGGCCGGGTCATTGGCCAGATTCATAAACAAAACCGAACGTTCGATGGAACCGGATTTTTGAAAGTCCTTGATGAAAAAATCGGCTTCCTCAAAAGTGATTCCGATGGCCGCGAAAACGACCGCGAATTTGTCATTGGTGTTTTTAACTTTGGCTTGGCGGGCGATTTGCGCTGCCAAACGGGCATGTGGCAAGCCGGATCCGGAGAATATCGGCAGTTTTTGGCCCCGGACCAAAGTGTTCAGTCCGTCAATGGCAGAAACGCCGGTTTCGATGAATTCTTTCGGGTAATCGCGGGCTACCGGGTTAAGCGGCGTGCCGTTGATGTCAATGACCTGCTTCGGGATGATTTCGCCCCCGCCGTCAATTGGTCGGCCCATGCCGTCAAAGACTCTTCCCAAAATCTCGGGAGCTAGTTTGATTTCAATCCCATGTCCCAAAAAGATGGCTTTGGCGTCGCTGATCTTGAGTCCTTGGGAGGAATCAAACAACTGCACCAGCGCCCGATCTCGGTCGATCTCCAATACTTTTCCGATCCGTTCTTCCCCGTTGGCTTGGCGGATCCGCACCAGTTCGTCGTACTTGACGTCTTCGACCTGGTCGACCAGCATCAGCGGTCCGACGACTTCGCGAATGGTTTTATATTCTTTAGGCATCGGATTCGTCACCTCTTTGCAAACTCTGGTACTCTTCTTCCAGAGACTGGATTATTTTTTTGTATTCTTCCTCAAAATGGTCTTCTCTTAAGTACTTCATTCGCCCGATTTTTTCCAATATTTCCATTTTGGTCAGTTTGTTATAACTGACGTTTTCTTTTAGTCCCTGTTTGGCCAAATGATACCAAGTCAAAATGGCTTTTAACATTCCGTATTGCTTGCTTAAGGACGTATAAGTGTCGATCTCATGGAAAGCAATCTGATGAAGGAAGTCTTCGCGAATGCTTCGCGCGCAGTCCAACACCAACCGGTCGGAGAATTCCAGCGAATCCACGCCAACCAGCCGCACGATCTCCTGAAGTTTGGCTTCCTGTTGCAAGATCTGTTTGGTTTCTTTAACTTGCGCGGACCAATCTTTCTTGACATTCTTATCGAAATATTCATCCAAAGTGTCTTCATACAGCGAATAACTCTTCAGCCAGTCAATGGCTGGGAAGTGACGGCTGTAAGCCAGCGTCGCGGAAAGTCCCCAATAGACTTTTACGATTCGCAAAGTGCCTTGGGAAACCGGTTCGGAAGTATCTCCGCCCGGAGGGGATACGGCGCCGATGGCGCTGATGGCTCCGCTCCGTCCTTCTGAACCCAGGCAAGTAACAAAACCGGCCCGTTCATAAAACTCCGCGAGTCTTGAGGACAGATAAGCGGGATAGCCTTCTTCTCCTGGCATTTCTTCCAAACGGCTGGACATTTCCCGAAGCGCTTCCGCCCATCGGGAAGTCGAGTCCGCCATGATGGCAACTCGGTAACCCATGTCACGATAATATTCGGCGATGGTGATCCCGGTATAAATCGAAGCTTCACGGGCCGCCACCGGCATGTTTGAAGTATTGGCGATCAGAACCGTTCTTTTCATCAGAGGCAAGCCGGTTTTCGGATCTTTCAATTCCGGAAATTCGTTCAAAACATCGGTCATTTCGTTTCCGCGTTCGCCGCAGCCGACGTAGACGATGATGTCCGCGTCCGCCCACTTGGCCAGCTGATGTTCAACGACGGTTTTCCCTGATCCGAACGGACCCGGAATGGCCGCGATCCCGCCAGTGGCAATCGGAAACAGAGTATCAATGACCCGCTGTCCGGTGACCATTGGCGCAACCGGCGTCAGTTTTAACGCAAACGGTCTAGCTCTTCGGACTGGCCAACGCTGAAGCATGGAGATCTCGATGATTTTTCCGCTTGCGTCTTCCAGCTTGGCAATGACATCAGTAATGACCGCTTCCCCTTTATGGATCCAGGTCAGTTTCCCGTTAATTGATGGGGGAACCATGATTTTGTGCAAAACGGCCGGAGTTTCCCGGACTTCGCCCAAAACATCGCCGCCGGTCAATTGAGTTCCGACTTTTGCAACCGGTTTGAAATCCCATTTCTTTTCCCGGTTTAGTTTCGGAACATCGATCCCGAGCGGAATCCGGTCTCCCGAAAGCCCATAAATGACATCCAAAGGTCTTTGGATCCCGTCAAAGATACCTTCGATCAGACCCGGAGCCAGTTCCACGGACAAAGGTTCGCCGGTCAAAAACACCGGTTCACCCGGTCCGATGCCGGCGGTCTCTTCATAGACCTGAATGGAGGCCATGTCACCGCGAAGTTCAATGACTTCGCCGATCAGTTTCTTTTCGCTTACGCGAACAACGTCATACATTTGGACGTCCTTCATATTTTTCGCAACAATCAGCGGTCCGGAAACCTTTGATATGATGCCGACTTTGATTTCATTCATATTTTATTCATCGCCATCCTTTCTAAAAAATGTTGATCCCAATGGCTTTTTCGACGTTTTCCTGAATTTTCTTCAGCCCCACATTCTGCGAACCTTCTTTGGTCGGAATGGGTATGATCACCGGAAAAGTCTGGGATTGGTATTTCAGGATTGTTTCCGGGATATTGGAATAAATTCCTTCGCTGACATAAATGATTTTGAATTTCTGATTGGCCAACTGAAAAATGATTTGGTCGGCCTCCGTCATGGATTTGGTCATGAAAGTGCGGATCCCCACAGCGTTGAAGATCAGGATTGATTCGTCGGTGCCGATGGCAGCGACTTCAGTTTTTTGATTCATGCGCACCTCCTTAATATTCAAGCAGATCGTTTGGATCCAGATAAGTGCTGGAATAGATCAAACGAATGTTTTTGGCTTCGGATATTTTTTCCAAATAGTAATAAATGATCGGTCCGATGGAAAAGGAATCATCCTTATAAAAGCTCATCAATTCCAAAATCAAATCATCAAACCGTTTTTCAACCTGCCCCAGGCGCGGACGCTCAAAGTACCCCTTCAGGGCTTTGGCGATCTTTTCATCATAATAATCACGAAAACAATGAGCGACGGCATCGCCGTTTAATAAATAGGCTTCCGAGAAGACTTCCGCTTTGATGGTGCCGTTACTGATGAACATCTGCTGAAACTGCGAATAATCCCAATTGAGAAGCCGGCTTCTGAGCCAGGTGAGAACATTGGCGCAATCAATGAAAGCCTGAAAATAAGTTTTTAGGGCCGGCACCAACTGAAACCGCAGCCGTTTAAAGATCGTTTCGAACAGGACATTGTCAATGATACAGCTGATCAGCCGCGGATTGAGATTTCCTTCAATTTTTTCATTGATGGACTTTACCAGTTTTTCCAAATCCGGAGACAGATCGGTAAAGTCATCACCTAGGACCGCCTTTTCCAGTTGTTCTTTTTTAAGGGTTCCCGAACCGGAAAAGATATCCGCGATTTCCACTCCGAATATTTTTCTTTTATAAAGAATTTTCAAATTTAAGGCGTCATTGACCATGAAAAACCAATCGGTGAATTCGCGGTCGGGACTGATCTCGTCAAAATAATGCTTGAGGGCGGTCAGTTCATCTTCAATGACGACTTCTAAACTTTCGCCTTTGCTTCCAGAGCCATACCCCAATTCTTTCAGGGTCTTCAGAAATTCGCTCTTTTCGCAGCGGATCAGTTTCGAAAGCTTTCCTCGATCCATTATCCGGCCTTCCAGGGCTTTGATGCTGCCGACGGCGTATGGATAGTTCATATCATTCACCGCCAAATAGCTTTTGGGCGATCTCGGCTTCGTGTTCTTCTTTCAGACTTTTGGTCAAGGTTTCAAATGAATGGTCAATGTCAAAATGCTTTCCGGAAATGATGAATCCCCCGGTGATTGCGGCCGGAATCGGCGACAGTCGCAGTTTTGCTTCATCTTTCTTCAAAAGCGATGACAATTTATCCAGAACATATTGTCCTTCAACCGCTTTTCCGCTCGAAAACAATTTGATGTAACGGGCGTAGTCCGCTTTTGACACCATCAGGGCCTCGTCCCCGACAATCTTATCCGCTTTGATCAAACCAGCAATGAGTTTCATATAACTCTCGTCGTCAAGGTTCATCAGATTTTCGGAGATCTTGTTGAAAACCTGGTCGATGAGGGCTTTCTTTTTAACCAATGTTCTTTGCTTGGCTTGCTGATCTTTCTCGGTCATCTTCATCTTTACCAGGTCGGATTGGCGCTGCCGTTCTTTTTGCAGCTCCGCTTCGGCTTCCCGGGAAGCAACCGCCAAAATTTCCTCACGCAAGGCTTCGGCTTTGGCTTTCCCTTGCTTCAGGATCAGGGCCGCGTCCAAAGAACCTTTTTCTTCGATTTTTTTGTATATCGAATTGTTTGCCAATTTAAATCACGGTCCTATAAACTGAAAATGAGAAGAATGCTGGCCAGAAGGGACAAAATCGCATAGGTTTCAACCAGCGCCACCAGCGTAATCCCTTTACCGGACATGTCCGGTTGTTTGGCAACCATGTGAATGGCGCTGACCGCGGCACGGCCTTGAGCAATCGCGGACAAGAAGCAAACGATCGCTACCGGCATGCAGGCCCCGAAAAATTGCCATCCTTGAGCGGTGGTCAAAGCGGCCGGGTTTCCGCTAAGCATCCCGATTTGCACCATCAGCAGGACGGCGGTCAAAAATCCGTAAATTCCCTGAGTCCCGGGCAGAGCGGCCAAAACCAATAATTTCCCGAACATTTCCGGTTTTTCAGCCAAGACTCCCGATGCGGCTTTTCCCGACAACTGAACGCCAAACGCCGAACCGATTCCCGGCAAAGTAGCCGCGCAGGCAGCTCCGATAACAGCTAGTAAAATTCCTTCATTCATTATAAATAATCCTCCTATTTATTATTCTTTCATGTTTACTTGATTGACATATTTTAATTTTAAATCCAAAGGCTTGAATTCATAGCCCCCGCCTTCATAGAATTTATTGAAAAATTCAATGTATTGCAATCGGCTGGCGTGGACGAAAGCGGACAGCAACCCCATGATTAAATTGAAAAGGTGCCCGACGATATAGACAATCAGCGAGAAAAAGATGCCGATGATCGAGGACTGAAGCATGCCCGCCAGGATATTCATGACCATGGCGATGACCGCCGTCGACAGACTCAAGGCCAAAATTCGAGAGTAGGACAGAATGTCGCTCATGTAATTGGAAGCTCCGTAAAGGGTGTAAAGCCCAAGTCCGAATTTTCCAAAGATGGTCTTGGCCGCTCGTCCGGCGAAAAGCAAAATCAAGGCCACTCCCGTGAGAGCGACGATTTTCCCAACCGTAGCCAAGGCCGGAACAAACAGCATTCCCGCTCCCGCGATGATGAAGATCCAACTGAATTGATCAGCCAGAGCCGCCAGAAATTTCTTTTGGCGAAGGTTGGCATAGGCTTTGATCAAAAGACCGGAAATGATGTGTATTCCCCCGATGATCAAAGACATGATCAGCATCTTCAAAGGATCGACCATCGGTTCCATCAAAATCGGATGCCAGGTCGCTCCGAAATAGCTTCCGAACAAGACTCCCCAAATAATGGTCGTTATGCTACAAAAAAACAGCACTTTCATCAGCTTCAAGCCGTTGCCTTTGGGATGCATCAGTTTGATCAAAAGAAACATGATGATCGCCATGAGCAGTCCATACCCGACATCGCCCATCATGATCCCAAAAATGACCCAGTACCAAATCGACATGACCGGATTTGGATCGATCTCTCTGGAATTGGGAACCCCAAGCATGTTGGTTATCACTTCAAAGCTTTCGACGAACCGATTGTTTTTGGTGCAAGTCGGCGGATTATCCTCCGGAAGCGGATCGGACAACTCCAAATCATAAAATTCGGTAACCTCTTCAATGGTTGTTTTCAGTTGCTTAGTCCGGTCGCTTCGGGCCCAACCTTCCAAATAAATGGTTTCGACGGTTCTGATGACCGGGGCTTCCTTAATTTCCTTAAGGCTGCTGATCTGGTCATTGAGCAGTTTCAGATCATTTATTTCCCGGGAATGTTCTTTCATTTGTTGCGTCAAGTTTTCGATTTCCGAAAGGTTGGCCCGGATCATTTCCTCTTTTTCGGAAATCAGTTCCGCGACCGTTTTGGGATTTTTCGGAAGTTTTATTTCGTTAAAACCCACCATCCGCATTTTTTCCATGACGGCGGCGTCATCATCAATGTAGTTAGCAAACGCCAAAGCCAGGCCTTCGCTTCCTTGACCCAAAAATTGAATTTCGCTTCCCGCTTCCGTCATTATCTCTTGAATGGGGTTTTGGTTTTTGGCTTCCCCAAATCCCAAATGCCAGATTACATATCGGGATGACTCCAATTGGTTTAGAGGAATGTCAAGATCCTTCCAAACCGATAAAAAAAGAACCGATTCTTTGACAGCATCATTTTCGCTTTGCAATTTCGCAATCCGTTCTTCCGTTTCTTCAATTTTAGAAAGCCTCTCTTCCCGTTTGGGATCAAGGTTGGTGAAGTCGGAATAACTTACTTCCTGGAAATTACCGAACAACTTTTGTTTTTCTTGATACTTTTTTAAAAACTTCAAAGACTTCTCAGTTCGTTGGATGATGTTTTCTTCAGAGTAGGTATCGACTGGTTCGACGGCTTCGGATGAAGCCATCAGCATCAGCTCTCCGCACTTCTGTAAATTGACCATCAACTTCTCCTGATCGTCCTTCAAGGCCACAAGGTGGACTTTTTTCATCGGAACGATCATAGGCGCATTACCTTCTTTAAGATGAAATCAATGGTTTTCGGGGCTTGTTTTTCCGCTTTTTGAAGCATTTCCTGATCCTGAACTTCGGCCTGATGGAACAATTCCTCCCCTTTTTGGACAATTTCCCCCCTGGTTTTTTCTTCCAAAGCATTGGCTTCTTCTTGGGCCTTGCCCAAAATGGCCATGGCCTCGGATTCGCTTCGGGATTGGGTTTCTTCCAATAGGGTTTTAACTTGTTCGTTGGCCTCAAGTCGCTTCTTATCGGCCTTTTCTTCAGCCGCTTGAATGAGATCCAAGATCGACATTATTCACCACCACCTTATGTTTTTTACTTGCTTATTGTAACACGATATTGTTGAAAAGTCCACATCAAAATGCCACTTTTCACTCAATAAATGAAACCGCTTTCCGACTTGACGATAATTTCCGCTTGTTTTTTTCAAAAAAATTGGTAAATGAAAACGATCGGCTATCATTTTCAATTGCCTGTTGGCGATTGACAAATGTCCCTACGGATGTTAAAATTAAAAAAAGACTCGAAAGGAGGAAATATTTAACTGGCAACCGCGTGATTTTGCCCAAATAAAAAGGAAAATCACGACACCGTTCTGAATTTGTTCGCCCTTTTTTTACGGCCTATATTAGTTTATCGCAGAAAATTTTTTTCTGTAATCATGATATTTGTTTGTGAACAAAAAACAAGAATAGGAGATAATAATGCCATTACCATCGATTCTGGAAAAACATCCCAGGTCCGAAGATCAGCTGATCGAGATTCTTCTGGAATACCAAGCCGCCAAAGACGACCATTGCATCAGCCAGGAAGAAATCTTGTTGATTTCCCATTACCTTAACATCACCGAAAGTAAAGTGTGCAGCGTCATATCGTTTTACTCCTTCTTCTCTTTTGTACCAAGGGGAAAATACGTCATTCAGCTTTGCAAGGACATTCCTTGTTTCTTAAACAATTCCGGAAACATCCTCAAAGTTTTGGAAAACCTGCTCGGGATCACGGTCGGAGAAACCACTCCGAACCGTCTTTTTACGTTGGAACTGACCAGCTGTCTGGGCTGTTGTGACAAACCCCCGGCCATGCGAATCGACGGAAAGACTTATACAAATCTGAATCCGGACAAAATCAAAGTCATCATTTCTGAATACTCGGGTAAACAGCCATGATCGAAAAAAGAGTCATTTCCAAGCGTTGTGGAATCATCAATCCGCTTTCGATTGACGATTATCTGCGTACTGACGGCTATATAGTTTTAAAGAAAGCTCTGAAAACCGATCGAATCAAACTGATCGAGGAAGTCGAAGCTTCTAGGTTGCGCGGCCGGGGCGGAGCCGGATTTCCGGCTTACATGAAAATGGTCGGGTTGGCAAAAGAAAAAGGCCCGGTCAAATATGTGATCGGAAACGCCGATGAAGGCGAACCCGGGAACTTCAAAGACCGTTACCTGATGGAAAACGACCCGCATCAGATCCTCGAGGGAATGATCATCGTGGCCTTCGCTACCATGGCCAGCCACGGTTACCTTTATGTTCGGGGCGAATACAGTTTACCAATGAGCACCATGCAATGGGCCATCGAAGAGGCGAGAAGAAACAATTTCCTGGGTTCGAACATTCTCGGCTCGGGATTTGATTTTGACATCGAGATCCGTTCCGGAGCCGGATCCTATGTTTGTGGCGAGGAATTCGCCCTCATTGAATCCATTGAAGGAAAGCCGGGAAGAACGCGGGTCAAACCGCCGTTTCCGACTCAAAAAGGTCTGTTCGGAAAACCAACCCTGATTAACAACATTGAAACCTTTTCGAACATTCCGCTGATCATTTCCATCGGGGGCAAGAAATACGCCGAAACCGGGACCAAATCCTCCACCGGAACCAAACTGCTTTGTCTGTCCGGAAACGCGAAAGTCAAAGGGGTTTTCGAAGTCCCGTTCGGAGTGACCATCCGTCAAGTCGTTGAAGAACTCGGCCAAGGCACCGAAAGCGGCCGAAAAATAAAAATGGTCCAGTTGGGCGGGGCTTGCGGCCCGATCATTCCCGAATACATGCTGGACATGGTCATCGACTATGAACGATTTGAAGAATTTGAATCAAAGACCGGCGCCGGCGCCATCATCGTCATTGACGACCGTTTCAACATCTTTGACATTCTCATGCGCGTCGTTCGTTTCTTCGAGCACGAAAGCTGCGGTAAATGCACGCCATGCCGGGAAGGCCATGCGCAACTGGCCATCATCATCAACAAATTCATTGAACGAAAAGCCACCGCCAAAGACCTCTTCAGTTTGGAATCACTGGCTCGGGTCATGCATCAGACTTCGCTTTGCGGACTGGGGCAAACCTCTCCGACCGCCATCATCTCCACGCTAAGGTACTTCCGCGAAGATTACATTGAACAAATCGATTATCCAATCAATATGGGAGGGCAATGAGATGGTAAATCTGCGAATCAACAGCATCGACATCAGCGTACCGGAAAACACCACCATCCTTAACGCCGCCAAAGCCAATAACATCAAGATCCCGACTTTGTGTTATTACGAAGATCTCGGCATCAAATCGGATTGTAGAATCTGCGTCGTGGAGATTGAAGGACAGAAAGGTTTAAGCACCTCCTGCTCGACCATGGTGAAAGAAGGAATGGTCGTTAAGACCAATTCCCCCCGGGTCCTCAACGCCCGAAAGACCATCACCGAACTGATTCTGGCCAACCATGATGCCAATTGCACGGCTTGCGCCAAAAATCTCAATTGCGAACTGCAAGCTTTGGCCAACAAACTGGGGATCGATCACAATCGTTTCGAAACCGTCCTCAAAGTCCGGCCGATCGATGACAACAATCCTTCAATCGTCCGAAATCCAAACCGCTGCATCAAATGCGGCCGTTGCATCGATGTTTGCAAGAACATCCAAGGAATTAATGTGCTGGAAATGATGGGCCGCAGCCATGATGCGGCCGTCACCCCGGCCTATGGCCGCTACCTTTCCGAAGAGTTCTGTACTTTCTGCGGTCAATGCTCAAGCGTTTGTCCGGTTGGGGCCATCCTCGAAAAAGACGATACCGACCGGGTTTGGAAAGCTTTGCATGAACCAAACAAGAAAGTCATAGTTCAGATCGCTCCGGCCGTCCGGGTCTCCCTCGGCGAAGAAATCGGTGCCAAAGCTGGCTCGATCGTTACCGGAAAACTGGTTGCCGCTTTAAAACTGCTGGGATTTTATCAAGTTTTCGATACTGATTTTACGGCCGATTTGACCATCATCGAAGAAGGAAACGAACTTATCCGCCGAGTCGCGGAGGGCGGAGTTTTGCCAATGATCACTTCCTGCTGTCCGGGGTGGATCAGTTTCGCCGAACAGCATTATCCGGAGATCTTGGATCATTTGTCTACGTGCAAGTCGCCGCAACAAATGTTCGGAGCTTTGGCCAAAACCTATTACGCCGATAAAATGGACATTGATCTGGCCGATTTGTTCGTTGTCTCCGTCATGCCTTGCACAGCCAAGAAATACGAAGCCGAACGCGAAGAAATGAGTTCGGACCATCAGCATCCGGACGTGGATGCGGTTTTGACCACTCGCGAAATCGGAAAAATGATCCGCCAAATGGGAATTAATTTCGATAAACTCGAGGAAGCTCCTTTTGACAATCCGTTCGGAATTACGACCGGCGCGGCCGCCATTTTCGGAGCCACCGGGGGAGTCATGGAAGCCGCTTTGCGAACCGTTTATGAAGTCGTAAACAAAAAACCGCTCAAAGACATCAATTTCACCAATGTTCGGGGACTGGAAGGCATCAAGGAAGCCGAAGTCAAACTGGGGGACAAAGTCGTAAAAGTCGCCGTCGCCCATACGCTTGCGAATGCGAAAAAGATCGCCGAGCAAGTTAAAAATGGCACTTCCCCGTATGTCTTCATTGAAGTCATGTGCTGTCCGGGCGGATGCATCGGCGGCGGCGGTCAGCCTTACGGAACGACCACCAAAACCCGTCAAGAACGAATCGATGCCACTTACCGCGTTGACGAAAACATGCCAATTAGAAAATCTCACGAGAACCCGATCATCGCCGAATTATACAAAGAATTTTTGATTGCTCCGCTGGGAGAAAAGAGTCATCATTTGCTACATACCCATTACCATCCAAGAATTCGCAGCTAAAAAAGTTTATCAAAAGCGGATGGTTGTAAATTCCCAAAAAAACGGTTATAATTAATCCGGTCTTCAAATACATTTTCTTAAGAAAGAGAATTAGGTATGGAACAAAAAAAGGAAATTAGAGCCGTTATGGCCAAGGCCATTGCCAAGGCCCGCGAAACCATGAACCAAGACATAGGCGGCCCGTTCGGGGCGGCCATCATTGACGCTTCCGGAAAAATCATCGCCATCGCCTCCAATTCCGTGCTTCACGATCAGGATCCGACTGCTCACGCCGAGATCAATGCCATCCGGGCGGCCGGAAAAGCGCTGGGGACTCATGATTTAACCGGTTGCATCATAATCACCACTACTTACCCCTGCCCGATGTGTCTGGCGGCCATTCTTTGGGCCAACATCAAAAAAGTCATTTACGGAAGTCGGCCTTTAGACGCCGAAGCCATCGGATTTCGGGATGACTACATTTGTGAATTCATCAAAAATGATCTTCCCAACAAAGATGTTTTGGAAATCGAAGAGGGCTTCCGCGAAGAATGCCTGGAATTGTTTTCGGAATATCAGGAAAAACAAAAAACCTTATATTAAACAAAAAGAGCCGTTTTTGAAACGGCCCTTTTTTTTATTTGTTTCCCATCGTCATGGCCATGACGGCCTTGGCGGTATGCAGCCGGTTTTCGGCTTCCTGGTAAATGATCGAATGTTTTCCGTCGATGACCGAATCTTCGACTTCGTTTCCCCGGTCCGCCGGTAAAGCGTGCATGTAGCGGACGTCAGGATTGGCTAGAGCCATCATCGCTTCGGTGCACTTCCAACCCCGATACGATTCAAGCAAATCATCGATGACGGCCGTGGATTGGTTGGTGACCCAACTTCCCCAGTTTTTCGGGATCACGATGTCGGCGCCGCGGTAAGCTTCTTCCATGTCATGGGTGATCCGGAAACTTCCCCCGTTTTCCAAAGCATTCTTTTTGGCTTTGTCTACGGCCCAATCCGGAAGATCATAACCTTTCGGATAAGCCAAGGTCACATCCATGCTGTATCTTGGGAACAGCAATATTTGGGAAAGCGGAACGCTGATCGGTTTTTTGTGAGTGGTGGCATAAGCCCAAATGATGGAGATCTTCAGATGCTGGGTGGTTGGAAAAACTTCCTGGATGGTCATCAGATCCGCGAGGGCTTGCATCGGATGGAACAAGTCATCCTGAAGATTGATGATCGGAACGGTCGAATGGGCAGCCATTTCCCGTAAGTATTTGTTTCCGATTCCCCAGAAGCAGTTTCTACAAGCAATGGCATGGCCGTAACTGGACAAAATGATGGCGGTATCCTTGGCACTTTCGCCATGGGAGATCTGCATCATTGAAGTGTCCAAAAAGGTGGCATGTCCCCCGAGTTGGGCCAAACCGGATTCCATGGAATTTCTGGTCCGGGTGGATTGCTCGAAAAACATCAAAAAGGCAGTTTTGTTGGTTAGGTAAGGGGTTGGTTTGTTATTCAAAAACTTTTTCTTGAGATCTTTTGACACTTTAAGCAAAGTGTCGATCTCATCTTTGGTCCACTCTTCCAAAGTAATGAAGTGTCGGCCTTTAAACAATGGTTTCATTGGTTTCCTCCTCTTTTTTGATTATTAAGATAAACTCCCGGGATGGCCGCGTACATGGCGCAGGCATCAACGAGTTCTTTTTTGTAAGTTTTTTCGTTCGGAGCATGGGCTTCTTCTTCATGCCCCGGCCCAAAGCCGACGCAAGGAATGCCGTGGCGTCCCATGATGGAAACGCCGTTCGTGGAAAAGGTCCATTTGTCTACGACCGGGTCTTTTCCAAACAACCCCCGGAACGATTCGACCGCGGTCTGACAAACCACATGGTTTTCCGGAAGGACCCAAGTCGGAAAATAGGATTGCGTCGGATAAACCAGTCCGGTGTAAGACGGACGTTCATAATCATACATTTCGACTTTCCCGAGAGCGGATTTAACCGACGGAAGATTTCTAATTTCTTCCAAAGCCGATTGATAAGTTTCGCCTTGAGTCAGACGCCGGTCAATCGAGATCGAGCAGCTGTCGGCGACCGCGCACCTTGAGGGCGAACTATAGAATATTTCGCTGACGGTCATCGTTCCTTTCCCAAGGAAAGCGTCGTATTTCAGCTGATGGCTGAATTTTTCGATTTCCAGAAGGATCGGCGCCATTTTGAAAATGGCGTTGTCGCCCCGCTCCGGGGCGCTTCCGTGACAGCTGACGCCGGAAACGGTAACTTTGATTTCCATCCGGCCCCGGTGTCCCCGGTAGATCCGGCCGTTGGTCGGTTCGGTGATGACCACAAATTCCGGACGGATCCGGTCTTTTTCAATGATGTACTGCCAACACAGTCCGTCGCAATCTTCTTCTTGGACGGTGGCGGTGACCAAAAGCGTGTAATCATCCTGAAGTTTTAAATCGCGGATGACTTTTCCCGCGTAGACCATGGCGGCGATGCCGCCCAACTGATCGCTGGAACCGCGGCCGATGATGACTTCCGCGTCTTCTTTTCCTTCATAAGGGTCGTAAGTCCAATTATCGAGGTTTCCGACGCCAACGGTGTCAATGTGCGCATCCATGGCGATCAGATGTTTTCCCTTTCCCATTTTTCCGAGCAGGTTTCCCATCGGATCGTTCGTAATGTTGTCAAACCCCACTTTTTCCATTTCTTTTTTGATGCGAAGAATGACTTGTTCTTCTTTTCCCGATTCGCCCGGGATCCGGATCAAATCGCGAAGAAAGGCGGTCATCGCCTTCTCATGGGACTGGGCTTGTTTTAAAATCTCCGAAAAAGGAATGTTCATTATACCGTTTCACCTCGCTTCTCTTTGATCTTTTGTTCATATTCTTTGATCTTGGCATACTCGTCATCCCAGAATTGCATGGAACGCATTTTGTTCAGGTATTCCAAAGAATATCCGAATCGCAGCCAGTCATTTTCTTTCTGTTTGAAAAGTCTTTCTTTCCCGGCCGTTCCCCGAACATCCTCGATGTCTTCGGTATCGGCTTTCTGGAAAATGTCTTTGAACCAACGACGCAAGACATAATCTTCGGTTTCCAAAACCCGGTGGTCCAAATCTTGAATGACGCTGTCATAACGATCAAAACCGTCGGTCGCAATCGTAACCACGTTGTCATCTGCTCCCAGACGCAGATACTTGGCCATTTTGATGGCACCCAAAATGTTGCAGATCCCCGAGACGCCGAACAGATCGGTCATGGCTTGGGCGGTTTTTGGATCAACTCCGAATTCTTTTAGAATGTGCGGGGCGTCATGGATGATCTTCAGTCCTTTGACCGAATCATCGTCTTTGATCAAGGCAATGAAATCGGTGGTCAGAACATTATGAATGAGCGTGCACATTTTGTCTCCGATGCCTTCAATGCGATGCTGTCCGCGTCCGCCATTCATGAGAGTCGAACATTCGTAAGGCTCCAGCGCCACGATCTTGGCTTCGGGAAAGACGGCTTTGATTTGGTCTCCGGCCGCCAGCGTTCCCGCACTTCCGGGAGCGGAAGTGAAGCAGGCGATCCGCCCGTTTCCGATTCCCTTAACGGCTTCCACGGCGCTGTTTCCGGTGACATGACGGTGGAACCGGTAATTAGGGAACAGTTCGAATTGGGCCAAAGTCCGGTTATTCGGGTTTTTCTTCAGTTCATAAGTTCGCTCGAGCGTCAAAATGACATCCGATTCGGTCCCAGGGGTCAAGTCCAGTTTGGCGCCATAACGGCGAATGCGGTCATAACGCTCCTTGCTCATGTTGTCAGGCATGATGACGATGGAATCAAATTTCATCAGATTGCAAATGTATGAGACCCCGATCCCGAAATTGCCGGTGGAAGGTCCCAAGATGGTGTGTTTTCCGGGTATGATATCCCCATCGACGCAGCCTTCAATGAGGGTCGAATAAGCTGGTCCGACTTTATGGGATCCGGACGGGAAGTACTTCCCGAGCAGAACGACGATGTTCGCTTCGACCCCGGTCAGGGCTTTAGGCAGAACGATCTTATTGACTTGGTTCTTTTCGTTTTTCCAAGTGATGTTGAAGAGATTGATTGGGTCCAGTTCGCTGGTTTTGGCTTTCAGCGCTTGTTTTCTGATTTTAGGATCAATTTTGTCCGGATGAAGCATTTCCTCGTAAGTTGGTCCGAATGGCACTTTATACATGTTTGAATTCTCCTTTTTCTTGTAAATATTTTTGTAGGGCAAGAAGGTCAGGTTTAAGAAGCGGGGGTGCGCCAACGGCTTTCCGGGCGTTTTCCGGGTCTTTGAGCCCGTTTCCGGTCATTATGAAGGTGACCGTTTCGGTTGGTTGAATGATTCCGTCTTTAACGGCTTTTTTTATGCCGGCCAAAGCCGCCACTCCGGCGGGTTCGCCGAAGATGCCTTCGCGGCTTCCCAGCTGTTTCATGGCATTCAGGATGTCCGCGTCAGCAACCGCGATCCAGGCTCCGTCCGAATTGGCGACGGCCTTTTGGGCTTTGATCGGATTTCTCGGGATTCCGACGGCGATGCTGTCCGCGATCGTATTTTCTTCGCATTCCAGAAGCGGTGATTTGGTAATCCAAGCCTGACAGAAAGGATCGCAGCCTTCGCTTTGAACCCCAAGCAGCCTTGGCATTTTTTTGATCAGTCCGAGCATCAAAAGATCATAGAATCCTTTGTATACTCCGGCGATGGTGCAGCCGTCCCCAACCGATACCGCTACCCAATCAGTGGGTTGAAAATCCAGCTGTTCCGCGATTTCCAAAGCGACGGTCTTCTTTCCTTCAACCAAATGCGGGTTGATGGCCGCGTTGCGGTTATACCACCCGTAAGCTTCGATGGCTTGCTTGGATAGATTGAAAGTTTGGCGGTAATCGCCATCCACGCTGATCAAAGTCGTCCCATAAACCATCAGTTGGGTCACTTTCCCAAGCGGGGCTCTTTTCGGAACGAAAATGACGCTTTTTAACCCCATTCGGGCAGCATGGCAAGCCAGACTGGAAGCGGCGTTTCCGGTTGAACTGCAAGAGATGACGGAATGTTTGGCTTCACTGGCTTTTAAAACCGCCACCGCGCTGGCCCGGTCTTTCAAAGAAGCGCTCGGGTTGAGTCCTTCATCTTTGATATATAATGTCTTAACGTTTATTTCCTGATTTAACCTTGCGGCTTTGTAAAGCGGAGTCCACCCCACATGGAGCATCTTTTTGAAATCATCGCTTTCGACGCTCATCAGCGGTTGATAACGCCACATGGAAAAGTCCTGGTTGTCCTGAAAATATTTTAGGTCAACGACCTTTCCCATGGCTTCGTAATCATATTCGATGTCCAAAATGCCTTTTTCGCCGCAGGAAGGGCAAGTTTCGGCGGTTTGACTCGGGGATAGGACTTGGCCGCACAAAGTGCAACGATAGTGTTTTACGTAAGTTTTCAATTTTTCACCTTCGGGTTCTCCCCTAGATCTTCATGATAAAGTCTTTTATCATGTTCAGGGCCACTTGCTTGCGATAATCTTTGTTTGACCTCTGATCGTCGATCGGACGGATGAGCGGTTCATATTGCGCCAAAATGGTTTCGGCTTCGGCTTTCAAAGCGGAAACGGTTTGGCCAATGATTGAGGCTTCTATAGACCGGTTCCGGATGACGGTTTGATAAACCGCCCCGAGAGTGATTCGGAAATCCTGAATCGTTTGATTTTTGATCATCACCGTGCCCGCGAAAGACACTTTGGAAATCGCATCGGCTCTTCGGCCCCCGACTTTGGTCCATTGGACCTTAGTAAAATCCTGATCGGGGATGATGATCTCCCGGATCAGTTCATTGGCCCGGATCACCGTCTTCCTCGGCCCAACAATGACTTCTTCAATCGGAAGCCGCCGGATCCCCCCGATGCTTTCCAAAACGACCACGGCATCAAGCAAATATAGAGGGACAAGACTGTCTCCGGCCGGAGAAGCATTTCCGATGTTTCCGGACAAGGTGGCTACATTACGCACCGCCGGCGAAGCCATCTCGGCGATGACTTGTTTCAAAAGAAGCGGCGTGTTGGGGTGATCTAGCAGATCCTCAAGCGAGGTCATCGAACCAATCCGAATCTGCGATGGTTCTTTTATCACGACTTTTAGTTCTTTCAGATTGAACAGATAAAGAAGATTCTTTTCAAATTTCGGAGGCAGTCCGGCCGTATTCCGTTTTTGGATCATTAGGTCAGTTCCCCCGGCGATGATTTGGTATGGTTCTTCATTCAGAAGGCTTAATGCTTCCCGATAGTTGGCCGGGATGATCTGTTTTACCATAATCCCGCCCCCTTTTCGGATGCGCGTTTGACCGCTTTGACGATCATGTTGTAACCGGTGCACCGGCACAGATTCCCGGAGATCCCGATTCGGATCGCATCTTCAGTCGGATGAGGGTTTTTGTTCAGCAGGCTCTCGGCCGCAATGATCATTCCGGGCGTGCAAAAACCGCACTGCATTCCCCCTTCTTCCGAAAAAGCTTCTTCCAGGGCTTTATAACGTTTGGTTTTGGAATATCCTTCGATCGTGACCAAGGAATGGCCGTTTATGTTACCCAACGGAAAACAGCAGCTATTGATGATGTGACCATCCAAAAGCACCGCGCAGGCGCCGCATTCCCCTTCGCCGCATCCTTCTTTGGATCCGGTCAGATGAAAGTGGTCGCGCAGAACGTCCAAAAGCCGCAGGCTGGGGTTAAGATCGAGTTCTACTTCTTCGCCGTTAAGGCTAAATTTAATTGGTTTCATGATTCAATAGCTCCATGATGTATTCCGGGGTCGCCGGAATTTTGTGAATTTGCCGTTTGATGGCTTGCTCAATGGCCAAGGCCACCGCCGGCGCTCCGCCGACCAGAGTTAATTCACCCGCGCCTTTGGCTCCGTAGGGCCCATAAGCAAACGGGTTTTCTACCAAAAATGTTTGAGTCGGGGCCACGTCCGCCGATGTCGGGATGATATAATCGGTCAGATTGCGTTGCTTGATCATTCCCGATTCGTGACGCATGACTTCCAAATATCCGTAAGCCACGCCTTGAGCTATGCCACCGTCGGCTTGACCGAGGATGATTCTTTCATCGATGGCTTTCCCAAGATCATAAGCGCTCCATATACCCATGACTTTTACCGCGTAAGTAACGGGATCAACTTCCGTTTCCACGACGTTCACCCCCCAGGAATAAGCCGGGTAGGCATCTCCTTGCATGGAATCCTCATCCCATTTGATGAAGTCGGGTTGTTGGTATTTTTCAATCACGGTGGTTTCTTTATTGTGAACCCATTGGTCGCGCAGTTTCTTGGCCGCTCTGGCCAATAGTCCGCCCACGATCATCACGGTTCGCGAAGCGACCGTCGGTCCCGAATCGGGAACGTCATCGGTATCCGGTCTTTCAAAGGTGACTTGCGACGCGGGAATCTGCAAGGTGTCATAAACGATTTTCTTAAGCGTGGTCCTCGCGCCCTGCCCCATGTCAACAGCCGCGACCAGGATGAAAACCTGATCGGATTTATCTTTGCGCAATTTCACCTGGGCTTTGATGTGCGTGCTTTCGCCGCTGCCGGTAAATCCGCAGCCATGGAAAAAGCAACTCATTCCAATGCCTTTGAAACGGTTATTGGCTTGATAGTCTTGGTGTTTTTCATGATAACCGGAAACTTTGGCGACTTTTTCGATCAATTCATTCAAAATGATCGGATCGCGAAAAACGCCTCCGGTGGAAGTCAAATCGCCTTGTTTGGCAAGATGCGCCATCCGGAACTCATACGCCGGGATCTTGAGCTCTTCGGCAAGGTGATTCATGAACATTTCGATTGCGAAGATCATTTGGGGCGCTCCGAACCCTCGGAAAGCCCCGGTCGGAACGGTATTGGTAACATAAACATCCCCGGTTACATCGAGATTAGGAATCGCATAAGCGCCACTCACGGCTAACATGGACCGGGCCAAAACAACGCTGCTTAGCCCGACATACGCACCCCCGTCCAAACCTATTTGGGCTTTGATTCCCAAAAGGCGATTGTTGGCGCCAACGATCCCCGATAGTTTGATTCGGGACGGATGGCGTTTGGTGGTGACCAGCATGTCTTCTTCGCGTTCATAAATCATTTTAATGGGTTTTCTGATCTTGTTGACGGCGACCGCCAACTGGCAGGCCATCAGGGACGGAAATTCTTCTTTTCCCCCGAAGGCCCCGCCGACCGCGGCTTGGATGACCCGAACTTGTTTCGGTTCCCATCCCAAAGCGCTTTGGACGGCGTTTTTCACATAGAAAGGACATTGAAACGATCCGACCAATTTGATTTTCCGGTCGTTTTCTAAGCCAGCGATCAGTCCCTGAGGTTCAATGTAAGCCTGTTCCTGATAACCGGTTTCGTAAGTATGTTCGATCAAGCGGTGCGGAAATTCCAAAAGGCTTTCAAAATCGCCTTTGGAATAATGCTTGTGAACGGCGCTGCTTTGGAAATCGAAGACGGGAGTCAGCTCCTCATATTCGATTTTAATGGCTCTTTTGATTTCTTCCAAAACGGCTTTGTCTTTTCCAACCACGAGCATGATCGGTTCCCCGATGTGGTTGACGGTGCGCTTCGCAAAAATCGGCCAGTCTTCCCCGATGATCTTCACAAAGTTCTTTCCAGGGATATCCGCAGCATCAACCGTAAAATACCCGTCGGGAAGGGCGGGAATGATGATGTTTTTTATCAAAGCATGGGCTTTTTCGGAACGGACAGTCTTCGCGTAATGCATTTCATCCATTTGGATGTCATTGACGAAAACGGTCTTTCCGGAGGCTTTTTCTTGGTAATCGACGAGCGGGACCGATTGACTGATGTTTTTCACAGCCGGGCCTCCTTTATTTCATGGTTATGGCTTTGGTTGGACACTTGGCGACGCAAAGTCCGCATTCGAAACATTTGTTCGCGTCAAAAGTAATTTGATTTTTCATGGAAATGGCAAAATAAGGGCAGACTTTGACGCACAGCAGGCACTGGGTACATTTCTCAACAATCAGTTGGGGCAAACCCGCCGAGTATTTGGTATTATTCCGTAAGCCGGAAGAAATGACGTCCGCGACGCTTTCGAACCGGTGTTTTTCCAATCTTTCAGGAAGATCCTCGATAATCTTCGCATACAACTGCTTGCCTTTCAACAAGGCTCCGGACAGCATCTGCACGGCGCTGGCACCGGCGAGCAAAAATTCAATGACATCATCAGCGCTTTGAATTCCGCCGACGCCGATGACCGTCAAAGACGGCTCGGCTTTTTTGATCGCATAAACGGTTGCCAAAGCCAGGTTCTTGATGACCGGACCGCTTGTCCAGGCAAAACCCGATTCGTTTCCGTAGAGGATCGAACGGTTCTCGATGCCGATCTTCATGGTCGGACCGAGCGAATTGATGGCCACGATCCCGTTGCCGCCGTTTTCGCGAACCGCTTGGGCGAAAGCCGCCGGATTCGGGATGTGCGGACTGATTTTGATGTATATCGGTTTTTTGGTCCGTTCCCGAATGGTGGAGACCGTCTTCGCGATGACGGAAAGATCCGTTCCAACATAGTGGGTCGAAACTTCAAAAGCATCCGCGAACGGGTCAAGCATCGGAATCAATGTTTCCATGTCTTCTTTGGTATAACCGACGCTGACAATCAGCGGCCGGTCTTTGGTTTTCATGAACTCGGGGAGAATGGAATTAATCCATATTTCTTTCGGAATCTCGCTCCATAATTCGCAATTCATCACATATTCCCGGTCGCCGTAAATGCAAGGCTTCGGAATTTTGGGAAGTTTCGTGGAAATGGTTTTGGTGACGACCGCTCCGCATCCGGCTTCTTGCATGAACCGAAGTTTTTCCAAGTCTCCGACCAAAGGCCCGGAGGCTGGCATTAACGGATTATCCAGCGTCAGGCCGTCAAATGATGTTTTTAAATTCATTTTGCTTCCTCTTTTTCAATATTTTCCCAAAGGATCCGGGCGGAGTTTTCCGCGACGGCGTATTTTCGTTTGAGGGTTTGATTCACTTCATAATCTTTTACAACCGCTTGCCCCCCAATAAAAACCTGTTGAGGTTTAAATCCGGGAAACAGTCCGAAGAACAGGTGGGCCATGGCATTGTTTTGGTTCATCGGTGTTGGCGGCACATAAGGCAGAAGCAAGAAATCCGCCGCATAACCTTTTTTAATGCGGCCCAATCCGATCCCCAGCCTTTCGCTTGCATAGCCATAAGTATCATTGATGATCTTTTTGAGGTCCTCCAAACCAAATTCCGTCGGGGTTTTATCCTTCAGATGGGCCGAAAACAGGATGTTTTGGTATTCCAAAGCCATGCCCGATGATAAGCCGTCGTTTCCGGCGATGACCCGGATTCCCTTGTTTCGGAAAGCCCGAAGATTCGGAAGACCGACGCCGTTGTTCATGTTTGAGGAAACATTGATGGCAATGACGCAGTTCTGCTCTTTGATGATATTAAGTTCTTCGTCACCGACGTGAAGGCAATGGGCCAGAAGGCTGCCAGGGTTAAGCAACCCATGTCGCCGCAAACGGTTGATGACCCATTCTCCGTACTTCTCCAAGCAATCTTCCTGATCCATCTCGCTTTCTGCTACATGGATGTGAATGGGACGATCCCCCAACGCCAGTTTGACTTTGGTCAGGGTGGCTTCCGAAAGCGACATGGAAGCATGCAGTCCGAAAAGACCGCCGGTAAAAGGGGTATGGTAATTTTGCGTAAAACCGCGGTTTTCTTCAATGGTCTTGTTAACGTCAAAACGGTCGCTGGTCTCAAAGGCAAAGACTCCGCGCATCAGCGCGTCTTCGCAAACCGCCTTTTTCAAAGTTTTTAGCGAACCAGTGATGTCCAGACCGCTGGCATGATGATCAATCATGGTGGTCACGCCGTTTTTCATGGCGTCGACCGCGCTCACGATCCCGCTGTCATAAATCATTTTCAGATCCAAATGGCGATCCATTTTCCACCACAGCTGGTCCAAAATTTCCTGAAAGTTGGCCGGATGGTATGGAACATTCATTCCGCGGGCAAAAGCCGAATAGATGTGCGTGTGCCCGTTAACGAGCCCGGGGATCATCAGACAGCCTTTCCCGTCGGTTTTCTCATAACCGAGATCTTCAAAATCGGCCATTCTCCCGATCCCGACGATCTTATCGGAAAACAAAACATAAGCATCGTCATAGAAATCGTAAAAATCATAGACCGAGACATTGGTGATGGCTTTAATCATGGCTAATTATTTCCTCCGATCAGTTGGCCCACACCCCCTAGAAATTTGTTGTCTTTCAAAATGAACTTTCCCCTTAGCATCGTGGAAATGACACGTCCGGCCGAAGGCAAACCTTCGTACAGCGAGTAATCCGAAGTTCCGTGATTCCCGTGGATGGTTTCCCGGTTGTTCCGTTCGTAAATCACCAAGTCGGCATCATATCCGACCTTCAGTTCGCCTTTGGCGAGAAGTTTCTGGGAAACCGCCACATTTCTGGTCATTTTATCAATGGCTTCGTCGCTTAAGTGATAACGCATGATGTTCAGGGAATGTTCGATCCCGCCGATCCCCAGCGGGGTATCTTTGAGCGTCTTGGCCTTCTTTTGATCCTTCATATAAGCGCAGTGATCGGTTCCGATCGCATAAACTGAGTCCCGAAGCCGCAAAAGCAGATCGCGTTCAAAAGACGACCGCAGCGGCGGAGCGAAAGTATAGAGATATCCTTCTTTTTTCTTAAGTTCATCCTGGGTAAAAGTGAAGTATTGGGGACAGCTTTCAATGAAAAAATGTTCATTGATCAAATCGGGATAAGCCGTCAAAAGCGATTCCAGCGTCTTTCCCGAACTCAAGTGGACCATATACAGGTTTCCGCCGGTTTTTTTCGTGAATTCCGCCAGTTTCAGTGCTTCGGAGGTTTCGCTTTCCGAGGGCCGGCTTTTCGGAAGATCTCGATAGGTAAAGGCATCATCAAGCTTGATCATGTCATCATTTTCTATGTGAGCCATGAGCAAAAAATGATGTTTTTTGGACAATTTAAGTAATTCGATAATCGCTTCGTCATATGTTCTTCGGCCGGAATTCGAATAAGTCGTAAAGAGTTTAAGCGAATTCATGCCCAATGATTTCATTTTCAAAACAAAAGCCGTCAAATCGCCTTTCGGGTTTTTGATGGTGGCATGGAAAGCATAATCCACGACACTCTTTTTGGCGAGATTCAGCCTATTTAAATAAGCGGCTTCCAGATCTTCGGCGCAATCGACCGGATCCAGAAAATCAATGATCGAGGTTACCCCTCCGTAAGCGGCCGCTACGCTTCCAGAATAAAAATCATCGACGGATTTTATGGCGCCGCCTTCCAATTCAAAATGAACGTGCGGGTCAATGACGCCGGGGATGACTTCCATCCCGGTGGCGTCGGTCAGTTCCCGAGCATCCAAAAACTCGGCAGAAATGGCTTGGATTTTACCTTCCGAGCCATACAGGTTTTTATTCACCCAACGGCCGTTTTGATAAAGTTTGCCATTAATGATTCCAAAATCGTACATGTTTGTTCCCCTCCCCTTTGGTTAGAAAGCGGTAATTATCTTGGCTTTCTCCAGATGATAAGTTTTGATTACCTGGTCAAGAAAATCGGTCCGGACGACCAACACCAGATTTAGTTTTGATTCAATCATTTTTTTCAGAATGGCATCAAACCCCATTCCGTTTAATTCCAATTGGCCGACCTCATCCAGGTAAATGGGTTCAGTTTTCGCTTCGATCATCTGAATGATGCCCGCTTCGATCCAATCCATGGTCGGACCGTTGATCACGAATGGTCCGATATTCCCTCTTTTTTCAAATTGGCCGACATAAAAAGCCTCGTGCAGCAGCAAATCCTTGGTCTCCTGGGTGGATAAACGCATCGCCTGATAACCTTGGACCCGATTGTCACTCAGTACTTTTACGGAGACAAACCCGTCTCCGCGTTTGGTTTCCCGATAATGGGAAAGCAGTCTCGTTGTCTTTCGGGAATTGATGTCCCCGGTAACGATTGTGATCATAATCTTTCCTTGAAGGTTTCCCTTCGCCGATGGCGCTCATTAAAACCTTTTTACGCATCGGTTCCTTTTGTTTTCATTTAAGAAAGCAGCCAAAGCCGGCAAAAGCCGGCCTTGGCCGATGCTTAGATTAGCAAAGTCGCGGCGATGGCCATTAAAAACATCGCGGTAGAAACCGCCCAGTTGGGCTTAAAAAACCAAGTAGTTCGTTTTTGGATCGCCAGCCATCCGAAATGGAAGCCCGCGAAAATCACTCCGTCCAAAAGTCCCGGAAGCATGGTGAAATCCACCATGTTTCCCAAACTTTGGATCTGCTTGTATATTTCGCCGAAAAAGAAGATATTGAGGCCTTGATTTCCTAAGAAAAAGATTCTCCAAAGCAGTCCCGCCCCTAAAAAGGCGGAAACCCAAACCCAAGTCTTTTGAGTTTTCAAAAGCGGCAGCAGGATTAAAACGGCCAGGGACTGCAACACGATGGAGATCATCGGATTGTAAGTCATGATCGTTGGCAGACCCGGCAACATGAAATCGACGGCTTTTATCGAAGCGGCGATCAATCCCACGTAAAAAACGGCTTGCTTGGATTGCGTCTTTTGATAAGCCTGGAGCATGATAGCCGCTCCAATCGGGAACATGACGCTTCCGGAAACCAGCGGCGGCAAGAACTTCAGTCCATAACCGAGCGTGGCCTCCAAAAGACCCCACACAGCCCCATAGAACAGGACATATAAAAATAACGGCGTTGCTTTTTTCATTTTGCTTTCTCCTTTTGTTGATTGGCCAAAATCCCGTTTAAAATCTTTTCCGGTGTGATCGGAAGTTTGGTTATCCGAACGCCCACGGCGTTGTAAATGGCATTGGCCAAGGCTGCGGGCGGCGTATCGGTTCCGATTTCCGCGACCGATTTGGCCCCGAAAGGCCCGGATGGCTCATAGCTTTCCGCGAACTCGGTAGTCAATTTCTTGATGTCCAGAGCGGTCGGGATTTTGTAATACTGAAATCCGTTGGTCAGCAGGTTCCCTTTTTTGCCATACTTCACGTTTTCAAAGCAGGCCAAACCGAGTCCCTGGGTAATGGCGCCTTCGATTTGCCCTTTGGCCATCAGCGGATTGATGGTCGTTCCGCAATCCACGACGCTGACATAATCCTGGATCTCGAATTCTCCGGTCTCTTTGTCCACGTCGACTTCCGCGAAACCGGCCATGAACGGCGGCGGCGATTTCGTCCCAACAAAACTGCTGGTGGCGCATAATTGTTTTTGATTTTCGCTGTAGGTCAGATGGTTGGACAAAGAAGAAAGGGTGATCTCCTGACCGGCTTTGGTTTTGAAAATCAAACCGTCAAACTCCATTTCGTCCATTTCCGTTTTCAGAGCCCGGGCCGCTTCTTCAAGCAGCATCGCCTTTAAACTGCGAGCCGCTCGCAAAACCGCGTTTCCGGAAATGTAAGTGGTGCTCGAGGCATACGCTCCGGTATCAAAAGGCGTCAGGTCGGTATCCGATGAGTAGACCGCCACTTTGTCCGCAGTCGTCAAAAGTTCTTCGGCCGCGATCTGGGCCAGGATCGTATCGCTTCCTTGGCCGATGTCGGTAGCGCCGACGGTCAGGTTGTAAAAACCGTCATCGTTCAGTTTGATGGTCGCGGCCCCCATGTCAATGTTGGTGATTCCGCTTCCTTGCATGGCAATGGCCATGCCCACGCCTTTGACTAACGAATTCGAAAGTTGGGTGCGCGGATATTTCTTTTTCCAATTGATCAATTCCATTCCGCGTTTGACGCAGTAGTCAAGCTTGCAAGAATCCATGTCCATGGCGGTTCCTTCGGTTCCTTCACCCATGATTCGGAAGATCGGGCTGGTTTCCCCTTCCTTAATCATGTTTTGTTGACGGAATTTGACCGGATCCATCCCCAGTTTTTCGCTCAGGATGTCAATCGCGGATTCCAAAGCAAAATTCCCCTGGATGGCTCCGTAACCGCGGAAAGCGCCGGATGACACATGATTAGTATAAACGACGGTTCCATAGAAAGAAACCGCATCGACTTTATTGTATAAAGGCAAAACTTTTGAACCCACGACCATGAAAACGGTCAAAGAGTGTTCGCCGTAAGCTCCGGTGTCCGACAAGACATGACAATCGATGGCCTTGAGCGTTCCGTCTTTCATGGCACCCAGCTTCATGTCGATCCGCATCGGATGACGGGTATAGGTGGATTCAAAGACTTCTTTGCGGGTATAAACCATTTTGGATGGCTTTTTCGTCAGGTAGGTGACCATCGCCACCAACATTTCCCCATGCAAGGCTTGTTTTCCTCCAAATCCGCCGCCGACCCGCGGTTTGATGACCCGGATCTGGCTGATCGGGATGTCCAGAGTTTGGGAAAGCATGCGGCGCACATGGAACGGGGTTTGGGTCGCCGAGATCATGACCAAACGGTTTTGATAATCCATTCGGGCATTCACCGCATGCGGTTCCAACATGGAGTGTGCCTGAGCTTGGGTATAAAAAGATTCTTCGATGACAACATCGCAAAGTTTCAACGTTGCATCGACGTCCCCAACCTTCATGGCATAGGCCGCCGCAATGTTGCGTTTCGGTTCAAAACCAATCGGAAACATTTCATGGATGCCGTCTTCGGGATGAATGATTAAAGGATTGTCAAGAGCCTTCTCAAAATCCAAAACCGGTTCTAAAAACTCATAATCGACTTTTATGAGACTGAGGGCTTTCAAAGCCGTGGCTTCATCAACGGCCGCCACCGCTGCTACTTCGTCCCCAACATAACGGACATATTCATCGAGGATGAATTTATCGTGAGGAGATGGCTCGGGATATCCCTGTCCGGCTCTGGTAAAGGACTTGCGTGGAACATCATGGTAAGTCAGAACCAGTTCGACTCCCGCCAAAGCGCGGGCTTCGGTAACGTCAATGGTCCGGATCTTCGCAAAAGCATGCGGGCTTCTTAATACTTTGATGATCAGCGAATTGGGTTCGGCCAAATCATCGGTGTAAGCGGGCCGTCCCAACATGATCCCTTTGCCGCCGATGGAGCGGGTCTTTTGATTAACTGCTTTCATCGTTTTTCACCCAAATACCTTTTTATCGCTTTAAATTGCGACTGATAGCCGGAACAGCGGCAAAGATTCCCGACGACGTATTGTTTGATCTCTTCATCGGTCGGATTCTTCAATTCTTTTTTGAGCGCGTAAACCGTCAAGGCCAACCCGGTGTTGCAAAACCCGCATTGGTCGGCGCATTCGGCTCCGAAACTGTCCGCGATGAACCCGATTTCTTCCGGAAGACCTTCGACGGTCGTTACTTCGTGGCCTTCAGCGCGAGCCGTAAGCAGCGAACAGGACAAAACCGGTTTCCCGTCCAAAAGAACGGTGCAACTGCCGCAGGTTGAAGCATTGCATCCGTTTTTGACGCTGGTGACATGGTTGTTTCGCAGCGTCTCCAGCAGATATTCATTGGGTTGGACTTCGAAAGTTTTTCGAAGGCCGTTTAAAATCAGATTAACCTTCATGGGCGATCACCTCTTTCAGGCCCCGGGCAACATAGACTTGGGCCAGTTTTTTCCGGTATTCTTCGGAGGCCACATTATCGGTTCCGAATTTGAGAGTGTCCATGACGATCCGGGCGGTTTCCGAAATGGCCGCCCCATCGGGGTGGTTGGCATGATTGATGTAATTCATGGCGATGGTGGCTAAAGCCGCCGTTCCCGGACGCGCTCCCACCGCAATCATGAATTTGTGCCCCGTGATGGCTACCGCCACATTCAAAACCGCGAAATCCAAAGCCGTGGTACAAACTTTCTTAAAGAATCCGATGTTAACGTTTTTTCGGATTCGAATGTGGGTCAGAATGCCAACCGGTTTTTCTTTCATTTCCACGTATTCTTGAATGCTGATCTCTTTTTTCGGATAAAAGACCAGTTCCGCATCGGTTGTTAAAAGCGGAGTCAAAAAATCCGAGAACGGAAAACCGCCGATGATGCTTCCGCCGACGGTGGCCAAATTCCGAAATCCGATCCCCATGATCTTTCCGGTCGCTTCGGATAGAAACCCTTTGCCTAAAGTTCGGATTCCCGGGTGTTTCTCGAAATCCCGAAGCGTCACCATCGCTCCGATTTCGAACAGATCGGTTTTTTCGATGATTTGGTTCAACCCCAAGCCGCTAAAGTCGATCAAGGTATTGATGCTCTTTTTGGAGAACTTGAGCCAAATTCCGCCGCCCAGGATGGCGTTGTCCGGATGGCTCTTCAATAATTCAAAGGCATCGTTAAGCGATGCGGCTTTGTGATAAGCTTTGATTTCCATTTGCTTATTCCTTTCTTCTTCGGTCGATGGTATAGACGAAATTCTCGATCGTATCGATGTCAGTAAGAATTTCTTGGTCATTGGTTTCGATTACTTCCGCGTCCTGCCGGTCCCGAAATGCCCGTAAATTGGATTCGTTTACTTCTTTTAAGAGCTTCCCTTTGAGAGATACCAGAATGAAAAGCGGATGCCCTTTTTGTCCATGATAACTAGGAATTCGAATCGGTTTGCGTCCCTTCAAAAGCAGCTCATAAGTACCCGCTCCAACAAAAGGGCAATCGCCGGGGAGCACAAAAAAATCTTCGCTGACGGCTTCGACTCCTTTTTTGACCGAAGAAAACATTCCGCTTGGGTAGTTCTTATTCTCAATGCAAGTCACAATTGGGTTATCTTTCAGAAATTCGCTGAGTTCTTGGTGATAGTGTCCGGTCACAACAAAAATATGGCTTACATAAGGCTGCATGCCATCGATTGCATGTTCGATGAGCGCTTTTCCGTTGGCCATCAAAAGCATTTTGTTGGTTTTGGCGCGGCTGGCGTAACCCGCGGCTAGAATGATTCCTTGGGCCATATTCCCTCCTTAGTTGAAAAATAAGAACTAAAGCATAGGTCGTTTCATTACCGAGGTTTTAAGGAATTATGTGGATTGTGATTGTGAAAAAAAACAGTAATCGTTTTCTATATGATAACACGAGAAGGGAAAATAAACAATAATATGTTCGTTGGAAAAATGAAATGGGAAAAAAAGACTTCTTAAAATAGAAGTCAATTTCCATTATTTACACAATATAAAGAGCTGGTTCGAGGTCTTCAATCCTTCTGCAACAGATGCTCATTTCCTAAAGTTTTGACCAGCCATTCTTTTATTAATTCATAACGCTTAACATAATGGTTCGGAATTCGGATTATTCTTATCTTGTTGTCTTTGCAAATTCGTTCTTTTTTTCGATCGTTAGCAATTGATACTTCGTTAAGGATGTGCTCGTTTCCATCGACTTCAATCACAAGAATTGGCAGCTTCGTACTTTTGTCATAAACAACAAAATCAAACTCCCCTTTAAAATAGAATTCTTTGTCTCTCACAAAAACATTTTCAAAAGCGGTACTAATTTTGACTTTTGATTTAAACTCGATATTCTTCACGGTTGTTGTAATATGGGAAATGGTCTTAAAAAAATCACTTTCGGCTTTTGTATCATATGATTTCAATCCAAAGCTTTCCGAAGACCTAACCGGGACTACCACGGAGGTTCCGTTGGTTTTTACGTATTCAGCTAATGAAAACAGATTGTCGTCTTTTCCCTTGGACTTCTTCTTGATCTCATCATAGTCTCCGACCACAATTAGTTTGTCTTTGGCTCGGGTTACAGCAACATTGATCATTTCCTTATTCTCTTCGGCCCATCGGTAGGTTTTTTCTGAGGTGGCCTTGAGAATGGCCGTTGACATGATAATTACGCTTTTCTCATCACCTTGAAAAGTATGAATGGTTCCCGCGTCTACATCAAAAATGTTGTTTTCTCGCAATAGTTTTTTAATTTGTTCGGCTTGATTTCGAAAAGGGGTGATGATTCCAACATCTTTGTACTTGTTCTTTTTAATTATTTCCACGATTGTTAAAGCTTCTTGATACGAGGAATTCCTTTCCCCTTGGAACTTTTCGCTTTTGACTTGGTAAAATTCCAACTGATCGGGGATTTCGGAAGGAACGGTTTTTATTCTCAATTTATCATCATAAAACCTTGCGTTACTGAATTGGATGATCTTTTTTTGGCATCGATAATGGTATCGCAAAAGAATGAACCTAGAAATTTTGTCTTTTGCTTGCATTGTTTTTATTATGGAATTATTGCAATAATTATACGATTCATCGATGTGGTATTTTTCCATCAATCGCTTGTTAATATTCTCTTCCAAAACAATTACTGGCTGCAACTGATTTTGATCACCAATTAGAACCAGATCCTTGCATCTTACAATCGGAAGTAACGAGGTACTAACATTGCATTGCCCTGCCTCATCAATTATGCAAAGGTCAAAATGTTCTTTTGGAGAACCCAATTTGTTTGAGGAAATGTTGGTGGTCAATATGTACGGAAACACTTTTATGAAAGAATCCATATTATTTTCTTCATTAAGGAATTTAATGAATTCGGTGTTTTTGGTTTTCTTGTCCTCTTCGCTTTTGTCATCCATTTCGAGGATTTCCAATAAGGTTTTGTACTTCGGTTCACCCAATCTTTTTATGTTTTGGAATGATTTATAGTAAATATACTCCATAAAACGAAAATCATCTTCAGCAATGAAAGTAAATTTCATTACGTCCTCATCATCGATAATTCCGATTTCCTCATTCTCTTTATTATATTTTTCAAGTTCCGAGATGATGGAGCTTCTCACTTCTGAATTGGCTTGGGTCGCTAAGAGGGATTGGAGAATTTCTTTTTGTTCCTCGATCTCCAATCGTCTTTCATATTTTTTTAATAGCAAATTTAATTCATCAAAATGCTTTACTGATTCGTTGCCGATGTTCATTAAAAGTTCTTCCATGATGGTTATGCTCTGTGATCGAGTGTACAGGCCTTTAATCTTAGACATAGCCTCAAGATTTTCTTCCTGCTTTCCCAACCGCAAAATCGGAAAAGGAACTTCGTCTTTTTTATAAGAAAATTTAATTTTTTTATAAATGTCATCGACCGGTTTGTTATTGTTGGAAGTAATCAAAGCCGACTTTTCGTTAATGAAAGCCGTAAGTACAATGTTGGCAATCGTGGCAGTTTTTCCGGTTCCAGGAGGTCCCTGAACATAAGTTATAGGATTCTTCATGGAATTGAACACGACCCGTAACTGATCAATGTTAAATTTGTTGTTTTTGAAACAGATATTGCTCTCTTTTTTCCTTAAATTTCGAACTGACATATTCCCGAAAAAGGCTTTTAATGGAACTGAAAGCTTGTTCTCTTTTTGTGCTTCAGAAATGGCTTGATAAGTCGGCCCTAAATCAACCGCGGCGTTTCTCTCCATGACCATTAAAAACGGCATTTCGTTAAGCGTTTCTGAGGGCGGAATTCGTTCCTGAAGCAGTTCTTTGTATTTGTTTACATGTTTGGGGAAGTTGGAAACAAACTCGTTTGCTTCCATTTCCAGATATTTTCCCAAGGAAACTTTTTTCCCGTCAATCAAAAAACTTTTGTTTATTTGGATTTCTTTGCTGATGACCAATGTTTGTTCCATGACGTTTAATAAAACTGATTTATATGCCACAACATAAAGTTGTTTACCGATTGAAATTGATAAAACATTTATTGCCAATTGTTGGAATTTAAATCTTTCAAAATCATTTAATTCCATTTCATAAATATTATCAACTATCTGGCCAAATTGCCTAGCATTCAATTTTACCCATTTCTTTTTGGTTAATCTATCAACGTCAATCCCATCAACTAAATCATATTTTCTTTGTTGAGGGTCATTATCAAAACGAAAACACTCCTTAAAATAATTTAAAATCGCATCGTTAAAATCATCGAAGAAAAGCCATTTAAGTTTTTCTGAATTTTTTTCGATTTTCTCAATTAAACCCAGAGGAACCTCATAAGTCGTGCCTTCAATTACTTCGGCTGATTCGATTTGATCAAAAAAAATCCAAGGGTCTTTAGAAAAATCATTGTTCTTGAACTTATTGTACATTTTAACTTCAAGTGTTCTTGCCTCAATATTGATGCCAATAATCGAACACCAAAAAGAACTTTTTTCGTGATTTTTGTTAATGTATTTTAGGTTGAGCCATTTTCCTTCTTTTATTGCTTTTGAAAGGTTTAAACCATTGTAATTCATTTTTACCCCCATTATTATTTTCATTTTATCATATTTGATAAATAAAATAAAGATTAATAAGAAAAAGGTCCAAATGTGCTGTTGTTTTCGAAAATTTTCCAACAAAAAACCCTTTGCAAAGCAAAGGGAATAATTTTATTTTGTTTCATAGAAATTGGTGATGGCTTCAAAATAAGCCATCAGATTTTCCCATGGCGTTGATGGCGGAATGTCACAACCAGAAGAAATGACGAAGTTTTCGTTTTTTCCGCAGCGTTCTAACAACTCTCTCGTTGCGGTTCCGACGCTTTCGGGAGTTCCGTTCTTCATAACCCCATACGGATCAAGATTCCCCATGATCAGTCTTTCCTTAGGCATTCTTTTGATCATTTCCTCGATGTCAACCGCATTCCCGAAATGGTAAACATCAGCGTTTATTGAAGCGATTGACTTCGCCAGCGGCAATACGTTTCCGCAGTTATGGTACATCAGTACCAAATCATCCCCCCGAACAAAATCAAAGATCTCTTTGATGTAATCGGAAGAGAATTCTGAGCAAAGTTTCGGTGACAAAAGCCCGGCGGCTGGTTCCGCCATCAGGATTCCTCCGGCTCCCGCTTGCTTGAAAGCTTTGATGTATTCAACCAGATATTCCGAGGTTTTTCTTAAAAGCAAATGGACCTTGTCGGGATCATCATAGCAATCCATCATGATGTCGGTCATTCCCATCAGCCGTCCCGCCAAAGAGAACGGTCCGATCACCCCCGCGAAAATCGGCCGGTCGGTGATTACCTTGCTGGCCGCAAAAACGGCTTTCAAGTAAATGCCGTCTCTTTTTTGTCCCACCGGAGGAACCGTCAGGTTTTCGGCGTTTAACCCCGTTTGCACCAGTTTTCCGATGACCGTCGGGATTTCCTGATCGAAAAACCGAATCTCCGCCCCAAAAGCTTCCGCTTCAACCGATAGATCCATCATGTTCACAGCCGCGCTGGTCGGACACTTTTCGGCGATGGCCTTCATGGCTTTGACTTGGTTGTCCGCCGAAGTAACCAGTTCCCGAACATTGATTCCTACCAATCCCGCTCCCGGATAGGACAGGATCGGAATGGTCCGGCTTTTATCTTTTCTTTGTTTGATTAACCATTCGTTTTTCATGTTGTCTCCTTGTCAGGCTCTACTCTTCCATTCCAGCTTTCAAAAGAGCAAGGTAATTTTCATCGGGAACAAAATCAGGAATGCTGTTTCCGCTTCCCAAAGCATATCCGCCTTGGTCTTTCGCCATTTTAAGCATGTTCTGACATCGTTTGGTTACTTCCTGGCTGGATGAGCGAACCAGAAAGTTCATGTCGATCCCGCCGATGACCGCCAACCGGGGATACAGTTCCGAATAAGCTTTCTCGACCGGAACGATTTTGTCTTCATAGGACTGACGGCCGTCAAATTTCATGTCGTCAATGATGTCATCAATGATGTCATAATAATAGCCGCAAGAATGAAGCAAAGCGAATTTGCCCGCGTCATGGGCTTTTTGGACAATTTTTTTGTACCATGGAAAGACGTGTTTTCGAAGCAGTTCCGGAGAGATCATCGTCTGAGAATTAAAACCCCAGTCATCGTTGCAGATGATGGCTCCGACTTCATCATACTTCAAACATTCCGTGAAATACTCTTCGATCCTTTTTCCGACCTCAAAGCAGATTCTTCCCATCAGCTCCGGATCGTCATAAATCATGTAACAAAGATTGTTGAAACCAATGATGCCAATGATGTTCTCCAATATCCCGTCATAACTGTAAGGCATGAATTTGGATTTTCCGGGAAGATATTTCCCGGCTCTGGTCAGAATTGAAAAATCCGCGTTTTTCACATCCGGCCACTTATAATTATTGAAGGATTCCCAATCGGTAATGATGGCCTCGCTGTTCAGCGATTTGGTCTTGGCTTCGCCCATGGCTTGATAATGACGCGGAAATTCCATGCCGCTGACGATCAGCGGGGTGAAATCATAACCGGCGCTGTCAAAAGCTTTGATGGCCGTTATAAGCCGATTGAATTCCGTATCATCTCGGTAGTCTATTCCAACCAGCATCTTCTTCTTTTCGGTTCCGATGATGAAATCAAACAAGACCGGACGATGCGGAATCTTCTTTTGGAGAACCAAACGCATGTTTTCAAAATCCGGTTCTCGGTTTGCTTTTCTTATCATAATTCTACCTTCTTTAGCGTTTGGAAATGATCTTGAGGGCTAACTCAGCGGCGCTGGCGGCATCGGGAGCATATCCGTCCGCTTGGATCTCAATCGCAAATTCTTTGGTAACAGGGGCTCCGCCCACCAATATTTTGACTTGATCGCGAAGGCCGGCTGCTTTAATGTCAGAAATGATCTCCCCTTGGCTCATCATGGTTGTTGAAAGAAGGGCACTCAAACAAACCAGGTCCGGATGATGTTCCTTGATGGCTTCAACGATCGTCTCGGCTTCCACGTCCACGCCCAAATCGATGCAAGTAATTCCTTGACCTTCCAACATCATTTTGACCAAATTCTTGCCGATGTCGTGTAGATCGCCCTTGACCGTGCAAATCAGGGCTTTCCCGATCGGTACGATTCCGGCGTTGGCCAAAACTGGCTTTAAGATTTCCAGCCCCTTGTTCATGGCTCGAGCCGCGATCAAGACTTCCGGAACAAAAATCTCGTTTCTTTTGAATTTTGCGCCAACTATGCTCATTCCCTTGATCATTCCCTCTTCTAGGATTGATTTCGGGGAAATCTTCGCCTCCAAAGCCTGTTGGACCAAGGCCATAACCTCTTTGGCTCTTCCGTTTTGTAAGGCCAAAGACATTTCTTCTAGTATCATTTCCCCACCTCTGTCATTCTTCAAAATCCATGTTCTCAATAAAATGTTTTGTGAAAAGCTTGTTGTTGGCCAATTCCACGACGGTTACTTGTTTCGCAATCGTTTCGCATTCAAGCAAATATTTGGGGTTGGACAATGCCATTTTGGCTCCCAATCCGCTGGAATTTCCGACGCATATGATTTTATGCTCCAAAGCCCGGGGGATAAGCCCCAACCGCGAAGCATTTTCCTTGTTAACATAAAAACCGAATCCGCCAGCCAAAAACACGGTATCGATGTCCGAAAGATTCAAGCCAACCGTCTCGACCAAAGTCTCAATCCCGGAAACCACGGCACTTTTTGCTAACTGAAATTCCCGAATATCTTTCTGGCTAAGCCAAATGTTTTCATTGAGCCAGAATTTTCCTTCTTTTAAAAAATTGGACAACCCCCCTTGAAAGCTTTCATCAAAGGCTCCACTTCCGTCAATGAGTCCCTCTCTGACCAACAAGGCAATCAGATCAATCAATCCGCTTCCGCAAATCCCTTGCATCCTCCTGCCCTCAATGGTTTCCGCGATGAATATTCCTTCATCATAGGAAACCTTCGAGACTGCGCCGGGGACTCCTCCCAAACCGCATTCAATCTTAGCCCCTTCAAAAGCCGGACCGGCCGCTGTGGACACGCCGTATATTCCGGAGTTCGTTTTTAGAATGATTTCTCCGTTGGTTCCCAGATCAACCAACAAAGCATTGCCTTTTTGTTCCATCAAGTTGCAAGCCAATATTCCGGCGGTCAGATCACTGCCCAGGTATCCGGAAATTGAAGGAAGCAAAGTCACTTCCGGGATTTCGATTCCGATCTTTATCCCATTCAGCTTTTTGCTGTCCAAGAAAACCGGATCGTAAGGAGCGAAGCCCATTGGGGTCGGGTCGACATTGGCCAACAAATGAAGCATGACGGTGTTACCCGATACGACCATTCGGTTTATTTCTTTTAATTCATAATTATTTTTAAAATCTTTAATTATTCCGTTGATCTGGTTTGTTACCGCCCCATGCAGTTCTTCCAATAGTCCTTCGCCGCATTTTTGGATTCTGGTAACAACATCGGCTCCGTAAGCGGCTTGGGCATTTAAAACGGAAACGCGGTCCATTTCGACGCCGGTGTCCAAATTTAGAAGATATGCCGCGATCGTGGTCGTTCCCAAATCCAGTGCGATCCCAAAACCAACCTGTTTTTCAATATCATAAGGACGCTTAAAACTCTCTTCCAAACCGGAATAAAATTCCCCCGGAAGGTCAATCTCCAAATCCTCTTTGACGATCGTTTGGCAAGCCAAAACTTCGTCCGGTCCAATCAGGACTTTGCATTTACCGCAGGTTCCGTTTCCGCCGCATTCCGCCGCCACGAAAATCCCGTTTCTTTGTAAAACCCGAAGCAGGTTTTCCCCGCTTTTGCATTCCAATATTTTATCGTTTTGAATGGTTATTTTTGCCATAATGTCCTCAGTCATAAAAAACGGCCGCAAAATATGTTACCGTATTGACGCCGTTGTTATATTTCATCTTGCAGGTTCTGGCCAGCTCGGTCACATTGATCCCCAAAGCTTCCAAAGACGGAAAAGCCAGATTCGGAAAACGACAGGGTTGATCCGGATAAGTACACTCATCGCAAAGGGAACAGGCTCCCGCTCCTAAAATGGCATAGCCGGATTGGGACCCAAAATGCTTTTGAAAGTCCAAAAGGATCGCTTGAAAAGTCCATCTAGCGGCTTCCATGCCTTCAAAGTCAAAAGAATCTTCCAATTGGCTGACCTTCGAGATGACCAAAGCTTTTTTAAAAGCGCGGTATTTTTCGATAAAGCGATGATTGCTTGCGATCGCTGGCGGGCACATCCAACTCTTTCCATATTTCCCGCATTGATTCGCTTCGCAGTATTTTAAAAGTTCATCGGAAAAAACGATCTTTTCGACCAAGGTTTCCTTAAAATCACTCACTTTGTCTTTCAGGTATTCTTCCCAAATCACTTTTAAACTCTCCCATCGTTTGCTTTCTATAATTATAAACCCAATCCCCCCTTTTTACAAATGTTTCGGGGAATCCCAAAATAAAAAGTCACCGCGGTGACTTAATGATGGCCGTTAAATCCCCATCGAAAAAGGGATCATTTCTTTTTGCCTTTGTTCTTCACTTCTTGTCTCAGGGTACCGATTTTCTTGTCGCTTCGGGCATCGGTTCCGTCCGGGTTCTTGATGGTTCCCGCCGGCAATCCGGCTTTCTTTTCAAATGTCCCGACCGTACAATCAGACCGGGTTTTTCTTTCTCCCATAAATAAACCTCCTTCTTTGATTATTTCACCTAATTTTTAAATTCGATCATACATCCGAATCGAGTCTTTCGGCGATCTTCTTCTTAAAGTCCAAGATGTACTTATTTTTGTTGTCATAACAACCGCTTCGGTCAGCTGAATTTTGAGAATGATCGAATTCGGATTGTCTTCGCAGACATACTGATCCCAAAACTTAAAGAACACTTTTTTAAGTACTTCTCTTATTTGAGCGTTTTCCTTAAGTTTCGGATTCCCGAGGTTCTTGGCTAACCCTTTGGCTTGAAACATGTCCTTGCAAATCCCCACCTGAGGGTTTTGGTTGATCTGTTTCATTTTGTTGGAAAGGGCGCCGCAAGTCACATAAAAAGCTCCATCCAGATAGCAACCGTCAACCATTCTAACACTTGTAGCATCATTCGCAGACGTCGCCAAGGCGATGGCCACGTCCTGCCCGTACTCTTTTTCCATTATCTTAACCGCATTTTGAAAGTGTTCGGCTTTCACATCCATGAAAATCACCTTCCTTCATCGTTTTCTATTTTATCATATTATCATAAATTGTGAGAAATTATTTTTTGGGAACCTCACCATGTCCAGAGATGCTTTTTTTTAATGCTTCTAGCTCTTTCTTAAGAGTATCCTAAGAAAACGAAAATGAAGGTTTTTTAAAGCCAATCTTTCCAATTGGAACTTTCTTCATTAATTTCCGTTTTCGTAGTCGAAATCCGTAAATTATGTGAATTTCTCGTTGTTTTGTCCGCAACCTGCTTGGCATCGCATAACAGGCCGTTTTTTGGGGCGACAATCGTTTTAAACCGTTAATCTTGATAAATTCCAAGGCAAAAGCCGGGGCCAGACCAGCCGAAGAAAAAGGCATGACATTTTTGGAAAAATAAAATTTTTGCAAATTTCACTTAAAATTTTCTCAGAAAAAGATCCGACTTCATCTTCCCAAAAAAATATGCCATAAATGCCAAAGGTTGACTCTTAACGTTTAAAAGAAATCAAAGAATGGTTATTTAATTAAGAGTGACCTAATTTCATGTTGACATTTGCAATGGTATTATGTCTATTCCAATTCTGTCCAACTTGGAATAACCTATCCATTTTAATTGCTTTGTAGGGTTACAATAAATGAAAATATCCAATAAATAACAAATATTTGATGATTATCCTGAAAAAATATGGTATAATAATACATTGTTATAAGAAAGGAAATAAATATATGCCATTAGTAAATACGAAGGAAATGTTTAAAAAGGCTTATGAAGGCGGATATGCCATCGGAGCGTTTAATGTGAACAATATGGAAATCGTTCAAGCCATTACCGAAGCTGCAAAAGCAGAAAACTCACCCGTGATTTTACAAGTATCAGCCGGAGCGAGAAAATATGCTAAACACGTTTATTTAGTTAAATTAGTTGAAGCTGCTATTGAAGATACAAATCTTCCAATTGCCCTTCATCTTGATCATGGTGATAGTTTTGAACTATGTAAATCTTGTATTGATGGTGGATTTTCTTCCGTCATGATTGATGGTTCTCATTTATCATTTGAAGAAAATATCGCCGTAACTAAAAAGGTCGTAGAGTATGCTCATCAACGCAATGTAACTGTCGAAGGAGAATTGGGGAGATTAGCCGGTATTGAAGATGCTGTAAATGTCCAAGATGACCAATCTAGTTACACAGACCCAAAACAAGTACAAGAGTTTGTTCAAAGAACTGGAGTTGATTCATTAGCCATTGCCATTGGAACTTCTCATGGCGCCTATAAGTTTAAACCGGGTCAAAAACCCCAATTGCGATTTGACATTTTAGAAAAAGTACAAGCATTATTACCAGGGTTCCCAATTGTTTTACATGGTGCCTCTTCTGTTATGCCCGAATATGTAAAAATGATTAATGAAAATGGTGGTAAACTGGATGATGCTATAGGCATTCCTGAAGAAATGCTAAGAAAAGCAGCTACCATGGCCGTTTGCAAAATCAATATTGACTCCGATTTAAGATTAACGATGACCGCTAGCATTCGTAAACACTTCAATGATCATCCTGATCATTTTGATCCTCGTCAATATCTTTCTGATGCTCGCACCAATTTAAAAAATACCGTTCAACACAAAATTAAGGATGTGTTGGGTAGTTCTAATAAGATTTAATTCATAGAAAACATTTACTAAAGCAAGAAGAAACGGCGACGTCTGTTTCTTCTTATTTTTTTATAGAAACTTCTTATTTATAATAATGAAAGACCTTCTTATGCTTTAAAATATAAAACCCCAGTTCAATTTTAGATTGAACTGGGAGTATTTAAAGGTTGATACATGTCTGCTTTATCTTGACTAGTGCACATTGTATCATACCTATTCATTCAATATGTGTTAGGGCAATTATTTTGATACATTTTCGTACCTCTATAAAAAGTTCGTACCCTTATGCTATTATTTATGCACCCATATAGACAAATTTATTAGACCTATACGTTTTTACATATAAAAGACAAAAGAACAACTAAACAAACTCGATAAATTGGAATTTTACTATCATATTAAAGCGTTTTTCTAATAGTTTTACGAAAAACCAAAGTCCCAACTATAATTAAGCATAAACCAACAAAACCTAATACTATTAAAATAGTATCTAAATACCCATTAATAAAATACTGTTCATGTTTCCAAAAGTTGTTATAAATTAATCTGTACTGAATTATCGAATAAACCACACTGGTTATTCCTAACACAATTAAACTTAAAGAAAATATTTTTTTCGTTTTTCAAATCCTCCTCGCTTTAACATGATAAATTATCCAATCTAATAGAACGACAAATTACAAATTATCATTCAATATATCATATCATAAATTAATGTGAATTTATAGATTATATAAGTAACTTATTTCAATCATAATGTCATTCATACTTATATCTTTCTTTTGCGGTTCGTTGAATCTTTTGTATTCTTTCGACCTTTCGAGTTTTTGTTGACCTATCGTGTTTAAGTTAAATTCTAAATGAAAAACCCTAGTCAAGGTGTCCAGATTAACACTCAATAGGCTATAATATTACATGCAGATAGGAGATTTTTCCCTTTCTGCTTACAAAAAAAGGTATGAAAACGTTGTATCATACCTGTAGTGCTAATATGGGGCGGTCGATGGGGATCGAACCCACGTGTGCCGGAGCCACAATCCGGTGCGTTAACCACTTCGCCACGGCCGCCATGGCAGGGGTAGAAGGACTTGAACCCTCATCTACGGTTTTGGAGACCGCTGCTCTACCATTGAACTATACCCCTAAGTAATGCCTAATAATTATACTAGATTTACGGTTTTATTGCAAGTATTTTTTCATCTTTCTAAACACCTGGAAAATTTAAAGAACGCACCAAAATGAAATCATTCTGGTGCGTTTTCTTGGTTTAAGAAGCATCCGCTTGAAGAGCATCATATACTTCTTGCTCTTCCGGAGTCAGTTTTCTTTTTTGGAACAATTTCGCGATTTTGTTCGGAAGGAATGATAAAGCGTCTTTTAATACCAATGGCAAAGCTCTCATCGATTCTTTGATTGAATCGCGGCGGATCTCGGTCTTTGTTTGGGCGGCGTATTCCGAGAATAAGTACTTTCTGGTGATCGCTCCGACCCTCAGGGTAAGCAAGGCGTTGGAGATTCCTTGAATGATGCTTGAAGCCAAAGGCTTGATCAAAGGGATCTCAGACAAAAAATTAGTGGTTGAAGCCGGGAACACATCATTAAAGTCCAGGCCTTCCAATCCCTCAGCGATTAGAGCCGTTCCCAAAACGTTTACGGACAGTTTTCCGATTTTCGCGTATGATGGCCGGAATCCACATTTCAGCACGATCTCTTTGATCATCTTCAAATTGCAAACCAAAACCGTGATCAAATCCAGCCTTCCGTTTTGAGAAATGGCGGTGGATACCATGACGGTGGTGGCGGTCTTCATGATGATGCGGTTGATCTCGCCCTTAAGGATCTTGTTGAAATAAGTGTTGAGGTTTTCTTCAAGCAAATCCTTGTCCTTCAGTCCCAAAGCCAATAGCTTTTTGTCTTCCGGTTTCAGTTCTTCGCTTTTGATAAGATTTCGGGTGATCTTCCTAGACATCCGTTTGTTTTTCCGGTTTTTCGAATTGTTGACGGCCGTAAGCGAGAAGGACGGAGCAAACAAGATGATCCGGATCGGATTGATGATCAAAAAATAGACCAGCAAGGCTGCCAGAACATAAAACGCATATTCCAAATATTCAGAAATCCCCCGAAGCCTTTCCCCGACGGATATGACGCTGCTTACCAGGATCAGCATGATGACCAACCCGACACCAATTAAGATCATGATCCAAAATGTATTTCTTTTTTTCATATGAGGTCTCCTTTTTGATAATTATAACACAAGGAGAAAGAAAAAAACCACTTATTTTGTAAGTGGTTTGGAGTTTTGGTTTTAAGCGCTTAACCGTTTAAACAGTTTGACGCCATGAGTTTTTACTAGGACGAAAGCCAGGGTGGCCAATGCCAAGGCCCCCAGAAAAGCAAACAGATAACCAAAGGTAGTATTTAGGAACATGATTCCGATTACTCCCAGGCCCACGGTCACCAGCACGCTCACAAAACCGAACAACATGGTAATCAGCACGCTTAGGCTTTGTTTGACTGCACGCATGTCGTTTTCATAATCAAAGCGCGGCATTAGCAGATTGAAATACAACCCGCCGCAGCTCATGATCACCGCCATCAGCGCGGGAATCAAAAGCATGAAAGTGGCTTGAAAGAAGTTAAACTTAAATACCGTCAAAGATAAAATCACATCCACGATCAGGAAGGGGATGGTAATGAACAGATTGACAAAAATCTTCGCAAAAAATATGTCTTCAGCCGGAACCGGCAGAGATTTCAAGATCCAGAACTGTTTTCCCTCAATGGAAATGGAAGCAGCGGTCGTGGATGTCATACCCAGCGAGAAAATTACCATCGCGGTAATCACCATCGCCAGAATCTCGCTATTCAAGTCCGCTTCGGGAATGGAGGCGACCACGGAATTTTCTCCGAAAAACATAAACAGCATCAGAAAAACGGACATGATCGGCCCCACCAAAGTGTTTAGCACATAAATTGGGGAACCGAAATATCTTTTCATCTCTTTGATGATCAAAGCCTTTCTTTGATCGGTGGAATGCTGCTCGCCCAAACGGAAGTTTTTGTTGACATAACTGCTGTTTCCGCGCGAGTTGGCGCCAACAAAATTCTTAGAGACCAGCCAAACGAATCCCGCGAAAGGAATGATCGAAATGGCAATGAAGGTCAAATAGCTCTTCCAATCGCCAAGCATCCCGGCGAAAGCAATCTCGCCCGGGTAATAAATCTTCCCAAGGATCCCTTTCATGAAGGTGGCGAAAGCGGTCGGATCTTCCTCAATCACCGTTGATTGGAAACTGGCATACATGAACAAGAACAAAATCAATAATGAGAAAAAGATCGAGGTAAGGTTTTTATAACGAATCTTCGGAGTGATGAATCCGAACAGGTAGGCGATTACGCTGGATACCGCGATCGGAAGCAACGGAATCAACAAGAAAGTCGGAAACACCAACAGCCAAAAGGTAACATTGGTGGCATTGAAGATCGCATAAACGATCACCGACGGGAAATAGACGAACGCAAACGTAAAATAGTTGATGGCCAGAATATTTACCAGTTTGCTGGCAACGATGACCGATGGTTTTAACGGCAACGACATCAGCAGATCAAAATCCCGGCTGCGAAACAGCGACCCGTTGGCTTTGGTAATGGTCATCAGCAAAATGAACATGAAGCCGGCCACGATTCCCAGCATCAGAATCAATTGAGGAAACCCGCCTTCATTCAGGGCTGACCCAAAAGTAAACAAATAGAAGAACGAAAGTCCAAACCCGCCGATCCCACCAAGAATCACCAGGATGACCATGATCATTGAGGTTTTGCTTTCCTTGGTTTTTGATTTCAGTTTGTTCAGACTAAGGGTATGAATCAAATTGTACTTTAAAAGCGTCCAGAAATTACTCATGGTTGACCAACTCCAGGAATACTTCTTCAAGTGATTGATCTCCTCTTACTTCTTCCATGGTACCGTAAGCAACAATCTTGCCTTTTTGAATGATGGCCACATGATCGCACAATTTTTCAGCGACTTCCAAAACATGGGTCGAGAAAAAGACGCTGGTGCCATGCGAGCACATTTCCTTCATGATCTCTTTGACCGAGAAGGAAGCTTTGGGATCCAGCCCAACAAACGGTTCATCCAAAATCAACAGTTTTGGTTTTCTGACCAAAGCGGAAATCAAAGCCAGTTTCTGTTTCATTCCATGCGAATAAGAAGAAATCAAATCTCCAAGGTTCTTTTTGATTTCAAAGAGATCCGAGTATTTGGTAATATCTTCATTTCGGTCTTTCGCCGAGATTCGATAAATGTCACAAATGAAGTTCAAATATTGGATCCCCGTCAGTTGTTCATACAAATCAGGATTATCCGGTATGTAAGCTATGACTTGCTTGCATTCGATCGGTTGTTTTTTTATTGATTTCCCGTCAATCGAAATTTCGCCCTTTTCAAAGTCCAAGATTCCAACCACGCATTTGATAGTTGTGGTCTTTCCGGCCCCGTTGGGACCAATGAACCCAAAGATCTCGCCCGATCCAATTGACAAAGAAATGTCATCGACGGCCAGTTTCCCTCCGGAATAAGTTTTTGATAAATTCTTTATTTCAAGCATAATTTCTCCTTATTGTCACGATATACTGATATATTTTACCACAAATCAATCTAAATGTCCATAAAATTTAAAAAACGGTTTGTTATGCAAATCGTTTTCAAAAGCTGGTTATTCCTTTTTTACGTAATTGTAAAGTCCAACGTTATCCTGATTCCTAAGTTTTTCCATAATAAATTCGACCGTCAGATCATGCATCCTTTGAATGTTCTCTTGGGTCGTCAGATCCGGGTCTTCATAAATCGGTTTTCCAACAAAAACATGCATTCGCGGGTACTTGTAATCTTTAAAAAGCCCGGTTGGTTTCCGGTAGGTGGCGGCCACGGGAACGGCCGGCACATGGTTGTTGACCGCAAATTTGAAACTGGTCAGGGGAAAGGGCCTTAGGCCGGTAAAATAATTCCAAACATGAGCTTCCGGGTAGATTATCAAAACTTTTCGATCGGAAAGAATGGTGCCAATGGCTTTGGTCATGTTGACCAGCCCCATTTTGGTGTCGGGAAGGGGAAAGGTTCCCAGGGCTTTCACCAGCCACCCGATGCCTTTGATCGACACCGCGTCTTTGTTCGCGATGATGTAACCGCGGCGTGGTCGGGCATAACACACCTGCGCCAGGAAAGCATCAATCGGATTCGTATGATTGATGTACATGACATATCCGGTTTTCAAACCACGGATGTTCTTTCGGCCATAAACCTTAATGCCTTTGAACCAAGTGATAATGAGCAAAACCGGAATGGCAATGCAATAATAAAGCAGAAAACTAAAAATCTTATAAAAAAGATTCTCACTCAGAAATCGGTAGTTGCCATCAATGGTGACTTGACGGTTGATCTTGGTGATCAAAAAATCCGTGGTCGCTTCGTCTTCGTAATAACGAATAGTTCCGTAAACGACTTTCTTCATACGGCTTGGCCATTTTGTTTGGCAATGGCATCCTTGAACATTTTCTCCATTTTGTCCACGCAAATCTTGATTTGGAATGGTTTTGCATAATCCAAGTATTTCTTTTGGATGATTTGTTTGATCTCGGGATGATCAATGAAATAATCGATTTTTTTGGCTAAGTCGGATGGACTTCCAGCCTTGAACAGATTTTCTTCCAAAAGAGCAAAGGAATTGGCGGCTGATTTCCGGCTGTCCGAAATGATGGGAACCAATCCGCAGGTAATGACTTCGATGCAAGCGATGGATTCAATTTCGATGTCCGCCGGATGAGCGTAAAGATCCGCGTAATTGATGATGTCAACCAAATCGTTTCTTGAATAAAAACCGATGATTGGCCGATTGATCAGGCTTTCCCCCCATTGTCTGGTCTGCTTTTCTAGGGGCCCCATTCCCGCAATGATCAGTTGGATGTCCTTTTCGTGTTTGGACAGTTTTATGGCATCGATGAGAATGTCATGACGTTTTTCATGAGCCAAACGTCCGATGGAGAGAATGATGTACTTGTCTTCAAGACCTTGGGGTTTGAGAACGGTTTTTTGATGATAATCTTCCGCCACTCCGTTGGAGATGACCCGAAGGTCCATTCCGTATCCGTTCTTCCTAAGTTCTTTGGCGATGAATTGCGAAGGGCAATGAACGAAATTCTGATGTTTGTAAAACTTACGGTAAAAACGGCGGTAAATGAAGTGATTGATGAATTCCACATTTTGCAGCCCAAAATGGGCGGTGACGTTTTCGGCTTGGCAATGATACCCGCTGGTGGTTGGAATATTAAGTTCCTTGGCCACTTGCTCGGCCGCGATCCCCAGTTGGAACGGCAGAATGATGTGAACGATGTCGCTTCCGGTCATGGCTTCTCTGAGCATTTTCTTGTTGACTTTGGCCAGCACGACGCCGTTTTTGGCTACGTACTTGTTGAAGATCCCAAAGCTTCTTTTCCCAACGCCGTAATACCCGGGTTCATCGGTTTCCCACGGAGATACGACTTTAACCACATGCCCGCGCTTTTTTAAGTTCTCGATCAAACGTTTCGCGGTAATGGTGGTTCCGTTATTTTCGGCCCCCAAAACATCGGTGACGATGGTAATTACCATAATGCAATCCAACTTTCTTCAAGTTTTTATACGAATATTATATCGGTATTGGGTGGTAATGTCAAATTGACAGGGCGGACAAAAAAAACTATGTTTCTTTGCGAAACATAGTTTCTTGATCATTCCTCTTCGGAAATGATTCTTCCTTCGATCCGAATGCTGCCTTGGCAACGGACATTCCCGTGAATGTTCCCGCCGCAGTTGATGTTATCGCCCGCGGAAACATTGCCTTGAATGCTGCCGCTGCAACGAATGGCGTCACCGGCGTTGACCGGACCGCCAATGTTTCCCTCGCAAGTGACGGAATCGCCGGCGTTCACGCTGCCGTTTACATCTTTGCTGATGTTGGCTCCGTCGCCACAATTAATGCTGCCATCGACCGATCCCAAAACCGTGACGTCATCGCCGGCGTTGATGGAGCCTTTCACATTCCCGTTTAAGATCATGTCTGACCAACATTCAACTGCCAAAGCTTCTCCGGTATATTCAAATGAAATCTTGTTTTCGGAAACCGCTCGGCTGGCCACATCCCGGCTCTTGATGATCTTGTCACCGATGAAAAGGACCATCCGCAGTTTGTCATCTGGTTTGGGTTCGATTCCGGACTTGGTCCCTTCTCCCCCAAACAGTTCGTCGATGCTGACTCCGAATACTTTCGCGAGTTCCGGAAGCAAAAAGACATCGGGATAGGTCTCTGAGCGTTCCCACTGACTTACGGCTTGATGCGAAACGAAAAGCAGATCGGCGAGATCACCTTGTGTCAATTCCTTTTCTTTTCTTAGCCTAACAATGTTTGTACCTAAAATTGTTTTGTCGTTCATGTAAAGAACCTCCTTTACAACCATGATTTTAGCATTGCTTGCGCGTTTTACCTATCAAGCGGTGATTGAATGGCACACTTTTTACGCAAGTAATGCTTGCATTGATTACAAAAGCATAATATCACGCTTTGATTTTAAATGCAACAAAAAACCATGGCCGAAAAAGCCATGGTTTTATTCTAATATTAATCATTTACCGCAATCGCATCAATTTCGATCTGGACGTTCTTTGGAAGCGCCTTTACTTCCACAGCGGCCCTGGTTGGTTTGTGTTCTCCAAAGAAAGCCGCGTAGGTTTCGTTCATGGCCTGAAAGTTTTGCAAATTGGTCATGAACACGCCGCAGCGAACGATGTTCTCTTTTTCCATTCCCGCTTCTTTCACAATGGCCAGAATGTTTTCCAAACATTGTTTGGTTTGGTCCTTGATGTCCTCAGAAACCAGCAACATGGTTTTAGGATCAAAAGGAATTTGCCCGGAAACGTACAACGTTTTTCCGGTAAGGACACCTTGGCTGTAAGGCCCGATGGCCTTGGGTGCTTTTTCAGTGGCAATCATTCTCATGTTCTTTCCTCCTTGTTTATCGTTTGAAAAATAGGTATATTAGCGGAAAAAATCCCAGAACGAATAAGTGTTTTCTTTTTTAATGCAAGTCATATTTCATGATGATGCTTTCTTCTCCATCCGTTTTTTGGATGGCAAATAAGAAATCGTCTTTATAATAAAGATAGTCGACCTCGGAACTGACTTCAAAATAGGATAAAATACCGTGATCGGAGGAACGTATTTCCAAAATTATTCCATTATTGGCCAGGAAATAGCGATCATTTTCTAAATCAAAAGCGATGGCGGTAAAAGGTGACCCAACATTCTCAAAGAAAGCCAAATCGAAATTTAGATCATCTTCTGCATGAAGTATTTTCCCCCGACTGTCGAAAAGGTAATTTCCGTCGGGAGAGATTGTTGGCGATTTTCCTAAATTGTAAGTCCCATATTCGTATGATTGATAGGAAGTCTCTCGCGGTTTTCCCTCAGCGTTGTAACTGAAAGTTGTGAAACAGTCCAAAGAATAACTGTTAATCCCGTAGACTCGGTCTGAAGACGAAGAATAAACCAATTTCATTCCAGGATGGACGTAATAAGAAAAAGAAAGCTTTCCATCAACATCATAAGAGTTTAGTAAACAGTCCCTTCCGGTGGCTGAACTAGCGACGATCACCCCGTCATTGGTAACCACGAGGTCAAGAGGATCCAATATGACGTCAATACTTTTTATTGTCTCCAAAGATTCAATGCTAAGTTGGTAAATGATCCCGCTTTGCGTTTTTGGTTCCGAGTAACTGCTCCCACTGGTTTGAAGAGCCAAATATACCAGCCCTCCATGAAGGAATAAAGCCGAAGGATTATATGGGAAAGCCAATGAATTAAGTTCATTCGTCGCGGTATCCAATGAATACATTTTTTTATCATCGTAATCGATGAAAAAAAGTTTTCCAGAAACCAAATCAAACTGCGCATCAGTTACCGAAAAGATACTACTCGAACCGATTTCGGTTTGATTAGGAGTAATCTTAGGAACCGGTGGATCAAACAAATCAAGGGCTGGAATGGCTCCGGCTCTGATTAAATTGTTTATCTGGATGTCGACTTCCCCGAATTTTGAATATGAAATAGTACCATAAAAGTCCTGCATAGGGCCATATACATCTTCATCAAGAACTTGATTGGCGATACCGAGAAAATCAAACTTAATTTGGTAGAGCCAGTTGTTCCCGGACTCAACATAGAAATAGATGCCGATTTTCCGGAAATTATCCGTCAAATTTTTTTTGGTGATTTCAAAGGCCGTCAAGGCAGGTTCAAACATTGTATAAATGTTTTCGGCGCTAGTAGTCCCCAACGGTTTGGTTTTATAAACCTCGCAGCCCTTACATTCTTCGTATTCAACGCTTTCTTTGGTCATGGAGCCTTGAATGCTGATTCTTGAATCGGCTTCCAATTCCGAAATGTCAGTCTCGAAATACTCATAAACCCCGTTTCTTGTATGATAAGTTTTTATTGTGTTACCTTTTATTTCCCCCGATAAATTTGCCAAGTTTGAAGTATGACCATTTTGATCCTGCAATACCGTCCCTGAAAAAAGGCCTTCACTCGGGGAAGTTAGATCAAAATAATAAGTTACCCGCAATTTGTAATCCAATTTCGGGCTTTTCGCAACCAAAGATTGAGTTTGAGCATAATTGAGTTCTTCCCCAAGCATGGTCATTAAGCCGTTAATGTAGGCCGCTTCTTCGGAAATCTTCCCGAAACCGCAACCAAACAAACCAAACCCCAAAAAACATAAATAAATGATAAAAATGAAACGTTTCATTTTTTTCCCTCCCTTTATCCCTCTTTGAAAATTGATGATTGTCCTGCTCCATTATATCAATTACTTTAGATTTGTAAAGAAAAAGATTAATTTCCAATGCCAAAACCTGACTTCAAAAAGAACGACATCGGGTCAGTAATGGCTTAACCGCTTATTTTGTTCATTCTCACATATTCTGAAGAAGCAATGCCATTGGCATCAAAAACGATGTACCCGTATCCCAATTCTTGCTCGGGGATGTAATCCATGATGGTGCGGGTGATTCTCGTTCCGCCTTCTTCATCCAAATAATACTCTTCAACGATAACATAAGCCGTATCCGCATTTAACGTGATGTTTTCGGGAATCACATCTTCCGTAAGGACACTCGAGAACAGCAATTGATTATCAACGCTCATCTCTCTAATGATTGCTTGTTGCAAGGGATCAACGCATTCCACAGTAATCTCACAAGTGTTAGTTTTGGTTTCCCCATCAAACTCGAGCGTTGAGGACAAAGTTTGCGTCACTTTTATTCCGCTGGCTTGGATGCTGGTTCCCATATCCCCCGGAGTCATATAGATGAGCCCTTCGGCGGTTTCATATACTTCATTGAAATAAAACACGCCACCGAAGTCTTCACTTATCAAAACCTTTCCCGAAATGGAATGTTCGGATAAACTGGTTCCGTCTTCATTTAGCGTCACATGAATGTCAGTGTTGCACCCAAACGCATGTTCATCGGAAACGGTTCTGGTAAAATCATCTCCTTCTCCCGGACCTCCATAAACTTTCGCAATATAAAAGGGAATTCCCTCATATCCGGTAAATTCAAAGGTTACGTCAGGAAATTCGGTCACGATTTGGGTGGCATATATCCGCCCTTCGCTTGAGGAAGGGGGAATTAAGGCCTCCCAGGTAAGATACACGCCACAAAGCATATCGGCCGGGGTATCATCAATTATATCATCTGGAACGTTATCATTCGCCAATTTGCATCCGGAAAACCAAAGGGCCCCCATAAAAATCAAAACAAGAATCGCTAATTTTTTGGCTTTATTCATCATCTGTTTCCTCCATTTCACCATCAAATTTTAAAATGTCTCCAACATCGCACTCCAAGAAATGACAGATCTTGTTGATCGTCGCGAACCGAACGCCTTTGGCTTTCCCGCTTCGCAGAATCGACAGATTGGCTTCAGTTATGCCAATCAATCCGCATAATTCCTTGGAGGTCATTTTCTTCTTTTTCAAAGCTTCCTCAAGGTATACTTTTATTGCCATGATGTTTTCCTATATGAACAGCTTGTTGTCATCGCTGAGCTGGCTGCTTTTTTTGAAGTAATTGGCTAAAAGCCACATGGCTGACGCAAATGCCAAAGACGAGAGCGGAATTTGAACCGCATAGTCCGAAACAAGCAACACTTTCGTGAACGACAGCTGAAGAACATTGATGGCCATGAAAGACAAGGCGATGGCTAAAACCGATACTGTACAAAGCTTCGCCAATTTTTGGGCGGTTTTGTTAACTTCCGGACTGTAATAATCGGTTTTCAAATGATCGAGCAACTCCATGGAGATAAACAGGATCACAAGGTTAAGAGCCGCCGGAACTTGGTTGATCATATTTTTCATGATAATTACGAAAATGGTCGACCCGCTCGAAATCCCAATAATTTCGCTGCCTTCCAACGATTCAATCACTGATCTGGCTTCAAAAACGCCAATGAAACAAATCCGAAAGACCAAGGCGAAAATGATGATCAAGGAAAGGGCCTTTAAAAACAGGAAGACGTTCACCGTACCGTCTTTCACTTTCCGAACCGCTTTGATGATCAAATAGCCAATCGACAGCGAGTAGAAAGTTGACCCAAAAATGATCATCCCGAGCGGCCCGAATTCCGGAATCACGAACAAACCCGGGATCAATTGCGGGTTGATCATGAAATACATCATATAGAACCATAGTCCGCTCATTAAAAGCAAAAGCAGATCTTCGATCCGAAACCTCTTTTTGACGAAAATCAGAATCAGCGCCACCAAAGGAACCAAACCAAGCAATATGTATAAAATGAAGGCGATGACATTCCCAAAGCTTCCCCCAAGCGACAAAGCTCTTAATCCTGCTCCGATTTGGGAGAATGGGAATTTGACCAACAGAAATACGATTTCCTGAAAGTTGACGGCTGATAGCAAAGCCATCGTGACGCCGGCCAATCCTTCGATTCCAAACAAAATGTACAACCATTTCTTTTTCATTTTTTCTTCCTCCGGTTTTCTTTTTCTTTAATTATTTACTTAGACCAGCAAAGTATATCACAAACAATTATTGTTTGTCAATAATTATTATTGTTTTATTATAATTATTTTATGTTGAAAGGAAAATTTGGGGATTTTCTTAAATAATATAAGACCCCAGCTTTACGGCTTCTCCTTTTTAAATAAAAACACTTGTGAACTTCCGCTCACAAGTGTTTTCTTTACTTTTTAATGGCCATTAGTTCGATGTATCCCCTGGTCCCAATCGGTTCAAGTTGGATCCTGGGATTATCCATATCCCAAACATACCCGATTGCTTCCGGGTTATATTTCTCCATGGCTTTCCACAATGTCTCAATGGCAGTTTCGAAGTTTTCTTCTTCAAACGGCGCTCCGTTAAACATCAGATAGGTAGCTTCCGGAAGTTCAATGACCTCAAATCCTTCCGGAATGATTCCTTCATGATCAAGGCTTACTTCAACTCCCTGGACATAGATTGAAGTCCCCGCTTTGATGTACTGTTTTGGCAGCCACATGCCAGCCGGCTCGCCGCTAATGGATTTGATGCTGGATAATGTTCCCCAGACATCGCATCCGACTTCATGGCAATAATCCATGTAATTATCGGCTTTGATTCCTCTTTTGATAATTACTTTTCTTTTTGGTTTTTTTACAATACTGATAAAAATGTAATCGGCTTCTTTCATGAGTGTTTTCTCCTTATCCTCATATTTTTTGTAAGGTATGAATAAACAGATGGGGATGGGATTCTTCGAATATTCATAAGGGTTGGTACCAAATTCCTTATAAAAACTTCGCTGATACCCTTCCACCGAATCATAGCCGTATTTAAACGCCACATCGGTTATCTTAACTTTGCTATCCCTAAGTTCCAAGGCAGACTTTGAAAGCTTAAGTCTTCGGATGTAATCGCTGGGGGACAGATTTAAGATTTCGATGAAGATCCGATAGGAATGCCATGGCGAATAGAAGGAAACTTTTGATAAATCATTTGGGGATATTTTCTTTTCAAGGTTGTTTTCGATAAACGTCTGCATGTTTCTTACGGCTTCAACTTTGTTCACTTCTTTTACCTCACCACAATATGATATCAAAACAACTAAAAAAACTCTCGACTTTATTTGCTGTCTTATTAATTATTCCAAGGAAATAAAAAAGCTTCGATAAGCATTATCAAAGCGTTTCGTCTAATGGTGACCCGTACGGGATTCGAACCCATAAATGCATGCGTGAAAGGCATGTGAGTTAAACCGTTTCTCCAACGGGCCAAAATGGCGGAGCAGAAGGGATTTGAACCCTTGCATCGGTTCCCCGGTCTATGCCCTTAGCAGAGGCACCTCTTCAGCCGCTTGAGTACTGCTCCATTTTCTTTATTAAATTATTCCGGAAAGAGCAAACCCTATGGTTCGCTCTTTCCTAATTGATCTTTGGTTATCCGTTCATCGTTGTTTGCAGTTCTTCTCGGATGTCGCTTTCGGTCAGGAAGGCCGCTGCGACTTTCCCGGATTCGATCCTCATCAAAATCGGCAGGTCTTCTTTGTGAATCCTTAGGCCGCTGAAAGTGGTCTTGTTCAGAACGCTGGTAAAAACTCCATCGCCATCAATCAGGCAACTGGCGTTCTCATAGCTTTCAACGATCATTCCGAACATTTTGTTGGCATCGGAATTCCGTCTGACGTAAGTCAGATAAGTCAGGATGGTTTCTTCAAGATCTTCGGCTTTGTCAAGCTCGGCGAGCCCTTCGGTCACTCCCACTTTGCTGTAAGCATAAATATAATATGTTCCTTCCCGATCGAAGATCTGGTCGGCGGTAAGGTTGGTGAGATCGTCCATTTGGTGAACTTCCTGATTGGCTTCAACGAATTTCACAACCACGAACACCATGAAAGCCAAAGTCAATAAAGCAATCGTCGACCAAAACATGATCATCTTCAGACTGGTTTGACTTTTCTTTGTTGCTAGAGGTCTGTTCATAATATCCTCACTTTTGTCTAAAAGACAAAAATACTCCTTTACCTTTTATATTTAAGCAATATATATTATACTAAAAAAAGACGCTTTAAGCAAGGAACTTTTAAACAATTTTTCCGGTTTCCGGGATTGCCTTAATTCAAGACCGCCACGGCCACGGCGTTTTCCTCGCTGTGAGAAATCGACACCAAGACCCGCAGTTGGGTTTCCCGGGCGAACGTCACTTCCAAAGCGCCGGTGGCATCCCCCAGAACGCTGATTTCCGGAAAAGTGAAACTCTCACCCGATTTAGACAAGGCTTTGAAGATGGCTTCTTTGGCCGCGAAACGTCCGGCTAGAAACTCCATCCGGCGGTCCGGTTTGGTCAGGTTCTCAAATATTTCCGTTTCCCGAGCCGACAGGATTTTTTGGTATTTTTTGCTCTCCGAGATCATGTTTTCAAACCTGGATATTCGGACAATGTCCACGCCAAGATTGTTCATAGGTTTCCTCCTGCTACTGATAGACTGTCGAAAAAAAGCCTGTTTTATAGTATCATCCATTCATTGGAGCTAAAATCGCATGGCAAAAGATGAAACTAACATTCTGTTCGGAAAGAGAATTCGCCAGATCCGTCTGGATAAAGGCCTTTCTCAAGAACAATTGGGTTATGAAGTTAATTTGCATCGCACTTATATCGGGCAAATAGAACGCGCCGAAAAAAATATCTCTTTGAAATTAGTCGGGAAGATTGCCCGCGAATTGGACATGAACATCCAGGAACTGATGGACTTTTCCAAATTGAAATAAGCTATTGCTTATTTTTTTTTAGCTCTTCAACCATAATCCCTAGGTCCCGGAAACAATGGGACAACCCGGATTTGGAAACATAGTGTTCAATCGTCTCTTCCGACTTATCGGAAAGCTGAGACAAAGAATCATCCGGAAAAGTCGTTCGCAAAATGACCACATCCATCAGTCTCGGGGTCAGGTTCATCAACCCCGGGGTCTTCTCCAAATACTGGATGTCTTCGATTTGCTTGGCCGCGGTGGCAATGGCCTTCTGTTCGTTGGCCACGTCGCAATTCATGATCCGGTTGACATAGTTGTTCAGATCTTTTTTGATCCGCAAATCTTCAAAAGCGAAAAGCGAGGTTGAAGCGCCGATGTATCGGAGAAAGTCGCCGATGTTTTCGGCTTTTTTCAAATAGACGACTTCGCCTTTGGGACGGGACAAAATTTTCGGATCCAATCCGATGTTTTTAAGAAGTTCTGCCAAAAATTCGGCTTCCAAACGATTTGGAGTCACGATCTCGAAATGATAGTTGTTGGTGTTCGGATCGTTGATGGAGCCCTTGGCTACAAACGCTCCGCGCAAAAGGCTGGCTTTGCAACAATCTTTTTCGTATATTTCGGGAGCCAGCTGTTCGCTGATCGTATGGTCGGGATTTAGGATCCGGAGGTCATCTAAGATCGTCAGCCCTTCATCGGTTACGGTCACGCAGTAAAGGGATTTGAAATCCAATTTGTTTTGTTCTTTCAATATGATTTCCACCGGCTTGTTGTACAACTTCTTGATCAGAAATACGATCCTTCGGGCCGATTGAATCGAAGTTGTGGTAAAAGTGATCCGGAAATTGTGATTGGAAATGCTGATGGTTGATTTCAAGCGGATCCGTTCATACAATTCCGCTTTCAAACAGCAATCCTCAACAGGGATGTTGCTGATTTCTCGTTTTATATCGCTGGCGAATGACATAACATCACCTACTTCAGAGACTTGATAACGGAAAGGGCCGCAATGGCGCCGTCATTGATGGCCGTGGCAATTTGACGGACTTCTTTATCGATGACGTCTCCGCCCGCGAACAAACCCTTGACCGTAGTTTCTCCGTGTTTGTCCACCGGAATGTAGCCATTGGCACCAACCACTCCGAGGTCTTTCAAAAACGAAGTCGACGGCGCATTGCCAACAAATTCAAAGCATCCGGGAACTTCCAAGAAACTTTCCTCGTTGGTTTTCACATTCAGAAGCCGAAGCTTCTCCAAAGTTTCGTGACCAATGAATTCCAAAACTTTCTCATTCAAAACCATCTTGATGTTCGGGATGGTTTTTACTTTATCAACCAAAATGGCATCAGCCCGAAAGCCTTCGCGATGATGGATCAAATAAACCGTTTTGACGAGGGACGAAAGATAAATGGCTTCTTCAAAAGCGGAATTTCCGCCGCCGATGACGGCGACGTCCCGGCCTTTGAAAAAGGTTCCGTCACAGATCGCACACCAGGAAATTCCTTTTCCCAAGAATTGTTCCTCGCCTTTGACACCCAGATTTTTATGAACCGTTCCGGTTGCCACGATGACCGCTTTGGCTTGCAAAGTTTCATCGCCTTCAACGAAAAACCCTTCTTCGGTTTTTGTGACCTTTTTTACCGCAAACCCAAAATAGGTTACGCCAAGCGCCATGGCTTGATCGAACATCGAATAGGCCAGATCGGCCCCGTTGATCGATTTGAAACCGGGATAATTCTGAATTTCCGCGGTATTGACAATGGCTCCGCCGGGAACGCCTTGTTCAACGATCCCGACTTTTAAATTATTGCGAGCGGCATAAATGGCAGCGGTTAATCCCGCTGGCCCCGCTCCGATGATTACAACATCAAACATTTATTTCCTCCATTAATCGGCCCAGATCCTTCATGCTGTTCACAAGATAATCTGCTCCGGCTTGTTTCAGGATTTCGGCTTTGGTCTGTGCCCAAGTGACGCCGATCGATTTGATCCCGGCGTTTTTGGCGGTCATGATGTCAATCGGGGAATCCCCGACGAAAACCGCCTTCTTTCCGAAGCGTTCTTGAATCAGCACGACTCCCTCCGGATCCGGTTTGGGCTTTTTCACATCGTCGAAACCGACGATGAGATCTACATATTCGGCGATCTTCCCGACTTTAAGGCCTTGAAGCACGGCTTCATGGACTTTGTTTGAACAAACCGCGATCTTATGGCCTTTCTGGCGCAGGCCTTGCAAGACCGTGGCGGTGTCGGGAAATGTCCTCAAATATTTTTCGGTATTGTTTTTGCTTATGAAACGGTAAATTCTGGATAGCGCCCTCGCTCTTTTTTCGTCATGGACGATTCCCATGAACGAATCAATGAGCGGCGGGCCAAAAAAACTTTCCAGTTCGGCTTCGTCATATTCATGGTCGGGAAGGTACTTGGTAAAGACATCGATGTAATTCTGTCTGATCAGCTGATAGGTGTCAAGCAAAGTTCCGTCCAAATCAAATATTACTACCATTCTGGACCTTTCCGACTTGTTCCATGAAAGAGATCGGATGAACCCGGTAGACCCGACGCAGAATGTAAAGCACGACTCCCGCGACGACCATGAAGACCGAGATCAATTGCGCCTGGCGGAATTCGGTTCCGAAAATGTTAACCATCAGCGCGTCAGTCCGCAAGCTTTCGATGAAGAACCGGCCGATCCCGTACCAAACCAAATAGAATAAGGCCGCATCGCCCACCCAGTATTTCTTCCAATATTTCCTGGTGAAGATCACGATCATCAAACCGATGAAATTCCAAAGCGATTCATAAAGGAAAGTCGGGTGCATGTAAGTCCTGGTCAATGAATCGATCGGCGCATTGTACCAATTATCGGAAATGTACATCATGTCAATGATGAAATCCGGCAGGGGCAATTTTTCCAAAAAGGCTCTTCCGCCCGCGACCGTTGCCGCGATCGGTCCGCCATGGGCTTCCTGATTAAAGAAGTTTCCCCAACGGCCGCAGATCTGTCCGATGAAAAATCCCGGCAATAATAATTCCAGAATCGAATAAATATCAATTTTTCTTTTTTTACAAAAAAGGATGGCAAAGATCGCCGCAGCAATGACCGCTCCGTGAATGGCCAATCCGCCTTCTTCGTTTATGAATCCGGTAATGATCCGAAGCGGATCAGCTGCAAAGCCGCCTTCGTTCCAGGAAAAAATGACGTAATAGAGCCGCGCTCCCAACACGCCGATCAAAACTCCCCAGATGAAACCGTCAAACAAATCGTTTTGGTTGACGCCCAATTTCTTGGCAATGGCCATTCCGTAAAAGTAGGCCGTCATGATCCCGATCAGAATGCAGATGGCATACCAATAAATGTTCCTTCCGAACACATTGAGAAAAACCCGGTCGACCAGGGTAATGTCATTTCCGAGCGAATCCTGTCCGGTTCGGATCCCGGAAATGGCCCGCCAGACCAGAAGCGCCACGACCAGGGCGATGACCACAAATTTCAGCCATTTCCAATTTTTATTCATTAAGGTGGCGAATTTCGATTCAGTTTTCATTTCTTTACCTTCCTAATTTCGATTATTTTGTTTTTCCCAAGGAACAATATCCGCATGATGCTGCGGGCAATGATGAATACAACAAAAAAGATCATGACTTGGCCATTGGAGTTCGGTTCAACTCCGGGGATGATCAGCCAAGCGAGGATGAAGGAGATGATCATCAGCGGGATCATGATGGTCCCAAGCGAGGTGATCATCAGTTTAAAGAAGTATCGGGAGACGATCCTCCGCAAAACCAGTTCAATGACGGAAAACAGAAAACTTAAGAAAAGCAGATTCCAAATGTTGCTTTCCGCGTATTTCAGATAGCCGTTGAGACTGACCACCAAAAGCGCATCAAAGAGAAAGGACAAAGCATTATCCAAAAACCAAGATTTCCAAGATGGTTTTTTGGGGTTGATCCGGACGACCCGGATCTCTTCGCTTTCATCATCCAGTTGTTCTTTGATCTCATCGACCAGGTGATCCAGATCCTCCTGATCCATTTCTTCCGATTCTTTTTGCTTATCTTTGTCTTCGGGTTTCTTTTCCTCAGGAGGTTTTGTTTCGTTGTTTTCGGTCTTCATTAATTCTCCTTGTGGACTTTGGTCATGGTTTTTCGCAAGTATTGTCCGGTGTATGATTTTTCACATTTCACCAATTCTTCGGGTGTTCCCGTAAAAATGACTTCGCCGCCGCGGTTTCCGCCTTCCGGTCCCAAATCGATGATGAAGTCCGCATTTTTGATCACATCGAGATTATGTTCGATGATGATGACGGTGGCTCCTTTGTCTACGATGAAGTTGATGACTTCCAGAAGCCTTTTCACATCGTCGGAATGAAGGCCGGTCGTCGGTTCGTCCAACATGTAAATGGTGCGGTCGGATATCTGCTTATAAAGCTCGCTGGCCAGTTTGACCCGCTGCGCTTCGCCGCCGGATAAGGTGGTGGCGCTTTGACCAAGCCGAATGTAGCCCAAACCCACATCTTCCATGGATTGCAGTTTGTTTTTGATCGCCGGGATCTTCTCGAAGAAAGAAACCGCTTCGGTTACCGTCATTTTCAAAACTTCCGCGATGTTCTTGCCTTTATATCGGACTTCCAAAGTTTCCGGATTATACCGGCTGCCATGGCATTCTTCGCAAGGAATGTAAACATCAGGAAGAAAGTGCATGGCGATCCGGATGACGCCGTCGCCGCCGCACTTTTCGCAGCGTCCGCCTTTCACGTTGAAAGAGAAACGGCCTTTTTTATAACCGCGAGCCTTGGCTTCCATGGTTTCGGCGAACAAATCGCGGATCTGATCAAAGACGCCGGTATAAGTGGCGGGATTGCTTCTCGGGGTTCTCCCGATCGGCGACTGATCAATGTTGATGACGTTTTCGAAGTCCTTTCCCCCGATCACCTTTTCACATTTTCCCGGTGTGATTTTGGAACGGTTGACTTCTTTTTTCAGCCATTTAAGCAATATTTCATTAATTAAAGTCGATTTTCCGCTGCCGCTGACCCCGGTGCAGACCACGAAGGTCCCTTCCGGGATGGAAACATCAATTGCTTTTAAGTTGTTTTCCGCGGCTTTTAAAATCGTAAGCGTTCGGCCATTTCCGGCTCGGCGCTTTTTCGGGATCGGTATGAATTTCTTTCCGGACAGATATTGTCCGGTGATGCTGTTTTCGTTTTGCATGACTTCTTCCGGGGTCCCGAGGGCCACGACTTCGCCGCCGCGTTCGCCGGCGTAAGGGCCGATGTCCACCAAGTAGTCGGCTTGCATCATGATCTCTTCGTCATGTTCAACCACGATGATCGAATTCCCGAGATCCCTCATGTCTTTCAGGGTCTTGATCAGCCGGGAATTGTCCCGCTGATGAAGACCGATGGACGGTTCGTCCAAAACATAAAGCACGCCGGTCAGATGCGATCCGATTTGGGTGGCCAGACGGATCCGTTGGCTTTCCCCTCCGGACAACGAGGCCGCCGCCCGAGACAGCGTCAGATATTCCAATCCAACGTTGATCAAAAATTCCAAACGCTCATGGATCTCTTTGAGAACCAAATTGGCGATGGCTCTTTCGGTTTCCGTCAGTTTCAGCCCCGCGATGAACTCATCCGCTTCCGCGATGGTCATCTGAGTGAATTCCCAGAGGTTCTTTCCGCCCACGACCACGCTCAGGGCTTCTTTGGAAAGCCGCTGGCCATGGCAAGTCGGGCATTCATAGTCCGCCAGATAGGAATTGTAATATTCTCGAGCCATGGAGGAAGTGGTTTGCAAGTAACGTCTTTCGATGAGGGTCGCGATCCCTTCAATGCGTTGGTTGCGTTTGAAAGTGTTGGCTCCCCGCGAAGTGATTTCATAGGGGATCGGATCTTTGGATCCGATCATGATGATCTCTTTTTCTTCGTCGGTCAGATCATTATAAGGTTTATCCAAATCAATGTGATAAAAACCGGCCATCTTCTCAAAGATCTGCCATTCGATGTTTTCGGTATCCACGAGATTGCGCAGGTATTTGATGGCCCCGTCCCGGATCGATAGACTTGGATCGGTGACCAGAAGGTTCTCATCGATTTTTTGCAATACTCCCAAGCCCTTGCATTCCGGGCAGGCCCCGAACGGCGAGTTGAACGAAAACAAACGCGGTTCCAAATGGGGAATGGAAAAATCGCAATATGGGCAGGCCAGATGCTCGCTGAAGATCATTTCTTTGTCATCAATGGCGATTATCACTTTGCCATCCCCGAATTTAAGAGCCGTTTCCAAAGAGTCATACAAGCGGCTTCTCGCATCGCTTCGCAGTTTGATGCGGTCAACGACGATCTCCAGATTATGTCTTTGATTCTTGTCCAGTTCGATTGGTTCATCCAGATTGGTGACGGTGCCGTCGATCCGGACTTTGGAAAATCCTTCTTTTCGGATCAAATCCAGCGTTTTTTCTTGAGCGCCTTTCTTTCCGAAAACGATCGGACTGTAAATGATGATCCGGGAATCTTCTGGAGCTTCGAATATTTTGTCAGCCATCTGGGTGATGGTCTGCGCGGTGATCGGAATATGATGTTCTGGGCAGTAACTGACCCCGATCCGGGCATACAAAAGCCGCAGGTAATCGTAGATCTCGGTTACCGTGCCGACCGTTGAGCGCGGATTTTTGTTGGCCGACCGCTGATCGATGCAGATGGCGGGGGACAATCCTTCAATGGAATCAACGTCCGGTTTGTCTACATTGCCTAAAAATTGGCGGGCATAGGCCGACAAGCTCTCTACATACCGTCTTTGCCCTTCCGCGTAAATGGTGTCGAAAGCCAAAGATGTCTTGCCGCTTCCGGACAAACCGGTCATGACCACCAATTTATCTTTGGGAATCTTCAGGCTGATGTTTTTTAAGTTGTTTTCCCGGGCACCTTTGATTTCGATATATTTTTGCATAGTTATTCACCTATTAGTTTTTTAAATTCTTCTTCGCTGATGATTTTGACGTGCAGTTTCTCGGCGGTCGTCTTCTTGCTTCCCGCGTCGCTTCCCGCGAGCACAAAGGACGTGTTTTTGCTGACGGACGAGGAAGTGCTCCCGCCGTGTTTTTCGATCAATAACGTAGCTTGATCTCTGGTCATGGTCTCCAGTTTTCCGGTCAGAACGACGGTCATGCCCTTTAGGATGCTACTGGCATTTTCCGATTCCGCAACGATCGGATCGATCCCCAAACTGATGAGTTCGGAAATGAGCGCGGCGTTGGCGCGGAAATATTCCGCGATGCTTTCGGCGGTGGCTTCCCCCACATCTTTGATCTGAAGTAGATCCATGGCCGTGGCCTCGGATATTTCCGAAAGCGAGTGGTATTTTTTGACCAGTTCTTTGGCCGATTTCCCCCCCACCAGCCGGATCCCAAGGGCGGTCAGCAGTTGGGCCAATCCGTTTTTCTTGGATTCTTCGATGGCGGAAAGCAGATTATTGACGCTTTTTTCACCCAGACCGTCGATTTCCATCAAGGCGGCCCGGTGTTCTTTCAATTTGTATATGTCCGGAATGGTTTTTAGAAAACCAAGTTTCATCAGATCCTCAACCATCCGTTCGCCCAGTCCGTCGATGTCCATTCCGGGTCGGGAAGCAAAATAAATCAAAGCGGCCCGTTTGCGGCCCGGGCATTCCTCGTTTAAACAGTAATGATCGGCTTCACCCGGTTTTCGAACCAATTGGCTCTCGCAATCCGGGCAGACTTTGGCCATGACAAACGGTTTGGTGTTTTGGCGGCGATCGAAATTGACGCGAACGACTTCCGGAATGATCTCGGCCGCTTTCCGAACCACCACATAATCGCCGATCCGGATGTCCCGGGAGGTGACGAAATCTTCGTTGTTCAAAGTGGCTCTCTGAACCAGCGATCCCGCGATCATGATCGGTTCCAAGATGGCGATCGGGGTGATTCCCCCGGTTCGGCCGACCGTGAATTCAATGTTCAATAATTTCGTTTCGACTTCCAAAGCCGGAAATTTATAAGCGGTGGCCCATTTCGGAACTTTGATCGTATAACCAATTTCTTCTTGCAAAGCAAAATCATTGACTTTGATGACGACGCCGTCGGTTTCGTAATCCATTTCCCGGCGCTGATCCTTCCAATATTCCAGATAGTTCCAAACTTGTTCAATGGAATCGCAGAGTTTATAATTCGGATTGACCGAAAAACCCTGGGCGGTCAAAAACTTCAAAGCGGCATCCTGGCTCTTCAGCCCGTACATTTCCGGTTTGATGACCGTGTAAGCAAACAAGTCCAGTTTCCGTTCTTTGGTGATGGCGCTGTCCAACTGACGAAGCGATCCTCCGGCCGCATTGCGCGGATTCTTGAAGGGTTCTTCTTGGGCTTTTTTCTTAAGAGAATTGAGTTCTTCAAAGACCGCTTTTCGCATATATACTTCGCCGCGGACCTCCAGATCGATGTCATCTTTCAGCCGTTTCGGCATGTTTCCGATCACTTTCATGTTTTGGGTAATGTTTTCGCCGACTTGCCCGTTGCCCCTAGTCGAGCCGAGGACGAATTTTCCGTTTTTGAAAGTGGCGGAACTGGCGATCCCGTCAATCTTCAGTTCGCAGACATACTGCGGCCGAAAACCGGCTTTCACGATCCGTTCATGGAATTCCAAAATTTCGGCGCGGTTAAAAACATTGCCCAAGGACAGCATTGGCGTCGCAAAATGGATTTTTTCAAACTTCGCGATCGGCTGATCCCCGATTCTTTGGGTGGGCGAATCCTTCAGGATCAATTCGGGATTGGCTTTTTCCAAACCTTCCAATTCCCTAAGCAAACTGTCATATTCGACGTCGCTTACGGATGGATTGTCTGAAACGTAATACTCGTAACTGTACCGGTTCAAAAGATTGACCAATTCGGTGATTCTTTGTTTCGGATCCATGTTTTTTGTCCTTCCATCTTCACATACTTTCACATATTATACCACAACTCCGCGCGTATTCCAAGCCTTAGGCACCAAAAAAAGCTTTGGGTTTTTCCCAAAGCTTATGGTTCATTCAGTCTTTGACTTTTTAAGTTTCAAAGCGATTTTTCCTCGATACAAAAAAACATTGAACACCAAGAACAAAACCGCCAAAACCGCCAAAGTGATTAAGGTTTCCTTAAGTCCGATCGGAGCATACCCGAGCAGCAGGAATATCGGCCATCCGAAAGCGATGGCATAAGCGGATTGCAAGATCAGATTGTTGGCGGCCGGAGTTTCAAATTTCGGATCGATTTCCCGAAGCAGGATGATTCCGGTACTGTTGGTCCCGGTCAGCATTCCAAACAGCGAAACGAAAGCTTCCTCGGTATACCCTGGAAAAGCATATTTGGAAGTTTTGTATACATAGACGTAAGTGACCGCGGTTCCAACGACGCAGATGAGGATCAACGGAATCAATAAGCCCTTCAAAACGGCAATCTCGATGGCCCCGACGCCCGCGACGATCATGATGTCAAAACAGAATCCGCTGATCCGGTTCAACAAATAATTGTTCGGATAGTCATGGGACATTAAATTGGCTTTTTTAAGCCCTTTGAAAATTTGTTTCAAAATGATGGCCAGAATCGTACCGATCAGGAAGTTGAATCCTACGATCATCGGTTTGACGGTATTTGCCACGAAGTTTCCGCCGTTTAGGGAAACAACGCCGAGAATGGCCAGGAAGGTCAGAAAGTAAACGATCAATATCAGCGCGATCTGAATGGAGAAACGGTCAACCGATTCGGTCAGCGGAACATCATTCGGCGAAGACATCTCTTCGGTCGTTACCAATGAAAGGCTGGTATCTTGTTGTTGGATCTTTCCCCGTTTTTTCTGAACATTGATGTGAATGAGTCCGAAAACGCAGGCGACCAAAAAACCAATGGCGGCTACGGTCAGTCCAAAACTGGCGCCGCCGTTGAAACCCCACTCGGTTTCATAAATCGTTCCCCAAGATAAAGCTTGTCCGGACCCTTGTCCGAATCCCAAAGGCAGGATCAATCCTGAAGCCGGAAGCAATCCGCTCATGAAGGTGACCGCCAAACCCACGGTGATCAAACCGCCCAAAACGCCTTGGATCAGATAAGTATTGACGGTGATCAGCCCGGCGTTCATGATGTCGCGGTTCTTGATTCCGCTCTTGTCTTTCGGAGCTGATTTTAAAGCCAGCGCGATCGATCCCAAAGCCAAAGCATGATAAGTGATGACTTCCATGAAATCATTGGAGATCAGATCCCGAAAATACGGAACGATCTTCAGAAGAAGGATCATTAAGCCGGCGATCATCGATGTCGGAATCAAAGATTTTCTGACCAAGCCGACTTTTCTTCGAATGGCGTTCGCCAGCAAAAACAAAACGGTTATGATCCCAAGTTGAATCATCATGTCCGTAACGGTAATATCAAATTCCCAAAAATTGTTCCAAATCTCCATTTTTTGTTCCCTTTCTGGCATTTCGCACATAGAAATAGAGTTGCAAATATTTTAACGCGTTGAATTGTTTGTTTGATTTTAGCTGGTAAGTTTCTTTGTCGATGTAAATGTTCAGTTTGTTTTGTCCCAAAACGCAAACAGAAGTAAATTCCTCAAGTTTAAATTGTTTTTTTATCAATCCGTCGGTAACGCTTAGCGTCTCAAAATCCATGGACAAGCGTCCGGAAACCAATTTGTTTTTTTTACGGCGCCAGACTACCCGTTTCAAGGTCACGTCATCATCGTGGAAGATCTCCCGATTTTCGGAAAGGTCAAGTTTGGTAATGAATTCAATTTGGAAATCATACCATTGCCACAAATAACTAAACGGAAACTTCGGATTATCGGAGTGAAACAACAAATCTTCGCCGTACTCCACATCCAATCCGCAATGATCGCAACGCAGATGGTTTCCTTCAGAATGAAGATCGCCAATCGTATGGCATACCGGACAAAGATAAACGACCCTTTCCAGCTGTTCCGCTTGATGTTTACTTCTAAAGCGTTGCGTGGTGGAGAATTCATCCACGGACAATTTATCAATGATCAGCTTATAGAGATTATCCGGAGCGATGGCTTCAACTTCTTCTTTGGTCAGGTATTGGGCGACCCGCCCATAAATTTTCCCTTTTCTCACATAAGATGAAAAGCGGGGATTGACTCCGAAACCGCCCACGAATTCGTAAAGCACCAAAGGAATGCGCAAATGCTTGATCAGTTTGACGATGGCGTAATCGATGTTGCAAAGCCGGCCGTCATAAGTCCGGTTCCCTTCCGGGGACAGGCAGAGCCTTCCGCCTTCGCCAGCCACGGTGATCACATTCTTTACGGCTTGATAATCCCGCATTGATTTGCTTTTCGGGATCGGTGCCACCAAGAATTTAATGATTGGCGACCAAAAACGAAGCGAAAAGATGTCATCGGTGGACAGAAAATAGATTGGTCCTTTAAAAGCCATGGACATGAAAAAAGGGTCAAAACTCGAAGTGTGATTGAAGATCATTAGACAAGGCCCCTTGGGAAGCTGGTATTTTTCGAGCCGAAGTCCGTAACGCCACCTCAAAAATAACCAAAAAAACGGTCGGAGTAAGGCAAAGACAACTTTATGGCGAAACTTCATCCACATAAGTAAACCCTCTCTTATTTCAAATTATTATATCGGTTTTTACCTTGTTTGTCAATCATTCACCGGAATTGACCCATTTATTTCATAAGCTTCCAGGGAAATCTTTTTGGAATTTTGTAGCGAGTTTTTCCGGCCAATCGGAAGTCGGTTCCAGCGTTCCAAAGAAGAAACGCATGATCTTCGGTTCATCAACAAACCTTAGTCCGCCAATCAGTTCGCGGTTGTCAAAGAGCCAGCACAAACGATCAATGACGAATTTAACTTGGGAAAGGGTGAAGACCCGGCGCGGAACCGCCAAACGAACCAATTCCATGTTCGCGAAAATGTCTTTTCCGTTTTCGTCCCGGATTTCCGAGAGCGTTCCTCTTTCCATTCCCCGAACGCCGCTGACTATGAATAAAGCTGCGGCCAAAGAACCGGCTCGGTATTCTTCCAAAGGAAGGTGGCTCAAAAATTGGCTGGCATCAATATGGCATCCGAGACCGCCGGCCGGAGTGACGACCGGAATACCGTGTTTGATCAGTTCATCGACTATGTAAGAAATGAACATCGGCCCTTGGCTGATCATATCCATATCCATTGATTCGGAGAGTCCGACCGCAATGGCTTCCATTTCCCGCGTGGACATTCCCCCGTAAGTCAAAAAGCCTTCATACAGCGGCACCAATTCTCGCATTTTTACATATAAATCCGTATCGTTCAGGCAGATTCCGCCGCCTTTCGCGCTTCCGAGTTTCCGGGCGGAGAAATAAATGATATCAAAATTGGCCGCCAGTTTTCGGGTGATCTCCAAAATGGACATCGAAGCACACATCGGTTCGCGGGTTTTCATGAAGAAAAGGTTGTCGGTAAGCAAACTGGCATCCAGGATCATCAAAATGCCGTGTTTCTTACAAATCTTGCGAACGGCCATGACATTTTCCATCGAGAATGGCTGTCCGCCGATCAGGTTGGTTCCGGCCTCAAAACGCAGGAAAGCGATCTTTTCCGGACCGTGTTTCTTAATCTGGGCCTGAAGTTTGTTTAAATCAATGTTGCCTTTAAACGGATCAAGGCTATCGATCTTGATGGCTTCATCGCCGTATATTTCAATGACATCGCCGCCGCACAGATTGATGTGGGCACGGGTGGTGGTAAAATGATAGTTCATCAAAGTGACGCTTCCGGGCGTCACAAAAGTCTTCGCCAAAATGTGTTCGCAAGCCCGGCCCTGATGCGCCGGCAAGAAATACTTGGTTTGGAACAATTCATGCAACTTGGCTTCCAGTTTGTAAAAAGTTTCGCTGCCAGCGTAACTGTCATCGGCTTCCATCATGGCTGCCATTTGTTTGTCACTCATGGCATTGACGCCGCTGTCAGTCAGCATATCCAAAAACACATCGCGGTTGTGAAGCAGGAAAGTGTTGAACCCGGCTGCTTCCATGGCTTTTTTTCGCTCCTCGATCGGGATCAGATTCAGTTTCTGAACGATCCGGACCTTGTGCATTTCCAATGGGATTTCTTCGGATTTGTAAAACTTGATCATATTCTTCTCCTTCTTATAAAAAAACAAAAAGTCCCTTAGCATTTCTGCTAAGGGACGGAAGTTCCGCGGTACCACCCTTTTTATGATAAACGAAAAATCGTTCATCATCGCTTCTTGATCTGACAATCAATAATTCTTTAACGGGAATTCCCGGACCAGTTTACTTTGCTTTCAACCGATCGGCTCAAAAGTGTACGTTACATACCGACTTGCGCTCATTCACACCATCCATGAGCTCTCTGAAACAAGCTTCGATATCTTTTCTCTTTTTCTTCGCTTTTTTATATACTCCCAATTGTATTACTTTTTACCCTTTAAAGCAAGTGATTTATTAAAAAAAGTAAGGATTTCTCCTTACTTTTTCTTTAATGCGGGGTGGGTCAACAAAATCTTGGTCAGAGCATTGGTTTGGTCAAAGAAAATCTGGCCGATGTCTTTGTTGATGGCAATGATTATTCCTTCTCCGAATTTGTCATGGATGACTTTATCGCCGACCCGGAAGTCGCCAACATCATTTTTCATGTTCAGCGCCATTTTCGGTTTTGGTTTTTCCAATTGTCTTTCAAATGGCTTTTCCGCTACGACTTCGGATTCGATTCCGTCAACATTGTTATTGGCTCCCGTAAATTCCAACACAAACCGCGATGTTTTGTTGTTAAAGCGTTCGCCGTACAAAAGCCGGGTCTTGGTACTTAATAGGAACAGCTTCTTTTTGGCTCTCGTAAAAGCCACGTAAGCGATCCGGCGTTCTTCTTCCAGTTCGGAATCGGAAGCAAACCGGTAAACGTTCGGGAAGATGTTTTCTTCCAATCCGATCACAAACACGTAGTCGAATTCCAATCCTTTGACCGAATGGATCGTGGAAAGCGTGATGCCGTTGGCCGCCTGCCTTTGGTTTTGAAGTTTGTCATCCGAGAGGATGGCGTCATCAAAAGCCGCTTCCAACCGCTCTTTCCGGGACATGTCGCTTTGACTTTCTTCGATCTGAACCAAGATGCTCTTGAATTCCTGGACGTTTTCCCAGCGTTCTTCGCCGTCTTCGTCTTCCATCAGATATTCTTGATATTTGATCCGTTCGACCAATTGGTCGAATATGTCGGTGAGTTTCTCGGTTTCCAGTTTTTCCGAAAATTCCGTAATTAGGTTTTTAAATTCCGTCAGGGTTTCATAGCGGCGCTCGGAGATCAATGTTTTACAAGCATCGATGGCCCCAAGCAAAGTCAGCTTGTAATGTTTTTGGATCTCCAAAACTTTGGCGACGGTGGCTTCGCCCAAAGCCCGGGACGGCACGTTGATGATTCTTTGCAAACTATAAATGTCGTTCGGATTGACCAACAGTTTGAAATAAGCGATGATGTCTTTGACTTCACGCCGTCTTAAGTAGGAGATTCCTCCGAAAACCTGGTAAGGAAGTCCCATTTGGATGATCCCGAGTTCCAGGTTTCGAAGTAAACTGCTGTTTCGGTACAGCACCGCAAAAGAGGAATATTCGGCTCCGTGGAGCTTAAGCGAGAAGATTCGGTCCAAAATGTAATCGACTTCTTCTTTTTCATTATAAGCCTGATAGATCTGAACATCCCCCGGTTCCCCCGGAGTTTCCGAGAACAGTTGTTTGGCTTGCCGATTCTCGTTGTTCTTGATCAGCAGATTGCATCCGTCCAGGATGTTTTGGGTGGAACGGTAATTTTGGTTCAAAATGAACATCTGGTATTCCGGAAAGTCCTGTTTAAACAAATTCATGTTTTCGTAGTTGGTTCCCCGGAAACTGTAAATGCTTTGGTCATCGTCGCCAACCACGAACAAATTTCGCGACTCCTCGGCCAGCATCTTCATCAGTTTGTACTGAACCAAATTGGTGTCCTGAAATTCATCGACCAAAACATATTTGTATCGGTCCCGATATTTTTCCAAAACATTCGGGAATTGCGCAAAAATCTCATAAGTTTTGAGAAGCAAGTCTTCAAAGTCCAACAAATTAAGAGACTTCATTTTTTCTTCATACCAATTCATGATCCGTATTTCCAGCGGCGTGTCCGGTTTCATCATGACGCATTTATTATAGTTCAATGACTTCTGAACGGACTTGCTAGGATACTGCTTGCGATCGACGTTGTTTTCTTTTAAGACTTCGGTGACGATCTTCAGCTGTTCCTCTTCATCGAGAATGGTGAAACTGCGATCGTAACCCAAAACGTTGATGTCCCGGCGAAGCACCCGGGCGCAGAAGGAATGAAAGGTACTGATGGTTAGGTCATAAGACTCGGTCCCGATCAGATTCAGGAGCCGGTTTCTCATTTCATTGGTGGCTTTGTTGGTAAAGGTAATGGCCAATATTTGGAAAGGTTTGATTTTTTTCTGAGCAATCATGTAGGCGATCCGGTACGTCAAGGTCCGGGTCTTCCCGCTTCCTGCCCCAGCAAAGACCATCACTGGCCCATCAGTCGCCAGCGCGGCGGCTCTTTGCTGCTCGTTCAAACTTCTAAGCATAATGTCTCCTATTTATTTGTTGATGATTTCAGCGAGGTGATGCGATTGAAGACCAATTTATCGTCGGTCGACGTTTTGTCAACCGCGTAATATCCGTCCCGGATGAATTGGTATTTTTCGCCTTCTTCAAAATGAGGTTTCGGATTTTCCAAAAATCCTTCCGTTTTAACCCAGGAATTCGGGTTGATCCGATCAGAAAAGCTAATGGTCTCGTCATCGGTATCGGTGATCAAAGGTTCAAATAGATTGAACACCGCCGGACGGGCCGTTGTGGCTTCCACGTAATGGATGGTCCCGTTGGGTTTGCGCTCATTGAATCCGGAATTGCTCTTGGTCGCCGGATCGTATGTGCAATGAACTTCGGTAATGTTTCCTTCTTTATCGGTGCTAACACTTACGGCCTTAATGAAGTAAGCATTGTACAAGCGGACTTCCAGCCCCAAGGCCAAGCGTTTATAATGTTTGTCCGGTTTTTCCAAAGCAAAATCATCGCGGTTGATGTACAGATGTTTCGAGAAAGCGATTTGGCGCTTTCCGAGTTCCTCGTTTTCCGAGTTGTTGGCCGCATCTAGATATTCGATTTGGCCTTCCGGATAATTGTCAATGGTGACTTTAAGCGGACTTACGACCGCCATCAGCCGAGCTGCTTTCAATTTCAAGTCTTCACGCAAAAAGTGCTCAAGCATGTTGCCTTCGATCGTGGAATTGATTCGGGATAAACCCGAAGCCAGAATGAAGGCTCTGATGGCTTCCGGAGTATAGCCCCGCCGTCTTAATCCCACCAAAGTCGGCATGCGCGGGTCGTCGTATCCTTCAACTTTGCCTTCGGTAACCAACTGACGCAAGTAGCGTTTGCTCATGATCGTGTTGGTGATGTTCAGACGGCCGAATTCGATTTGTTTCGGAAAATCCCGTTTTCCGAAGCATTGTTCAATGACCCATTCGTAAAGAATGCGGTGGTTATCGTATTCCAGGCTGCACAAAGAATGGGTGATCCCTTCAATGGCGTCTTGGATCGGATGCGCGAAGTCATACATCGGATAGACGCACCACTTGGTGCCTTGGCGATGATGGTTGATGTACAGGATCCGGTACAAAACCGGGTCGCGCATGTTGATGTTCGGATGACTCATGTCGATTTTGGCCCGCAGGACTTTTTCGCCTTCCGGGTATTTCCCGTTTTTCATGTTTTCGAACATTTCCAGGTTTTCCGCCACGCTGCGGTCACGGAACGGCGAATTCTTGCCCGGATTGTTTAAGTCTCCGCGGTAGACCTTGATGTCGTCTTGAGACAGATCGTCAACATAGGCCAGACCGGCTTTGATCAATTTCAAAGCCAAGTCGTAAGTCTTTCCAAAATAATCGGAGCCGAAGAAAATGTTCGCCGGATGGTATCCCAGCCATTCAATGTCATTGATGATGGCGTCAACAAATTCCGCTTCTTCCTTGGCGGGATTGGTATCGTCAAAACGCAGATTGGTCTTTCCTCCGAATTCTTTGGCCAACTCGAAATTGGTGACCAAAGCCCGGGCATGTCCGATGTGCAAGTAAGCGTTGGGTTCCGGCGGGAATCGGGTCAAAATCGTCTCGGTCTTTCCGGAATCCAAATCGCTTTTCATGATGGTTTTTATAAAGTTTGAGATTTCTTCCATAAATTTTAGTCCTTACCGGATGCTTTTTTCACATCCACGGTTATAATATTTTCCCCGTTCGCATATTCTTGGAAAAGCGAAATCGCCAAGTTCCGATGTTCTTCCAGTCGATGGTTGCTGAAACAAATGATCATCAGAAAGATGCGTTTGGTTTTGGGATCGATCTGGGTTCTCGGGGTGTCTGAGGTCGTCGATCCGAACGGACCGATTTCATCAACATAGACGGGAATGTTCGAAACATTGAGCTTCCCCCGCCCGATCCCGATGTAATCATCAGCTTCCGTCCCTTTTCGGATGAGAACATCGCCTTGGATCTTATCGAAGTCCATGACGGCGGTCGAACGCATGGTTGCCAGTGACAGAATGTTACCGGCGTCAACCACGTTGTTGATCTGATAAAGGGAGTTTCCCTTGACGATCCGCCGGTACAGGGACTCGACGGCTAAACGGTAACGGCTGGGATCTTTCCCCAGTTTCTTGTAACTTTCCCGGGCTTCTTTAATAAGAGGAATATTCAAGACGTCCTCCAATGAATATTCCTCAGCTATTTTTTGTTCATAATTCGCAATCAATCCGGCGATTTTGGCGCTGCTTTCGATTGTAACGTTCATGATAAGCGGGATGACGTTAAAATCGGGGAGTGATTCCGTGATTGAGGGGTCGATGGTTATGGTCATACGATTTCGGATTTTTCTTTCATCAAAGCGTCCAACTCTTTGTTTTTCGCCAGAATTTTTTCTTTAAGCGGTTCGGCTTGGTCGCGAAGATCCTTGACGATCGTCTTGATTTGATCGATCTGGCTGACTAGTTTAACATAAGTCATTACCGCTTCGTTTCCTTCCAAGTCCTTAAGGTTCTTCTTGGAGAAATCGATCTTGGAGCGCAGATCATCGCGATGAACTTCCAAATCGGTCAGTTCGGCTTTGGCCTTAAGCAATTCCGTCTTCATGGTCGGATCATTCCCGAGCGAATCGATCTTGGCTTGGATGCTTTCCATTTGTTTGGATTTTGCATTGTACTCGCTTAAGCATTCCCCAAGGAACAATTTGTTATTGAAGAAATCAGAAACTTCTTCTTCGTTGTTCCGAAGTTTCTTCTCGTAATCCAAGCGTTTATCCAACTCGGTTTTCAGGTCGGTCAGTTTACGAACCAAATTATTGTATTCCGAAGACTGCTCGCGGATGTCCTCTTCAAGCAAACGGGCTTCTTTTTCGATGGCCGCTTTGCGATCAACGAAAAGTTTGGTTTGCAAATTCTGGTTGGTATTTAATACTTTGGAAAGTTCTTCGCTTTGTTTGGCAATGGTTTCGGAAGTTTTTTCCTGCGTCATCTTCAGTTCATTCAACTGATCCATCAGCAGGTTGCGTTCGCTCTCCACCTGTTGGACCTCTTTGGAATTTTCACTCAAGGCATAATCTTGGCGAATCTTTCGAAGATAATAGTCGATGATCTGGCCTTCTTTGGTTTTAAGATTGGCCATCTCTTGTTGTTTGGTAGCTACAAAGTTTTGGTATTTGGCCGTGATCCGGGCCAGATCTTCTTCGAGCTCTCCCAAACGCTCTTCCTGAAGCTGAAGTTCAAGCAAGGCTTTGGCTCGGGCTTTTTCGAAGGCTTCTTTGGTAGTAGCGGTGAAATCCCGGTTGGAATTGAAGCTGTCCGAAAGCTGGTCAATGCGACTGTTGAGCTTTTCGATGTCCTGCTGTCTTTGCGTGATCTTGGTTTGCAAAGAGGCGCTGGAGTTTTGGTTGGCTTCTTCTTCCTCGGCCAGCCGGTTTTGAATCTCCCGTTGCATGTCCCGGATGACCCTAATGCGGCGTTTGAATTCCGGATCGAAAATGTCATCTTCGGAGAACTGCTTCATGGTATTCTTCATGTTTTGCAATACGGAATCCTTATTGGCAACTTGATTTTGCAAGCTGTTTATTTCTTGCATCTTCTCGTCGTTTTCCATGACCAAAGCAGCTTTTTCTTCTTCATTGGTCTGCAACTTGGTTTCGTAAGTTTCCGCGATCTCCTGGATCTCTTTTTGTCTTTGTGACGAAAGCGACCGGAGTTCCTCGCGATTGCGGTTCAATTCCTCGCGGAATTCCCGGATCAGCTGCGACGGATCGGCCGGAGTTTGTTTCAGGTTTTCAATCTCGGCTTTTAAAGCCCGGATCTCGCTTTGCAAAGCATCTTTTTCCTGACGGTCCTCATGAGCAGGTGTCGGCTGAACCATTACATTCGGGTATGGCTGCGCATAAGACATCCCCGGGGCTTTGACGCCGCATGGAAGATTCTCGTAATTGTACATTTTATAAGGCTCCGGATAGTTGATCCGGTTTTGTTCGCGGAACAGGTTGGATTTCAAAATTTCCATTTCCAAATCGCGGGACTTGAGCAATTCTTGGGTCTGCTTCAGTTCTCCGATCAAAGCATTGATCTGCGGTTGGTCATCACGGGATGATACAACGGCCGCCGGAACCGGTTTGTTTTTCTCGGCTTCATAAGCTTTTTCCAGATCCGCATGCTTGTTTTTCAAAAGTTCCAAAGCCAGATTGAGGTCATTGAAAGACGCAATCAATCGGTCATTGTTTTCCCGAAGCTGGGCGGTTTCTTCCGAAACCGAAGCGGGAACCGGATTCTCGGTTTTTCCTTCGCCAAGGGAAGCCTGGCTTTGCAAGGCCTCGTTGTATTGACTGAGGTCATTGAGCGAAGTTTGCAAGCGGCGATTTTCTTCCCGAACCGCATCCAAATCATCATTCTTGCTGTTTAACTCTTGTTCAAGCTGTTTGACACGATCAGATGATTGGTTTTTGATTTGTTCTTTCAGCTTGGAATTGATGGCTTTTTGTTCTTCAAGGGCCGAACCGATCAACGCGTTTTCTTCCTTCATGCGCGCAAAATCGGCTTGGAGGCTTTGTTCGTCGGCCGGAGTCTGCAAGTTTTCTTCATCCGCATGGGAACGAAGCGCTTCGTTGGTCTGGCGAAGTTCGTTGATCGAGGAAACCAATCCGTCGACTTCCAGACGCAATTGTTCCAGTTCTTTGTCCACGGAAGCGCGTCCGTCTTTCTCGGCTTGGAGAATCTGGGCATTTTCCAAATCTTTGGCGGCTTGGGCTTCTTCAAGTTTTTTGTAATCGCGGATCACGGCTTGCAAGTTTTTCTTGTCCGCCTTCATCTTTTCGATCCGTTTCGCCAGTTTGTTCTTTTCGCGCTTCTCGGCGTCAAAAAGTTTTTTGTTCTCGGCGTCTTGAAGCTTGTTAGCGTCGGTCTTTTCCCGAAGCGCCTGAAGTTTGTCTGCCAGGCGTTGTTTTTCTTTTTCCTCGGCAGCCAACAGGAATCTTTCTTCCGCTTCTTTGACTTTCAGCGGTTCATAAGTCTTATTCCGTTCGTCAAGTTCTTTCTGGATCCGGTCTTTGGCCTTTTCGGCTTCCAGTTTGGCTTTTTCAGCCTCTTTGGCCGCCCGGACTTTTTCATCCCGAAGGACAAAATTATTGTTCAAATCATTTTTAAGTTTTTCGATCTGTTGTTGAAGCTTGGCGTTTTCGCGTTTGGTTTCCTGATATTGGGCGTTGGTCGCCAAAAGCGCTTCGGCGTTGTCGCCTTTCATCAACAGGTTCTTTTCTTTGAGCGTGCTTAGTTTGACGACTTCGATTTCTTTCTTTAAACGGGCTTCCTCTTTTTTGCCATTCAAATAAGAAGTCTTGATCTGCTCTTCTTTGGCCTTTTGGGCTTCAATGTCTTTTCGAAGCGTTTCGATCTCTTTTTGGAGTTTCAAGCTTTCCTTGGATTTGTCCTGGAATTGCTTGGAAATTCCGGAAAGTTTTTCGTTCATCTCCGCTTTGGCAGCGGCGCGGATGGCGGCCAGATTATTTTTGGTCTTTTCCAGCTGGGCTTTCAAAGATTCATTTTCTTTAAGCAGTTTGGCGTCGGTTTTCGGCGCAGCTTCGGCCTTCGCTTCCAAATTGGCGGATTTCGCGGTCCCTTTGAGTACCTCTCCTCGCAAAGAAGCGATTTCCTTCTCCAATTGGTTGACGATGGCAGTTTGTTTGGTTAATTTTTCTTCTAGATCTTTTTTGCCTTTTTCGGCAGCCTCAAGACTGCGCAGATTTTCCCCGTGCTTTTTTTGAAGAGTTTTCAGTACTTCTTCGATCTCCGATATCGTTTTAGCAACTTCAGGAATTTCCGCTTCTTGAGCAGTTTTACTGCCTGGTTGAAGACTGGGGGTTAAACTTAGCTTTTCCGGGTCAATTACCGGAACACCGCTGAATTTTACTTCAATGACTTTTTTGATGGCGGCGTCCAATTCGGTCTTCTCGGCCAACAGCCGTTTGATCTCCGAATTTAACTTCTCGATGTTTTCCTGCTCTTTTTGCAGTTCTTCGATGGTCACCGATTCCGGTTCTTCTTCCTCAAGCCGATGCGTCAGTCCCATTTTTTCTTTAAAACTGCGTTCTTTGCTCTCCGCTTTGAGGGCTTCGGATTCCATCAGTTGTTTTAATTTCTTCTGGGCGGCGATGATTTCTTGCATCCGGTTATAATCGGTGGATGCGGCTTTCGGCTGATCGGCAGCATTAGTCTTCCCTTCCTTGATTGGAAGCGGCATTTTCGTCTCCGAAGACGGTTTTTCGGAAGAAACATTCATTTTGTTTAAAAGATCATCGGCGGTTTTCTTGGAATTGGCAGGCAAAACTTTGGCTTTCGCTTTGGGAGCGGCCGGTTCGTTTTCGCTTTTCAGTTCCTGAAGCGGAAGTTTGAGGGCTGGTTCGGCCGAAGTCTTTTTGACCTCAGCGTGAGCCGTTTTCAAAACCGGGGCTTTTTCTTTCGAAACTTCCGGCTTGGTTTTGGGAACGTCATTCCCCCGTAAGTCAGACAAAACCGACTTCAATCGTTCAACGACATCCAGGGTTTTTTCCTCTTTGCTCATGATGGGCTCTTTATTCGTTATGACCGGTTTTTTTACGATCATTGGTTTGGCAGCTGGTTTCGTGCTTTTTACCGCCGGTTTTTTGATCGTTTTCTTGGCAACGGCCGGTTTCCCCTTGACAACCTTTTTCACGCTGGTTTTTTTGGTCTCTTTTTGGTTATTTTCCATAATTCCCTCCTAAAAAACGCTTATTATCATTTTAAACAATGCGTAACCGATAACGGTCGCTGCGCCGCCGACGCTCAGAAACAAGAAGATGTTTTTGATCCCTACATAGATCGGCCGGCTTTTTTTCAGTTTGTAAGCCCGATCGACGGTCACTTGGCGGACCCGGTCGAAAGTGGCGATGTTGACTTGGCCTTCTTCAACGGCTTTGATGTCCAACGGAGCGATGAAGGGCTTTTTCGAATTTATGTACGATAAATAATACTTCCGGGCCTTTTGAGATTTCTTCTTGTATTGCCTGGAAATGGTCTTTTCTGATTTTTTCAGATAATTCTGGGCCATTTTGTATTCCTTGACGTAATCGGTGGAAATCATCGTATAAATGGCCGCATAGAAGATAAACAAGATCAAAAGATAGGTGGTCAGATTGCCAACGATTTTCAGCCACGAGGCCCCCTCAAAAATGCCGATCAGTTGGTTGTAGATCCTGAATCCGAAATTATGCTCGGCGATTTTCTCCCAAAGGAAGGAATCGGTCGAAATGATGAAGATCATTAATCCGAACAGAAAGATGATCAGAAGTTTCATCCCCAGGGAGATCTTCATGAAATTGACATCGCCGATGACATCGACCGTTTTTTCATTCTCGGTGAAGACGGTCTTTTTTTGAGTGTTATACTGCTTGTCCCAGGTCTGAAAAGCTTGTTTGATCAGCTTGCGCCGTTTTCGGCGGGTGAACTCGGGATTCCTCAACACATCTCCGAAAGCCATTTCTTGTTTTCGGATCTTGATCAGGTATTCTTCCACGCTGGTGATTTGATAAGCCGCCGTCTTGGAGTTATACATGAACGGATTTCCTCGCAAAAACAACATTTTCGCGGAATCCGTATTGATTTGTCCATCCGTTTGATAAGGGTTGGCCGATGCGCCCATGGTGCTTTGGTCGGAAGTCTCTTCCCCTACTTTCACATACCCTTTTTCGGACAATTCATAAACGGCCGTTTTTAATTTGTTTGGTTTGGGCACCGGGCACCCCTCCTTTTGGTCATCCTCCCAACAAAGTTTTCAGTTCCTCGCTGAGATAGGCATGGTTCATGGCATAGATGTCATCAAAGAGGGTCGGGGAGAGATTTCCCCTTTCCTCCCAAACGTTGATCACGCTGCTTGGATAAAGAAATAGATTTTCGATGTAGCTGATCGCCGCATCGGCGCTCATGGTCCCGCTGGCCACAACCGTTTCCAGTTGGGAAAGCACCGAAGCAAAATCAGTGACATCAAATCCGTCGGCGAAAGTTACTTCACCGGCTAGATATGTATAAAAGAAATATTCGTGATAAAGCCCGAATCCTCCGGTCGAAATCCCCGTCAAGGTATCGGTCATGTAACTTTTCAAAAGCGGTTGCGTCTCCCAGGTCTTGGCGGTCATCCATTCGGCGTTTCGATGGGCCAGAATGATCCGCGATTCCAAAGCCATCCAAGGGTTCATCAACCCGATGGTTTCCTGGTTGCGAGAATATTCCCCGAATGCGCTTTGAAGGGTTTGGATGAGCGGGGATGTTTCGGTGAACTCGGTGGCCAGGAAGGCCGCCGCATAAGCATTCAAACGTTCCGCGTCAATCAGAAGATCCGAGAAAGATGTTTTATAAGTGGGCAGATTCACGATGGCTGCATCATCAGCCAAAACCGTGAACTGCGAAAAATGAGAAGCGAAGTTGGCTAAATCATCCCGGCGTTTCAAAAACAAATCCCGTTCGCGAACCCCAACGAATTCGGCGCTGATCACTTCAGAATTGGTACTTAAGCTCTCCGAGATCGAAGAAAAGTCATAGGTGTCAAAATCATTTTCCAAAATTTCCGATAAAAACAGCCAATAACCCTTATTGTTCTTAAGATAAGTCAGTTTTTCGGTAATGGAGGAAATTTCCGGATTGTCCGCTTCTTCGGTTAGAACGTCGCTTAGGACCATGGTCCCGTCAACTTCCGTCAGGAAAGCGGAAACGAAATCCGTTCCGATGAGCTGGGCATCGACCAAAGCTTGGGAATCCACTCCCAGCTGAGAATACATCGTCGTTTCAAAATAATCGTTGAGGGTTTGAAAATCATCGCTTATTTCCGCAAGCGCCTCATAAGCCGCGGCGGCTTGTTTCCCGCTTAGGAAATCAAAGGCGTCTTTGTATTTTTCATATTTTTCGATATTCGCGTTTTGGATTTCATTTAACTTGGAAATCGGGATGTAGACGTTGCTGGTTTCATTCATGACCGCCGTCAGCGGGCGGTCATAATCAATGGTGGCGATCGGTTTCAAGACCGCCATCAAGATGATGACGATGATGTAACCGTTGATGAACCCGAGCAACCCGGCCACGACCCGCGAAAACGGTTTGGTCTTGGCCAAGACCCGTTTTTCGACGGTGATCGGAAAGAAACCATAGATCAAAATGATGATCCCGGCCATGGCCAGATAGAGAATCAAGCCGACGAACCCGGTGATCATGATGTTTTTATAAGCCAGCAGTCCCAAGAATTTGGCGATCCATCCAAAGACTTTGTTCGTGACATCATAAATCGCGGGAGTGTCCTGAATGAATCCCATGACCAAACCATAAAGGAAATAAAGGCCGATGAACGGGACGACCAGAGCCAAAGTTTTCCGGGCTTGACGGTAAAGGCTGTAATAAACCCCCGCGGTCACGGATGCGATCAGGACGAGAATGATGATGATGTCAAAATTAAACGTTTCAATAAATTGCACGCTCGCTCCTCCTGATAATTTGACCCTCGTTTTTTACTTATTATACCATTTTGGCGTTTTTTTTACAATTCTATTTTATATTTGTTATGACAATAACGTAAAATTAGGGTCTTTAGAAGAATTTTTGGGGAAATTTCTTTATCCTTTGGGAACCGTGCAACAAAAAACACCGCGTGGGCGGTGTTTTTTCTTATTCAGGGATGACGTAGATCATATCCAGTTCGGCGAAGTCGCTCCAAATGAGCAAGTAAGCTTCGTAGTTCTGAGCGGGAACGTAAATCTTGCAAGTGCTCGGAAGATGCAATGTGCCTTTCCAAGCGACGCTGTAAGGATTGATGGCATTCACATATAATTCTTGTAAACTGTTCAAACGATCCAGTGAATTTTCGGCGAAAGTGATCGCGGCCGTAACTTCCGCCACATTGATGTTGACGGTGCTGAAGATGTTCGGATTTTCCGTGGAGGTCGCAGTGATGATGGCATTGCCTTTGGTCAGCGCGGATACGACGCCTTCGTACATGGAAACGGACGCAACCGCGGAATTGGCGCTGGTCCACAGGATGTCTCCGAGATCATATCCGGCGGTGGTCAGTTCAATCAGGTCGGCTACGTACATTTTCCTAGCCCCGGTAAAATCGATCGGCGTGTAAGAGTAAGTCGTGATGACATTGCGGTCGGCCGCCGGAAGGATGGTAACGGTAGCGGTGGAAGTGACTTCGGAAGTCGTGGAGTCAGCGGTGACGGTAACGGTTCCGGTCCCGACGGCGGTCAATTTTCCGTTGGCATCAATGGTGGCGATGTCCGGATCGGAAGTCGACCAGGCGACGTTTTCGGAAGTGACGTTCAGCGTCTGAGTGTCTCCCACGTACCAATCGCGTTTGATGGTATAACGATAGATTTCGATGGTGGTGGTACTGGTGATGGTTTTATCTGCTTTCGGAAGAACAGTGACATCGGCTTCCGAATAAAGGGTTATGTCGTCTTTGTTGGTTGCGCGGACGGTTACGGTCCCCGGTGCCACCAAAGTCAATTTTCCGTTGGCCTCAATGGTTGCCACGGCCGGATCATCGGTTGACCAATCGACCGAAGCGCCACTCGCGGACATGAAAATGGTGTCCTCGATGTAAACACGGCGGTTGGCGTTCAGATACATGCTGTCCCGGCTGTTCAGATAGAGCAGGTTTTCCGGGTCATACATCGCTGATTCGTCAACATTGATGGTCAGGCTTTCCATGTTCGTGCAGCTGGCAAAGGCATATTTCCCGACATCTTTCAGACTTTCCGGAAGCGTCAGGGATTTCAGGTTCTTGGCCTGATAAAAAGCATATTGTTCAATGGTCGTCAGGGTGTTCGGAAATTCGATCGTTTGCAATTTGCTGGTTGGCAAAGTGATGCTGAGCAAACGGAAATAATCGAAGAAAGCGAAGTCGCCGATTACTTTGACCGGAACGCCTTCAATGGTTTCGGGAATGACCACATTGGCGGAATTGCTGGTTGGAGCCACGATTTTCACATAATCCTGATCCGAAACCTCGCCGGTCAAACCTCCGTAAACATATTTATAATCAAACCCATCAGCGGTTTTGACCACATTGGCATAAAAATTGGCATCCGGCTGATTTCCGAGCAAAGCCATGTCATAAGCGGTGGCATTGACTTCGCCGGTAAACTTCCAGCCATAATTGGAATCTTTATAATAATAAACGATGAATTCTTTGCGCGACGTGTCGGACCCCAGGGTCAGACCGATGACAACGTTCGCTGCGTAATAATTCTCGTTGACGATGACGGCTTCAAACGAACGGGTCTTGATGGAATCAAAATCCGCGAAATAAGTTTCGGCGGTATTGGATTCCAAAAACAGGTCATATTCCGCCGAATCCGCCGGATAAAAAACCGCGGCGACTCTTTCCAGATCCTGATAATTCATGGCGGCCACATAACGATTCCACAGTCTTTCGGGTGATCCGTTGCTTCCGCAGCCCGCCATGATCACCACCAAAAACAGCATAATGGCAATTGATATTTTTCTCACTCTCGTTTAGCCTCCATAATTTTTATTTTTACGCGGACTTTTCCGCGAATTTACATCATTTGATTATATAACAAAACCGACCCTAAATCAACTTTTATTTGCAATCAGCGGGTTAAATATTGGAAATAACCGGCTACCGCGATCATGGCGGCGTTGTCCGTGCAATATTTCATTGAGGGAAAAGTCAATAGAACCTGGTCCAGTTTTCCGACTTCGGCTTTCATCCGGGCGCGAAGACCTTTGTTCGCGGCGACTCCGCCGGCGACCACGATCTGTTTGACTTGGTATTCTTTGATGGCATTGATGGTTTTTTCCACCAAAACCGTCACTACCGAGTTTTGAAACGAGGCGCAAAGATCCGCAACGTTGATGGTTTGCTTTTTCATGTTGGCGGTATTGATGATGTTGATGACCGCGGATTTCAGACCGGAGAACGAGAATTCATAACCGCTACGGTCCACGTAAACCAGCGGCAGTTTGTAAGTCGGCTCTCCCTGAAGGGCCAGATTGTCGACTTTGATCCCGGCCGGATATTCCAGTCCCATGACCCGGCCGACTTTGTCATACGTTTCTCCCACCGCATCGTCCAAAGTCTCGCCTAAGATCTCAAAGCGGAAATGGTCCTTCATCAGCACCAATTGGGTATGGCCTCCCGAAACGACCAGGGCCAAAAGCGGAAAGTGAAAGTCGCTTTCCAAATAATTGGCATAAATGTGACCATGGATGTGATCGACTTCAACGTACTTTAAATTATGAGCCAAAGCGAAAGCTTCGGCGGCGTTGATCCCGACCAATAGCGATCCGATCAGCCCGGGATGATGAGTCACCGCTACCAAATCGATCTGATCCGGGGTGATTTTTGCTTGTTCCAAGGCTTGCTCAAAAACCACCGTGATCTTTTGAACATGGTGGCGGCTGGCCACTTCCGGAACGACTCCTCCATAAATTTTATGAAAATCGATCTGCGTATAAACGACGTTGGAAAGGACTTCTTTTCCGTCCTTTACCACCGCCACGCTGGTCTCATCGCAACTGGTTTCTACTCCTAAAACAATCATTTGTTTACCTCGATTTTTTTAATCAAAACCAAAGCATCGCTTCCGTCTTGATAATAACGAATTCGTTTGTGTGAAAATTCAAAGCCGAATTTTTCATACAGATGCCGAGCCGTTTCGTTGTTCTCGCGAACTTCCAAACTCAGCATCTTCACTTTGGACATGGCGCACAATTTGACCGCGAAATCTAGGATCATGGTTCCAAAACCATGTCCCTGATATTCGGAAGCAACATAAAAATTGACCACTTCCGCGGTATCATCATGGATCCATAGCCCAATGTATCCTCCGACGCGTCCATCGATCTCCAAGACCAGATAATGCGCGAAAGGGTTCAGTTTCAGATCGGAATAGATCATGTCAAACCCAAGCGAGGTCCCGAAAATGGCTTCTTCGCCTTGGACGATCTCACCGATGTCCTTTTCTTCCAAAGGCCGGATCTGAAATTTCATAATTCTCTCCGCAGATAATTGGGACTGAGCGAATGAATGTCCAAAGCTTCCGTCCCTTTCACATTGCGATAATCAACGGAAAAATTGCTTTCGTCAATCAGCTTATTATCATGATCTTTGATCGTGTCCAGAAACTGTTCCCGCGGCATGAAGACATCGTCAATGAGCGTTTGGGCGATTCCGCCCTTAACTTCGATTAGCTTTCCGTAGCAATGGCCTTTTTTCGCAATCGAAGTAATGGCATAGCAGCCGTCCTTTTTCAGGTATCCGCTTCCGAGCAGATCCAGACTGCTGATGATGTCCAAAGGCTTTTTCAAAGTCCAGGCCAATATTTTGGCGACGGTCAGGCTGATCCGAAGCCCAGTGTACGAACCGGGTCCAATTCCGACCGCGAAGCGATCAAAATCCTTGGCTTCCAAATTGGTGTCTTTCAATCCGCAACGGATGGTTTCCAAGAAATGTTCCGAGTGGTTATTTTTTCCTTCGATCATTCTTTCGTAAAGGATCTTTCCGTCTTCCAGAAAGGCCACGTAAAGAAAAATCGTCGAAGTATCCAAAATCATGGTTCGCATTATTGTATCCTCTCGATGATGTTCTGATATTCCGGATCTTCAGCCGCGATCTCCAAACTTCTTTGATGATCTCCGGTGATGGCGATGTCAATCACAAGCCGCGCCTTCGGAAGCAAATAATCAATGTTGTCCGCCCATTCAATGACGCAAAGGCCGTCTTTCTCGAAATACTCTTCCAAATCATCGTCCTGGCTGGCTTGATTGATCCGGTAAACATCCATATGATAAAGGGGCATCCGTCCCTGATAGATCTTCATGATCGTAAAGGTTGGGCTGTTGATGGTCGAAGTAATTCCCAGCCCGCGTCCCAGGCCTTTGGTCAGGACCGTTTTTCCGGCTCCCAGATCGCCGCTTAGAGCAATCACCATGTTCGGTTGGGCCAGCCGGCCGATTTTCTCGCCCAATTGCATCATTTCTTCAGCACTGTTGATGGTTTTTCTTATTTTCATGCTTTCACCCTATTTTTACATATTATAACATATTTCCGCGACTTTTTCACTACCTTTTCACTCATAAAAAAATCAAATATTCGCATATTTGATTTTCTGTCCTCCGTCATTGACCAAATTGAAACATGGTCACATATAGGTTTTTCAGTTCGGTTTTTTGGGCTTCGGTCAAGTCTTTGATGAATGCTCCCTCACCGTCTTTCAGAGTGGCGATGTGATGGGTCACGATCTCGCCATCCTTAACAACATATAGATCGGGAACGATCAGTTTTTTGACGCCCTCACGCTCAATGAGATCATCGACTTTGCTGTCCAAGAATCCCAATAACAATTGGTATTCGGTCGTATTGTCCCGCCGCATTTCGTAGATGTCCAAATAAAGGATCTCTTCGACTCCGACTTCCAAAGCCGCTTCGTTGATGAGCGGGATCACCGCCATGCAAAACGGGCACTCGTAGAAATCCGGATCATATGCAAACAAAATGACATTCAGCCCGGGCTTGACTGTCAAAGCTTCGGTTACTTCGTCATAATTGCTTTTGACGTAGACATGCTCGATTCCTTGCAAAACCGGATAGTCGTCTTCGGCAGTGTCGGCTCTTCCCGAACAGCCACTCAGGATAAGTAAAAATAGCCAAACCCCAATCAAATACTTTTTCATATCTTCTTAAGCAATTCCTCTCGCAATTTTTCGTATCCCGGTTTTCCCAAAAGCGCAAACATGTTCTTCTTGTAAGCTTCGACCCCTTCTTGGGTATAAGGGTTAACTCCCAGCAGCGCTCCGCTGATTCCGCAGCTGAACATGAAGAAGTAAGCCAGATAACCGTAATGAAACGGGGTGATCTCGGGAACGTTGATCAGCAGATTCGGGACTTCTCCGTCCACATGGGCCATGACCGTCCCCTTCAAAGCTTGTTTGTTTATTTCATCAAGCGAATAATCAATCAGATAATTCAGTTCGTCCAGATCTTCTTCATCTTTCGGAATCAAAAAATTGTCCGCCGGTTTGACAATGTTCAGCACTGTTTCAAATAAATGGCGCTTTCCGTCTTGCACATATTGGCCGAGCGAATGCAAATCAGTCGAATAAGTGACGGAAGATGGATAGAGTCCCTGGTGATCTTTGCCTTCCGATTCTCCAAACAGCTGTTTATACCATTCCCCAAGCCCCGCCAGTTTCGGTTCGTAGGAAACCAGAATTTCGATCAGTTTGCCTTTTTGATAAAGCACATTTCGAATGGCCGCGTAAAGCAGGGCATCGTTATCCCAAAAGTCGTTTTGGGAAAAGTCCGAAAAGGCCTGAGTCGCCCCGCGAATGATCTGGTAGATGTCCAGCCCCGCGCAAGCCATGGGAAGCAAGCCGACCGGAGTCAGGACTGAATACCTTCCGCCGATGTCTTCGGGGATCCCGAACAACTCGTAATTGTTATTGGTGGCTTCGGTATAAAGGGCGCCTTTGCCGAGGGTGGTCGTGCAATAAATGCGTTCGTAAAAACTCTTCCCGTATTTCCCTACCAGCAGATTTCGAAAGATCCGGAAAGCGATCGCCGGTTCCGTCGTCGTTCCTGATTTGGAAATGACGTTGATCGAAAAGTCCCGGTTTTGAAGATAATCAAAAATTTTTTTGGTATAGGTTGAGGAAAGCGAGTTCCCAACAAACAAGATTTCCAAATCATCCGGTTCCGGAAAATAGTTTTTCAACATGGAGATCGCCGATTTGGCCCCCAAATAAGAACCGCCGATGCCAATGACCAAAAGAACCTGCGCCCGGTTCTTGATGTCTTTGGCGGCTTTGGTTATGCGATTAAGATCGTCTTCCGAAAGCAGATTGGGGTAATCGACCCAGCCGACGAAATCATTCCCCAGACAAGTTCGTCTGAGCAGACGGTCCCGGGCTTCCAAAGCCCCAGCCTTTTGGGCTTCAATTTCTTCTTTGTCTGCGAATTTTAAAATATTTTTGTAATCTAGCATTTCATTCCTCTTTTTTTAGTTGTTTGTCCATAAATTTGGGCATCTCGTCTTCCAAAGTCTTGAAGCCGATTCCGAAGACCGGAATCTCGCCTTTGACCCCGCGGGTTTTATTCAGGGTTTTATAACTGAGACGCAGTTTTTTGTTTTTCTCATCAATGTCCAAAACTTTCAGTTTAACCTGCTGGCCGACCGTGACATAATCATCGATCTTCCTCACAAAGTTGTCTGAGAACTCGGAGATGTGAATCAAACCGTCATAGTCGCCCACACTCACAAAAGCGCCATAGCCGAGAATATTGGTTATTTTCCCGTAAACGATGTCTCCTTTTTTAATCATTGTTCACCTCAAATTTTACTCTAGTTGAATTATACCATAACCGGCAAAAATTGTTAAGGATAATTATCGGGGAATGTGAAAAAAGGAGATTGGCTAAAAAAGGCTTCCCCAAACTTTTTTATGAATTCGGATTTATTGGAAGCACCCCTCCATAAACTCAAAATTTTTTTGAGTTTATAGAAGTTGGTGGGACATTCAGTAAAAAAAAAGACCGGATTAGATGGTGAATCGGTCTTTGTAAGAACAATGTTGACATAGAACTTCCGGGTTCTTTCGGGTGGCAAAGGATTTTTGAAGTTCCCGGTAACGGGGAGTAGCCAGAATCTCTTCCAAAGAATTCTGGAAAATGTTTCCAAGCGGTATCTTTCCGTTCCCGTCCAAGCAGCAGGGAACCACCGTTCCGTCCGCCAAAATTCCCAAATGATCTTTTATCCCATGGCATCCGCGGAAAGGACTGACGCGGGTTTCCTCTTCCGGCCAAACAAAGATTTCGTCCAGCGAAAGAAAAATGTTGGGAAGTATTTCGGTGTTTTCATCCGGAATTTTGATTCCAAGGGCTTCTTCCAAGTAAGAAATGGTGAAACTTTTTAAAGGATTATTTCCTAACCAAAAACGCAGGGATACATAAAACTTTCGGCTTTTTGTTACTTCTTTAACCAGATCGGCGACGGCTTTCAGAAAATTTGGCCGGCGGTCATCGGGAAGTTCTCCCAGCGCATGAAGCGAAATGTTGACTTGACGAAGGCCCGGGGAGTTTAACAATAAACCGGCTTTTTCCCCAAGCAGGATCCCGTTGGTGGTAAGGTTGACTTGCATCTTGGCTTGTTTCGCTTCCCGAAGAATGCTTTCCAGTTCCGGATGAAGCAGGGGTTCGCCTTTCAAATGAAGATAAACATAATCCGTGTGCGGCTTGATTTTTCTAAGAACCGTTTGAAATTCTAAAGCACTCATGAATCTCGGGTCCCGTTTCATCGGCAGGCAGAAACTGCAAGCCAGATTGCAAACGTTGGTTATCTCAACATATATTTTTTTGAATTTTTTAAGGGGTTTTCGGTCAATCGGTGACATTTTCGACGCCAAAAATTCCCGGGACCTCTTCCAAAAGAATGGCTTCGATTCCGTCTTTCAAGGTTTGGTCGATGCTTGAACAGCCGATGCATGCCCCAATCATCTTCACATAGACGATTCCGTCATCGATTCGCAAAAATTCTACGTCGCCGCCGTCTCTTTGAAGATAAGGCCGGATTTTGTTAATGATGGTTTTGACTTTGGTTTCGATTTCTTGGTTATTGATGTTTTTATTGTTCATATGGCGTTCCTCGCTATGGTAATTCTTTTTTAATATTATATCACAAATATTAAAAATTTAGGCAGATATGCAATAAAAAAAGTTCCAATAAATTGGAACTCAAAGTTTTCGGAACTCGGGATTCTTTTCCAATAAGACCACGCATTCCGCCGACACGCCTTCGCCCCGGCCGATGAAACCTAGGCCTTCGCCGCGGGTGGCTTTGACGTTAACCTGATTGGGACGCACTCCCAAAAGATTGGCGATGTTGTCTCGCATGGTATTTTTGTAATTTTTTAGGATCGGATTCTCCAAAAAGATGGTTAGGTCCAGATTCCCCAAATGGTAGTTTTGGGTTTCCATCATTTTTCGGGCTTCGGTAACAAAATATGATGAAGCAATGTTAAGATATTTCGGATCGTTGTCCGGAAAATGGACCCCAAGATCCCCCAGACCCAAAGCGCCGATGATGGCTTCGCTGACTACATGATAAACGCAGTCCGCGTCGGAATGACCGATCAACCCCTGCGAATAGGGAATCTCCACTCCCCCCAGGATCAGTTTTCGATCCGGTCCGAAACGATGGGTATCATGCGAATGTCCGATGCGAATGCTCATGTCATTCTCCTTCCATGACCGCTTCCAGGCGCCGGATGTCCTGAATGTTGGTCACTTTGAAATTATCATAACTGCCTTCAACGAGCACCGGTGGGATGCTCAGATATTTTTCAATCAGTTCAACATCATCGGTCCCGAAATAATTGTCATTTTGGGCCAAAGCCGCCGCCCGAAGGTATTCGTTCCGCCTGACTCCTTGGGGGGTTTGCATGGCATAAAGACCATCCCGGTCAAGCATTCGCATTTTCCCGCCTTTCATTTCGCGGATGGTATCGGTAACCCGGACCGCCAGAGCCGCCGAATGGAATGACTTCATGGTTTCCGAAACCGCCATGATGTATGGTTTTTCGATCATGACCCGGGCCCCGTCATGAATGAGCACGACTTCGTTGACACACATTCTCATGCCGTTTTCGACGCTGTCCTGACGTCTTTCACCGCCGGAAACGAAGATGATTTTCAAAGAATTCAGAGACCGGACCGCTTCTTTGGCGACATCCATCTCGTCTTGGGCCGCCACGATCACGACTCTTTCACATTCATCCAATTCCAAGAATTTCTTAAGCGGTCTTAAAAACACCGGTTTTCCGTCAATTTTGTAAAAAACCTTGTTATAAGGAAGCCGGGTTCTTTCTCCTCGCCCCGCAATCAGCAGAATCGCATCAAACATAAACTCTCCTTTTTAAAACCAGGCCAACTTTCATCGGCCTGTTGTTTTAAACATTATTTTTTTAAGATCGAATCCAAGAAGGAATCGCTGAGATCAATCTTGACGTCTTCCGGTTTCGGTTCGGATGTTGCCGGTTTCTTCGCATAATAAATGCTATAGCGTTTCGGATACTTTTCGTCGGTCGCATAGAATAAAGCATCAAATCCGGCCTTGACCAAGGCTTCCGGAGTTCGTTCGGAAACATTCTTGGAAGACACGATCCCGACCGAGTTCTTCAGTTCGAATTTCTTTTCGTTGAAATAAATATCCAGTCCCAACAATTCGGAGACGTTGTTCTTCAAATCGCGGAGAATGAGATCATAGTTGTCCAAGCGGTCAATGATGATCCCGTATTCCATTTTGCTGATCCGGTAGACTTTGATCTTCCCGTTCAGGCTTGATTCATTCAATTTCGTGAAGTATTTGATGACGACGAGATCGCTGCCGTCGCTTCCCAAAACATCATTGATTTTCGGAAGGTCATTGATGGAAACGAATGCCAACCCGAAATCCGGGTTTTTGTCCAAATAGCCGTTGCAATCGCTCAGCAGTTCCGGATAGCCTTTGAAATTCATTTTAACTTTCGTAAAGTCATGACGATGGATCGCCATGAACAAGCGTCCTTCAATGGTCTGCGAATTCTCTTCAAACCATTCCTGGCCGTTGATGGTGATCATCCGGTAATGGATCTGACTAACCTGATCGGTTGTCTGTCTTTTTTCCAAAGCTTTCAGGTCTTCGGGAACGATCATCTTTTCGAAAGCCGCGGTGGTGATTTCCGTTTCTTTGGCGTTCAGAAGCCGAGCCATGGCCTTGGTCAGCACATAGCGTTTCTTATCGAAATCAAAATAAGCGAGCGATTCATCCAAAAGATCGAAATAAGCATACAGTCTCTTTTTATAATCAGCCACGACGCCGTCGCGGAATACTTCCGATAAAGTCAGCTTTTGATTAATGAGAATGAAGCCGGCGAGTTTATCGCCAATCATGGCTTTTTGTTTGGAAAGATCCAGTTTCATGGTTTGATTGTTGACCAAAAGCAGATCCAGCGTGAATTTCATTTCCTCTTCGGTTTTCAAAAATTCCCAGAATTCTTTCATGGTCATGCCCTGGTTGTTGCAAGCCAGCTTGGTGATCCCTTCAAACCAGTTTTTCTTTTTGGTGACCAAATCATCAAAAATATCATAAAACTGTTCGGTGAACAGAATGACTTTGGATTGTTTGTTCAGATAAGCGTAAATGTTGCTTTCAATGTTTGAAGGCACGGCTTCGATTAATTTGATTCTTTGGCTAAAACGCCCGGAAAGAACAAAGTACTGAACAATGTTCACGATCAAGGATACGAGAATCAACGCCGCGGCGAAGAACACAAATGGAAGCGCAAAAAAGGCCTGAGCCCTAATCGATGCCACCAAAGCATCAAGCAGGAATCCCGCTAAAGCTAGGACTGAGAAAACCAACCCCAGCCATGGGATCGATTGTTTTTTTACTCCGGCTCCAAACAAGAAAACCATGTTGAGCAAAAGCACCGGTATGAGCAAAGTCAGTCGGTTTTCAGAAATAAACGTTACGATGTCAGTTAACACAAGGATCCCTCCGATCTTATCATCATAGAAGCGGTTTTGCGATTCGTCGCCAAAGGTATTTCATAGACGTCGCACAGACGAAGCAGGGCGGAAATGTCCGGTTCGTGGGGTTGCGAGGTCAATGGATCCCGGAAGAAAAACACCATGTCAATCTCGCCATTGGCGACGCGGGCTCCGATCTCCTGATCACCACCCAAAGGTCCGGATTTGAAACAATGGATCTTAAGACTGGTCTTTTCCATGATCATTTTCCCGGTCGTCCCGGTCGCAAACAAACTGTGCTTGGCCAGGTATACTTCGTTTTGAATGGCAAACTCAATGATGTCTTGTTTCTTCTTGTCATGGGCAATTAACGCAATTCGCATACTTTAACTTCCTTTCATATATTATATCATAAAAAAATCAAAGCAAGCAATAAAAATCCAAAATGAAAAAGGGCCCGGGCCTGAACTGCACCCCAAATATTGGACATACAAAATTAGTATGTTATAATATTTTAAAAGGGGTGCTTTTTATATGGGAAGACCAAAAGGCGGAAATAATCATCGTTATACACCGGAATTTAAACTAGAGGTTGTTAAGTACAACCGCGAACAGGGCAAAGCCCAAACCGAACGGGTTTATAACATTTCATCCTCGGTGTTTTATAGATGGGAAAGAATATATCTTGAAGAAGGCATGGAAGGATTATCCATCGAAAGACGAGGAAGATCCATTAAACCCGGAGGTAAACCCAAAGGCCGACCGGTTAAACTTAGCGCCAAGGTTGAAGCGGATCTAATTTCGGAAAACCAAAGACTAAGAATGGAAAATGACTACTTAAAAAAATTGGCAGCTTTAATTCAAGAAGAGGAAAAGAAACCAAAGAGATCAAAGTAAGAACAATATTAGAATTAAAGCAAGAAAAAAGTTATGCTATCCTTCCTCTTCTAAAAATTGCTCAAATATCAAAATCAACGTTTTACTATGTTAAGTCAGTGCTAGAACGTCCAGATAAGTATTTAATGGAAAAGAATCTTGTGCAAGAAATTTATCACCAACATAAAGGAAGATATGGTTATCGGCGCATAACCATGGCTTTAAGACGGCAATACGGGCTTATGATCAATCACAAAACGGTTTCCAGGTTAATGAAGGCATTGGGTCTTGCAAGCAAGATAAGAGTAAAAAAATACAAAACTTACAAAGGCGAGTGGGGCAAAACCGTTAAAAACCGGCTGCTCACAAAAACGGTCGATAAAATTAATCACAAGACCTACTATAAAAGGGACTTCAGCACTAACGCTTCCAATCAAAAATGGGTCACTGACATCACCGAATTTAAGG
>Ga0247841_10000447_pt1 | contig 105968 bp, 100 predicted proteins | sample LaCruzMarch2015__2_FD_192410 | JGI IMG/M metagenome (GOLD analysis project Ga0247841, IMG submission 192410) | Freshwater microbial communities from meromictic Lake La Cruz, Castile-La Mancha, Spain - LaCruzMarch2015_18m | ecosystem: Environmental > Aquatic > Freshwater > Lake | place: Spain... | reverse complement strand
TTTCCAACAAATAGAGTTTGGCGGGAAAGATTTCTGTTTTTTCCAGTACTTGAAGAATTTCTCCAGTCAACGGATCTTGGCGGGTGATACGTTCGACAATGTCGCCCAAAAAAGAAATTCTGATCACCATATCGTCGCCGACAGGATGGATATCTACTGTATCGCCGTGCACACGAAATGTGCCGCGTTTGAAGTCTATATCGTTACGTTCGTACAATGAGTGGGTTAATTGCTTGAGCAGATCATTGCGCTTGATTTTTTGCCCTTTAGATATTTTTACAACCTCTTTTAAATATTCTTCGGGGCTGCCGATGCCGTATATACAAGAAACCGACGCGACAATAATTACGTCACGGCGTGTAAGAAGTGCTTGGGTGGCGGCATGGCGAAGGCGATCTATTTCGTCGTTGATATCCGCGTCTTTTTGGATATAGGTATCGGTGCGGGGAACATACGCTTCCGGTTGATAGTAGTCGTAGTAAGAAACGAAATAATGGACAGCATTTTCTGGAAAAAACTCTTGAAACTCGCTCGCCAACTGCGCAGCAAGAGTTTTATTGTGCGACAAAATAAGCGCTGGGCGTTGGAGATTTTGAATTACATTTGCCGCGACAAAAGTTTTTCCGCTGCCGGTAACACCCAACAGAGTTTGATATTTAAGTCCGTCTTTTAGACCCTGCGTCAATTCCTTTATGGCGCGCGGTTGGTCGCCAGTGGGTTTAAAAGGGGAGCGTAGTTTAAAAAGTTTTTTATCCATCATTGGCAACATAGCATAATACTTATTACAGCGCTGTGCAATGGACTAATCTGGAAGAGAGAACGGAAGGTTCCCTCTTCCAGCATCTCCTTCCTTTTAGAGGTGTCGCAAAGTTCGGGGCCCACGAGACCCGTAACTTTGCGATTGACGGTTTAAAAAACGTCTCGTTTTGACTTGACTATTTCTATATTTAAAGCTAGTATTTTCTGTTTGGCGTTCTTTACTAATCTGGGTACGGCAGATTCCGTACGAACTGCTTTTCGGTGTATCAGCGGGCCGGTCAAAAACTGTCCCGCCGTTTTACCGGAGATCGGAGTGGAAAATGAGGGTCAGTACTGGTCAAATCAAGCAGCTTCTAGAGCTTGATGGATCTCGAGAGAATGTCGGGAATGCCATGCAGGTCTTCTTGAGAGACCTGCAACAGCGGGGGGAGAAAAATTCCGACCCAAAGAAGAACTTGTACAAGGGCAAGAAGCACCTCATCGATCTCGACGCCGCCCCATTTACTCCAAAGGGTTGGGAAGTAGAGGAGCATCAAAATGGCGGTCAGTTCGAATGGGACGTAACGAAGGTCAACCTCTACCAGCAGAACGGCAAAGTAATCCAAGGATATAAACTCCGCGAAGAGCTTCAGACCAAGAATCCCTTCAATGCCAACCTGCTCGATTTTCTTCTTGCCCATCCAAACCTCATCCCGAAAGGATGGAAAGGCAATTATGTCTATTTCTGGGGCACCATCTACCGCGGCCGCGGTGACAACCTCTGCGTCCGCTCTCTGTTCTGGGGTGGTGGTCAGTGGCGCTGGAATTGGCTCTATCTCGAAGGCGTCTGGGACGGGGTCAGCCCCGCTGCGGTGCCAGCAAGTTGAAAATGTCCCTGAATATTTTGTTCCTTTGTTCGCCTCGCACACATTCTGTGCGAGGCGATTTTTTAATTGTTAGTAGTCTTTTTTTGGTGCAAACAATATTAGGGAATTTACTGTTTTGGAGATTGCTTCGGTTGCACTGCAACCTCGCAAAGACGACGTTTCTCGTTCCGTGTCTTTGCGAGCCATCGCTATCAAGCGAGGCGAAGCAATCTCCAATGAATGACATGGCTACTCGAAGTAAGGTAATCTATAAGTATGATTGCTTCGCTTTCTGGTACAATTGAGCACGTTTCACTTGATTCTGTTGTTTTGCAAGTAAACGGCATTGGTTATCGTATTTTCACTCTTCCTGTCGTGTTGAGCACCTTGCGCGTGGGAGAAAAAACTAAATTGAACACTTATATGCATGTGAGAGAAAATGAAATTTCACTCTATGGTTTCGTGGAGTCGCGCGAATTAGCGTTTTTTAAATTGCTTTTACAGGCACCGGGCATTGGCCCTAAAACCGCTTTAAATGTAATGGCAATAGCTACAGTAGACACACTTATTCGCGCAATTACCGGTGGTGACGTTACTTTGCTTACTAAAGTTTCCGGGATAGGCAAAAAAATAGCGGAAAGAATTGTTGTTGAACTTCGCACACGCCTAGAAAAAGAACATCCTGAATTAACGGGTAAAGGGTCGGGTGTTCACGCGGATGTTATTTCGGCTCTTTCGAGTTTGGGATATAGCCCCATTCAGGCACGAGAAGTGGCACGGCAACTGCCCGAAGACATTAAAGACACAGAGACAGGAATCAGAACAGCTTTAAAAATACTAGGAAAGAATAAATAACTTAATTTCCAATACCCAATTTATAATTACCAATGAAATTTCAAAAGTCCAATTATGTGAAAGAAATTTTAGCATTAGACATTTCATTAGAAATTAATAAATTGTAATGCTTATCACCGAAGCTACGACAGCCGAAAGAGCTACATGGGACGAGTTTGTTTCTAACCAGACAGACGGTTCTTTTTTACAATCGTGGATTTGGGGCAACTTTCAACAGGCTGCCGGTTTTCAAATTTTGCGATTAAAAATCACGACAAAAAGCAGTGGAGATATATTGGCGGTTTGTTTGTTGGTGGAGCGAAAGTTGCCTTTTCACAAATCATATTGGTACGCGCCCTGGGGTCCGGTTTTGAAAGAAGGCCTTTCTAATGAAGAGCGCTTTTTGGTATTGCATTTGTTTCGTGCGAATATTTCTTCTTTATTGAAAAATAATCCAATTTTTCTACGGATAGAACCACATCATAAAAAAAACGATGAAGAAAGCAAAATTCTCGAAAGAGCGCGTTTCGTGACGATTGATATGGGCGTGCAACCAAAAGACACATTGCTTTTAGATTTGCGCCAAAGTGAAGATAATTTATTACGCGGGATGCATTCCAAAACACGATACAACATTCGTGTTGCGATTCGACATGGAGTTACTGTTTCTGAAAGTACAGACAAAGAAGGATGTAAAACTTTTATGGCTATGGCCAAAGAAATAGAAAGTCGCGGTGGTTTTCATTATCACCAGTTCGATTATTATCAAAAAATGTTGGAGGTTTTGGGTTCCGAACAGCGAGTTCGTTTATTGGTGGCTTCTTATGAAGGAGAGGCCCTGGCAGCCGGAATATTTATTAAATTTGGCAAAACATATACTTACGCGCACGGGGCATCGTTTAAGAAAAAGGCCCATGTAATGGCTCCATATCTTTTACATTGGGAAGCAATTTTACAGGCAAAAAAAGAGGGTTTTGAATCATACGATTTCTTTGGGATTGCGCCGAATGAAAATCCACAGCATCCATGGGCGGGTATTAGCCGGTTTAAGCGTGGTTTTGGCGGACAGGAGAAAAATTTTATCGGAGCCGCTGATGGAATATTTGACGCAACACAGTATAAGATATTAAACATAGGCAGGGCGTTGCGTGGAGTTTTGCATAAGTAACCCCTCCCAACCTCCCCTTATCAGGGGAGGAGACGGCGCGAATCTCTCCCCTGATAAGGGGAGAAGAAGAGGGGTTTCGTCGTATACTGTCTTTAGAATATTGATTAAAAAAATAACATTATGTTGTCATACAATCTAACCACTTCAATTTTTGTCAGGGTGTTGCGTCGGCCATGGAAAGTTACGCAGGCATTTTTAGCAAACATTGTTTTTGGTTTTCCTTCCAGAAAATTACGTGTTGTTGGAATTACAGGTACAACGGGAAAGACCACGACGATTCATCTAACCGCTGTGGCGCTGGAGTCGGCGGGGTATACTGTTGGCGCGATTTCTTCTATTCGCATCCAAATAGGCACTAAAATAGAAAAAAATAAGAGTGGTTTAACATCTCTGGGGCCTTGGCAATTGCAAAAATTACTATCGCGAATGGTTGCGGCTGGATGCCATTATGCCGTTATTGAAGTTTCTTCTCATGCACTGGATCAGTTTCGTTTTTGGGGAGTTGATTTTGATGTCGCTGCCATCACAAACTTGTCGAGAGACCATCTGGATTATCACCGCACTCTGGAGGATTATGCCCAAGCAAAGAGACGTTTGTTTAAGGCAGTGGCAAAACGCCAGCCCAAAAAAATAAAAGATGTTTATGTTCCGAGAGTTTTGATCGCGTCTTTGGATGACCCAAAGACTAGTATGTTTTTAGAAGAGGATGCCGATTTCCTTTTTAGTATGTCCTTGCTTAATTCTCGGTTGCCGACACCTCCTCGCACTGAACCGATATTGTTATACGCGATTAGGGTTTTTCCTGATCGCACAACAGCGATGGTTTCGGCGCGCGGACATAATTGTCTTTTGTATCTTCGCTTGGCTGGTGCTTTCAACGTACGTAATGCGCTTTTGGCTATTGCGGTTGGTGTTTCCCAGAATATTCCAGTGGAAAGAATTTCGCGTGAATTGTTTAGCGTTCAATCGATACCCGGGCGTTTTGAAAAATTAGATTTTGGCCAACCGTTCCAAGTAATTATTGATTATGCGGTCACGGAAGTGGCGCTTAAAACACTCTATAGCGCGATTATCACAATGAGGGCAAGAAGGGTAATGGCAATTTTTGGCGCTTGCGGAAATAGGGATCGTGGCAAGAGAGCGAGTATGGCTGAAATCGTAGCCAAACATGCGGATATTACTTTTTTGACAAATGAGGATCCTTTTTCGGAGGATCCTGAACGGATTTTTGCAGAGTTAGAAAAAGGGCTTTTGTTGGGAGGAGCCGTGCGAATTGCGCCGGATAAGTTGAACAGTATTAATCCTGGGCAACATGTTTATGTAAAAATTGCTGACAGGCACGAAGCGATTGCGCTTGCTGTTAAGGTTGCTCAGCCGGGTGACTGTATTGTGGCGACCGGAAAAGGTGTTGAAGAGACCATGCGTTTTAAAGATAAAACTATTCCGTGGAATGAACGTCAGATATTTGAAGAAGAGATAAAAAAGGTTTTGAGTGTGAAATGAGTAGGCCGAGCGCGTCTTTGCGAGCGAAGCGAAGCAATCTCCACAAACGAGACAGTAATATATTGTTGCATGTGCTTACAAGTGCAGACATCTTGACTTGGAGATTGCTTCGGGTTTGCAAACCCTCGCAAAGACGAACGACTACTGGGATTGCCGCGCCTCGCCCATTTAAAATGGGCGATGGCTCGCAAAGACTCGGTATTTAGTATTTTTCGTATTATGCTTTCTCTTCTCATCGACACCACCACTCAAACCGCCAAAATCGGTTTGGCCGAAAATGAAAAAATAATCGCCCAAGACAATTGGGAAGCGAATCAAAAGTTGGCAGAAGAACTTGTTGGAAAAATCGAAAAGCTTCTTTTTGAAAATAAAAAGAATCTGAAGCAAGTGGAAAATATTTTGGTGCACAATGGCCCCGGTGGTTTTTCAACCCTAAGAATAGGGGTAGTTGCGGCAAATACTTTGGGGTTTGGATTAAATATTCCTGTTTTTGGCATAGAAGGAGAGCTCACTTTGTTAGAAGAAATATTGGAAAAGCCACGGGGGGTCAAGCCTGAACCGGTGAAGCCGATTTACACCTTTCCTCCACGAATTACGATCTCAAAAAGAAACGAAAAATAGTGTCAATCTTGACAAGATTTGTGTCTTCCTGTACGAATAATGACAGCATACAAGATTTTGGATCGTTAGTGCGTGTTTCTCGTAATCTTTTAGCCCGCAGAAAAAAATAATTGCGGCGCAAGTGTATTTGTTGACTATTTTTGATAGATGTGTTTAGATGTCAACAATACTTTACAAGTTGCGGAATTTTCTCTACGAAACCAAAAATTCCAAGATTTCCCGACCGGGTCGGGTCCCCTCTAAGTCTTGTTAAAAAATTTGTCAGTGGCCACCAAATCTTCAAAGCAAAAATTAGAAGAGCGAAAAGAACACCACAAAAAGTGGCAGGTTTCTACGCAAGCATCCGAAGCGGGAAATGTTTCATCCCGTAAGTTTTTCACGACTTTTCATGACGCGACTGCCCCACAGTTAATTGAAACACAACTCAAATCTTATAAATGGTTTCTAGAAGCCGGCTTGCCGGAACTTTTTGAAGAATTTAATCCCATTGAAGCTCACGCGGGCGCGATGTCTTTGGAGTTTTTGGACTACTACTTGGATGAGCCGAAGCATACGGAAAAAACTTCAAAAGACCGCAATGCCACTTTGGAAGCGCCGATTCGTGTCGCTGTGCGTTTGACCAACAAGAAAACAGGTGAAGTAAAAGAACAGGAAGTATATCTTGGAGAATTTCCGGTTATGACCCCACGCGGAACTTTTATTGTAAACGGGGTGGAACGTGTCGTCGTGTCTCAATTAATACGCTCTCCAGGCGTATTTTTTACTTCCAATTTTTCTCGTGGTCGTAACTGGTATGGAGCGAAAGTTATTCCAAATCGTGGTGCATGGTTGGAAGTGGAAACCGGTGTCGATGGTGTTTTGTATGTAAAAATTGATCGCCGTCGCAAAGTTGTGGCATCCGCTCTTTTACGTGCCTTTGGTTATGACAGTGATGATTCAATTCGTCTTGCATTAAAAGAAACTGATACGGATCCGGACATTTCTTTTGTTGAAGCCACGTTGGCTAAAGATCCTTCCCACAACGAAGCGGAAGGATTAAAAGAAGTCTACAAAAAAATTCGTCCCGGTGACTTAGCAACAACCGATAATGCTCGCCAAATGGTCGAAGACATGTTCTTCCGTTTCGACCGCTACGATTTTGGTCGAGTCGGTCGTTATCGCATGAATAATCGCTTGAATTTAACTTTCCCTGAATCACGTGAGACCCGTACTTTGCAAAAGGAAGATCTCGTGGCAATTCTCAAAGAAGTTGTACGATTAAACGTTTCTCAAGAAATTGCGGATGATATTGATCACTTGGGCAATCGTCGCGTTAGGGCTGTTGGTGAATTGATTCAAAATAAATTCCGCGTCGGTTTGCAACGCATGAAGCGCATCGCGCAGGATCGCATGAGTACAATGGATCCAAACACTGTTACGCCGTCACAACTGATTAACGCGCGCCCGATTATTGCCGCAATTAAAGAATTTTTTACCAGTTCTCAGCTTTCCCAATTCATGGATCAAACAAATCCGCTTTCCGAATTGGAACACAAGCGCCGTTTGTCTGCCATGGGTCCCGGTGGTTTGGCTAGAGAGCGCGCAGGTTTTGAAGTTCGTGACGTTCACTATTCTCACTACGGCAGAATTTGTCCAATTGAAACTCCTGAAGGTCCAAACATCGGCTTGGTTGGACACATGGCTTCTTTTGCGCGTGTGAATGATTATGGATTTTTGGAAACTCCGTATCAGCGTGTTAAACATTCCACCCCAACCGAAAAATCGGAAGGTGAAGAATGTTGGGTTGATATGACGGATAAAGACGGGAAAGTAATTGTTGCTGCACAAACCAAGATTACCGCCGCCGATATAAAAAAATTGCAAGCAGCCGGTATTGAAGAAGTGCGCATCAAGCCGTTAGTTACCAAGGAAATTGAATTTATTGATGCTAACAGGGAAGAGCGCACAGCTATCGCGCATGCGGCAGAGCCAATAGATCGCGAAGGCCATTTTGCCGAAGCTCGAGTCGAAGCGCGTGATCATGGTCAATTTAGAGAAGTGGCAATTGATAAAGTTGATTTTGTTGACGTTTCCGCGATTCAGCCGATTTCTGTCGCTTCCGCTTTGATTCCGTTTATCGAACATGATGACGCCCAGCGCGCACTCATGGGATCAAACATGCAACGCCAAGCCGTTTCTTGCATCAAGCCGGATGCTCCTATTGTTGGTACCGGTATGGAACGTCGCGCAGCTTTTGATTCCGGTCACGTTGTGATTTGCCAAGGTGACGGAGAAGTTGTGGAAGTAGATGGTTCTCATATAAGTGTTTTAGAAGAGGGTGGAAATGTTAAGACGTACCCGTTACAAGCGTTCGTGCGTTCCAACACTTCTACCTCCATGACACAACATCCGCGAGTTGGCAAAGGAGATAAAGTTAAACGTGGTGATCCTTTAGCAGATGGCGCGTCTATTGAAGACAGTGAATTAGCTTTGGGACAAAATTTGTTGGTTGCACTCGTGCCGTGGCGCGGTGGTAATTTTGAAGACGCTATTCTTATTTCGGATCGTGTTGTGCATGATGACAAATTTACATCTATTCACATTGAAGATTTCACGATTGAAGTACGCGACACGAAATTAGGATCTGAAGTTGTTACTCGTGATATTCCTAATGTTGGTGAAGAGAAACTTCGTAATTTGGATGAAGACGGTATTATTCGCATCGGCGCGGAAGTTTCTTCCGGTGATATTTTGGTCGGAAAGATTACACCAAAAGGCGAAACCGATCTCACTGCAGAAGAACGTTTGCTACGCGCAATCTTTGGTGAAAAAGCTCGTGATGTTAAAGACACTTCGCTTTATTTGCAACATGGCGAACACGGCAAAGTTGTAGGCATCAGAATTTTCGATCGCGACAAAGGCGACAAACTTCCGTCGGGTGCCATCCAGCAAGTACAGGTAAGCGTCGCGCAATTACGCAAATTACAGGTCGGTGATAAATTGGCCGGACGTCACGGAAACAAGGGTGTTATTTCTCGCATTGTGCCGCACGAAGATATGCCTTTCTTGGCAGATGGAACTCCTGTAGACATTGTGTTGAATCCGATGGGCGTAGCCAGTCGTATGAATATCGGACAGATTTTGGAAACTCACTTGGGTTGGGCAGCACAAAAACTTGGTTACAAAGTTGCCTCTCCTCCTTTCAATGGTGTGTCTGAAACAATTATTCATCAAGAATTGAAAAAGGCCGGCTTGCCGGAAAATGGGCAAGTAGATCTTTATGATGGATTAACCGGCGAAGCATTCGATCATCCTGTTACTGTCGGAATCATGTACATCATGAAGCTTCATCACTTGGTTGAAGACAAAATTCACATGCGTTCAACTGGCCCTTACTCTCTTGTTACACAACAACCATTGGGTGGAAAAGCTCAAAGCGGTGGTCAACGTTTTGGTGAGATGGAAGTGTGGGCATTGGAAGCATATGGTGCTGCTTATACTTTGCAGGAAATGTTGACGATCAAATCCGATGACGTGTTAGGGCGTTCCCGTACTTATGAAGCAATTGTTAAGGGTGATGAAATTCGTCCACCAAATATTCCAGCATCCTTTGATGTGTTGGTATGTGAACTTAAAGGATTGTCTTTGGATGTGGATATTGAAACAAGCGGTCCCGTCTCTTCTTCTGCTGATGAAGGTGTTGTTCAAGATAATTCTGCCAATCAAGAAAGAACAAAGATGCCGACGCGAACCCTGCGCCCAGATGATGAAATAGAGAAGTCAAAATAAATTATTTAGTTAACTATCTTACATTATTTAAATGCCCCAATTTGCAGAAGAACCAGCGTTGGATTTCGAAGCGGTAAAGCTAAAGCTTGCCAGTCCTGACGTAGTTCATGAATGGTCACACGGCGAAGTAACCAAGCCGGAAACGATCAATTATCGAACACAAAAACCAGAACGTGACGGCTTGTTTGATGAGCGTATTTTTGGTCCTGTTAAGGATTGGGAATGTTATTGTGGAAAATATCGACGTATTCGTTATAAGGGCATTGTTTGTGATAAGTGTGGAGTTGAAGTTACCCGTTCGATTGTTCGTCGCGAACGCATGGGGCATATCGAACTGGCTTCCCCGGTCGCGCATATTTGGTTCTTGCGTGGCATTCCTTCAAAGGTCGGTCTTCTTCTTGATATTAATGTTCAACAATTAGAGAAGGTTGTTTATTTTGCTTCATACATTATCACTTCTGTAGACGAAGAAAATAAAAAGGAAATCGCCAGTCGTATTGAACATGAGATAAAACAAAAGCGTGAAGAAATTATTCGTGTCTACAAACAAGGACAAGATGTAACACGCCAAGCGGCTGCCGAGAAACTAAAAGATATGACGGATGAAAAAATCCGCAAAGAAGCCGAAAACAAATTGGCGAAGGAACTGCAAAGCAAGGAAGATGAGAGAGAAGAAGAGCTGTTAAAGTTGGAAAAAGCCGGACAAAAAGCCAGAGATGAACTGACAGTCTTACGTCTCTTTCAGATTGTTTCAGAAGTGGAATATCGCAGTCTTTCTTTGAAATATGGGCATGTTTTTTCGGCCGGTATCGGCGCGGAAGTTTTACGGCAAATTTGTGAAAGCATTGATCTCGCGAAGTTAACTAAACAATTAGAAGCCGAATTGGTCGATGCCGGTGCCGCTAAGCGCAAGCGTGCGATAAAGCGTTTGTCATTGGTTCGCAGTTTCCTTCGTGGCAAGATTCGCCCGGAATGGATGTTCTTAACTTCTATTCCTGTTATTCCTCCTGACTTGCGTCCAATGGTGCAATTAGATGGCGGACGTTTTGCCGCATCTGATCTTAATGATTTGTATCGTCGTGTAATTAATCGCAACAATCGTCTCCGAAGATTATTAGAGATGGGTGCTCCCGAAGTTATTATGCGCAACGAAAAGCGTATGTTGCAGGAAGCTGTTGATGCTCTTATCGACAACAACGCGCGTCGTGGATCCACTACTGCAGCTGCTGTTGGACAACGTCGCCAACTAAAATCTCTTGCGGACATGTTAAAGGGCAAGCAGGGTCGTTTCCGCCAGAACTTGTTGGGTAAACGTGTAGATTATTCCGGACGTTCGGTTATCGTTGTCGGTCCTCACTTGCGTTTGCACCAATGTGGTCTGCCAAAATTGATGGCTCTTGAATTGTTTAAACCATTTGTTATTCACGAATTGGTTCAACGCGGTTTGGCACATAATATTCGTTCCGCCTCTCGTTTGATTGAACAGGGTATTCCTGAAGTTTGGGATTCTTTGGAGGATGTTACTCGAACACACAAAGTGCTTCTTAATCGCGCTCCGACATTGCATCGTCTTGGTATTCAGGCATTCCAACCGGTACTTATCGAAGGTAAGGCAATTCAAATTCATCCGATGGTTTGTCCGCCATTCAACGCTGATTTCGATGGTGACCAAATGGCCGTACACGTCCCGCTTTCTTCTCCGGCACGCAAAGAAGCGAACGACATTATGTTGGCTTCGAAGAATTTACTAAAACCATCAGATGGTGAGCCAGTAACGGGTGCTTCTCAGGACGTTGTGCTTGGGTTGTATTATGCCTCTCGTATCAGCGAAGGATCAAAGGGCGAAGGAAAGAACTTTTCTTCTCCAATGGAAGCAATTTTCGCTTATGATTCCGAAACAATTGCGATTAGTGCCAAAATCAATGTGAGAATTGATGGCAAGACATTAATGGAAACAACTGTTGGAAGAATTTTGTTCAACGAAATTTTGCCAAAAGGTTCCGAGTATATCAATGACGTTTTGGATAAAAAACGTTTGAAGGCGATTTTGGGTGAAATATTAGCGCGTTTTGGAACAGAGCAAGCCGCAGACTTTATTGATCGCATGAAAGATCTTGGTTTTCAATTTGCTACACGTTCCGGTGCGTCGTGGGGAATGGATGATTTACACACCCCAGATGGTAAAAAGGAAATTTTAGAAATTGCCGGAGCGGAAGTTAAACTTATTCGCGAACAATACGAACAAGGTCTTCTGACTGACGAAGAGCGATATGTGAAGACGATTGAAGTTTGGGAGGGTGCGAAGAACAAGATTACCGAATTGGTACAAAAGTCCCTTAAACCGACACAGAGTGTTTATCAGATGGTATTCTCCGGCGCTCGTGGATCAGTCGGACAGGTCACTCAGATGATGGGTATGAAAGGTTTAGTACTTTCTCCAACCGGCCGCACCAATGAACTGCCAATTAAATCTTCCTTTAAAGAAGGGTTTAACGTCTTGGAATATTTCACCAGTACGCACGGCACAAGAAAAGGTATGGCTGACACCGCCTTAAGAACGGCTACTGCCGGTTACCTAACTCGTCGTTTGGTTAACGTGGCGCAGGACATGGTTGTTCGTGAACCGGATTGTGGCGACACAATTGGACGTGTTATTTCGAAGCAACATTCTCAGGAAATGGGCACAACTCTTATGCGTCGTATTCGAGGTCGTGTATTGGCAAAGGATGCGATTGATCAAAAGACGGGTGAAGTGTTGGCAAAGAAAGGTACTCTTTTGGATCGAGAACAGGCCAAACAAATTGATGCGTCTGATGTTTCTGAAGTAGTGATCCGTTCCGTGCTTTCCTGCAAAACACTGCGTGGAGTTTGTCAGAAATGTTACGGATGGGATTTGGGTTCAAACAAAATGATAAATTTGGGTGAAGCAGCCGGTATCGTGGCAGCACAGGCCATCGGTGAACCGGGTACTCAGCTGACAATGAGAACTTTCCATCATGGTGGTGTGGCGGGCGGTACCGATATTACGCAAGGTTTGCCTCGTGTTGAAGAATTGTTTGAAGCGCGTGCTCCAAAAAACAAAGCGCTCATTTCAGAAATTGGTGGTACAGTCTCTCTTTCTGATCGTGACGGGCAAGTTGTAATTTCCGTTCTTTCTCAAGACGCCGGACAGGAAATTTATGATCTCACGGGAATTATTCTTGATAAGGGCTTGGAAGACGGCATGGAAATTGAAGTCGGACAGCGTTTGTTCATGGACATGGAAGGTGAAGAAACATTCTCACGCCGTAAGGGTGTTGTGAAGCTAAATGACAAGAAGTTAACCATCAAAGGAACTGAAGCTGATCAAAACGAATACTTGGTGCCTGCCGATACGGCTGTTTGGGTAAAAGACGGAGATATCGTAAAAGTTGGGCAACAACTAACTGAGGGTCACGTGAATGTACAAGAACTTTACCTGGTTGCCGGCATGGGCGCGGTTCAACACTATATTATCAAAGAAGTTATGGATGTTTATGCTATTCAGGGTGAAGCTATAAATGACAAGCACTTGGAAATTATGGTGCGCCAAATGATGTCTCGTATTCGTGTAAAAGATGGTGGTGATTCAACCCTATTGCCTGGTCGCGTTTATGAGCTTGCTGATTTTGTTGAAGAAAATGAACGTACAGTTAAAGAAAATGGCCGCCCTGCAATCGGTGAAAGATTATTGCTCGGTATCACAAAAGTTTCTTTGACTACAGCTTCATGGTTGGCTTCCGCATCTTTCCAAGAAACCGCGCGCGTATTAATTGATGCTGCTGTAACCGGCAGAGAAGATCGGCTTGTTGGTTTGAAGGAAAATGTCATTATTGGAAAGCTCATCCCTGTCGGAACCGGCTACAAAGGACAATAAAAACTTATTTAGAAGGAAGAACCAAGGTTCTTCCTTCTAGGCATCTTTTTCCTTTAGCAGTGTCGCAAAGTTCGGGGAACCCGAAACTTTGCGAACGAATGGCGGTTTATTAAATGCGAACAACGTAAAGTCGCCGTCTTTGCGAGCCATCGACTTCAGTCGAGGCGCGGCAATCTCCGTCGTCCGTCGTCGTCGGATTCCTGCTCAGGGCAGGAATGACAAGAATGTTCATGCGTATGTTGTATTTTCTGTTATAATGTGGGAACTATGGCACGACGGAGAAAATATAAGAAACATCACATGTTCAGTAAAATGACTGACCAGTGGGCGGACTTTGAATTAAGTTCTGAGACAAAGAAAAATATAACTGCCGCCGTTTTGTTTTTGGTGGGTCTTATCAGTGTACTTAGCATATTCAACTTGGCTGGAAATTTCGGCTTAATGATTCGGCCGAAACTTTTTGAACTTTTTGGTTGGGGTGCGTATGTTTTTCCGATTATTTTAGCTTTATTTTCTTTGATGCGACTTGATCCCAACAAATTTCATTTCTCGCCCGGTCGTTATGTCGGATTAATCCTGCTGGTTTTGAGCGGACACGGTTTGTTGCACATGGTCGCGCCAATCGAAAAGGGGCTGGAATTGATAGATGGGGGAAAGGGTGGAGGATATTTGGGGTGGGCGGTTTCTTATTGGCTCAGACTGGGAATTGGCAATATCGGTGCCTTGATATTGCTGATAGTTTTTTTTGCTATAGGTTTAATGATGACAACCAACAAAACTCCCGGCGATGTGTTTAATTGGTTGAGAAGTTTGCGTGGAGAAAAAGATGGTGAGGAAGATGAAGGAGAAGAAGAGGATGAAAAGGATAATGAAAATTATGATCAATCGGAAAAAGAATCCGATGATGTAACTTTTGAAAAAAAGACTCTGCCGGTTTTATCTACGCGCCTTCTGGATAGCGTTAAGTTGACTGGGAAACGCACCGTTGATTTGAGAGACGAAGCACCGAAAAACAAAGTCGCGGTACCGCCATATGAATGTCCGCCTTTGTCTTTATTGTCTGATGCAACTTCGCGCCCCTCCAGTGGAGACGTAAAAAAATCTCAGTCTATTATTCAAAAAACTTTGGAGAATTTTGGTATTTCAGTTGTGATGGGTGAAGTAAATGTTGGTCCAACTATCACACAATTTACCCTAAAACCGGATGAAGGCGTTAAGTTGGCAAAAATAACGACTCTGCATAACGATTTGGCCATGGCTCTTTCCGCTCACCCGGTCAGAATAGAAGCCCCTATTCCCGGGAAAAATTTGGTTGGTATTGAAGTGCCAAACAAGTCGGTTGCGGTCGTACGTCTGCGTGAGATGTTTCAGAGCCGTGATTTTCAACGTTCGGATTATGCTTTGCCGTTTGCTGTTGGCAAAGACGTCACGGGACAGTGTATTGTTGCCGATTTGGCAAGGATGCCACACTTGCTAGTGGCTGGCGCTACCGGTTCTGGTAAATCAGTAATGATTAACGATTTAATTGCCAGCTTGATTTACAAAAATGGCCCAGCGATATTGCGCATGATAATGATCGATCCAAAGCGTGTGGAGCTATCTTTATATAACGGCATTCCGCATCTTCTGACACCAGTGATCACGGAATCAGACAAAGCAATTCAAGGGTTACGTTGGGCGGTGGGTGAAATGGAAAAGCGTTATCGTATATTAGCCGAGCATAAAAAAAGAGATATTCGTTCTTTTAATTCTGATCGTCATGGTACTGAAATAATGCCTTATGTAGTGGTTGTTATTGATGAGTTGGCTGAAATAATGGTGAAATATGGCCGGGAAGTGGAAGGTGCGATTGTAAGATTGGCGCAAATGGCGCGCGCAGTTGGAATTCATTTAGTTGTCTCCACTCAGCGCCCAAGCGTTGATGTAATCACCGGGCTCATTAAGGCCAACATTACATCACGTATCGCTTTTAATGTTGCCTCTGCTATTGATTCTCGCACCATTTTGGACGGATCGGGTGCCGAGAAACTTCTGGGCAATGGCGATATGTTATTTTTGCGCGGAGATATTTCTAAACCAAGAAGGTTACAGGCCGCCTATATTTCGGAAGAAGAAGTAAAAAGAGTTTCTGAATTTTTGGCAGGGAACGGCACTCCGGAGTACGACCTTTCTATTACAACACAGCAATCTCAGTCGATGGGTGGTGGTAGTTTTGAAGGGGAGGGAGACGTGGATGATGCGCTGATTAACGACGCGATTAAAATAGTGCGTGAAAGTAAAAAAGCATCAACATCCCTGCTTCAGCGTAGGCTTCGGATTGGCTATTCGCGAGCCGCTCGCATCATTGATGTCTTGGAGAACAAAGGAATTGTTGGTCCTGCCGACGGAGCAAAGCCACGTGAAGTTTTGGATGGTAGTGATGAAATATTGAACGAAGATAGCTTTGAAGATGAACCTGAAATAAAAATTGGGGAAGATCAAAGCTATTCCGATGAGTCCGAAGATGATATGTATATAAAGTGAAGATAAATTTTTTATGTATTTATGGTTGATGATCAACAAGAGATAAACAACTACGTTCCTGCCGGTTCGCGTATAAAGCAAGCTCGCGTGAATCAAGGTATTGCTTTACGGGATCTTGCTCGTGAATTAAAAATAACAGATAAAATTTTGGAAGCGCTCGAACAAAATGACTTCCCAAAATTACCAGCACCGGTTTATTCTCGGGGTTTTGTAAGAATGTGCGCCGAGTATCTTGGATTAGATGGGGATGAGTTGGCAAAGGATTTTTTAAATGAATTGCATGGCGCACAAGAAAAAGTTGAACAGAAAATCACCCCCCAACAATTAAGGTCTTTTCATCGGCCATTCTTTGTGGTTACTCCTCGTGTCACTGCAATTGTGGCAGGAGTTTTGGTTGTTTCTATTGCACTAGGGTATCTTTTTTTTGAAGTGCGTGGCTTCACTCGTGCCCCGTCTCTTGCACTTTCTTCTCCGCAAAATAATGCCAAAATAAATTCAAATAATGTTTTGGTTAAAGGAAAAACAGATCCGACCGCGGAGGTCAAAATAAACGGGGAAAAAACATTCGTGAAAAGTGATGGAACATTTGAGGAAAATGTTGGCATAGGGCCCGGTGCAAACAAAATCAGTGTCAGCGCGAAAAGCATAGGAGGTAAAGAACGTGTTGTTGAAAGAGAAATTTTGGTTGAACAAGTTCAGCCGGAAGCAACCCCGTCTACTTCTCCGGGTGCGACTGCAAATCCTGAAGTAAATAATGGAAACACTCAGCTGAAAATTAAAACAGATAGCGATGTTTGGATTTCCGTTTTAGTAGATGGAAAAACTGTATTTAGCGGCACAATGAATGTCGGACAAGAAAAAGATTTTTCAGGGAAATCTATTAGTGTTACTGCGGGCAGAGCCAGCAATGTTCAAGTTCAAGAGAATGGTGGCGAATGGAAAGTTTTGGCAGACACGCCGGGGGTTGTAAAAAACATAGTATTTTAATGTAGAAGGAAGAACCAAGGTTCTTCCTTCTAGGCATCTTTCTCCTTTAGAAGTGTCGCAAAGTTCGGGAGACCCGAAACTTTGCGAACGAATTACTATATATAAAACCCCTCCCATCCTCCCCTTATCAGGGGAGGAGACGCGATTCACGTACTATTTTGCGGGTTGCGAGTGCCGCAGTTCGTGCACATGTAGTGGCGGGTCTCTGTGCCCGCCACTAATGGGAGCACACAGAGGTGCTTCCCTACATATCCGCAAGCGAAAAAAGCAAAATAGTATGGGGATTGATTCGGCGCGCTTCCGTATTTTCTCTCGTTTTACGCCTCTTCTGTTTTCTGGTAGTCTAGAAGGACAAATATGGCTAAAAAAGACCTTCAAAATGAGAGAGTAAAAGCAGCCGCCTTGGCGGTAGAACAGATAAAAGAACGCTTCGGCGATGGTTCAATAATGTTGCTTTCCGAAGCTAGAAAAGTGGACGTTGATGTGATTCCAACGGGGTCTATTTCCTTGGATCTTGCTTTGGGTGTTGGTGGTATTCCACGCGGAAGGATTGTTGAGGTTTATGGTCCGGAGAGCTCTGGAAAAACGACCCTGGCTTTACACATGATCGCGCAGGCGCAAAAGAAAGGTGGAATCGCAGCGATTGTGGATGCCGAGCATGCTATGGATCCAAATTATGCCGGGAAAATAGGGGTAAAAATGGATGAGCTTTTGATCTCTCAACCGGACAACGGAGAGCAGGCGTTAGAAATTGTGGAAACACTTATCTCGAGTAACGCCGTTGATATTATTGTCGTTGATTCAGTCGCAGCTCTAACTCCTCGTGCGGAAATTGAAGGAGAAATGGGTGACTCCCACATGGGTTTGCATGCCCGTTTGATGAGCCAAGCGCTGCGCAAAATTACGGCTATTGTTGCTAAGTCAAAAACAACCGTCGTGTTTATTAATCAGATTCGCATGAATATTGGTGTAATGTTTGGAAATCCGGAAACCACAACAGGTGGCAAAGCTTTAAAATTTTATTCTTCCGTACGTCTGGAAGTTCGTCGTCGCGCGCAGATAAAAAAAGGCGATCAAATTGTTGGTAGTCGAACCATTGTTAAAGTGGTTAAAAACAAAGTAGCTGCACCGTTTCAGTCAGCGGAATTTGATATTATGTACAACGAGGGAATTTCCCGTGAAGGAGATTTGGTAGATACAGGTGTTAGGTTTAATATTCTGCAGAAATCCGGTTCATGGGTTGTGTATCATGATGTAAAAGTGGGACAAGGAAGGGAGCAGGCAAAGCAGTTCTTAAGGGAGAACCCGGAAATGGCAAAAGAAATCGAAGACGCGATCATAGTGGCCTCGAGTTCTCTGGATGAACAAGCCGCCGTTGTCACTGATCAGCAGAACGAAGAAGCAGGTAGTTAGACAAAATTATTAAATATAAAAATGCCAAGAACTTACAAAAAAATTGATCTGGAAAATATTGATATTCCCGGTCCAGAAACAAAAACAATTTCTCTTCCTTCCAGAAGCAAGATGAGATATTTTGTCGGTATTTTTGTGGTTTTGATTTTAGTCTCCGCTGTGGTTTTACTTAACTGGAATTCGGTAAGTCACGCGATGTTTGTCCGCGCGTTTGTTGGAAACTAAAAAACTCGTTTCGTCGTCTTTGCGAGGGCTAGCAAGCCCGAAGCAATCTCCACCCGAAAGAATTAACCTCACTAAATATTAGAAGGTTCTTTTGCTGTTGGAGATTGCTTCGCTGCGCTCGCAAAGACGGACGGTGACGATTGTTTCGGCGTCTCTGGTAGCTTCGTAAAAACTAGCTACTGCTTTTTTTCGCGACCAAAACCAGCGCTTCTTGTGAATCGTCTTCGGCGGTTTTGTTTTTTTGTTCTTTGCCGCAAAGTTGACACTGGTGAACGATTATCCATTTTCCTCTTTTTTGCTCTAGTTTTTTCGCACTCATAACACCATGGCATTTTTCCATTCTGTCTCCGGGAAATATATCTACATGCAGGGACGAAAGGCAAAAAGGGCAGTGGTTACGATAGCTTTTTTTACTAGCAGAAACTTCTTTTTTACAGACAACACAAATAAAATTCTCGTTGCGGGCTGTGAAGCGCCGCGAAGAAATCACCATAATGCTATTATTGCGCCCCGTCTTATTGTCCGGTGTAATTCAGATAGCCCAGTTCTCTTGCGTGTTTGATGGCACGTGAAACTTGGCGTTGATGCTTGGCGCAAATACCCGTTTTCTTTCTTGGAAGAATTTTGGAGTGACTGCTGGTAAAACGGCGCAAATGTTCAACATCTTCCACCGTTGGAGATGCGAGCTCTTCGGCGCAGAAGAGACACTTCTTTGGGGTTACTTTTTCTTGTGATTGTGGTCTCATAAATTAAAATGGAATATCTTCAATTCTTATTTCTTCTTCCGCTGGCGCGCTTGGAGGAGCTATTGGTTGTGCCGGAACTATAGGCATTTCAGATGGAGCTGAGGGGGTTGGGGAAAATTCTTCTCCCGTTGTATTAGCTTGCGCCTGTGTTGCTTGGGGCGTTCCAGTGGGTGATCCTAAAAAGATAATGTTGTCGGCAACAACTTCCGTTCGATATCGTTTTATGCTGTCCTGTTGGCCAACCCAACTTCTTGTTTGTAAATAACCTTCAACATAAATTTGCTTTCCCTTGTTTAAGTACTGTTGGGAAATCTCCGCTAACTTTCTCCAAGCTACAATATTGTGAAACTCTGTTTGTGATTGGGGTGCTCCTTGTGCGTCTTTCCATTGTCTGCTCGTGGCAACACTAAACGTGGCTACAGTTTGTCCATTTGGAGTGGTTCTTACTTCGGGGTCGTGTGTGAGACGGCCAATGAGCATTACTTTGTTGAGATCTCGTGCCATAGTTTAAGTAATAATTATTATAATACTTCTTCTCCTAAAATTTCTTCGATTTTTTCATCCAGTTTCTCTATGGGGGCTTTTTCTTTTGCTGGAACAGCGGATGCAACTTCTTTTTCAGTCTTCTGAACGGCATTGCGAGCAGTGGCGTCTTTTAGTGTTTTGCCTTCGCCTCTGGGTTGGGTTTGGAACATACGAAAGCGCAGAATCTTCTTTTGACGGCGCAATTTTCCATCTAATTCAGCCAAATTTTCCCCGGAAAATTCGAAATTGATGTTCATTAAAAAAATCTGCTGAGTGTGGCCGATTGTGTAAGCCACGCGGCGCTTTTCCTCAGTTTTGATCTCTTTGATGTTTCCACCACGTTCTTCAAGCCATCCTCTGATTAATTTTTCAATATCGTTCTTCTCATCCTGTTCCACTTGGGGATGAATTAGCAACGTTAAAAGATAGGGTTTGAGTTGATTCATAAGCTCGCTAAAACATAACACGGGGGTCTATTTTGCGCAAGCGTAGATGAGCGTGGTGTTTATTGGGGGAATTTAAGTATTTTTAGCGTTTTTCTAGAACTCTCTGATTGGCTCTTTTGTAGTATATTTCGTGCACACTTGAAGGTGGGGGAAGGACCTGGGTAGTAGGGGCGGTGTAACTAACCAATGATTGTGCCAATGTTCTTAATGAGTCGGTAGTGGAGAAATAAGCAGAAATAGTAGTATAAAGCAGAGAAATTTCTGTGCACCCTAAAACTATGCGGTCAGCCCCTCTAGACACAAGGTTTTCGCAAACATTAAGGATAATTTTTTTATTAAAGGGTAGTCCGGACTTAATTCCATAGATTAGTTGCATTATATTTTCCTGGTCTTCTTTGTTTGGCAAAATCCACGATATGTTGTGAGAAGTTTTGCTGTAGACAGATGTTCTAATCGTTCCGTCTGTCGCCAACAATCCGACTTTACCGACATTTTCTTTTTCAAGAACTTCAATTGTTTTCTCGACCATGTTTATAATCGGAACCGGCACAGCACTTTGTATTTCAGCATATTTTGCATGTGAAGTATTACAAGGAATGCCGATTACTGTTGCTCCGGCTCGGGCTAATATATTTGCCGTATCTGCTATGGCAACAACAAAATCATTGCCTCGACTTGGCCCTAAAAGAGATTTTGTGCGGTCAGGAATTTGCGGGTTCGTATAAGTAATAACAAGAAGGTGTTTTTGGTCTGTGTCGGCTTGAGTGAGGTCGATGATTAATTTTTGCAGCAATACTCCAGACATTGGACCCATGCCACCAACAATACCAATAATTTTTTGCTGGTCAGGTAGAGACATAGTTTTTAGTTAGAATTTGCACCACTTGATCAAGCGGTAATTGTTCCAAAATATTTCTATTGCGCCCTTGCATTGTGTTTGCGGCAAATAGGGCGTCATACACGCTTTCTTCTACGCTTTCCACAACTGCCAGAAAAAAATTATTAAGATTGTTATCAGAAATTTCTTTAACAGATCGATTGGTCGTAAAAGCAATCGCATAGTCACCGCTTCCTGTAGCCATAACAGATCCGGTTCTCGCTAATCCCATTGGTGCTCTTTTTGCGAGTCTCTTTAATTGTCTTGCCGACAATGGAGCGTCTGTGGCGATAACATTTATACATGAACCGTCTGGTAAATCTTTTTCTATAACGAAGTCTGTTTTACCAAATATTTTTCCGAGCGGTACGCCAAAAATGTTCAAAGAACCGCCAAAATTAGTTTGCGTTAGAACACCGACAGTAAATTTGTTCTGGCCGACTTTTATTATTCTGGATGCCGTACCAATGCCGCCTTTCCAACTAAAACAACGCGTACCCGTTCCAGCGCCAACGTTTCCCAGCGCAAATTTTTTAGATTTTGCCAAGTATGCCGCAACAACATCAGATGGTGAAATGGAATTGAGCCGGATATCATTTAACATCCCATCGTTTACTTCTCCAACTACGGCATTGATGCTTTCGGTTGGTTTTAAATCGGAAGTTTGTTTAATAGTCAGATTGATCAGGCCTCGCATTGCGGGCCCAACTGCCAATGTGTTTGTCAGTGCTACGGGCGTTTCTAGTGTTCCGAGTTCCTCGACTTGCGTTGTTCCTGCCATTTTTCCATATCCGTTACCCACGTGAATAGCGCATTGCAATTTATTTCGGAAAAGATTTTTTACTCCCGGATCAATCACAGTTACACCGGTACGCACATCGGTTCCTTTTATTTTTGTCACATGGCCAACAGTAACGCCGGGTACATCTGAAATAGAATTTAATTTACCCGACTTTAAATATCCTCTGTTTACGAAAAATCCGTAATCAGAAAATCTTTTTTTGTTTTTGGTTGTTGGCATAAAAATATTTTATAAATTAATTAGTTTAATAAATTTATTCGCGGGGGCTTGCTTTGTTCTATTTTGCGGGTTGCGAGTGTCGTGGTTCGACACGAAGTTCTTTCACTCGCAAGTGAAAAAAGCAAAATAGAATAAAGCAAGCACCCGATGTTCAATATGAGAAAAATTGGTGCCGGAGACAATGAGTTTTTAGTTCATTGCTCCGGCACCCAAACGAATAGAGGAGAACACGTGCTACACGAGCTTTACGGAAGGGACGCACATATCGACCCGTCCGTGCACTCGTAGAGTGTTAGACGGGACGGCGCAGGCGTGTACCGAGACAATCTCATCGCCGACCATCCAGGGACGCAAAAGTACACGGCAGTGAAAAAGCTCTCCGACATTCTTGTTCGTGTTATGAACAGGGATGTCGAGAGTGCCGGTTTCCAGTCGTTGTTGGACGATGAACGGTTGGTTGCTGGACATGCGTTCCGTTACCCATTCTTGCCACGTCTTTTGGGTCAATCCATGACCCATGATGACGCCGTAGGAACGCGCCGTCAGATTGTTGGCTCCAGACAACTTCATCACCAACTTGTCGCGTTGTTCTGCGGACAAGCTGGCCAGCTCTTCAACGGATCCGATATAGATCCCCGAGACACTGAAAGGGAAATCACTCGTCGAACGTACGAGGTGCGAATCCGGCAACAATCGATCGAGAAGTTCGAAAGATTCTGCCGGAAGATTCTCGTGAAAGAACATGTTGTGGCTTCGAAAGATCGAAAACCACGCCTTGTTCCCGTAGTGTGCGAACTCCGGCACGAGCCGAACCTTGCCCGCTTGCGCGGACAAAACCAGGTCGACCAGCTTCCCGTGTGCCTCAAAGATTGGAAATTGCCGCCAGATGGTGGCAATTCGGCCATTCTGGTCGTAGACGCCGTCGTGGCGAATATCCAGTTGGTCCATCCGATCAGTGGTGAGAAAACCAACGTCGTGCCCTAACTCGCGAAGATGCTTAGCGAGCCACTCAATCTCCGTGATGTAGCACTTGCTCCATTCATGGGAGACCAAGAACAGAAGCCGTCCTTCCTTGGTGAGCCAGTTAAAGCATCGTTGCCAACGATCTTGGCTAATTCCGTTTTCGAGATCCAAGAAAGCCAGTTCAGCAAATCCGCCCGGCATTTCATCGTTCTCCGAGGCGAAGACGCCTTGGCCGGTGAAATGGAAATCGGGACGTCGTACAGAAAAACTTGGTGCGGTCGGGAACAAGTAGATTTGCCGTAACGCCGGATCGACATCGACACCGGCAAACAACAAATCTTGTACCACTTGGTCACGATGAACCAGCCGATTGCAAGCAGGTTCGAAGTTTGCCATGGCCTGCGATGCTGCCTGCAAATTATGCAGGTTGCAAATCAAAGGGTCGTGCGAAATCCGAAACCAGCTGATGCGCGAACCCTTTGGCAGTTCCAGGGCGAACTCCTTATCTGCGATCGACGCTGCAAGATCAGGCCCGTTGTTGAGGCGAGCGAGTTGTTCTATCACACGCTGAGGTATCCCCACGTCTACCGGCGGGTTCTCACCGAGACGATGAGCACCCCAAGGGAATTGAGCCCTACTGAGATTCTTCAGGAAGTTCCTGTTGAAGTGCGCGGTTGCTTGCTCGACGCAATTTCGCAAGAAGTGGTCGCATCGTCCTACTGCGGAAACCTGAATGGCCCAGTAGCAACCGGCTGCCCACTGAGGCATTCCGTTACTAGCTCGAAGGCATGTAGTGAAGGTGTGCGAGCGGCTCTTGCTAGTGCTTCTGTCGAAGACAGCTACTGCAGAATCACGAGCAACGCCGCTTTCGAAGAAAGCAGTAACGCCTGCCTCATCTTCAAATACGATGCATTCCTGCGGAAACGGCTTGCTGCCGTCTTCAAAGGAATCGATAAAAGATTGGTCAACGAGGCGCCTTTCGATCTGTTGGAGCACTTCCTCGCTTTGAGGATTCCCCTTGACTGTGAAATAGAAGCGGGGAATCTGGAACATCTTCTTCATACTGGTGGTTACGCGTAACATAGTGAAACACTCCTCTATGTGGTTTTGAAAAAAGTACACTTCCAGCATTTCGATGCTGGTGGGGACAAGTGATCCTCTTGTCCCCACCAGATCCTGAATTAACTGAAAACCTCCCGGTGGAGCCGGGAGGTTTAACTAAATACTAGAGAAAATTAGATCGTAGATAGTATATTACTCCCGGTAGTGTTGGCAAAACGCTTAATAAAAATAACTGCCAAACGTGTAAGGTTTGTACGAACTGCCCAATAACACATTAATTTACCGAAAGTTTTCATAAAGTAATTTATAGACCAGGTAAAAATAGTTGTCAAATATGAATCCGTCTTTGTGAGTAGATTGATCCCGCGGTCGTCGTCGTGTCTTTGCGAGCTCTGCTCGTGCAGAGCGAAGCAATCTCCAATTTAAGACGTCTGCACTTGTAAGCACATGTGGTCATATATAACTGTTTCGTTCTTGGAGATTGCTTTGCCTCGCTTGATAGCGATGGCTCGCAATGACGGACTCTAAAAAATTTTACAGTCCCGTCTTAAAAATAATTACATCTCCGTCTTTGACGATATATTCTTTTCCTTCATTACGTACCAATCCTTTTTCTCGTGCTGTGGTGTATCCGTTGTTTGCTAATAGATCTTGCCAATTAATTGTTTCTGCAAAAATAAAACTTTTTTCAAAATCAGAATGAATTTTTCCCGCGGCTACTGGTGCGGTGGAACCGTCAACAACTGTCCATGCACGCGACTCGTCGTGTCCGGTTGTTAAAAAAGTAATTAAGCCGAGCAGTTTGTAGCCAGCCAAAATTAAATCGTCCATACCGGAGTGTGTTAAGCCATATTCGGACAAGAATATTTTTTGTTCTTCAGCGGATAGTTCCGCCAATTCTTGTTCAATTTTTACAGAAAGGGGAACGACGTTGGAATACTTATTTTTAAATGCGGAAATTATATTGGTGGCATCTTTGATTTGTTGCTCATCAAGATTGGCGATATATAAAATGGGTTTTTGGGTCAGTAGTTTTACATCTTTTGCCGCGTCCGCCTCGGCATTTGTTAAAGTTACAACGCGCGCGGGATCTCCAGCCGAAAGCGCATCAAAATATTTTTGCAATGCGCTTGCGCGCGCCACATCTTCTGTTTTGCCACTCTTAGCATCTTTTTTTGCCTTGCTGAGCATACTTTCGCATGTTTTTAGATCGGCAAGCGCCAATTCGGTGTTGATTGTATCTGCGTCTTCGAGTGGATCCACACCGCCGGAAACATGGATCACATTTGGATCCGGGAAAAAACGAATTACTTCCACAATGGCGTCTACTTCTCGAATATGGGACAAAAATTTATTACCCAATCCTTCACCTTCGGAAGCTCCTTTCACTAAACCCGCTATGTCCACAAATTCTATGGCGGTAGGAACAATTTTTTCTGATTTTGATAGAGTTGCTAGTTTTTCCAATCTTTCATCCGGAACGATAACTACACCAATATTTGGGTCGACTGTTGTAAAAGGGAAATTAGCTGCAGGCGCGTGCTGTTTGGTTAGCGCGTTAAACAATGTTGATTTTCCCACGTTGGGTAGACCGACGATACCGATTTGTAATGACATATCAGCACTGTAAAGAGGAAAAGACTATGAGTCAAAGTTGTTGTTGAAAATGGTTTGACAGACCGTACTGGGACAACTACTGTTCTTTGTACTCGTGTCCTTTACTAAAATATAACATTCAGTGGAGTATGCTCCAATGGCTACGCATGACCATAGCAACGGACTGACTTGTGACGAGCTTTTCAGTGAGGGTGCCGGACTTACGTTTGACGACATCATCATGTTGCCACCGTTTAGTAATGTGAATGTAGACGCGATCAATCTTGATACCATCTTGGTACCGGGAAAGATAACGTTGAGATTGCCCCTAATCAGTTCGCCGATGGATACGGTGACTGGATGGAAGACGGCTTTGCATTTTGCTCTACATGGAGGAATTGGTGTAATCCATTTCAACGGAACAGTTGAAGAACAGACCGCTCAAGTTCGTCGCGTTAAGCGGTATCGAATGGGCTTCATTTTTTCACCGGTTTGTCGTCATCCGAATCAGCCCATTAGTGAAGTTGATGTGGTCAAGCGGGAGTATGGATTTTCAACCGTTCTCATTACCGAAGATGGCACGCCAAAGAGTCGTCTCTTGGGCATGGTTACAACGGGAAACGTGGCACTCGAGCCGGACAAAACACGCAAGCTTTGCGAGGTAATGATTACCTTAAAAAGTTTGCGAACCAGGCCGGCAACAGAAGTGCAAACACTGGAAGAAGCGCGAGGTATTTTGCGCTCAGAGCCAATCATCAGCAAACTACCGCTTTTGAATGACGACGGTAGTGTGTATGCGTTGGTCACCAGGGATGATGTGGTAAAAAGCGGACAGTATCCTTTGTGTCTTGTGGATCGCAATGAGCAGTTGATGGTAGGCGCAGCAGTGTCTACTCAACCACAAGACTGCGATCGAGCCAGGGCTTTATTGGATGCTGGAGTTGATTTACTAGTCGTGGATAGTGCCCAAGGTGGTACACAATTTGCTTGTCAGCGTATTCAGGAAATTAGGGCACTATCACCAGACGTGTCGATCATGGCTGGGAATGTCGTCACGCCGGCGCAAGCATTGCCTCTGATTAATGCCGGCGCGGATGCGTTACGAGTAGGTATGGGATCTGGTTCGATATGTACCACTCAGGACACGGTAGCTATAGGTCGGTCGCAATTAAGCGCTGTCCACCACACCTCGCGGGTGCAATCGCCGGTTATTGCTGATGGTGGCACCCGTTCAACTGCTGATATCGTAAAAGCTCTGGCTTGCGGTGCGGTAGCAGTGATGGTTGGTCGTTACATAGCTGGTTGTGATGAAACACCAGGAGACGAAGAGCGTGATGACGGAGGAAGACGATGGAAACGCTACCGTGGCATGGGTTCGCCCAGTGCGATCAGGGATGGAGGAATTAAACGCTATGGTTGCGATGGATCCCAGCGTCACACTGTCGCACAGGGCGTAGAAGGTTGGGTGCCATCACAGGGATCGCTTGATCGGTTGCTACCGGAAACAGCAGCGACGATTCGCAAGGCACTCGAATATTTTGGTTGTGAAACTGTAGCAGTTTTGCATGACAAAATAGCGAAAGGGGAAATTCGTTTTGAGCTTCGCTCGGACGCCTCTCGCAAAGAAGGAAAACCTCACGACATCGCTTTTGCTCCTTTTGGTTCGTCACAGCATTAGTGATATAGAAAGTCATTCAGCGAGAAATCTCACCCGAGAAAGTATCGCTGAATTTTTTGTTTTAGGTGTTTGCAAAAGCATAATACCAGCGTATAAAAACAATATGGCAAATAATAAACTCAAGGATTTTGTAGGAGAATTATTGGGTAGTGTCGACATAAAAATTAATGGAGATCGCCCTTGGGATATAAAAATTCACGATGAAAGGCTTTATCGTCGCATTGTTACTGCCGGAAACCTGGGGCTTGGGGAGGCATATATGGATGGTTGGTGGGACTGTAATCAAATAGACGAATTAATTTACCGTGTTCTTGACGGAAATTTGGCAGACAAAGCGCGTCAAGGCATCAATATGGGGCTCGTACTTTATACTTTGTTGCATTTTAATCCTGCCAGCGATAAGGGGAAGGAGTTTGAAATTGCCGAAAAGCATTACAACATCGGCAACGATTTATTCAAAACCATGTTGGATAAACGAATGGTTTATACATGTGGCTATTTTCGTGAGGCGACAACACTGGATGAAGCGCAGGAAGCTAAGTTGGATTTGGTTTGCCGAAAGATTGGTCTCAAACCGGGTATGCGTGTGTTAGATATTGGAGGAGGATGGGGAAGTTTTGCTAAATTCGCTGCCGAAAAATACCAAGCGCACGTTGTAAATATTACAGTTTCCAAAGAACAAGTGATGTTGGCGAACGAATTATGTAAAGGATTAACAGTTGAAAATCGACTTCAGGATTATCGTGATGTTAATGAAAAATTTGATGCCATTGTTTCGCTTGGCATGTTTGAACACGTGGGACCTCGTTACTACAAAGTTTATGTTGCTGTAATAGAGAGATGTCTTAAGGACAATGGCCTCTTTCTTTTGCATACCATTGGACGCAACCTCTCTAAAGGACAACCGGATCCTTGGATTGGAAAATATATTTTTCCAAACTCTGCGTTGCCTTCAGCTCACTTGATTACTGGTGCTATTGAAGGGCATTTCGTTATGGAAGACTGGCATAATTTTAGCGTGGACTATGATAAAACTTTGATGGTTTGGTATGACAATTTTGAAAGACATTGGCCGGAACTTAAAGATAAATACAGTGAGCGTTTTCACAGGATGTGGCGTTATTACCTTTTATCATGTGCCGGAGGGTTTCGTTCTCGTAATGTCCAGCTTTGGCAGGTTGTTTTGTCAAAAAACGGTGTACCGGGTGGCTATCGTTCCGTACGATAAAAGTATTTATAAATTTGGTTTTAATATTGCTCAATAAACCGCATTTGGCGTATTATTTGGGTGCAGTGGGTTTAGTTTATCGTATTTGAAATTATCGAATATTGGGGAGCGCAAGCACCCACTGGCTTAATTCTTTATTAAATACTACAAAAATGGGTATTTTACCTCGAGACAATGAAGCTTATGTTGAAAATAGTGGAGCGGGACAAGTAGACCGCGAGTTTTTATTGGCTCAAGCGGAAAAAGGGATTACAGATTATTTAACAGAACAAAAAGACAAGGGTGTGATTGCGGAAAATTATTTTAAAATCGCACTTGATGGAGTTTTGCCAAACTTAAGAGCGTGGTATTTGGACAATACAATAGACCAAGCCGATCGCAATTTGCGTGATGGGGTGACCAAGGCAATAAAAAATGAGAAGTGGGAAGAGATAGTAAATACTTATATCCGTCGCGCATCTTTTAGCGCAACTGGCGGTTTGCGTGCGTTGATGGCTTCCGACAAAGAATCAATCTTGGCTTTGCAAAAAGACGGCTTAGAAGCCGATTATTTAAAGGGGCCGGCCACCATCAATGATGTGGTCGTAGCTCTTACCGCACTTGGTGCCGCTCGCTACGGTCTAGACAAGGGATTCAAAAAATTAATTGTTGGTTGTGATAGTCGTGTGCGAGGCAGTGATTTTGCGTGGCTTGTGGCACGTGTGTTTTTAGCGCATGGCTATACAGTTTATATTTTTGACGAGCCATGCATGTATCCAAATATTTGCTATGCGGTTCCGACACTCAAAGCAGACGTTGGTATTTTTATTTCTGCTAGCCACAATGATTATCGTTATAACGGTTTTAAAATAACCGCACCACACGGGGCCTCATTGGAGATGAGCGTGCGTGATGAAATGTTTGATAACTATATTAGCAAAACTGTGCCGGCGGACATTAAATTGGCGGACATAAACTCCGTAGCAAAAGAAAAGCTTTGGTTTTTGGGAGGAGAAACGACGGACGATGTTTTTGTGAGTGGCGAAAATGTCGGTTTTCCAATTGGAAAACCACGGGAAGGTATCGACTATCTTGGACGAGAAGATCAAATTTTAAATGTGCATAAACTGCATGTCGCTCAAGTGAAAAAATTTATGCAGAATATTGATCTGTTAAAAAACCAAAAAGACAATCCTCGACGTTTATCCGTGGCGTACAGTGCCAACCATGGTTCAGGTCGACGGATTGTGCCATGGCTTTTGCAAGAGGTGGGAGTAGCTGATTTAAAAGTTATTCATAGGTTTAGTGATTTAAATGGAATGTTTCCGGCTTTTTGCAGTGATCCAGGCAAGGAACAACAACCCGATCCGGGTGATGCGCGTGCTGCGCAAGTTGCTGTTGATGCTTTCAAGGAGGAATATCCTGATGCATGGAAAGATTTGGATATTTTGATTTCCACCGATCCGGACGCAGACAGAAGTGGATTGGTTGTGAAGGTACCGGAAAATATGCGCCAATACTATGACGGAAAAGATTATGTGCTTTTGCCGGCCGATGACGCTTGGCTCTTGGTGATTTGGTATATGCTGGAACAAGAAAAACAGAAATACGGAGAGGTAAGAAACGCAGAAACAAAATATGTCAGCTTGACTCACACAACAAATGAAATGATTGCGCGAGTGGCTCAAAAATACGGTCTTGGTGTGGTTTATACTTGGGTTGGTTTTGTAATGCTTGGCAGTGCCGCTAGGTATGTATGGGACAACAAAACTGTGCCACCGATTGAAGAAGGACGATTGGATAAAAATAATCCCAAATGCCATTCTTTCTTATATAAAGCGACTGGAATGGATACTGGCAAGCGTGTTTTCAACGTAGCAGCCGCAGAACAAAGCGCTGGTATGTCGATATTTGGTGGTGTGCCTAAATCAGAACGGGATTTAGGAGAAGATGGGCATGTGCGAGACAAAGACGGCACATTTGCTTCTTTAATGCTTACCGAATTGGCGGCTTATGCAAAAGATAAAAATTTGAATTTGCTTGAAATTATGAACCAAATGTATCTAGATCCAGCGATTGGCATGTTTATTAATTATTACGAAGCAGATCCAATGGATGGCGCATTCCCGGGATTACGTGGTGATACCCACAAGCGTGAAATTCTTATGGCGGCAATTAAGTTGCATGAAGACGTACAAGCCGGCAAAGAAGTGGTATTTGGTGGGTTGCCAGTTAAGTCTAGTGTGGCCTTTTGGACTGGTAAATATGACAAAGCAAATTGGGAAGGATTTCCAGACGAAGGTTTGAGGTTCTATTTTGACGATGAAAAAATGAGTAGCTTTATTTTACGGCCGTCTGGTACCGCCAACGCGATTCGCCTCCACGTCTTGTTGGAAGAAAAGGGTGAACTCAATGAGCAAAATGTAAATGAAAAACGTGTGGCGCTACTTAATAAGGCGAAAGAAGTTATAGACGATGTTCGCGAAAAAATAGGTGCTTCTCGTGACTATAAATAAAACATAGTTGCTGAAGAAAAATATCCCAGTACAACTGGGATATTTTATATATGTCTCGACATTGTTTAGTTTGTTGTTCTAAGCTGTACTTATGGCATACTCATCATCAATTTTTCGTTCTTCCGGTATAGAAGGGATTGTACCTGACGAACTTGACGAAGAAACTGCAGAAAAGATTGGCAGGGCGTTTGCACAATTTACTTCTGCAAACAAAGTTTGTGTTGGTCGGGATACGCGTGCTACGGGACTCGTTCTGCAAGCAGCTCTTATTAGGGGGCTGACAGAACAAGGTGTTGATGTCATTGATGTTGGAGTAGTTGATGATGCCCTTTTTTATTTTTCTGTCGGAAAATCAAAGTCGGATGCTGGCGTAATGGTTTCTGCTACGCAAAGTTCTGAAGAATGTAATGGTTTTATTTTGACACGTGCGCAAGCGGTACCGATTTCCAAAGATACCGGACTTTTGGATATTCGCGCCATGGTGGAGAAGAGTGCTTTTCCTGTGGGAAACAAAATTGGATTGGCCACAAAAGATGATTACTCGAAGGAGTATCTTGATAGTGCACAACAATAGAGTAAGCAAAAAACAAGAATTATTTTCGTTTCTTGGGCAACCAAAATAAGGGGCTAGAGATATTTTTAGGAAAAAAAATGCCCTAGTTGTAACAACAGCTAGGGCCCGCAGAGTTGCGGAAAGAACAGAACGGCAGAACGGCAGAACGGCAGAACGGCAGAACGGCAGAACGGCAGAACTTTGTAATGTTACGCCGCAAAGGAAAAAAGTCAAGTCCTGGTGGACAAACCAGTTTTAGTTGATGTTTCTGTTTGGTGGATTAGAAAGATATCTGGTTTTACGATATTTGCGTGAATCCCATGCGACTTTTCATTTCGCGGAGATTCTTTTGTGCAATCTCATTGGCACGGCGCGCGCCAAGTTGCAGGTTGGCCATCAAAGAAGATTCATTGTCCAAGTAGTCACGAATCTTATTGCGAATAGGCGTCAGTTTTTCGATTAGCAGTTCCGCCACGTCATTTTTTATAGCCGCGTAACCCTTGCCGTCAAATTTGTTTAATACTTCTTCTGCGCTTTTTTCTGAAAAAGCAATATAGATGGAAAGAAGATTTTTTAGGGCGGGGCCAACATTGTCGGCCTCAAAAACACTGCCCGAATCTGTTACTGCACCGCGGATCTTTTTTTGAATGTCGTCTTGTGAATCGTTGAGAAAAATAGCGTCGTTTGGGTTACCGGACTTACTCATTTTCTTCTTTGGATCTTTAAGTGACATAACGCGCGCCACTTCCTTTATGACGTACGGTTCGGGTTCTGTAAAAAGATGGGTGAAAAGGCTATTAAATCTTCGTGCCAACATGCGAGTTAATTCTAAGTGTTGAACTTGGTCTTCGCCCACGGGGACTAGTTCAGTTTGATATAACAAAACATCCACCGCCATTAAAATGGGGTAGATAAAGAGTCCGGTGCTTACACCTGTTTTTCCGCCGCCCTTTTCTTTGAATTGGGTCATGCGACCAAGTTCGCTGAATTTTGTTTGGCACGACATATACCAGGCCGCTTCCGTGTGCGCCGGGATGTGTGACTGAATAAAGAGAGTGCTTTTTTCGGGGTCAATGCCGATTGCCAGCAGAGTGGCTGCGGATGTTAAAACATTGGTATGGTAATGGCCGACATCATAGGGAACTGTAACCGCGTGTAAGTCCGCAATGAACCAGTGGCATTTGTTTCCAGCGTTTTGTAGCGCTACCCATTGCTTAAGAGCTCCTAGATAATTTCCAATGTGGGGAATACCGGTCGGTTGAATACCGCTTAACACTCGTTTGCCTGTAGGGAGTTTCATATCCTTAGGGTACAAGGAGGCAACATAAAAATCAAAGGTGATCAGTCGTTTTTGCGAGCAAAGCGAAGCAATCCCCACGAACGAAACAGTAGTGTGTGGTTGCATGTGCTTACAAGCGCAGACGTCTTGAATTGGAGATTGCTTCGGGCTTGTTAGCCCTCGCAAAGACTAACGACGCTCGTAAAGACGGCTGGTGATATTATTTAAAACCGACATATCAATGTCGGTTTTAAATAATTGCTATATAGTATTTTTTATACTTCGATCAAAAGCGGAATAATCATCGGACGTCGTTGAGTTTTGTTGAACAAAAATTGTCCAAGATCATCGCGCAATTTTGCTTTTACATAAGCTTCGTTTGGCGGTGTGGCATATTGTTCCTTACTTTTGGTTTTTCCTAAAATTTCTTGGATTTTCTTTTGGGTTTCGTCGATAAGGGCTTTTTGTTCTTTCATATAAACGAATCCGCGGGAAACAATGTCTGCTTTTCCAATCATTTCACCGGTTTGATGGACCATTTTGACAATCACAACAATGATCCCGTCGGAAGAAAGAATTTGCCTGTCGCGCAACACCACATCAGCGAGGTCTCCAACGCCAAGTCCGTCGACCATAATATAATTTATGGGGAATTTTTCATTTGTTACACGCACATCATGTGGTCTTACTTCTATCACCTGGCCGTTGTCGGGATATAAAATTTTATCTTTAGGTATACCGACATCTTGTGCCAAACGGCCGTGCACTTTGCGGTGATAAAAATCTCCGTAAGCGGGAATGAAAAACTCCGGCTTAATCATGCTTAACATTTCTTTCAAATCTTCTTGTTTTCCGTGTCCGCTTGAATGCACATCCATCATCTGATTGTGATAAACCTCAGCGCCTTGGCGGGAAAGATAATCTTTCAAATGTCCGATGGCTCGTTCATTGCCCGGAATCGATGAAGAGGAAAAAACCACAGCATCGCCTGGTTGTATTTCCAGAGTGCGATGTTCTTTATTTACAATACGCATTAAGACGGCTTGTTCTTCCGCTTGCGCGCCTGTGCAAATAATAAGAACCTTGCTGGGTGGAAGATTGTTTGTTTCTTCCGAAGAAATAATCGTACCCTTTGGTACTTCGATATATTTCAATTCCTGCGCGATTTCCACAGCTGTTCGCATACTAAATCCTTCAATGGCCACTTTGCGTTGATGTTTTACGGCCAATGCTAGCATTTGTTGAATACGGCGAACGTTTGACCCTGTAGTGGAAGCAATAATCCGCCCTGTTGTATCTTGGAAAATTTTATCCAACGAATCCATGACGGTTTGTTCCGTAATGGTGGCACCGGGCACATTAGAGTTTGTGGAATCGCCGAACATGGCGGTAACACCCTTAAGGCCAATTTTTTCAATATGTGCGCGCGGAGTTGGCGCGTCATGTACCGGGTCAGCATCGAATTTCCAATCACCTGTAATAAATACTGATCCCGAAGGTGTACGAACAACAAGAGCAATGGCATCTGGCACGCTATGTTGGGCGTGTAGCGCTTCTATTTCAAAATTGCCCAAACGCAAAACATCGCCAGCTTTTACTTCTTGGGTAATCGGCTTTGCTTGATTTGGGAAATCCAAATGCTTTTTCTGAATCAATTTTGAAGTGAAAAGGGAACTGTAGACCGGAGGGTTGCCGATTCTGGGTAGAATGTGTGGCAAAGCGCCCATGTGATCCAAGTGAGCATGTGTAATAAAGATGCCACGAATATCTCGTTCGCGTCCGCGTAACATGGAAATGTCCGGAATAATATAATCAATGCCCGGCATGTCTTCTTCGGGGAACATTAAACCGGCATCAACAACAATAATGTCGCGTTTGTATTCGATGGCCATGCAATTACGCGCGCCAGTTTCGTCAAAACCGCCGATTGGAATAACGCGCAATACGTCGTCACTGCGTAATGGCAACGATGGTGATTCTACACGCCTTGTCACAAGCGAGGTTGGTCCGCCTTTTTTCATGCCACCTTTTCCGTGTCTTTGGTTGGGACGAAAATTGCGATTTTGACGTGCCGGATCCGCATTGTTACGAGATGGGCTATTTTTGGCTACTCGATTATTTGGTTGCTGAAAATGACGTTTTACCGGATTTCTCGGCACTCCCTGACCTTGTTGTCTGGGAGTATTTTTATTGGGCGCCACATGTCCGCCAGTCGAGGCAGACGCTTGGGGCGCAAAACTAAATGTATTCATATAACTGAATTTTTTTCTTAACTAATAAATGCGTACGAAGAATGTATTACCGAAATACCAATAGAGGGAAATCGACCCTTTTGAGGGGAAAAACAACATTGAAGTTGTGTTTATAAGGTGATTTAGAAGCACCTTAAAGGATAATAATCTACCCTTAGTACGCGGATATCTTAGCACTAGGGGGATATTTTGTCAATTGTAGAGGGTAATTGGCTCGCTCTTCAGTTTTTATAAAAGGCCCATGCGAGGAGCATTCGCCGCTGCGAAGGATCTCGCATGGTTCATTTATTAGAAGTGCCCCGCCAAAGGCGGGGTGTACTATGCTGTATTTGTTTCGCTCTGCGAAACGGAATAAATGAGTGCCGGGGGCGGGAGTTGAACCCGCAAGCCCTTTCGAGCACTACGTCCTGAACGTAGCGTGTTTGCCAATTTCACCACCTCGGCGTTTCTATAATATCTACCCTTTCAGGAGTTTTTTGAAGTCTTCCACCATGTCTACGGGGGTGGGGTCGATGCCGAGCTCTAGAGCCAGTTTATATGAGAACCAATCGCCAACAAGCAGAGTGGAAAAGACTTTTTCTGCCTTATTTTTACCCTCGATTGGAACAACTGACACTTTAACCCCCTTTTTGGTGAGTAGGCGTTCTGTGATTTCCATGCGCTTTAAAATCAACGGATTCGCGTCTGCATCTCGCAAAATTACTACATGAAAATTTCCATGCGGTGAAGTCCAGCCGCACATTTCGTTGTGGTTTAGCTCTGGAAAAAAGTTCCAGAAGGCGGGAGTTTTTGCATTTTCGTTGCATTTTATCTTCCAAATTCTAGCCACACTGCGATAATTGTTGTCGCCGTATATCACCGGTGTTACGTTTGTCATTTCCGGTGATAATTTTTCTCCGCGTTCGCGTGCGATCGACATAAAACCTGTTAGATGGCTAGATAATTGTTTAATGATTTCCGTGGTCCCCTCTTTTGCCAAACCAAATTTTTCCAATAGTCCAACAATGATGCCGACGGAATATCCTGTTGCGCAACGTGGTTGAATAGTTGGGGGATTGGCGGGGATTTTTACAAACGGCACGCCATCCGCAAGACAACGTTTTTCCAGTTCTCCGCCGGCGGAAATTCCAACAATGTCCAACTGTTTTTTTCTAGCCGATTCGTAAGCGGAAATAGTTTCCTCTGTGTTTCCGGAAAAAGAACTGGCAATAAATAGTGTGTTTTTTGCTGTGTTTTCCGGTATGTCATACGAGCGGTAAATATTAATTGGAACATTATTAAGTTCCGCGTCGCGCAAAAGAGCTGCTGCCATCCATGATCCTCCCATACCGGCCAAAAGTACTCGTTCGATTTTGTTTTGTGGTTTCCATTCAACTTTTTCAGCAGCCGAAAGGCCGTCCAAATATTGTTGGGGAGAATTTAAAATAATCTGCTCCATATTTTCTTTATCTAATGGGTGTGTCATAGTGTTTTCTATTTTATTCCTGGTTGGCATGCTTTGCCAACGGTCTTTTGTAACCATTCCCGCGAAGGCGGGAATCTTAAAAAAACTACGCAAGACCCCCGCCTGCGCGGGGGTGGTATGTATTTATTTCCAGATACGCTTTGTTTTCAAATACCAGGTTGAAATTGTGTTGAAACGTTGGGCTGGCAACTGAATAGCATCCAACATTATGCCATGTACATTGCCCTGCAACGCGTAATCATAGATAGGACTGTAGATAAAGAGGGCGGGAACAGCTTCTATTAAACGCTCCTGGAACTTTTTATATGTTTCTTTTCGAGCTTCAATATCGGTTGTTTTGCGCGCACTTTCCAAAAGTTTATCGGATTCAGAGTCTTTATAAAGCGCTAGATTGAGACCGGGATCACGTGTTGCTGTGGAATGCCAAAATGGGTATGGATCCGGATCTGCTCCAAGAATTTCACCATAAAACAAGGCATCATATTCGCGTGGACGAATGACATCGCTTTGAATCGTGCCTACTGTGCGTGATTCCAACTTTACATCTGCCCCGATAGCGCGCCAAAATTCTGCCAATAGTTCTGCAGTTTTTGTATATTCCGGCCAATCGGTAGTTATCATAGTAAACGAAAACTTTTCCCCACCTTTTTCACGAATACCATCATCGCCAACTTTCCAGCCGGCATCATCAAGGTTTTGTTTGGCTTTTTCCGGATTATATTCCACGCGCCCAAGTCCCTCGACGTATCCTAAAAATCCCGGAGGAATTGGGGTGTCAATGCGAGTTCCTTCGTTGTGTAGAGCATCGCGAATAAGTTTGTCCCGGTCTATTGCTAGATCGAGAGCAATTCTCACTGTTTTATCGGCCAAAATTGGTTGACGTGTTTGATTGAAAAAGACAGCAAAATATTGAGGAAGTTTTACGCGTACTATATTGGCGTTATGTACTTTAGAAACGTCGCTTATAAGTGTTGGCGGCACAAAACTCATACCATCCACCTTGCGACTACTAAAAGCGCGAAGTAATTCTTCGTTGCTGTTGTAAAAAGTAAACTTTATGCCATCCAAGTATGGTTTTTGCCCATAGAAATTTTCTGAGCGAGAGAGTTCATATTCGCGTATTTCTCCCATTGAACTTTTCTTTAGTTTTTTGAAAACAAACGGTCCTGTGCCGATTGGTTTGATATTTTGTTCTGCAAGAGAAATATTTTTTGGTTCCACACTTGCCCAAACATGTTCTGGTATAATGCCCTGCGTTAAGTTGTAAAGAAATGGAGCGTACGGCGTGCTTAGTGTGAATGTTACTGTGTTGTCATCAACTTTTGCCACAGTGACGCCTTGGAATCCCGGCGAGGCCGGGCTTTTTGCTTCGCCATTTTGAATTAACTGCATAGTAAATACAACATCGTCCGCGTTTAACGATTCTTCATCGTGCCATTTTATATTGTTGCGCAAATGTGCCGTATAAATTTTTCCATCGTCTGAAATGTCCACTTTTTCTGCTAAGTCGGGAGCCAAATTTCCCTTTTCATCTATCATCATTAATCCGGAGTAAACCAGGCGGGAAATACTCATGTCTATATCATTGGTTCGAGCTAAAATCGGAGAGATATAACGTGGTTGTCCCACAGTTCCTTCGTGATAAATGCCACCCTCTCTTGGAATAAGAGTAGTTCGATCGTTGATAAAAATAGCAGTTCCCCAAATGATCGCAATAACAATTACGCTTATGCTGGCCATAATGGTCTTGCGTTCGCGTGATGACATGCTTGTTCCCAAGCTTGCGGTTATTTTTCCGAAATAATTAAAGAGTTTCATGTTAGAATTTGTTTCTTAAAAAACTTACTACACTATAATCATATATTCCCGGTTTTCCGCAAGGGGTTGTGTCGCGAGTGCCGTTTTTATCGCTTTCCAATTTGGAAAGCAGCTCAAAACTTACCGGGCTTGTTTTCCAGTAAAAATAATCTTTTGTGGTGTTTCCGAAAATGGGATCTGTCGGAAACTTTTTTTCTTGCTTTGTATATTTTTGATCTTGTCGCAAGGATGAATCTATTGAAGTCATAACTTCTTTGCTTTCCTGTGCGGAAATTATTCCACACCATGACGAAGAATCGTCTGGAGGAAATGTGCCGTGTGTTTTTTCGTAACGATTCAAGGCAGTTTCTATATCCTCAATATCGTGTTTGCGCACAATATCACGTGCTTGCAGTGTTTGTAGACGCAACGCCCAAACTCCAACCGCAAAAAAAACAACCATCGCCAAATATAGAGCATGGCGGCCGGATAAGTAAAAAGAATGGTTATTCATCACTTGTAGTCAGCCGTTTATTTTATCGAAAATAACAAATGACTACTCATGGCGAATAACATTGATACAGCCCTAAAGAATAATTTGCAAAAGAGGGATTGTCAAGAACACAATCGCCAGAATAATGGTTGCTTGGTGAAGGCGTTTTTCGAATCCGCGTTTTGTGTGATAGGTCGAAGAACTGCCACCGAAAGACTGTCCTAGGCCTGCGCCTCGATTTTGAAGCAAAACAGCCACAATTAGGAGAACAGAAATGATTAATTCGACGATAAGAAAGATGGATTTTAAGTTCATGGATACATCCTATGCCGAAAACGGCAAAAGAAAAAGGAGGGAGTAGAGTATTGATAATCCGGCTAGTCCTGTGAACTGGGATGTGAAAGGGAGAGAAAACCAAAATCCTGTCACCAGTTCTGCCGCAATCGCAACAATTAGCATTCTTAGGAGGAAGTTTCTAAGTGGTCTTGGAATGATAAAAAAGACAATAGCCGCGCCGCCTTGGAAGAAAAACAATAATATTTCACCAATAGCGATAAAAAGACCCATTAAAATGTAGGTACGAAAACTTCCGTCCGAATCCACGCCGGGAATTATGATTGCGGCCACCCACGCTCCCAATGCGCCGAGCAGAAAGCGAAAGATAAAACGTTTCATTAATCTATATTCTACACCAAGTGAGATTTGTCTCGCAGTAGGATTAATTTTTTAGAAATTTACTTAACAACATTGCTTTCTTTTTGGAACCCAAAACTTTTTCCAGTTCTTCTGGCGATGTTGTACGGATTGCGCTGAGTGAACCGAAAGCGCGCAGAAGTTTTTTGCGAGTGGCGGTGCCCACGCCTGGAATTTCTTCCAAAATTGATTTAGTCATATTTTTCTTGCGCAAGAGGCGATGGTAGGAAATTGTGAAACGGTGCGCTTCGTCCCGCATGCGCTGTAACAAATAAAATCCAGCCGAGGTGCGGGGAAGAATGATTGATTTTGTTTGATATGTGGTAAAAACTTCTTCCTCGCGTTTAGCGAGGGAAATAATCGGAATGTTTACTCCTAGCTTTTTAAGCGCAGAAGCTCCGCCGTTTAATTGCCCCTTGCCTCCGTCTAAAATAATCAGGTCGGGCAATTGCCATTTGTTATTTTTTCCAAATCTTCTTGTTAAGACTTCTTTCATCATGCCTACGTCGTTGGGTTCACCTGTAGTTAGTATTTTAAATTTTCGATATTCAGATGGTGCTGATTTGCCGTTCAAGAAAACAACCATGGATGCCGTGGCAAGCTTTCCTTGGATATTTGAGATGTCATAAGTTTCGATACGTTTTGGCAAACTTGAAAGCGACAAATTGTCGACCAAGTCTTGTAGCCCTTTTTGCAAATTGGCCGGACTTTGCAGCTCTGTTTCAGATCTTGAAAGCGCCTCTTTGGCGTTCGCAGAAGCTGTTTCTAACAATTCTTTTTTCCAACCTCTTTTTGGGTAGCTTACGACCACTGGGCCGTGGTGAGCCATCTCTCCTATTTCTGGCGCATCGGGAATTTCTACTGGTAAGAGAATTTGTTTTGTATCACTAACAGCTGATCTGTAGTATTGAATAAGGAACTGCCGCAACACATCATCTTCTGTGTCTTGTGACGGCAATAGAAGTGAGAATATTTGTTTTCCAATAATTCTGCCGTGACGAATTTGCAAAAGAGCCACACTGCCGTGACCGCCGTTTGTCGCCAGGCCAAAAATATCAGCGTCTTCGTCGTATGGTGTAACTAAGTCTTGCGGTGTCATTGTTTTTTCGATCGCCTTTATTTTGTCGCGCAAGACCGCTGCTTTTTCAAAATTTTGTTGCTCACTTAAAAATGTCATACGTTCTTTGAGTGAGGTAACAACTTCATGCGTTTCGCCGTCTAAAAATTTTTTCAATCTGGAAAAGTTTTTTTGATACTCTTCTAAGCTAATAGCGCCGATGCAAATGCCCGGGCAAAGACCTATGTGATAGGAAAAACACGGCTTGTTGTGTCGCTCTGCTGGATTAGGATACGAACACCATGGAAAAAATTTACGCACTTCTTTCAAAGTCTGTCTTACCGCGTAAGCATTTGGGTATGGCCCGCGATACCATGCGCTATCAGGAAGTACTTTTCTAGTCAAAGTTATTTTTGGGTAGCTTTCTGATGTAATTTTTATATAAAGATAGGAAGAATCATCTACCAAGCGAATGTTGTATGGTGGGCGGTGTTGTTGAATTAATGATGCTTCCAGGGCTAATGCTTCGGCTTCGTTTTTTACAACAATCGAATCAATGCTTAATGCCTTTGCAATCATTTCTCTTTTTGCTGGCTCTAGCCGGTTTTCATCAAAATACTGTAGTGTTCTTTTTCGTAAAGAATTCGCTTTGCCAATATAAAGAATCTTGCCGGTTTTATCTTTAAAAAGATAAATTCCCGGCAAATCCGGCATGTTGCGCGCTATTTCCATCAAATTTTCGCGTTCATTTGGCATACGCCGATAGTGTAAACCAAAGAGCAAAATAGGGTATAGGGGGTGGTATTGCCAATATTCAAGTTATGCGCTACAATCTCGCGCAGTCACTTTTAAATGTTTTAACGCATTTATGCCCAGTAATGTTATAACCATCCGTGGTGCGCGCGTCCATAATCTTAAAAACGTAGATGTTGTTATACCGCGCGATAAAATGGTGGTTATTACCGGTCTCTCTGGCTCTGGAAAGTCATCACTGGCTTTTGATACACTTTATGCGGAAGGGCAGCGCCGTTACGTAGAATCTCTTTCCGCTTACGCACGGCAGTTTTTGGGTTTGATGGATAAACCGGATGCCGATCAAATCGATGGACTAAGTCCGGCTATTTCGATTGATCAAAAATCCAGTACGCGTAATCCGCGTTCGACTGTTGGTACTGTTACCGAGATTTATGATTATCTTCGGCTTCTGTTTGCGAGAACTGGTGTGCCGCGTTGCCCAAAGTGCGGACGTACGATTCGCCGCCAGACTGTAAAAGAAATTACGGACCAAATTATTAATTTGCCGGACGGGTCAAATATTATGGTGCTTGCCCCCAAGATAAGTGATCGCAAAGGTGAGCACAAACAAATTTTTAAAGAAGTGCAGCAACAGGGATATGTTCGCGTTAGAGTGGATGGTTCTGTTTATGAATTAGAAGAAGCACAGCAATTAGAACTTGATAAGCAGAAAAAACATTCCATTGAAGTTGTTGTTGATCGTTTGTTGATTGATAAAAAGAATATGGATCGTCCAAGGATTGCGGATTCCGTGGAAACGGCCACGCGGATAGGTGGTGGCATTGTAATTATTGAAGACCGCACAAACAACAAAGACTATGTTTTTTCTGAACAGTTCGCCTGCCCAAATTGCGGGATCAGTTTGGCGGAAGTTGAACCACGAATGTTTTCTTTTAATAGTCCCCATGGTGCTTGTCCCGCTTGTACCGGTCTTGGCACACAATTGGAAATAAATGCTGACCTGGTAATACCGAATAAAAAATTAACATTAGCCGAAGGCGCGATTAAGCCTTGGAGCCGCAGGATGCGTGGAAGTTCTTGGGCGATGTGGATTTTAGAAGCGGTTGCGAAGCGCAATAATTTTTCCTTGGATGTCCCGGTAAGTAAATTGTCTAAAGAAGTTATGGAGATTGTTTTTTATGGTATGGGTGATGAAAAGATTCAGGTGAAAAGAGAAGAGGGTGGCACTTATGAAACAACATATGAAGGAGTTGTGTCGAATTTAATGCGTCGTTATAAAGAAACGGACTCGGATTACGCGCGGTCTGAAATTGAACGTTACATGGTTTCCAAGCCGTGCCCCGTTTGTAAAGGCAAGCGCTTAAAGCCGGAGGCACTAAGCGTATATTTGGCGGGAAAAAATATGCACGATGTTGTTTCTATGACAATTGGAGACAGTTATAAGTTTTTTTTACTGTTAGCCACTAATCCCAAAGCCCATGAAACATTTGGCACACGCGAGCAAATAATTGCCAAGCAAGTTCTTAAGGAAATTTGTGCGCGGCTTAAATTTTTGTTGGACGTAGGATTGGACTATTTGACATTGGATAGGGCGGCCGCTTCTTTGGCAGGTGGAGAAGCACAGCGGATTCGTCTGGCGACTCAGATTGGTTCAGGGTTGGTTGGTGTGCTTTATATTTTAGATGAGCCGTCAATCGGTTTGCATCAGCGCGATAATATGCGTTTAATCGGTACACTAAAGACTTTGCGCGACTTGGGTAATTCGGTAATTGTTGTCGAACACGACGAAGAAACTATTCGTAGTGCTGATTATGTTATTGATGTTGGTCCGGGAGCCGGTGAGCACGGCGGACAGATTGTTTTTGCCGGTACAGCCAAAGCGTTAGAAAAATCCAATACACTAACCGGAAAATATATGTCTGGGAAAATGGCAATTCCTGTGCCAAAGAAAAAAAGAAAGGGAAATGGGAAAATGTTGATTATTAAAGGAGCCAACGAACATAACTTAAAAAATGTCGATGTAAAAATTCCATTGGGTAAGTTTGTGTGCGTTTCCGGTGTTTCCGGGTCAGGGAAATCAACATTGATCAATGACATCTTATCCAAAGTGTTGGCAAAAGAGTTTTATGGAGCAAAAGATCTGCCGGGAGAGCATGTTTCGGTGCAGGGTCTTTCTCATTTGGATAAAGTAATAATGATTGATCAATCTGCGATTGGGCGTACCCCCAGAAGTAACCCGGCTACGTACACAGGCGTATTTACAGCTATCCGAGAGTTGTTTGCAGCTACTCCTGAAGCAAAAATTCGTGGCTACGACGCTGGTCGATTCTCTTTTAATGTTCGAGGTGGACGTTGCGAGACATGTCAGGGAGACGGCGTTATTCGTATTGAAATGCATTTTTTGCCTGATGTTTATGTAGAGTGCGAAGAATGCCATGGTAAACGTTACAATCGCGAGGCGTTGGATATTTTGTATAAGGGAGTAACAATTGCTGAAGTTTTGGATATGACCGTAGAGCGGGCGCATGAATTTTTCCGTGCCATTCCGGCGATTGAATCAAAATTAGCTACTTTAGAACAGGTCGGTCTGGGATATGTTCATTTGGGACAGCCAGCCACGCAACTTTCCGGTGGAGAAGCCCAGCGCATCAAACTTGCGTCGGAACTTTCTCGTCGTGCCACAGGAAAGACAATTTATATTTTGGATGAACCAACCACCGGGCTTCATTTTGATGATGTCAGAAAATTGTTGGATGTTCTTCATGCTTTGGCAGATAAAGGAAATTCCGTTTTGGTGATTGAACATAATCTTGATGTTATCAAGGCAGCTGATTGGATTATAGATCTTGGTCCTGAAGGCGGTGTAAAGGGCGGAGAAATTATTGCCGAAGGCACGCCGGAAGAAGTAGCACGTGTAGAGAGAAGTTATACTGGACAGTATTTAAAAAAGATACTGTCAAAAACAAAGAAAAAATAACTGAGGTATACTTATTCCAATGCAGTTAAATATTTGGAAGCGCGCTACGTTTTATGGTTTGGCCTTGTGGACAATTGTTTTTGTCGCCATTTTACTCTTGGTTCTTCTTGGTCTTTCAAACAGACCTGTCCCCACTGACGTAGTATTGATGATAGTGGCTTTTTTGGTTTATTGGTCTTTTGCTTCCCGCTTGCACTTGGTTTCTATGTCGCAAGGATTTTTTGTAGGAATGGGATGGCTTTTTATTAATGTTCTTCTGGATTATTTTATTATTGTTCGCGGTTTTAATGGTGGAGACCTCAATTTCTTTTATGCGTGGGCTATTTGGGGAAGATATGCGCTTCTCCTGCTGATTCCGGTATTGGCTTCTTCTCGAAGACAGGTTACACAATAGCTTATTTAGAAGGAAGAACCAAGGTTCTTCCTTCTAGGCATCTTTTTCCTTTAGCAGTGTCGCAAAGTTCGGGGAACCCGAAACTTTGCGATTGACGGTTTTTAAAAGCGTTTCACTCGGATAATGGCTCTGTCGCCCAAATAAAGATAAGAACTAAAAATCACAAAACCGCAGCAAAACTTGGTTAGTCTTGTCGTTTTTGCTTCAGTTTTCTGATTTTTTAATCTCTTGTGTGTCTTTTTTCTTCACTTTAGACACACTGCTCCCACATTAGTCTCAGACAGTTTCCATCGGGAGTACTGTTATCGCCTTTTTCAAGTTATGAACAATCGCTTCAAACGTGCACTGGAAGAAAACCTTTGGTTGCGTTTTAAACTTTGTCCGTTTCCGCAGTTTCGAAAAGTTACCCTCAAACGGCATTCTGATTTTTGAGCGCCATCCGTCTAAACTTCGGTTTTTCAGTTTGTTGTTATTCTTCATGATCACACCGGAGAAACAGCCGTTTGCTTTCAGCGCCAGATTCACTTTCTTGCAATCATAAAGCTTGTCACAAAACACCATTCCTTGTTTCGGACAGATGTTGTTTATTACTTGAAAATCCAATACGTTGGCCGGAGTGACACAAAGTTTATTGATTAGACCAAACCGCATATCCACACTGTGGTGTCTTTTGTATCCGTACCAGATCTTATCTTTTCCTTTGGCACCCCACCTAGCATCCGGATCAGCGGCGTATTCTTCCACGTTGGCGTTGTTTAGTTTTTCCGCACCGTCTTTGATCGCCTCATCCCGTTCTTCCCAAAGAGCGATCTTGCTCACGATTGAGGAAGCGTCGATAAACGTGAAGACGTTACCGAACAGTCCTTTCTTTTGGAGGATTGCGTTCACGGTGTTGAACATATCAGCGAGTCTTTCCGGACCGATTCTTTTGCGCAGTTTCCCGAAGTATGAATGATCTGGTGTTGTGTCCGTTAAGCCAAAACCGCAGAACCAGCGGATAGCAATGTTCTCCCGTACCGCGTTCTCCATTTCTCGATCGGAATAATCTTCCCAAAATTGCACCAACAATGTTTTGAATCCCTTTTCAATAGCAATACCGCTTTGTCCCAGTTCACTATACAAAGATTTTAATGGACGGGTCAGTTTTCCGAAGTGGATCAACTTTCTTAACTTGCGGAAGGCGTGATTGGTCGGAATGAGTTTCTTAAAGACCTCTTCTTCCGTTTGCAGAAGGAGTTTTGTTGTGTCTTCTATTGGTTTTTGCATGTTGGAATACGAGAAGAATTAATTTGTTTTCTTCCTATATTTTAACATACGAACCGATTGATTTTAAGGGGATTCGGCGACAGGCCCCTGAGACACGCCGACATCTTGCTCGGCTTCAATCACCTTCTGGCGAAGATCCTTCTTCATCTCGGCCTCCACTTTCGCAACAGAAGCCTTACCGGCCTCCACTGCTTGGGTGGTTTCCTGATTCGCCTTGGTCACGCTCGCCTTGGCCTGCTCGGCCAATTGGTAAGCGTTCCGCCGCGCATCGATTTGCAGCCTGGTATCCTCGTCGAACGTCGTTTCCGTCTGGGAGTATTGGACGATCTTGAATCCATACTCCTGCAACGGAGACTGCACGATGATGAGTGGCTTACCAGTTTTCGAATCCAACTTGATCCGCGTCGTCAGTACTTTGTCTTCTTCCGAACCAGAGAACTGGTGCAACTGCTTCGCCTCCTTTGATGTGGAGGGGGCGCGCCGCACTGTTTGTTCGACAGTCTCGAACTCGAAGAGTGCTTCTTCGAGTTGAGATCGAACGGTCTGGTAGAAGAGGTTTTGGCTCTGCATCTGGAACTCACTGGCCGTCATCATTGGGCCAGTGTTTTTGAGAGCCGTCGCCAGGTGTTGCTCGATCGCATGCTGGATACCGACTGTGCCGGTCTCCGCGAAATTGCGATGCGTCTCGAAGAACCTCTTTTCCTCGACAGGCAAGGTTACCTTGAGCGCATGGCTCGTGAAACCATTGCCAGCGTCGGAAAACGTTACACGAATCGTACTCGGATTCTTGGGGTCCACTTCGGCGTCGAAGTGGAGGTCCACGTTGCGGGGATAGGTAGTGACCTTACCGAACCATTGCAGGTAAATGCCCGCTTGATTCACAAACCGCGCTTCGCCCCACGGGTACTCGCAGACCTGAAGATCCTCGTCCGAATTCCATTCCCAGATCTGCCCGGCGAACATCAGAACGAACAGCGCGCACATCGCGCTGACGATTCCGATCCACCACCGGCTGACCCAGTTGAAGAACACCGCGACTCCAGAGTCATTGTCGTAACTGCTTTCGTCTTCGAACCTAGAATTCCTAGCCATGATCTTTTTGCCCTTTCGTGTGGCAGAATTGAAACAGATTTGACACAGAGATTCTTCAAAAAAGACCGGTGTTCACGCTTGTGGCACCGGCCACCTTCTTCCACGACTTCTGTCCTAGCTGTCCTTAGTCCCCTCCCGCGGATCGGCCGCCTGACGAACTATTTTCGCTCTTCGAGCGGCTTGTTTCGCCTCGAATTCCGCTTCTCCTATACCCATAGACGCACGCCTTCGAAGTTCGTCGGCGTCGGCCACGATCTGGTCGGTTCCGTCGCGTAGAGTCAGATCACGGGCGATTCTGCGTCCTCGCTGACTTCGATTGAACCAGCGAAAGATGAACAGAAAGGCCAAAAAAAGGAACACGGCCTCAAACAGCCAATACTGGGGGTGAAGTAACCACATACTCTCTTTCCTCCTACTCGCGAGTTGTAAAAAAGGTCACCAGAAGCATGCACAAAAACGCACTTTCCGGACGTATTAAAATAGTAAATATAAGCTAATTTGTCAATAGTCTATATCCTCGTTGAATCGAGACGAACAACTCACAGTAAAAAACATTTTTTATAAACAATTTGTGTGTGTTATTAACTTGAAATATTATTATTGTTTTCACGCAAAAAGTGCCCAAACCGCGATATTATTTTGCAGAAAATATGTCAGGTTTGAGAGATATTTTTACCCTTCTTTTTAATTTTTTGATTCTGATATGTTCCAGAGAAAATCAAACATTGCCTTAATCCCCTTCACGATATCTTCGTGCCTGATAGTAACCAAAAACGGCGGCTTACCAGAAAAATGAACGATTTCATTACCGATTATCCACAATGAACCAGAAAAATTTATACCTTCTGGCAATTCTTTTAGTTTGATATTTCGTTTTTCCACCTTAAGCGAAGAAATACCCCGAAATGAACCATGCGGAACAAGAGTATGCGTTATTATGTCTCTTTTCTTTTTGAGACTCATTATTGTTTCTTCAGAATTTTCTGTAAAAATTTTTGCGTAATTTCCTGATTCGGGTGTGTCGATTGTATAAACAATGGAATTTCTCTTTGATCCCACTATCATTTTCTCAATTTCATTTTTAATTTTACTTTTAGTATCGTAAATTTTTGCAACCGGGAAATGCGCCTCTTCTCTGTATAGATTAGTAAGCAGCAGATTAAGATTATCTGCTATTTCAACCCTGTGGCTTAGCATATTTGCTATCGTCTTAGGCGACTCAATCCAATAATAAGTTTTACCGCGATAAAGATGGGTTGTTATAAAATTATCTGATTTTAACCGCTCCAAAATGCTTATGACTGTTGTTCGGGGCAAATCCGCCTTTTTCCCAATCTCTGATGCTTTTGCTTCTCCTAAAACAGTCAAAGCCATATAGACCTTGGCTTCATTTTCGCTGAAACCAAGCTCTGCCAAGTTGTGCTTTATCTCGTTGTTCATAGTAATGGTGTCGAAAATAATCGACAATAATTACTCATTTCTTAGCACGAATTGGCACTTTTTGTCAATATTCGTCGAAAAACGCGCCAAACTTTTCTTCAAAACCCTATATTCCAATTGTACATTTCACAACCCAATATCCTGAAAGGAGCTTTCACGTGAAGCCAATTTACGTATATCCGGCTAGCTTCTGCCCACCGACTTTCGGACACTTGCACACCGTCGTTAAGGCGGCGGAACTTTTTCCGAACGTAACCTTGGTTTGCTCGGTGAACCAAACAAAGAATGGCGCATGGTTCAGCCCAGACGAAAGCAAAACTCTTTGGTCAACCTATTCCCTGCCATCAAACACAAACGTGCTGACTTTCGATGAACTTTCCCACCAAGGTTTGGAAATGTCTTCGTTTGTAATGGTTAGGGGAATTCGAGACGAGAACGATGCTGAGTACGAAAAAAAGGTAATGCTTTTCAACAAAGAAAGATTCGGAATTGAAAAGTATGTTTACCTTTTCAGTGGCGAGCAATTCAGACACATCTCATCTTCTAAGGTACGTGATGCCGCGTTGCGCGTAGATCTCGAAGAATTGTCTGGTTACGTCTCTCCGTTGGTTGTCTCGAAACTGCTGGAGAAAACCCTAGGCATCAATCACCTTTTCATGGTGGTTGGCAAACCGGGCTCCGGTAAGTCTACTTTTCTCAAGGCGCTGGTCAAAAAGGATCCCAACAATGTTTGGGTTAACACGGATGATTTTAATCATCGTCTTAGACCACTACTGGTTAGCGCTTTTGGACGAGAAGATCTTGTTACAGTTGCGCTAACAAGAGAGGAAGAGCTCAAGAAAGTAATTGCCAAACCTTGGATGAGCTTACTAGAGGAAGCTCTGAAAAGCCAACCAAAGGAAAGCAATGTTTTTGTGGAAGTTCCTTTCGGTATGCAGCCAGACAAGACGATGTTCCGCTTTCTTGGCGGCAAAGTAATCTACGTCGGCTGCGACGACAAGGAGACTACTAGCAGAATCATTGCAAGAGGCACGCCCCAACATTTGGCATTCGCCAGCAGAATTCCAGATTTGGCCGAGACAAAGGAAATGGCCAAAAAGCACCACTTGTGCCTGTTCTGTGCCAAAACGAATGGCTCGCTTTCGGCGCTCGAATCTCGCGTTGAAAGATTCAATCTCTGGTTAAACAAGGAGGAAAACACATGGAAGACGTTTTTACCAGGATCGTGCTTGGACATCTGACAGCAGATTACCTGCTGCAAAGCAAACAAACCGCTCTATCGAAATCAAAAAAAGGGCTACGGGGAGCAGTTTGTTGCACAATCCATTGCGTGATCTACGCAACGACTGTCTGCCTATTTCTTTTTCGATTCGATTTGCTTTTCTTTTCTCTGGTGTTCTTGAGCCACTTCCTAATCGACCGATGGTCGCTGGCAGAAAAGTGGCTTCAACTAATCAAGGGTCGCACTTTCAAAGAGGCCCTTGAATCGCAAGACAAATACAGGGAATTCGACGTTGCTTTTTCCTGCATTGTCTATGCGGTCGCAGACAACACCATGCACCTCGTACTGCTGTGGCTGATAACTAAGTGGGTATAGCCCGCTCTTCCCGGAGATACACTCTCCGGGATTTTTAAATGTTCCGGGAGTTAACAAAGTTCATGCTCTCAAAAAAATTACGCGCTATGCCACCCAGAATCACAGAAATAGTTTTTCCATACAAACAAAGTTATAATCTAGTCATGAAAGCAGTTAGACAAGAGGATGGGCTTGGGTGCGCTGTGGCATGCGTAGCTTTCGTTCTTAATATTCCCTATTTGGAAGCAATATCACTTTTCGCGGACGGAAAAAGAAGGGTAAAAGAGGAAGCAAATTTTTATTGCCCAGAGATAGCTCAAATATTAAACAGCGCCGGCCTTAAATATGATTGGAAAAAACTCTCAGAAAAACCAGAAAAAATAATATACAATAACTACTCTATTGTTTTTATTGAGAGATCGCCCAAATATCCATACGGGCATTTTCTTTGTAGATACGAAGATACGTGGATGGATCCATACATAAATTTACCCGACAAAGTTATCGCTGCAGGTTTCAGAAAAGAATTGCCAGGCAAACCTACCTATTCGATTTACAAAACTTAAATTAATATTATTCTCTATTTGCTCCGGGGCTTGGATTCGTTTCTGTAAATTTCCTGACGGAAATTTCAAAAACCCCGGCCTCGCGGTTTTTGCCTTTCGCCTTCGGCTCAAACAAAAACAGCGCTCCGGCCTTCGATTCCAAGTCGCAAGCCACGCAGGTGGCTTGCTTCCCGGATGCACAAAAAATACAACCACCTTTCGGTGGTCATATTTTTTGGCTCCGGGGCTTGGATTCGAACCAAGATAAGCAGCTCCAAAGGCTACTGTCCTGCCGTTAGACGACCCCGGAATATACAAACTCGAAGCGATTTTACGTCATTTTCCCTTTTTTAGCAAGATACATCTTCTGTTTTTTCTATTCCAACATCATATTTTCGTAAGACGTTCCCTTCAAAGCTACCTTCAATTCATCATAGTTATTTACAATATTTTCAATTTTCTCCGGATTTAACTTCCTTATCGAGGTTTTTATGCTTGGATCAAACGGGATATTTAAAAAATCTGCGACTCTTTTGAAAATATCTTCTGAAAGTAATTCTTTATATTCCAATACTAAAGAATTATCAGGGTTTTTCTTCATTTTTCTTAATGTTCTATTAACAAAAAAATTAACCTTGAGTGCGTAGAGTTTAAAACGCTTAACATTTATTGTTACTTTTCTATCTGTCAAAGCAACCTCCTTTTTTGTGTTGGGTTTACCAAGTTTCATGCTAACTCTGGCAGATACATAGCTTCTTACAACATTATTCCGATACAAAAAAATTTTCTTTATACCGGGATCCCTAATTACCCTAGAAACCATTATCTCTTCTATGAAGGTTCTGCCTATATACAGCTTAAAACCAGCCGCAAACTTTTTTCTTGATAACTCCCATAAAATATTCAAGAATGTCATTGGAAATAAATTACGCCAGAAAATTGCCTTTTTGTTAAAAACATTGCGATCTTTGTCTATAAAAAGTGCGATACTGCCTGGGCTGAAAACCCCGTAATGACAAAAAATCCCGGGATTGTTGTTCAGCCAATCAATCAACATTGTACTGCCAGATCTTCCGCTATTAATAATCACAAATTTTATCTGGTTATTCATTACTGTGTTTTATTATTAGTTGGTAACCAATTCGCCACCCAAAATAGACAAAGCATCTGCTGTTACATCCTTATTTGTATTTTCTTCAAGACTAACAGTTTTTAATTTTTCCATTACGGGCTCCGATAAGCCCATATTAGCCGCTTCACTTTTATGCACAACACGAATGAGAATTTTTTCACCCGTGATTTCAGCAAATAAATCTTCTAACGGTTCACGCACTTTATTTTCAGAAATGCGCTCTTTGTACAGATTAAATTCCGTGATCAAATACAAAACATTTCCCCGCACAACACTCGGCTTACATGCTTCCAGCGTAGAAATTAACAAAGGGTTGAGTTGCGCGGTTCTTTCTAAAAACTGCTGCCAAAAAGCCATAGCTTTTTCGAATAATTGTGGGTTTTCGGTCGTGACATCCTTTTCAAAAGCAGGACGTTTTTGACCAAAAGAAAACACTCGTGATTTTGGAGAAACAGGTTCTTTTACTATTGGCGCCGCATTTGTGGCTGGAGATTCATTTTTGATCACAATTGGCGCAGATGTAGCCGCTTGCATATGAGTCTGTGGTGTTGTTTTTCCTCCCTCACACCATTCAATAATTGCCAACTCCAAAGGTAATTCCTCATATGTTGCGTCTCGCATTTCTGTTTTGGCGCGTAAAAATAACCGCAGAATCTTAACAAAAACATCTGTCGGATTATTTTTAACTTGCTCTAATAATTTTCCTTCTACCCCAGGGTCAAAAGTTTCGCTATGCACACCTGCCGCGGAATAAGAAGCTACAGCCCTGAGATACCTCGTGATATCATCAGCGAAACGGCGTAACGAACTACCTCGTTCGATAACTTTTTGTAAAAGATTAATAGCTCCGTGCGTATCTTTTGCAAGCAACGAGCCAACAAATATTTGTATTTGCTCAAAACCAACCACACCGAGCATATTTTCCACGTCCGCCACAGTAATTTGAGTATTTTGTGTAGAAAATACCTGTCCCAATAAACTTTCCGCGTCACGAAAACAACCTTCACTATGACTGGCAATCAGCACCAAAGCGCCATCCTCTATTGTAATTTTTTCCAAATCAGATATTTTTCGCAGTCTTTCAATAAGAACAGGAACTGATGCACGCCGAAATAAAAAAGTTTGGCAACGTGACTTAATGGTATCCGGCACCTTGTGAAGTTCGGTTGTAGCAAGAATGAAAATAGCGTGGCTCGGCGGTTCCTCAAGTGTTTTTAAAAGCGCGTTAAAGGCAGGCGTAGTGAGCATATGCACTTCATCAATAATATAAACCTTATATTTCCCCGCGGCAGGAGCCAAACTAATTTTATCCTTTAAGGCACGTATTTCATCTATACCACGATTACTAGCTGCGTCTATTTCTATTAAATCTAAGCTTGCCTTACGGGCAAACGCTACACATTGATCACATTTTCCGCAGGGCTCGCTATCCTTAGCATTTTGACAATTAAGGCGCTTGGCGATAATTCTGGCTATTGTTGTTTTTCCGGTCCCCCTTGGTCCGGCAAACAAGAAAGCGTGAGCAATTTTCCCTTCCGCAAGCGCATTTTTAAGCACGGCCAATATGTGCTGCTGTCCGAAAATTTCCGACAATGCTTGCGGACGATGCTTGCGATACAAGGTTATTTCTTGCACTTTTTCAGGTTCGTTTTCTGGCATGACAAAACGATTGTAACACTTGGCTCGGCAGAGACCAAACGAACTTTTTCCACATTTAATCCATCCCCGTGAAAACGGGGATCTTAGTACAAAAACAGCTCGGCTATCTAACTGAATAACAAGATTCCCGCCCTACGACTTCGCTCAGGGTAAACCTACGCGGGAATGGGAGTCTTTTTAAACAGCCAAATATATTTACACTTCTTTTTTGAACACTAGGAATTTTGATCCAAAAAAATTGAAGAAAAGCACGATTGCTACAGCTAAAACCTTCGCCGAAATATCAACATAGTTGGGGAAAATCCTCAAGAGACCTAAGTTGGAAACAAAGAATCCAACCAAAAGCTGATTTAAAATATAAGTAAAGAAATTTAATCCAAAATACCCCAAACCCTGTTTTGCAATATTGCCACCAGTTGCGGTCTTTTTAAATGTCCAAAATCTATTAAACAAAAAGTTGGTAAATATTGCCAATAAAACACTGATCATTGTGGCGATAATTATCGGGAAATGGGAAACACTGCAAGACTCGCTGGCATTTTGAGCAAGGTTTGCAAAATATGACTGATTGCCCATTCCAAAACAATAAACAGCGCGCAAACCCAAGAAGCGCGTCATAATTAGATACGAACCAAAATCAACACTAAAACCGATTCCTCCCACTATTGCAAAACGAAAAAATTCCGCAGACAAAAAAACGCCTAATATCTTCGCGAAAAAAGATTTCTCAGATAATGCCATCTGCTTCTTCATCTAGTTTATCATCATCAATTTTCTCTTCACTGCTGGCACTGCCTTTTTTAATAACATTTTCTACCGCTCCCCAAACAGCTTTGCCTTCCTCCGGCAAAAGAACTGTAACAGTGTCACCCCTGTCTATGTGATAAAAAGTAACTGACGCCAAAAGGATGCGATAGTCTTGATCGTCTCCATGAACAACATATTGACCTTCTTCATTTATATCAAAGACTCCTCGCACTCTTCTGCGATTCGAAGGACCAACCTGCTTATATACAAAAGCGCCATCCGGTTCTATTGCCAATTTAAGCTTGTCGCTTTCAACTAGCTTAGATTTGGAAGCGTAATTGGCGGGTACCGGGTATAGTTGTCCATCCTCGCCTTTCATGTGTTCTCCGTCAAAAGTGCCGTGAACTATTTTACCCGCAAAGTCTTCGTCTGCTTCAATCGCATCCATCTTTGCGGATGACGGAATCGTGGGAATTATAGTGTCAGAAACACTCCCTGTGCCTTCAATAAGTTGTCTGCACAATTGAATATTACGCTCTGCCTCTTCAAGACGCCGCTTTAAGAGAGCTAGTGTCTCAGGATCTAATGATGCCATATTATAAATTTGCTTATTTAAATTGTCTTTATGTTAGTGTTCCTCCCCCTAACAATAGCCGAAAAATAGCATAGATGTAATTTTGTGTCTAGAGTCCCACACATACACTTCTTTTATATAAAAACTCCAAACATACCCCATTGAGCGGCCTCACGACTTTTTATAACAATAAAAAGCGTGCCGAGCGAGGCCTGCGACGCAGTTCGACGCAGGCCGGAGTGTACGCTCAATGGGGTATGTTTGGAGTTTTGGAGAAGAGCTAATTTTCTTTGGGGATTACTTTATTGTTTAACCCCAGGTGGCATCCGCGGGGTCGCTTCGCTCGCAATGGCGGATTGTCCTATACTTAAATCATGACACAAAAAACAAGAAAAATATTAGTTTTAGGAATATTGCTTTTAGCTGTTTTTGGAAGGCTTTGGCAAATAACTACAATGCCTGGCGGACTTTTCCCCGACCAAGCAGCCAATGGGGAGGACGCTATTTCTATTTTGCATGGAAAATTCCAACCATTTTATGAGCTTGGCAACGGCCGCGAAGCACTATTTTTCTACCTACAGGCAGTATTAATTGGAATATTCGGCATTGGAGTTTGGCCCATGTTCCTCGCATCCGCTTTAGTTGGCATCCTTACTGTTTGGGCCACTTATGCAGCGGGAAAACGCATGTTTGGAAATACGGTAGGAATTTTGGCTGGTTTTTTCATCGCGATAAATCAATGGCATATTTCCCTTTCTCGCACAGGTTTTCGCGCAATTATGGTCCCTCTTTTTATTGCCCTAACCGCTTATTTCCTTGTCGGAATATTTAAAAAGAAAACGAATGGCGCGCGAATTATTCAGGGTATAGGAGCTGGCGTCTCATTTGGTCTTGGTTGGTATACTTACATCGCTTTCCGCGCGAGTGTTGGAGTGATTATTGTTTTGGCTGTGGCATTAATTTTACAAAGCATTTTAAGAAAACCTCGCTTTATCGGCTTTCAAAAATTTGCCGGAGCAATAGTCATCGCTTTTTTGGCTTCCGTTTTAGTGGTGACGCCATTGGGTCTTTACTTCTGGCAACACCCAGGAACATTCGCCGGCAGATCAGGACAGGTATCAATTTTTAATAAAGACCTAAACCAAGGACACTTGATTTTAACCGCTACAAATGTGCTAGAAAAAAGCATTCTGGCTTTTTTCACTTCAGGAGATTTAAATCCACGACATAATGTGCCAGGATTCCCTTTCCTTTCACCGATTCCTGCCATTTTTCTTCTCATTGGTTTTATTTTGGCTATTTGGCGCTCGTTACAATATATCCACAGACTTTTACGCGGAAAAAACACCGGAAACACGCTAGCTTTTTTTGCACTAATTATTTTGGCGGCGGTAATGATCGTGCCAGCTAGCATCACCGCAGAAGGAATTCCACACGGGCTTCGCTCTATCGGTGAAATTCCTGTCGTTTTTTGGCTTGCCGGAATTGGCGGTGCGTGGATAATCGCTCAAATAAAGCGCGTTCCATCACTTGGTGGACGTCGAATGGCTCTTGGAATTTTGGCTATTCTTTTTTTAGCAACAGGATTCTACGAATTATTTCTTTATTTTAGAGTATCCGCTTCAATGCCAGAATATTGGTATGAATATCGCTCTGACTTAACAACAGTAAGCAACTTCATCAATCATCGTGCAGAACTTGAACAAAGTAAGCCATATTTGGCACTTGATGATTTTTCTGTGCAGACTGTACATTTTCTCACAACAAAAGAAAATTATCCTTATATTCTATTAAAACCAGAAGAAGCGGAAAAAACTATTGTAAAACACGGAGAAGTTATTATTTTTACTCAGTCAACTCTGCCCGATGCTGAAAGATACAAATCCAAATATCCAGAAATAGTTGAAACATCACGTGTGAAAAACCAGTTTGAAGAAACAACCATGTTAGTTTTTTCGACAAAATAACATGAAAAAGTTCCGTGTTTTAGCATCTCCCAAGTTTTGGTTTTTGGGAATAATTTTACTTGTCGCTTTTTTAATTCGTCTAAACAATCTGACAGATCGCGCATTATGGTTTGATGAAGCATTTTCTTGGCGATTAATCCAATTTCCCTTTTTTGAATTTTTATCCCGCTCCGCTTCCGATGTTCACCCTATTTTGTATTACATTCTTCTTTGGCTGTGGTGTGCTCCCTTATATTTATTCAAATTGACTATTTCGCTCTTTTGGCTCAGATTTTTTTCTGTCATTTTATCTGTTGGCACGGTCGCCGCTATATATTTTGCTGGGAAAACATTATTCCAATCAAAATGGATTGGAATTACAGCCGCTTTTCTTACCGCCTTAAGCGCTTTTCAGGTGCAATACGCATGGGAAGCGCGAATGTACGCTCTTGGCACGCTTCTACTTTGTCTTTGTTTGGCATTTTTAATAAAAACTACTCGCGCAAAAACCAGCACTATCGCATGGCGCAATGGAATTATTTTTGGAATTTTGATTGGCGCGCTTTTCCATGTGCATTATTTTATGCTTTTTAGTATTGCGGCAATATTTTTATTCGTCGCAGTTTATTCTTTAATAAAAATAACAAAATCTTCTTCAGTGCAGAAAAAAACAATCCTGCCGCTTATTGCGGGATGCATTTTATCCGTAGTAATTTTCATGCCATGGTTTTCCATTTTCCTAAAACAACGCGCACAAGTGCAACAAAGTTATTGGATACCGCCAATGGACAACTGGTCTATTCCCAATACAATGTCCCGGCTTCTTCTTGGTGGAGTAAACGATTTTTCACACAGAACATCTGTGATCTGCTCTGTTTTGGTGGTTCTGATTTTATTGACCCCGTTGATTTTAGGAAGAAAAAAAGGCGACTTGCTTCTCTTCTTTTCTTTCGTTGTTCCGTTTGCCGGCTCATGGTGGCTCTCCCGTGGCACAAGTATTTATCAGGATCGTTATTTTGTTTTTGCATCACTTGCTTTAATTCTATTGATTGCACGATGTATTTATTTTTTTCCCGCCCGTTTTCATTTAAAAAATATCGCGGCAATCCTGCTTACTTTATACGGCTTTTACAATATCACGCAATTCTGGGCATCTATGCATTTTCAAGATCATCCCGGGACAGCTGCGACAACAAAATATATTGAAGAAAAAGCAAAGCCAAACGAACCGATTCTTGTCAGCTCCAGTTTTGTTTATTTTCCGATAGCATTTCATTTGCCCACTGGCGTACGCTATGGAATCGCCGTTAATCAAAATCTTAAAAATAATTATATTGCCACTCCAAAACTTTATTCTGAATCTGGAGAACTTTCGCATTTTGGCGGAGGCCCCATTCTCACAAAAGACGACATTGCTGGATCAGAAATCTTTCAACAACAACCTTCCGCAATTTGGGCTGTTGATACGACGGGGTTTGGCGGATCAAAATTGGGTATTCCAGAAAATTACAATTTGGTAGACGAGAAAAGTTTTTCCGAATTATTCGGTTACCAAGGAGATATTATCGTCAGAAAATACTCTATAATTTCCAACAACTAAAGAAGTTGTCTTTACGAGGGCTAACAAACCCGAAGCAATCTCCAATTCAAGACGTCTGCACTTGTAAGCACATGTGACCACACACCACTGTTTCGTTTATGGAGATTGCTTCGCTTCGTTCGCAAAGACGCGACTACGGTCACAAAGACGGACGATTACGCTTAGTATTTTCGCTTTCTCCTTCTAATTTCCTCGATCAGCCAAGTTACCCAGTAAGCGGGCTTTAACGGCAAATCTTGCGCGTGAACGTAATTTTCACAATAACCGCCAAAACCCTGCTTGAAGAGCGATAATCCCGCCCAGGGATGCTTTTTATCTTCCGATGGCGCGATACCCCAGAAATTATATCGCCCTCTTCCTTGTCGCTTTAATTCACGGATTATTTCCCATTGCAAAAGATAGGCACCCGGAACTTTTGGCCATTTTCTTGTAGATGCACCTTGGTGGTAAAAACCCGTGTTTCCGTATGTTGTAATCAATGCGCCAGAAATAATATCGCCTTGATATTCCGCAAAAGCAAAAAAAACATTATTGTCAGCGATAAACGCCTCAAATTCAGCATTAAGAAATTTACGAGAAAAGCCAACAAAGTTTTCTCGATCTGCAGTCTCGGTGTACAGTTTTTCAAAAGTATCTAAATCTTTCTTTTCTCGGCTGAGTCTGATTTTTACACCGTCTCGTTCGGCACGTCTAATTAAATTACGTGTTGTTTTTCGCATTCCTTTAAACAACTTTTCCTCAGTCGGCTTAATATCTAAAACCCACATCGTTTCCGCATGCACGTGCATTGGTGCCGGACGCATGCCAAAATTTTTATAAAACGAATTATTTTCTTCGTTTGCCAACCCTAATGGACTAACACGCAGAACAAGTAAACCTTTTTTTACAGCATATTCTTTTAATGCTTCCAACAAAGCAACTATTAGTTTTTGTTCGTTATTTTCTACCAGAGGTCCGTGAGGACAAAACAAAAAATGCCCACGACGCGCTGAAACTATAATGCCCAGCGCTACACCACGTAGTTTTTCACCATCATACACGCCAAAGCGTATTATTTTTTCTCCCAGCATTTTTTGCATCTCCCCCCAACTCCAAGAGTGCAAAAAAGTATTAGGAACGATCCCCAAAACAAATTTTTCCCATTCGGATTTATCAGAAACTTCTTTAACAATAAAAGTCATTAAAATTGCTAGCTAAAAAATGATCTAATCAAGTCTATAATTATCTTAACATCTCCATCTGTCATTGATGGATATGTTGGTAAATTCAACACATTTTGTGCCACGCGTTCGGCAGCCGGACAAGATTCTTTTTTATAATTAATAGTAGATAAATCCGTATCTTTGGGTGCAACAATTTCGTACCAATCTCCTAATAATATTTTCCTTCGTTTCGCCTCCGCAAAAATTTGTTTTGCTTTACTTGTTTGAATTGTATAACGCAAATAATATGGTTTTGATTCCGATGGCACTTCTGGCAAAACAAAATCATCACCAACCAATTGCCCAAGTTCACGGGTGTAAGTATCCCCGACTTTTTGACGCTTGGCATTAAAAAAATCTAAACGCTCTAACTGGAATAAAGCTAAGCTTGCTAATGCGTTTGGCAACTTAGCAGAAGGAAATGCCGGCACTCCGCCATGTTTTTCCTTGGAAATAATAGCTTTAGACAAAATCCCCAGTCTCTGAAAACAAACTAGTTTTATTTTTCCAATACCAACTACGAAATATAGCGGTTTGATTATGAATTCAAACAAAATTGGATGCAACAATTGCTGTGCTATCCACATATTTTTTGCTTCCGGTAGTTTTTCCAGATTGTCAGCAAGTTTTTCCAGTCTCTCTTTGTTATTGATAGCCACTGCCCCGCCAAAAACACTAGAAATCGCTTTATCCCGGCCAAAGCTAAAAAATGCCGCATCCCCAAACGTACCAAGTTTTCCTCCTTTGTAATCAGCGCCAATAGTGTGAGCACAATCTTCCACAACAATCAGATTATTTTTTTTGGCAATGGCAATCAATTCATCAAGAAGTGCGGGTACGCCAAAAGTGTGTTGTATGATTAAAACCTTACTTTTTTCAGAAATTTTTTTCTCCAAATCTTCCGGATCCATTGTTAGCATCTTCGGAATAATATCAACAAAAACCGGCTTGAGGCCTGCCCAAAGGATGGGCCCAGGAACAGACACGCATGTAAAAGATTGCACTAAAACCTCCGAGTCTTTTGGCAAATCTAACGATTTAAGAATTTCGTACAACCCCCATCGCGCGCTTGTAACTAAGTGCACATCTGAAACACCAAGCTTATCTTTCAATTTATCTTTCAGAATGCTAGTGGCTCTGCCTGAGATAAAACTCCGCGGAGAAAACAGAAGTTTTAACGAAAACCATGCGTCACGTTTTGTAAAATTCGGAGCTAAAGAAATTGCAATCATTTTTTTGCTAAATATTCCCTCAGTTGCCGCGGTACGCGCCCTTCTAAAAGAATTACTGAATTATCATTCAAATACGCATTAACACATTTAATTAATTTCCCAGGATTGGTCTCTGCAACAAATTTTTCCGGCGCTGATTTCATCCCCTGTTTAATATCAGACGTGAAATCATATGAAGTATAAAATACTTTGGAAACAATGCTTGCGAGCGACTTTCCAATTTCTTCATGCTGAACGCTTGCATTGCTACCCAGTTCAATTAACGGGGCCAACACGATAATTTTATTTTTCTTATCAATTTTTCTCAAATTTTCTGCCGCCGCAACGACTCCAACAGAGTTGGAATTATAGGAATCATCAATAATCATGGCTCCATTTAGATAGTAGATATCCATTGTTCCTTTTATCGAATGTACTGTCGCAATGCGTTCTTTTATTTGTTCAGGGCTAACCCCCGCAGAAATGGCTGCGGTAATTGCAGCTAACGCATTACTAATTTGATAGTTTCCAAATAACGGTAAGAAAATATCAAAATCAGAAAAGGAACCCGAAATAGTCGCCGTAATTCCCTTTTCACTAAAATTTGTTATCTTTGCTGTCATATCAGCTGGATTATGCAATCCATATGTCAAAACCTTACAGTGTTTAGTCATAGAAGCAAGCTCTCTACATACCACGTCGTCTGCGTTAAAAATAGCCACACCATCAACTGGAAGAGCTTGGATCAATTCATATTTCGCTTTTTTGATATTCTCCAGCGAACCGAATAAGCCCAAATGCTGATCAGTAACAGCGGTGATGATTCCTATTTTGGGACGCACCATTTCCGCTAAACGTTTTATTTCCCCAACACGATAAGCGCCCATCTCGGAAATAAAACATCTTGTTTTATCAGAAACATTTTTTAAAAGAAAATCAGCCACCCCTATCTCTGTGTTAGTATTTCCTGGCGTAACAACTGATTGTTCATTGCCAATTAATACCGCCAAGATATTCTTCGTACTCGATTTTCCATAACTACCAGTAATGCCAATGGTTAAAAGATTGACATATTCTTTCCGCCTCTTTCTAGCCAATGCTATTTTTCTGCCCTTAAAAAAGACAGCAAAAGGATAAAACAACAAAACACCGAATGATACAAAAACAAACAAAAAGCATTCGGAGAACAAAAAGGCGACAATTCCGTATCCACCCATAAACAAAAGCAACGTTGTCACTACTAGTAAAATGTAACTGAAAATTATAATCGATATCGACTTGACTGTTGGAACCGGTCTTAAAAAAATGCGAAGATAAATTTCTTTAAAGAAAGTGATGTTTTCTAGTAGTAATATAGCAACAAGAAAAACGGTAACAGAAACACTGAAACTACGCGCAGAATAAGCCAGCAATAAAAGCAGCCACTTCGCCAGCTCCAAGGGGCTAAGTATGTTTTTTTGCGAAGATGGCAAACGTAAATATTCTCTCATCCTGTCCCACCGATATTCTTTTTGTTGCCAAATGGCTACATGTAAAAAAACTTGGCGCGTAACCGACAGTATCCATAATAATAATATAATATATAATGTTATGTTATTCATTTTTCAAAATCCAGGTTATTTGTTCAGAAAATACACGAGCAAACTCTTCTGGGTTAGTCATATGAAATTTGTGACTTGCTCCGTTTACGACCTTCAAATTTGAGCTTCTGATATTTTCCTTGAGGTAATACGCATCCGATACCGGAGTGGATTCGTCTTTGTCGCCCCAGATAATCCCTACGGGAACAGAAATTTTCAGGACTTCTTTTTCCATATCTTGCTCTATGACCTTAGCCATAATTTCACGCATTTCTTTCGCATTAATATAATCTGAGCTTCCCACAAGACGATAAAGAACTTTTTTGGCAAATGAAGAAAATTGGGAAAGTATCGGTACGGAAAATAAAATATTTCCCAACCACGCTACGTCACGAAAAATTTTCTTTTTTACAGAGGGGTGCTTTCTTACTCTGGCGCTGGCATAGAGTAACGCGCCTACAATCTTTGGGGGGTTATCACTCGCCACTTTTATCGCAACCTGCCCACCAAAAGAATGTCCAGCAATAATTATTTTTTCAACACCTATTGCTTCAATAATATCCATTGTCCATTTGGTATATTCATCCACACCCCAGACAGTTTCCGGCTTCTGTGATTCGCCAAACCCGGGTAAATCGGGAATGATTATCTGCACAAAATCTTCAGGGATAAAAGAAAAGGGTTGCTCATACCTTTCTGATTTGCTATTCCATCCATGCAAAAATAGCACGGAACCCAAAAGAGAATTTCCTCCATGTAAAAATTTATAGTTTTTTCCTCCTAATGTTACTATTTCGCGTTTAAAATTCATGTGCCATCTCGAAATTTATAAAATGCTTTCCCCGGAGCCCTCAAGTCAATATATGATAAAAGTAGACGTTTTTTCTCATCAATTTGCTCTACAAAAATCTTACTAAGTACGGCAAATTGATTATCCAACGGACGGCTAGCGTCTAAGATCAACGCCCATCCTTCGTTAGTATGCACATGGATTTCCTGGGTGCCAATAGCTGGGATTGTAATCTCGTCAATATTTAAAGCAAAACGATCGGGTAACTGTTTTACAATGTCATGCATCATGGCAATTGCGTCTGTGCTAAGAACCTGAGCACCGATTGAAACTTTCGCGTCTTCACGTTCGTCGCGAATAATCGGATATTTATTATTTTCCATTCTTTCCTTGGAAATTTCTTCAAACGCAAATCCATCCGGATCAACCGAAAAATATGCGCTGCCGGAAGCCAAAACAACAACAGGTATTTTTTCTCTTACAGATATACGCAGAGTACTCGGCAATTCCCGCAATATTTGCACAGTTTGAATAATGGGAAATTTTTTGGGCAAATCATACTCGAGGAAAGAACGTGGAACCAAAAAAACACTTGTTCTTCCAAATAGCTGCGCCTTGTCGTTGACTATACCGCGTGTATATTCTTGAATTTGGTTTGCTACATCCACTCGCGTATCTGTCACAATAATGTTCTGAACGATAAACTTGTCAGGAAAAAACGCACTGGCAAACCCAACTAACAAAATCACAAAAATCAATCCCGCCAGCCAGCGCCAAAAACTTCCCCACTTATTTTCTTTTTCCAAAGAAGGCGAATTTTCTTTTATCGCTTTGCGCATCGCATTAAGCGGCAAAAAATTAAATCGCCCTCAAAACTTCCTTACCACCCAAATATTTTTTCAACACCTCTGGAACAACGACACTGCCATCTGCTTGTTGGTAATTTTCAATTATTGCCGCAATGGTTCTGCCAGCAAAAGCGGTGCCATCATTCATGTGGATAAATTCAACGGAACCAGACTTCATTTTTACTTTTGTCTTAAGACGACGAGACTGGTAATCGGTCATATAATCGGCTGTGTGTGTTTCCCTATATGTGTTTTGTCCAGGAAACCACGCTTCAATATCTACTGCGCGAGCATCAGGAGTACCCATATCTCCAGTGCATTTTAAAACAACCTGATACGGAATATTTAAAGACTGCATAAGGGTTTCTTGGATAGCCACAAAAAGTTTATGCTCTTCCAAAGAATTTTCGGAAACAGAAAAAGATTCCATTTCACATTTTTCGAACTGATGCACGCGAATCATTCCTTTTGTGTCTTTACCGTAAGATCCCGCTTCCCTACGAAAAGCAGAAGATACGCCAACCAAACGAATTGGCAAATCCTCTTCTTGAATGGTTTCATCCATAAACATTGGCCCTAATGCATGCTCCGCGCTACCAACCAAATACATATCATCAATCTCGATATGATATCTCTCTTCTTTTGGTTCCAAACGAGCCATGCGCTGCATCACATCGGAACGTATAATCACCGGCGGAATAACTGGAACGAAAGGTTTCGCAGAAACGGATAAGTTAAAATTCTTTATAATTTTTTCTAATTCTGTTTCACTGGTTAAAATTTCTAAAACTTGTTGAATAAGAGCGTACTGCAAAAGCACAATGTCGCCTTTTAGATAAACAAAACGTGAACCGGAAATTTTTGTGGCCCTCTCGCTGTCTAAAAGTCCCATTCCCTCGGCAATTTCCCAATGTTCTTTCGGCTTGAAACTCTTTTGCGTATTATCGCCAAATTTTCCAATAATTTTATTTCCGCTTTCATCTTTTCCGATCGGCGTATCGGAAGTGGGAATGTTAGGCAATTGTTGCAAAATTGAAGCAAATTCTTCGTCAAGATTTGTGTATTTTTTTTCCAACTCCACTAATTCTTCTTTCAATTTTTTTCCCGCATCAACGGCTTCTTGGTTTGGCTTCTCACCCTTTGCATTCCTTGCTAATTCATTTCTTTTCGCGCCTATTTCATCTATTTGTTGCTGAATTTTTCTTTTTTGTTCATCAAGCAAAACCAACCTATCCACATCGACAATTAAATTTTTATTAACAACCGCGTTTTTAACGGTTTTTAAATTATCTTTAATAAAATTTATATCCAACATATTATTCCGGTCGCATTAAGGGAAAAGTGATGACGTCGCGAATATGCGCCTGATCCGTCAACAACATAACCAAACGATCTATGCCCATACCCCACCCCGCCGTTGGCGGTAAACCAATACGCAACGCCTGCAAAAACGCTTGATCAATATGTTGCGCCTCTTTATCGCCGGCTTTGCCATACTGCTCTTGTTCCCCAAAGCGTTTTTCTTGGTCAACTGGATCATTCAGTTCTGTATACGCTTTAAAAATTTCCGCGCCCATCGCGACCAACTGGGCTCTCTGTACGATTTCTTTTTTATCGTCATATCGTTTGGCAAGTGGTTCCATATAAACGGGAAAATCGCGAACAATCACCGGTTGAATAATTTTTTTTCTTACAGTTTCTTTAAATATCGTATCTACAAGTGCGGGCAATGTTTTTGCCTCCGGTAAATCGATTTTCTTTCCCACAAGGTAATCCGCATATATTTCCGGATTGTTTTCTTTTAAAACATCCAATCCTGTTGCTTTTTTTATAGCATCTACATAAGAAATTTGTTTCCATGGAGCAGAAAAATCTATTTCGTTTCCCTGATAAGAAATTTTAGTATCTTTTCCAAGTGCTTTTAAAATATACTCAAACATTTTTTCAGAAAATGAAATCAAATCATCAATATTCGCGTATGCCATATAAAACTCGCACATCGTAAACTCTGGATTATGTTGGCGATCCACTCCTTCATTACGAAAATTTCTGGCAATTTCAAAAACACGCTCAAACCCGCCCACAACCAATCTTTTCAAATAAAGTTCCGGGGAAATACGCAAAAACAATTCCAAATCGAGTGCGTTATGATGTGTGCTAAATGGCTTCGCTGAAGCACCTCCTGCGATAGATTGCAAAACTGGTGTTTCGACTTCCATAAACTTATTGCTTAACAAAAATTCTCTTAGGGCCTGAATAGTGGCACTTCTTGTTACAAAAGTTTTACGCGCTTCCTCGTTGATAATTAAATCTAATTCTCTTTGCCTGGCACGCACTTCCACATCTTTTAATCCATACCAATTATCCGGTAAAGGCAAAAGAGATTTTGTAAGCAATTCCCATTTCTGCGCGTCTACTGTAACTTCTCCCGCTTGTGTTTTAATTACTTGCCCGGAAATAGCTATAATATCTCCCAAATCCAGAGCTTCCAGTAAATTATACTTTTCTTCCCCGACGTTATTTCTACGAAAGAGAATTTGAATTTTTCCTGAACCATCCGAGATATCTCCAAATGTTGACCCGCCATGTTTACGCTTTCCGCTTAATCGTCCCGCGACTGTAACAACTGTTTTGTCTTCAATAAGACTAATGCTCTCCTTTTGAACATCAGCAGCTTCATGTGTTCGACTGTGCCAAGTCGGATACAAAGCAACACCGCTTGACGTTAAGCGTTCAATGTGTTCTTCACGGGCATTAATCAAATCTTCACGCACGGGAATATTTTACTTCTTTTCGTGCTTAAAGACAACCATTTCATACCAATCCCCGCCGTGTCATTCCTGCGACAGCAGGAATCCAACAACGATGGATCCCCGATCAAGTCGGGGATGACAGGACAAAGCTCGCCCCGATAGGTAGCTCCGCTAATTATCCGACGCTCAGAACTTTAACTTGTTTAACACCAACAGGGGTTCTGACAGAAGCGACATCCCCAACTTTTTTCCCTTGCAAAGCAGTGCCAAGCGGAGATTCATTGGAAATTTTCCCTTTAGCCGGCTCGGCTTCATTGGGACCAACAATGGTGTATAAAAATTCTTTTCCGTCCATATTGACCTTAACTGTGTAACCGACATTGATCTGTCCATTTTCGTCTTTTTGAATTATCTCCGCATTCTTTAGAAGACTTTCAAGGTCAACAATCCTTTGTTCCAATAATCCCTGAGCGTCTTTAGCTTCGACATATTCAGCATTTTCAGACAAATCTCCCTGTTCTTTTGCAACTTGAATAGCTTGAGCAACTTCACGACGACGAACAGTCTTCAACATATTCAATTCTTCCTTTAATTTTTGCAGACCATCTTCAGTAATGGGTTTCTTTTTCTGATACATTTTGTTAATAGTTACTGACAAATTAGTTTTAACACGTCTTTTTGAGCTCAACACATCTGACAATCGTTTTTGTCAGTTGATTTTAGAATAATAAGCCGACCTCAACGGCGTGTATGGATAAGAAATTTACACGAACAATGCCTGCACGTCAAGGATGCTAAATTACAAAGCAAAAAATACGATTAACTATTTTTCCACTGGCTTGTCTGGACGCCCGCCAAAATACCAACCAAAAACATCTTTAACTACAGGCACGGCAAATTTATCTCCACCACCACCTTTTTCCAACAAAATAGTTAGAGCTATTTCCGGATTGTCATAGGGAGCAAATGAAGTAAACCAAGCATGCGTGTTGTCTAATCCACTAGTCGTTTGGGCTGTTCCGGTTTTACCGGCAACAGCAATCGGCATATCGGCTAAAGCTCTTCCTGAACCACTCACGACAGTTTCTCGCATCGCTTGTCTCATTAGATTAGCAATGTTGGCATCTATCTTTCCTTGTTCTTTTGGTTTAATTTCCTCCAAAAGAGATCCGTCGTTGTTAGATAATTCTTTCAATAAATGCGGTTCATATATTTTTCCACCATTGGCTATGGTGGCAGTAAGAGACGCCAGCTGTATCGGTGTTACCAAAACATCGCCCTGACCAATCGCAGCATGATACGTGTCTCCGATATACCATGGCTCTTTTTTTGTCTTTATTTTCCAATCAGGCGAAGGTAAAAAACCAGTGGATTCGCCGGGGATATCAATACCTGTAGCAGAACCGAATCCTAGCTTTTTTGCCCACTCGGAAATTTTTTCTATGCCAAGTCCCGACTTTCCGTCCATGCCTCCGCCCACCATGTAAAAATATGTATTTACCGATTCCGAAATCGCCTTAAACAAATTGGTAACACCATGTCCCCCCGCCTTCCAATCAGGGAAAAACCATGATCCTACACGGATTCCTCCGGTGCTATTTACAGTAGTATCGGGAGTAATAATTTTCTCTTCCAAACCAGCAATTGCAACAGCAAGTTTAAAAGTTGAACCAGGAGGATATTCTCCCTGAATGGCACGATCCAAAAGTGGCTGATCCTTGTCTGTAAACAAATTTTCTGCCTCTTTACTCGTCATTCCCTGCGTTAACTGTGTGTTGTCGAAAGAAGGAATACTCACAAGCGCCAAAACTCCTCCTGTACGCGGGTCAATCGCCACCGCCGCACCCTTTGTCACTTTTGCATTATTCAATTGCTCCTGCAGTGATTCATAAAGTTTTTTTTGCAATCCTGCGTCAATATTAAGCTTCAAATTTATTCCGGGCTTAGCCGGAATTGTCCCTAAATCATTTTTCACCCTTCCAACCGAATCGACTTCTTCCCGCTTTGCGCCATGTTCTCCTCGCAAAAAAGTTTCATATTTTTTTTCAAGACCACTCTTGCCGATATATTCCGTAAGCATATACTTCGGATTTTTTTTCAAATCTTCTTTGCTTACCTTTCCCATAAAACCCAAAATGTGTGCGAATTGATTTCCTTCCATATATTCGCGAGTCGCAAGATTCTCCACGCCAATACCGGGAAGATCGGAGAGACGCGCCAATACACCTAGCATTTGCTCATGAGTTATATTTGACAAGAGAGGAACCGGTCGTGGAGATATACGATCGGAAGAATTAATAATTTCTTGGAACGCTCCTGCCGGCACATCAGGAAAAATTTCACGCAATACCTTAATCTCTGATTCGATATCGCCGGGAAGCTGAACCGGATAAACAACCAGATCCGTGGACGCTATGTTTTGTACTAATTGTTTTCCGTTACGATCAAAAATTACGCCCCGCGGAGCATATTCTGTTCTCAGTCGTAACCAATTTTCTTCCACTTGTTTACGGAAAATACCCTGCGATGCCTGCAAGTAAACAGACCGAACAGCAATTATTGCCAGAAGCACAATTGCCACAATTCCCAAAAAACGCATTCTTTTCTCAGGCAAGGCATCTTCCATAGAATGAAGCTCTCCCGTAGGAAGAACAAATATATCCTCCCCCGTTGCGGCATTTGGATCACGCATAAAAGTCAATATTTGACTGGCACGAATTCTTTTTTTAATTTTCTTCATAGAAATTACTCCTCGGAAAATAATATTTTAACAATTCCTGATCCTCTTTTTGTTTCTGCAAGAAAAGCAATAAATAATCCGACTATAGAAGAAAACGCAGCTGAAAAAAATGCGGAAATAATATCTTTCCCCACAACCAAAAAACTAGGATAGTTAAAAACAGAAGATAATGCTATCCGTAATAAAAATACTGAACAAAAAATAATTATTACAAGAATACGTAAATCTTCTCCTTGGGGTAAATTTTTTACAATATTCACAACCAACAAAGAAATAATCAAATATGTAGTAAATATTACTCCCGTTGGCAATGCCGACATTCCATCCGCGACAAGTCCGCAAATAATCGAAATGGGAATAAGAGAACGAAAATAATAACGCGTTTTTGTTGGCGCAAAAAATGCTGCCGTTAATAAAAAAATTAAAACAAAGGAGAAATTAAATGTAGGGAGAATGCGTGCAAAAAAAAGCTCCGTAAAATAAAGCACAAAGAACGCTACTATCAAGGAAAAATAGTATTTCATTTTTTATTTATAATTACACTTACAATTCGCGCTTGTCTGACATCTACAATAGGAGAAATTTTAGCTGATTGAAATATTTCGTTTTCCGGAGCGGACACTGTGCGAATAGTTCCTACCAGCAAATTCGCCGGGAATAAACCATCTACTCCGGCTGTAACAACCCTGTCACCAACATTGATTTTTTCCGCACGAGGCACTTGCTCTAAAAATATATCTAACCCTTTTCCTCCCTGAATCAAACCTTGCGCTTTTGTTCCTTGAACATTAGCAGCCAAACGAAAATTCGTATCAGAAACAAGCATAATTACAGACGTAGCGATATCTGCCTTAATAATGCTTCCCACCACTATTCCATCATTTACAATGACGGGCAATCCTTCGCTTAATCCATCGGCAGTTCCTCGATTAATAATCAGCCCCTCTTTGGCACCATCAACAGAGTGCCCAATTACATCCGCCGACAATAGTTTAAATTTATCCATGGGAAGTAGTTTTAATTGTTCTCGCAATCGCTCATTTTCTTCCTCTTTACCCTCTAAACGCGCAATTTTAGCTTGATACAGACGATTTTCGTTCTCAAGCAGACGAACCTGCCTACTCAAGGAACCAACACGCAAAAAAGACATCAGAGCTTCTTTTGTGCCATTAAACATTTCCACAGTGCGTAGAACAAAAGGAGAGACTAATCTCATTCCACCACTTTGCACAGGAGAAAACCAACCCCTACTCAACACAAATATCGCTATTATCAGTACGCCTACAAGGACGATAAAACGTCGTGGATCTGCCTGTTTAGTCATTGTTTTTATACTGTACCACGAAGAAAAAGTGAAAAAAATTGGAGCGCCATTTTTCAAAAGTTACAAGACGTTTTTCCTTAAGCGGCCTCACGACTTTTTGTAACAACAAAAAGCGTGCAGAACGATGATGGCGGCGTATTTCGACGCTATCCGGAGTGTACGTTTAAGAAAAAACGTCTTGTAACTTTTGAAAGATTATCTTAATGGTTTCGGTGAAGGTGATGGCGCTAGAACCTCTTGCAAAGATTCCAAATCCTCTAAAACGATGCCAGTTCCGCGAGCAACAGCAGTCAATGGATCTTCCGTAACCCTGGTCGGTATGTGAGTTGTAGATGCAACCATTTTGTCTAATCCACGTAAAAGCGCTCCACCTCCCGCCAAAACAATTCCACGTTCCATTATGTCCGCCAAAAGCTCCGGTGGAGTTTCTTCGACAGTAGATTTAATACTATTAACAATTGTACGAATAGATCGACTAAGGGCTTCACGAATTTGTGTGTCGTTGACAATAACCTCTTTCGGCAACCCCGTTACCAAGTCGCGCCCTCGCATTGGCATTTCTAACGGTTCGGTTAATTCCCACGCGGAACCAATACCAATTTTAATTCCCTCCGCCGTTCTCTCTCCCAATAACAAATTAAATTCATCACGCGCGTATTGAATAATATTTTCGCTCAATTCATCGCCCGCTATACGCAAAGACCTGCTAACAACCACACCGCCAAGTGAAATAACTGCCACTTCCGTAGTACCACCCCCAATGTCAACAATTAAATTACCTGCCGAGTCCTGCACAGGCAAGCGCGAACCAACAGCCGCGGCCATGGGCTCTTCAATCAAAAATGCCTTACGTGCGCCTGCACGCATTGCTGCATCTTCTACGGCGCGCTTTTCCACTTCTGTAACACCAGAAGGCACCCCAACAACAACCCTTGGTCTTGGCACAAGTGAAAAAGAATTTTGGTGCACTTTATCAATAAAGTAACGAAGCATGTGTTCTGTTACTTCAAAATCAGAAATAACCCCGTCACGCAGAGGACGAATAGCGACAATATGTGTAGGAGTTTTACCAACCATTTTTCTCGCCTCTGAACCGATCGCCAAAATTTGCTTTGTCTTAGTATTCATGGCCACCACCGAAGGTTCATTAATTACAATTCCCTTTCCACGGCAATACACCAAGGTATTAGCTGTACCTAAATCAATACCCAAATCTTGAGAAAATTTTCCAAAAAACCGATCAAACATTTATGGCTATTAATTATTATTCACGCCTTTTTCCGAAGACAATAAAGTTAAAACTGTGTTTGTAATTTTGTTGCTATCACGTTCGACTTTTTGTGCTTCCACCAAGTTTGTTCGTCTGCGAATTTCTACAGTACCGTCTTTTGCGCCACGTTCACTGACAATTACTTGCACGGGAATACCAATTATTTCACTGTCCGCAAATTTTTCACCAGCAGAAGAATCTTCTCGATCATCAAATAAAACCTCCAGCCCATTTTCAGAAAGCTCCAAAGCTATTTTTTCTGCGTCTTCTCCGCCCTTTAAAGACAAGACATGCACATCATAAGGTGCTACTGTGGTAGGCCAGATAATACCTTTATTATCATGATATTTCTCAACAATAGTTGCCATAGTGCGTCCAATGCCAATACCGTAACACCCCATGTAAAAAGGTTTTTCTTTGCCATCCGCATCCACATATATAGCGCCTTTCATTCTATTTGAATAATGATAACCAAGTTGGAAGACGTTACCTACCTCGATCCCCTTCTTTTCAACCAGTTTTCCCGCATCATTCAACGCCTCGTATCCAACTTTTGCCAAAGCAATATCGCCTTCCATATCCGCTTTGTAGTCACGGTCAATATTAACATTCAGCAAATCAACATTCTTTTTGTTACTTCCACCATAAGCATTAACAATTGTCCTCAAAGAATTATCAGCAACAACAATAAGATTTACTCCCTTATCTAAATTGTCTTTTATTTTTACCGGCGAAATAAAACCCGGTTCAGAATTTATTTTTTCTCTTATTTCTTCGTCCGTAGCATGTCTTAAGGTCGTAGCCTTTACAAGATTCTTCAACTTTACTTCATTAACATCGAAATCGCCCCTAATAATAGCAAGAATAAATCTATCTTGTTCGTCCACAAAAAGAACGTCTTTTATCTGCTGCCAAAGAGGCAAATTGTGAAACTTAACGCCTTCTTCCATTGTTACTCCCCTTACAGAGTTAACCTCGCTTATTTGTTCCGGTTTCTCCTCTGTATTTTTATTATCTTTTTTAAATAAGGCAACATCCTCGTGTGCCGCGTATTTTTGATTATCAGAAACGAAGTATCTACTTTCTCCAACTTCCGATTCAACAATAAATTCATGGCAATATTCTCCACCTATATAGCCATTATCAGATTCCACAATAACTGTTTTAAGACCAAGGTTATTAAAGATCTTTGTATAAACATCTTTCATTTTTTCATACTCAACTTTAAAATCTTCCTCGCTACAATGAAAAGAGTATCCATCTTTCATAATAAACTCACGGACACGCAGAAGTCCGCCCCGCGCTCTGGTCTCGTCTCTGAATTTTGGGGAAAACTGATAAAGCTGAAATGGCAAATTTTTATAACTTATTTTGAATTTTCTCACCAAATCTACAAACATTTCTTCAGCGGTTCCACCAAGAGCAAACTCAGCCCCTCTTCTGTCCTTTACTTTTATAAGTTCAAAACCGGTTGTATTTGTTCGATTTGTTTCTTTCCATAATTCCAAGGGGTGCAAAATAGGCGCCAACATCTCCTGTGCTCCGGCATTATCCATTTCTTCTCTGACTATTGCCATTATTTTTTGCTGTACTCGATAACCCATCGGTAGAAAATAATACCTACCAGCGACCGATTCACGTATAAAACCTCCCTTGATCAGCGAAGCGTGAGAAACTACGTCGATATCCTTGGGTGTTTCCCTCGCTATTTCGCAAAAAAGCTTGGATTGCCTTTGAAGTACTTTAGATGTTTTTTTCATGGGTGAATAATTCTACGGATATCATTAATTGTTATAAGCAAAACCAGTAAGATTAGCAATGCGAAGCCAACCGTGTGCGCTATTCTTTCCGGTTTTCCGCGCAAAAAACGAACACCGGCTGATTCTATAATAACAAATAGTGCCCGACCGCCATCCAGCGCTGGAATGGGCAAAATGTTAATGAGTGCCAAGTTTACGCTTAAAACAGCCACTAATTCCATCAACGGCAACATGCCCTGGCGACCAATCGAACCAACAAGGGTGGCAATTCCTACCGGTCCAGCCACATCACTTGGCACTTCTCTCTTCCAAATCAAGTCGCCAAATAATCCACCAATACCTACAGCGGTCATTTTTATGACATGCGCAGTAGATTTTACTCCCTCAATCGGCGCTTGCCACCAAACCACTTTGTATGTGGCCATGTCTAAAAGGGATAGCCCCACCGGTTTTCCTACTTCATGGTTTCCATCAAAAACTAATGTTGTTTTTTGCATTTCTTTGCCTCGCATTAAAGACAGAACCAGTTCATGCCCGGAAAAAGATTTTATCTTTTCTACCACAGTTGCTGAATCATAAACCGCTTCGCCATTTATTTCTTTTAAAACATCTCCTTCTAAAATACCGGCTTTAGTCAAAACCTCATTTTTTTCTACACCGACAATTTCTACGCGCTGGTTTTGCAAAGTATTACTTCCGCTCTTGGCCTCAACAGAAACATCGGCACCGATTCCCGCGATTAATGTGTAACAAACAACCGCCAACAAAACATTCATTCCCACCCCTGCCAACAGAATAAATAATTTAACCAAAGGGTTTTTATTTGCAAAAGACCGAGAATCCTTTTTTACATCCTGCACTTCCTCTTTGTCAGAATCTCCGTCCTCTCCCGTAATACGTACAAATCCACCTAGTGGCAGAGCGTTTATGGAAAAAATTGTCTCTCCTATTTTTTTGCTAAAAATCTTCGGCGGAAAACCAATGCCAAATTCTTCAACCCTGCATCCCGAAATCCATGCCACTACAGCATGTCCGGCTTCGTGAGACAATACTAAAATAGCCAGAACGACGGCAAAAATCAGAATTGTTAAAAACATGTATTAAACAGAAAGTAATTCTATTTCTTTTTCTTTTCCGTGCTCATCTATCGCCTTAAGAGCGTCTTCCACTTCTTTCTGCACTTTTTCCTTTTCATTTCTGTGGGTATCCTCTGACAACTCTTTATCATCCATTTTGTTTTTTAATTCACGTAATAATTTTTCACGCACATTGCGAACGGCGATTTTTGCATCTTCTAGATATTTTCCCACAACTTTTACCAGTTCTTTGCGACGCTCCTCTGAAAGGGTTGGAAGGTTTAAACGAATTATTGTGCCGGAAACATTTGGGTTAAGGCCCAAAGAAGAAATTTCAATAGCTTTTACTATACCAACTACAGCACCCTTGTCCCATGGTTCTATTTGGATGGTCTGAGAACTGGGTATGGTAATAGAAGCCATTTCACGCAACCTTGTCTGCGTGCCGTAATAATCAACTGTGATATTTTCCACCAAACCGGAAGAAGCACGGCCAGTTCTTATGCCACGCAACTCTTCTTCTAAATGAGAGACTGCTTGTTCAAAACTTGGGGACACCTTTATTTGTTTCATAATATTATAATATAGATGGTGTAAAGAATAGGTACTCCAGCGCCAGACGCGCGGGAACGTTCGCTTTAATCATTGAAGCTGATTCACGACTCCGCCTTAACGCCGCCGTTATACTATTTCCACTGTCGGAAATGGCAATTTTTTCACGCATGATGTTCTGAAGAAGAATAATTATTTCTAAAGCAGCTCCTTGTTTATCAACCTCATCAGCGAAAGCAGAACGTTCTCCGATTGTCATACGTGAAAGAAGGAACAATTTTTCATACCACTGATCATAGCGTTGGAAAAGTTGCTCGTCCGCCATGAGGCGCATGGCTAGCCCCGGACGACCACCAGAAAGCAACGCTATACGGCTTATAGTATCATTACTTGGGGTATTTGCGACAGAAGAGCCATTTCGCGATAAAGAAATCAATTCTTCTCGTAAATTCCGGTTGGATAAAGGAAAAACCTGCTTCACAAGAGAACGAGAACGAATGGTAGGTAAAACAGCATCTATTGAACCGGCTGTAATAATAAATTTGGCATAAGCAGGAGAATCTTCCAAAAATTTTAACAGAACCTGAGACGTAAAAACATTGTATTCATCGACTTGTTTTAAAATGATAACAAGATATTTTCCTAAAACCGGCCGTTGATAAATCCTCTGTAACAAAGACGACAAAACCTTGCGCTGGGAAGTCTCTTCCGTATCGCCGTCCTTTTGTGGTAATTCGTATTGCAAAACGTCAGAATGTGAATCCAATCGCGTCAAGCAACTTGCGCATTGACCACAATTGTTATTGTTTACACACAAAAGCCGACGCGCAATCTGCTCGGCAATCGCCGTCTTGCCAACCATTGGTGGCCCAAAAAGAAGAACGGCGGAAGGAAAATTTTCCACATCGATAATACTATTTAAAAAATCAATAACACTAGTGTGCCCAATAATTTTCTGCGATTCCGTCATGCAGATACACTAACACACCTACCCTATTTCTTCCGTTTTCGCTCCTGCCAACTGACTAAAAGAGGCGCGGCAATAAAAATAGACGAGTATGAACCGATAACTATACCAAAACAAAGTGTAGCCACAAATGGGCGAATTGTGCTTCCCCCAAAGAAAAGCAGGGACAATAAAACTAAAAGCGTAGTAACAGATGTATTAACCGAGCGTGTGAATGTCTCCAACACACTAAGATCGACAAGCTCATTGAAAGGCATGCGCAAAACACGCAAATTGGATTTTACCCGATTATAAATAACTATCGTATCGTGCACGGAAAAACCTATAACAGTTAAAATGGCGGTTACAAAAAGTGAATCTGCGGAGGCACTAAAGAAATGAGCATAAACTGCAAAGAAACCTGCAATGATTATCACGTCATGAATTAATGCCACTACGGCAAAACTGCCAAACGCCCAAGAGGAAACAACCGCACTGGATTTATTAAAAACGAAAGCAAGATAAATAAGAATTCCGAGTGAAGACAAAATTATTGCCAAAATCGATTTAGTGAGAAGAGAACGACTGAAAATCGGACCGACACTATCGAACCTTAATTCTTCAATGTCCGGAAAAGTTTTCTTAAGATCAGCCAATAATTTAGTATGACCATCTTCTGAAATCTGACCCATGCGCGCTTGAATTGTTTGGTTTCCGGTTGTTTGTACCTCGATATTCTGCTGACCGGATTTTTGAAGAGCTTCCCGCAAACTAATAACTGCCACATTGTTTCCCTTCACTTCCAAAATACTTCCTCCCACAAAATCGATTCCCGGACGAAGTCCCCAAATACCAATTGCCACAAAACTTAAAATAATCAGTACTCCTGAAAAACTAAACCACAAACGGGAATATTGCGAAACATTCAAAAAGTTTTTCATTTTATTTCTTCTGGATTAAGACCATCAGTATAAATTTTCTTATTGTGAAAAATTTTCATTAATGAAGAAGCTTGTAAAAGTGTGCGGGTAACAGTGATCGCAGAAAACATACTGATAATAATACCTATCGCCAACGTAACCGCAAAACCTTTTACGATACTGGATCCCAACATATAAAGAAGCGCACACGTTATTAAACTGGCAACATTGGAATCACGAATAGAAGACCACGCTTCATTAAAAGCGCCTGTAACACCAGGGATAAGCTGGTGTCCATTGCGCAGTTCTTCTTTTAGCCGTTCGAATATAAGCACATTAGCATCCACAGCCATGCCGATAGACAAAATCAATCCGGCAATGCCGGCAAGTGTCATTGTGACACCCATAACCTTGTAAACAGCCAAATTCAACAAAGCATAAAGAACGAGCGCAAACGCAGCTATCACACCGGGGTAACGATAAAGAACGATCATATAAATAACCATCGTCAAAAGACCAATTAAACCTGCCACCACACTTCTTCCTAAAGAATCACGGCCAAGCGTTGGTCCAACCGAGGTACGACTAATAAGAGTTATCGGGACGGGCAAAGCACCTGCATTTAACCTAGTAGCAAGAAGTTTTGCCTCTTCTAAAGTATATGTACCGGTTATCACGGCTTGGCCGTCAGAAATCTTTGTTTGTACAGTAGGTGCCGTCAAAACAGAACCATCTAAAAATATTCCCACTCTCTTGCCGACATTTCTTCCGGTAATATCAGAGAACAATTTAGCACCCTCACTGTCAAAGGTTAAAGAAATTTGTGGGTAATTATTTTGGTCAAAACTAACGTCTGCGCGTTTAAGATTACGCCCCGTCAGTTCGGTCGGTTTCCAAATTATCGGCAAAACATTTCCTGAATCTGTTTCAATGTTTTCTGCTTCAACTTTTCCTTCTTCCCGAAAATCCAGTGTTGGAGTTTCTTTGATTAGTTTTATGGCATCGTCTGGATTTTTTATACCGGCAAGTTCAACCACAATTCTGGCCTCCGAAACACCACCGGTCAGTTGGACACGCGGCTCAGCGACACCAAAAGCATTCGCACGACGCTCTAGCACATCGCGAACACCTTGCAATGCTTCAGACTTATTAGCCGAAGGAATCGCAGAAACATTCGCTTGATAAATAAGCTGCGTCCCACCCTGCAAATCAAGCCCCAGATTAAAATGTTGATTTATGATCTTGTTTAACAAAGGAATTTTTCCACCAGGAAGAACAACCAAAACCGCCAAAACTGCCAGCAAAGCAATCCCGATTGTTCCAAAAATTGATTTCTGTTTTGTAGTCACGGAAAGATTATAGTCAATAATTTAAATTTAGCATACTTGACAAAACATTTTTTCTATTCCCTCTTACTTCTTCTTTTTACCACCAATGAACCGAGATAAATCAAGAAAACAAACATCGTGGAAAAAATACAGAAAACCAATATTTTATTTTGCGTTTGTAACAAAACAGCCGCGCACCCTAAACCAATTGACCCAGCCATATATATTGCCAGGATCGCTTTGTCAGAAAGACCTCGCCTTTTAAGCCGATAATGCAAATGCGTGCGATCTCCCATAAACGGAGACCTTCCCCTCCACAATCTGCCAAACACAACGACCGCCGCGTCAAGCAAGGGCACAGCACCAACCACGGCTGTTGTAGCAACCTTTGTTGCCCCTTGAACGGCTAAAACGGCAAGTAAAAATCCTATAAACCAAGAGCCGACTGTTCCCAAAATTAAAGGTGCCGGAGGATAGTTCCAAAAGATAAATCCCAAAAGAGCGGCCGCCGCCGCAAACGCCGAAACAGCTGTTCCGAGATCATTAACTTGCGGAAGCATACTAACTAAACCAATCACAATAAAAGCCACGGTACCCACACTACCAGCTAGACCGTCCATTCCGTCCAAAAAATTTACAGCATTCATAAGTGTAACAATCCAGATAAGAGTTATTACTGCGCTGGGAAGCAATAATCCCCAAACTCTAATATTTGTAAAATCAATTACCCCACCGAAAGGATTAGTTAAATATTTTATCTCTAATCCACCAAAAAATACCGGCACGGCAGCAATGGATATTTGCGCCAATAGTTGCATAATTGGCCCGAGCGGATGCCGTGTATCCCAGAGACCAATCAACAAAATAAGCAGACTGGCCACAAGAAGAGGCCAAAACATTTCCAATTTTAAATTTTTCATCAATAACACCGCAATCCACCAAGCAAAAAGCACGGCTATACCTCCGATACTTGAAGTATTATTTGTATTAACCAAGTGCATTTTTCTTCCTAATCCAATAAAAACACTTCCCAAAAAAAGTGCCGCACTAAAGCAAACTATTAATACAAATATGAGGAAAAAGGGCGTCATTTTTCCAGTGATGAATTATTGGTTCGATTTTTTTCCGTAACCCAAAATCCCAAAGGTCGACCGATCATCATTCGCGTCTGCGCATCCAAAGCAGGGATACTGCCTAAAACAGACGCTATAACCGGCACAAGAGCCCACTGCAAAACCATGTACACATATTTTCTTTTTGGGGTACCCGGCGGAGGTGTTGGAAGAAGTAAAAAAGTTAACGTCATAGTTACTATCATTCCGCACATTGCCAATGATGCCAATGCCCTAGTAACATAGGGCAAATTATATGCTAAAACAGTCTGATGAAAATCAGGATTACCATAAAGCACCGGGATCCAACCAAGGACGGCAATAATAATTGATGAGGTTGCCCAGGAGTGGTTTCCTTCAAAAATCAAAAACAACGAACGTAATCGGAGAAATAAGGGAATATTTTTTGCGCGCCGAAAAGCCATTGCCAAAAAGGCAAAATTCTCGATTCCCCATGCCCAACGACGCTTTTGTTTGTACTGATTAACAAATGTTCGCCAAAAAGTCGGCGCTAACATAGCGTCCATGGAAACATTAGTAAAAAGAGGAACCGTGCGGTATTTCCCTTCGTAATGCAGAAAACACTGCCAAAAAATTCGAGAGTCTTCCGACACTACATCCACCGCCCAAAAATCAACATCCACCAGCGCCTTAAAACTCATTGAGTGCGAAGAAAAAGTAACCAAGCGTTCCGGACGCACAGCCTCTATCATTTGCCAAAAACTTGAATTGATCGCGATAACACGCGCGAAAGATGGTGCATCCCAAATATTATTATGATAAAGCGGCAAGGGCTGATAACTGCAATTCGTTCTGTCTTTAGTAGTAATGTAGGTATAAGTAAGATAGTCAAAATAATCCCTCCCCACGCACGTATCACTGTCAAAATTCGATACGATAACGTTTTCGTAATTTATTTTTTGTTCATCAAATATTTTGCACACTTCGCGCGCTGCCCATGTAGCATTTGCGCTCTTCACTCTTTTTTCTCCGGCTATTCCATCCGGGTGAATGGTCGTCAACAAACGCCCAAAGCTGTTGGAGAAGTTTTCTTCCACTAATCTTTTGTTTTTTGTAGCCACATTTCCCGCCCGTTCTTCAAATGCCACAACAACCCAAAGCCGTTCTTTGGGAAAGTTTGTTTTTACCAAATGATTCAATGTTGTTTTTAATAAATCAAACGATTCCTTATACGTAGGAATAATCACGAGGTTAATAATATTTTCGGCCGGTAAAATTGCGACTTGATTATGTTCTATTTTCTTTATGTCGTTCAAAAATTCGTTCTCTTGCCATAATTTCATTTTCTCCTTTTTTCTTTCTGACCTGGAAATATTTTTTTGCGATCCGTTAATTTGAGAATAAATTTCACTGATGTGTTTTTTTGTAACTTTTTTCGCTGTAGAAATATCACCCAATATTGCTATTCTGTTTTCCCAGTCAATCCCTCGTTGTCGCCTCAAATTTCCATAAGAAGAGATAAGGTATGAAGAAATGTAAAAGGCACGTACAAACCAGTACAAATCATAAAGAATCAAAAATATCGAAACCCAAGCAGGAACAATAAAAGCGAGAACCGCCAATCCAATCAATGTCCCCCAACTGGCAAAACCGGGCAAAATTTCATAAAATCTTTTTTCCAAGAGGTTAAAATCTAAAACCACTTTTTTTTGCAACACGCTTGGCACGCCTGAAGAGTATCCCTTTTTAAACATTTAGAAAATTTTATTTAAACGAAAAAGAAAAAGCAGTGTTCCAATCAGTAGAAGAAAAAGAAGCCCTGTAACAAAAAGCAAGTAGAGAGAAGCAACTTTCTCTCGACGCGCCAGAATAAACGCCAAAAGAACGTTAATTAAAAAAATCGCTCCGCCAAAACCACCAAACCAAAGCAAATCATTTTTGTTACCAAGCAAATCTACTCCCAAATCAACAGTGCCATGCAGTTTAACCCCTTCCTGTGGAACCACCCTCCAAAGCCAGGAAAACATTAGCGCATAAATTATAAAAAGCAGAACATCAATATAAAATACCTTCAAGAGCATGGCTCCTCTTCCGATCAGGGAGAAACTTATTCGTGGAATTTTCATGAAGTTCAAGGTTACATTGATATTGTATGGTAAAGCAAGACTGGTAGCTAGAAACGCCCTTATGTGGTGGAAAAATCACAAATCGCACTAAACGGACAAAATTGACAAACCATTGGCCCGGGCTTTGCTTTAAAATTTTGTTCTTTTATCCCCTCCATTGTCGCAACTACACGTTCCTTTGTTTTTTCCAGTTTTTCCGAAGTTCTTGTTGTGTAACAATCCACTGGCCCATCTAGATAAGACAGCATTAGCCGGTCTGCGTGCATTTTGAAAACATCATTCATAGCCAGTGCGTAAATAGACAATTGTAAATCGCCATCGGCATATTTCTGGTCTTTTGCCGAACCGGTTTTAAAATCCGTAACCAAGGTCATGCCGTCAATCTTATCGACCCTATCAATTCTTCCGTTAACAACAACATCATTTATACGCAAACGAAAATCTTCTTCAAAATATATTGGCGCCGTCTCAAGTATTACAGGGTGCGCGATTAAATATGTTTCCAAAAGCAGCTTTCCTCGTTCCTTCTGCTCTTGTTCGTGACGTTGGCTCTCAAATCCTTCGCCACTCCAAAATTTTTCATAAAAATCTTGCGCATCCAAGATTGTCGCCTTTCTTCCGGAACTTGTTAAACGACCAAGCTCGCGAAAAACCGCGTGCACAGTTATGCCAAAAGTCAACGAGTGGTGCTGGGCAACTGGAACCCGATAAATATATTGAAATTGATATTTGTATGGACAAGTCTCATAGCAATCTATTTGTGAGGCACTCAAGGTTTTTGGAAGATATAATAATGTCCGAACTTTTTGAATTTCCTTTTCTGGCATCGGAAGTTTTAATTGTTCAGCAGGAGAACTAATGCCATTTTGCGCTGTCATAATTCCTGCTTCTTCTATAAATTTAGATGGTTTCTTTCTGGTCTTACCGGTACCGCTTAATTCGGCGGTAGTTATATACAAACGTTGTTTCGCACGCGTTATGGCTACGTAAAACAAACGCCTTTCTTCTAAGATATGTGCGTCACGATCATCCAACCCCTTTTGAGTAGAAAAGTATTCAGGTATTTCCAAAGTATGGCTCCTGTCTCTCACCGGGTACTTGTCAGCGGTAGCCCCAAAAAGAAAAACCTCTGGAAACTCCAATCCTTTTGCACCATGCACCGTCATAACTCTTACTGCGTCAAAATCATGGCTCAATGCCGCCTGTGCCGGACTTTCACCGGAAGAAATAACCAATTCTAAATAATCCAAGAAGCTCATCAAAGAAGATTGCGGGTCAGATTTCTCGTACTGCAAGACAAATTGTATAAACTCACTCAAATTCGGAAGAACCTCCGGATATTTTTCCACTCTTTTCTTTGCCAAATTCAAATACCCGCTATTATGCAAAAACTCCAGTGCTATCCTGGATGGAGCTGCCGCAATGGCACGGGTTACATGTGAATCCAATTGTTCGACAATATTTTTTATGACAGATTTTGTTTTGTCAGAAAAGCCATCGCGCCCAGAAATATTTTTCAAAAAGAACACCAGAGACTCATTTTCTTGTCGACTTTCAGATAATAATTTTTGTCTTTCGTATGGTTCAATTCCAAAAATTTCTAAAGACAAAATCCTAAACAACGAAACAGAGTCTTCCGGATTAAAAACGGTTTTCAAGTACGCAATAACATCACGAATTTCCGGACGCAGCAAAAGCCCACGTGCCTCTGAAACATGGAAAGGTATTTCACGGGAACTTAACGCCGGTAAAATTAAATCGGACTGAGAATTTGTTCGCAAAAGAATTGCATAGTCACTATATTGTCTGTTTAGTTCTTTCACTCCATGTTTAATCATTTCGGCAATAAACGCGCATTCTTGTTCGAGATTAGTAAATTGATGATGAGAAACTATTGCTTCCTTAGAAGCGGAAGACTTCCCAATCAAATGCTTATCAACATTCGCTGTTTTTTCTAAACGAAGCGGGTTATTAAATTGAATTAATTTATAGGCAGCATCAAGAAGACTTTGAGGTGAACGGTAATTTTGAGTAAGAACTATTTTCTTTGCATCGGGGTACCATTGCTGAAATGTTAAAATATTTGCAATATTTGATCCGCGCCAAGCATAAATGGATTGATCATCATCACCCACCACCGTAATTGGTCCGTTTGGTTCTGGCACCAACATCTTAAGGAGAGAATTTTGCGCACCATTAGTATCTTGAAATTCATCAACTAAAACCTCAGAAAGATTTTCGCGTAATTTTTGAGTAATCGATGGACGCTCATTTAGCAAATGTTCCGCATTCAAAATAATGTCGCCAAAATCCATTGCACTCTCTTTTAACAATATCTGTTGATAAGCGCGATAAACAGCGCCAAATTCTCGCCATTTTATCGCTTCTTCCTCCATTGATTTTTTTTTCTTTTCATCTCTTTCTAATCCCGCTTCCTCAGTAACTTTTTCCGCGTACGCGATAAACCTTTCTGGTGCTAAATCCTGGTCTTTTGCTGCTCCTATTGCTCTTACAATAGATTGCAGAAACTTCGTAGGATTACTTAGTGGACGAAAATATCTCAATGGTAATTCAAATAAATGTCTCTTTAAAATTAACCATTGTTCCGGACCAGTAAGAATTTTAAAAGAAGGATCCAGTCCAATTTCAATGGCATAATCCCGCAGAAGACGCTCACAAAATCCATGAAATGTCGCAATACGTACCTGACTCAAACCCATTGGCAACAAACGATCTACCCTCTCCTCCATCTCACTTGCCGCCTTTTCAGTAAAAGTTAATGCTAAAATATTGTCTGGACGAATACCCTTTTCTTGAATCAACCAAAGAATGCGTTGTGTTATAACAGTGGTTTTTCCTGTTCCCGCTCCAGCAATCAGTAAAAGCGGTCCGCCTTCATGTGTTACGGCTTCTTTTTGAGCATGGTTTAATTCGCCCAAATCTACCGATTGTCTGGACGATAAACCAGCAGGTCTCTTTTTATTTTTTGTCATTCATACTCCTTTGCCACCGCCAATACCCTGTCTCCATACCAAGTGAATCTTTGCCAATTTCCACCAGCAAAATAACGGTTCACTGCTTGATATTCATTGCCTGCGGCTGCACCTGAATTACGCAAAATTACTGCCGTTCCAACAAAGGCGTCTTGTAAACTATAAGGTGATGGCAACGAGTTTCCTGTCAAATTAGATATTTCGGATTCTATACTTTCCCAAATACCTGGCATTATCTGCCCCGGCCCCATGGCTCCACCCCAACCAGAATAAGATTTTGGTTTTGCAGAAACCGGCGCTTTTTCCGGATCTAATCCTAATTTTTTTACGACTCTCAAAAAAGCATCGCGATGTGCCGGATGCACATCATCGGGATAGCGCCCCGACCCCACGTTATTTCCCAAATTAGATTCTACTTTTAACACTCCCAACAACAACGCAGGACGCACACCGGTAACTTTTCCGGCATATTGCGCCATTTCTAGCGCGTCAGTCAAAGACATACTTATTCCAGCACTGCGCAAAGAAAAGATCTGCCTCTGCACCTCCTGTCTTGCGTCTTCTGCTTCAGCAATAAGCCCAGTGATCTTTTTTTGCTGAGCAACAGTCATGGACAACACTTCCTTTTTTTTAACCTCTTCTCCCTGCAAAGATCTTTTCTGTGCGCCCTGCATTTCCTGTAACTGCGCCAGTTCGTCCTGTTTTTTTTGCAAATCTTCCTTTTGTGTTTCTAAAACTTTCTTTGCGTCTTCTGTGACATACATTGTGCTCATCATGCGTTTTTCCAAAGAACGATAGGCGCCTGCCGCCTGAAGATAATCACTAAAAGAACCTTTTCCAAACACAGATTGCCACAATGGTTTTGTTTCATAAACACTCATTTCTCGTAAAATATCCTGCAGTTCACTTTTCAATTTTTCTATTTGTTTTTCTGCGTTTTGTGTCTGTTTTAGATTCTCTTCAAGTCCTACATTAGTCAAATCAATCGAAACGACTGTCTTTTCTAGTTCCAATCGCGTAGCCAAAATATTATCATTAATTATTTCAATAGTTCTGTTTAAACTGTTTTTTTCTTGTTCTTTCTTTGCACGTGCGGCATTAAGCGTCTGAATTTTTTCCTGTATGGTTTTTAATTCTTCTTCTTTCTCTGAAATTTGAACTGTATTGTCGACAGTATTGTCTTGTGCCGATATTTTTTGCGATCCAAAGACCATTGCCACGATAAGCAACGACAACGCAACTCTGCAATAATTTTTTCTTTCTTGATTTTTATTGGGCATCAACCTTATCTTAGCCCAATCATCTTAGCAAAGTCACTCCACGAGGAATCCTGCTGATCACGATTGAGAAATTCAGCTGGCCGCATAATACGAAGATCGCCATAAGGATCTAAGTCTAACAAATGACGATCTTCAGAAATAAGCACGTCTGCAGACGCTGCTAGAGCCGTGGCAATAACTTTGTCGTCCTCGGGATCATCTTGAACAATCCGCTGCACATTATTTACATACACTTCTTCAGCAATATTAAAAATCCCGTGAATTCTTTGACGATAATTTTCATCAGAAATTTCCCGCCGCAAAATTGTTTCATATTCTTTGCGTAATTGATTGGACACACACAAAATAACTTGTTTTTCAAAGATTTTTGCAACAACCTTCCATGCCGCAGAATGCTCGTCTTTAATCCCATCAATCAAAATATTTGTATCTAATACCACCTTTTCCATATTCTCATGTTAAATTATTTTTCTACGTTTCGACAAGATGAAATAAAATCTGCTACAATTCATAAAATGATTCAAGGAAGTTCGGTAACCATAACAAATCTAAGCGTAGACTACCCTCTACCTTTTAATATATTCAGAAGAAACAAACACAGAGACTTAACTCAAGTGAATCCACATGGTCGTTATCGTGCGTTGCACGATATAAACTTGGTAATTTGTCCCGGTGAAAGAGTTGGCATTGTCGGAATGAATGGAGCTGGTAAAACCACCCTGTTCCGTTCATTGGCTGGAGTTCTTAATCCGGCTGATGGTTCAATAATTATTGATAATGTTGAAGCATCGAGCCCCCGTCGACATCCGGTAGGATATATGGCTGCTTTTCCCCTTCTCTATCGCCAACTAACAGGGTACGAAAATCTGCATTATGTAGCTAATTTATATCACATCAACAACTACGAAGAACGTATTAAAAAAGTAACTGAGCTGGTTGGGCTTACGGATGCCATAGATAAATATGTGGAACAATATTCCACTGGTATGGCCGCTCGCCTGGATTTTGCTCGCATTCTACTTCCTGATCCACCCTTGCTAATTATGGATGAGCCTTTCGGTTCATTTGATTTACATTTTGCCGAAGAGGCAAAAAAAATTGTTCTAAAAAGCCAGGCCACTGTCATTATGGCCACACACAATTTGAATGATATAGAAGAAATGACTGATCGTTTAATTCTATTACACAGAGGACAAGTACTCCGAGACATTAACTTTAATGAACTTTCCGAAGTCGCACCTACTCATGTCGGCAAAAAAACACTATCAACCAGTGAATTTGTGGAAGGACTACTAAGACGCGCAAGTAGGGTCGAAAAGAATTATTGCCAACCACTACACAGAAGACATGATATATCTTGATAATAAAGTCCGCGAAGCACTCGCTATAGCCCGCAAAGAAATCCTAATCGATCTGCGTTTTTCTATCGCCTTTTTATTCCAAAGTATTGTTTCCCCTATCGGGCGTTTGGTTCCTATTCTCACTGTCTATGCAGCGACAGTAGGACGAGATGTAGTTTCACCAATCCCCGGTATCAGCAAAGAAACGTATCTTCCTTTTTTAGCGTTGGGCATTATTTTCAACACAATATGGCGAGAGAGTACAACTGTGTTTATTGAAAAATTCAAACGTGACAAATGGTCACGTACAATAGACCTGTTTTTTATCGCGCCCGTACATATATCTGCAGTTGTGGTCGGTATTGGTCTTTCAGTAATAGTGCAAAATATCCCTACTCTCTTAGCGTTTTTGCTTGTTTTACTAATCGTTTATCCCACAACCCTCTTAGGTTTCTTTATCGCGTTTCTTTCTTTTTTATTGGTTACAATAATTGGATTAAGCATAGGGCTTATTCTCGGTGGCGCCGCTCTTTCCTCAGAAAATACCACGCCATTTCTCACATATATCACTGCAACGTTTACCTTTTTAACTCCCTTCTTTTACCCTGTCGAGATAATAGCCAAACTTCCTTATCCATTCGATTTAATCCTTACGCCACTGATTAAATACAACCCCCTCAACTCAGCCCTCAATTTAGCACGAACGGCCTGGCTTGGATCTGGGCCTGTTTCTCTTTTTGATTTGGTATATGTTCTGTTTACGGCTTTTTTACTCATGTTTATTTCCATTAATCTCTTCCATTTTATCTGGCGCAGGTTTGGACTCCAGATCGGATAAGATTAGTTTTTCTATTTCACTTTCATCGTATCCAAATCGATCGTCTTGTCGATTCGAATTTGCTCTACAAAATACGGAATATGCGAAACAATAATCAAAGCGCCAGCGTATTCGTGCAATGCTTTGGCAATTATCGGTAGATGACGAAAATTAATATGGTTCGTCGGTTCATCTAAAATCAATAATCCTGGTTTTAAAAGTACTAAACGACAAAAAGACAACAATCCTTTTTGACCTTCTGACAAGGAACGAATCTGGCTTGCCAACAATTTTCCATCTAATAAAAATCCTGCTGCCGTGGAACGTAAGATATGTTCATCACGATCTTCCATCACTTCTTCAAGTGAATTGTAGGCAGTTTGATCGTAATTTAAATTGCTGAAATCCTGTTTGTAATAACCAACAATGGCTTCGTCTGCAATAACAATACTTTTATCAGCGCGATCAACTATTTTTTGCAGAAGTGTACTCTTTCCTATCCCATTCGGTCCGACAATGAGCAAGTGCGTAGTCTTACGTACTATCAAATCAATCTCTCTTTCTACAACTTCATTGTTTTTCACTGCCGAAATGCCCGAAAACTGTACTATTTTCCCATCAAACAACGGATCAAACTCTTGATTGGGAATTGTAAAATCACGAATAGTTTTATCTTCTCTGCGCACTTCGACTATATTTTCTTCAGCATTTTCGGCGAATTCACGCATACGTTTCGCAACGCCACGCAATTTTCCGCCCTTATGAGCAAATACTTCCGCCTGTTCACGTTTTTCTTTAATTTGGGTTTGCATCCGTGCATTCTGTAAATTTTCCCTCTCTATACGATTCTTTATATCCTCCATTACATCATTGTAATTGCCTGAATATTGTTCCACTTTCCTTGTGTGAGCATCTAGATACAAAACACCATCACAAAAAGCATTCAAAAACTCGGCGTCGTGGGAAATCACTAGACACGTTTTTTCATACATCATCAAAAAACCAGTTAGGTGATCAATGCCATACTGATCAAGATTATTTGTCGGCTCATCCAAGAGAAGAACATCGGGTTGTTGAATTATCGCATAGGCCAGTTGCAAACGAGCCTGTTGGCCACCAGAAAATTCACCAACCTTTTTATCTAAGGGCAAAGAAAGATGCACGATATCAAAAACATCGTTGATAAGTTTGTCTAGATTATATTTTATATCAAAAAAGGCGGAGGCAAAATATTCACGGATAGTAAGGACAAGTACTGTTTTTGGCATTACTTGGTGAGCAATACCAATGGTTGTACCGGAATCCGTTTTTAATACACGCCCACTGGTTGGTTCAATTTCACCCGTAATAAGCTTGAAAATTGTGCTTTTCCCGGCACCATTTTGACCCATTAAAGCCACGCGACTTCCAGTGCGTAAGGAAAAATTCACTTCCTCCAGCAAGTGTTTGCCGTTTTCATATTCAAAGTCCACATCCGAGAACCTTAGAATGACGTTATTGTCCGACATGGTCAAAAAATTTCACCGGATTATGTTACCCCGAATCAAATAAAAATACCATAGGGACACAGCAGCCCATCAATAATATTCACGATAATGTTGTTCTTTATTGGTTATATCCCAGCGTCTCTTCGCATATTCTTACGTGTTCCATTATTTCGTTTAAAAGACGACAAAAGTTGTATTTTTATTCTCATAAAATCAAAAAATTTACGATACAATACCGAGCTTTGTCTTAATTTGTAAAATATTCCATACATTTCTCCCAAAAATTTAAAAGTCTTTGCAAAAAATATTTTTTTAAAAACAGAACTATTATTATATTCTAAAATCCATTTATCATTAATGTCATTAGATTGTTTAATAAGGTCTGTTTTTATGTTCAAATCATTTGGAACATCAACCCCTAAATATTCTAATGTTTTGACTATATTCCCCCTAAAATCTTTGGTTAAATCTTCATAAACTATTTCTAAGGGTTTTATATTATTATCTTTAAAATATTTTTCCCATCCTTTATTAAAATAGTTTATAATGGAAATATATCTTTCTATTTTAAAAAAGCAAAACTCTGCTTTAAAATCTTTTTCAATACCGCTTTTATTTTTTGTTTCACGAAATATGTGGGTTTGTTTAGCTTTTTCAAGAGATACCGCTTGTTTAATAACATCTCTTCTTGTGATAAAAATGTACTTTAATCCAGTGGGCAATAATTTTGCCAAATCTTTATTACTAAGAACTTGGTGATTTTTGACAGCCAAATTTTCCATATGAATCCAGTGAACCTTAAACCCGCTAACACCATTATCGGTCTCAGAAACATAAAATAATTCTTTAAAAAAATCTTTTAAGTCTCCCCCCGTCTTCCAGTTTTCACTTAATAATGCCGCATTAACATTCTCAAAATTTTTTTTACCAGCTATACCCGTATTTTCAAGTAAATTACACAGAAGACTACTCCCGCTTCTCGGAGAAGAACAAACCATGTAATAAATCTTTTGTTTTTCCATTATATAATTCCCATTAATTTAATCCCTAATTTATTGAATGTTGTTAATTTAGTATACCCAAGGATTGGAATTTTGAAAAATATCGTCACTTCACCTTTTATGTTAAAGTATATTTATGGAATCGCATTCTATCATTGTATCTAATTTGACTAAGAAATTTTCTTTCTCCTCAAAGAATCGTTCTTCTGGTTGGGTAAAAAATCTTTTTAACCCAGAAACAAAAGAAATTGTAGCCGTTAACGATATTTCATTTTCAGTTAAACATGGCGAGCGAATAGCATTTATAGGACCCAATGGTGCCGGCAAATCTACAACCATAAAAATGCTCACCGGCATTCTTTTCCCGACATCTGGAAATATCAATATTCTTGGCTTTGATCCAACAAAAGACCGAAAGAAACTAGCGTATCAAATTGGCACAGTTTTTGGCCAACGTTCCCAGCTTCTACCCAATCTTCCCATCACAGACTCACTGGAATTTTTCGGCGTAATGTATGACTTACCCAAAAAAGAAATTGAAAAAAGAATCGAAGAACTTGTAAAATTGTTTGATTTGGAATCTTTTATTACCCAACCCGTCCGAAAATTATCACTCGGTCAACGCATGCGAGCAGAAGTCGCCGTGTCGCTTATCCATAAACCTAAAATCATTCTTCTAGACGAGCCAACAATCGGCCTTGATGTTGTGGCAAAAAAATCGCTTCGAGATTTATTGCTTAAAATTAACGAAGAAGAAAAAACAACAATCTTTTTAACATCGCATGATGTCGGCGACATAGAATCACTCTGCGACAGAACAATTGTTATCAATAATGGAATAGTTATAAAAGATTTACCAACACAAGAACTGGCAAAAACTTTTGTCCTCGAAAAATACATTGACCTTACGGCCAAAGCTCGCTTCAGCGAATTTCCCAAACTGCCGGACGGTATACGTTATTCATCAAAAGACAGCGAAACAATTACCGTAATTGTTGATCTCAACAAAATCAGCGTACAGGAATCGTTAAAAAAACTCCTTGATTTATTTGAAGTAGAAGATGTTGATGTATATAACACCGATCTCGAAACAGTCATCAGAAACATCTATGAAAGAAATTAGACTGGCTGGCCAAATAGTCAAAACTCTTACAAAAGATCGCATCCAATATCCCGGCAGACTTCTCGTCGACACGTTTGGAATTATCGCGCGGTGCGGTGTACTCCTCATTTTGTATTCGTTCGTTTTTAAGTTAAATAGTGGAATTATCAACGGAACAACATTTCTTTTCGCGGCGTGGAGTATCTTTTTTTATTTTGCTTTTTCTGTATCGCGACTACGTGATATTCCCTTAAAAATTATGCAAGACGTGCAAACGGGAAACGTGGAAGTGCTTTTCAGCAAACCGATATCGTATCTTTCGTATCGTATGTGGTGGAGCGTGGGTTCCGGCTTATATTCTTTTGTGGTCATTTCAATTTTGGGATTTTTTGTTCTTGCGTTTACCATCGGCCTTCCGCCAACAATGACTACGAGTATTTTTGTTCCAACACTGATTTTGGCTATTTTGTTTGGATCAATCCTTACATTATTTCTATACTCCGTCGTTGGCCTTATGGCGTTTTGGATAGAAGATATAACACCGATATTTTGGATGGTAGATAAGGCCGTGATGATTCTTGGGGGATCATACCTACCGGTAGCCCTCTTTCCCCCTCTTATGTTCAAACTTGCCCTATACAGTCCATTTGGCGCCTCCCAATTCATCACACATACAGTTTATGAAACGTGGCAAACAAATTGGTATCAGCTTATCGGCATACAATTAATTTGGATAATCTTACTGGTTGCAATCGTGTATTTTATGTTTGAAAGAGCAAAGAAGAAAGTTTCCGTTAACGGAGGATAAATGATAAAAAAAGAATTACATTTTGCTTTATACGCAACAAAAAAGAATCTGCAAAATAGCGCAGAATTACGCACTAGCTTTTTGATGAATATCGTCGGTATGGCTATTAACAATACAGCCTTCATAATTCTGTGGCTCTTCTTTGTGAAATCGGTTGGTATTATCGGCGGTTGGACTGCTGCCGACATTATTGGGTTAAATGGCTATACCGCTATTTGTTACGGCATTGTTTTTTCTGCCGGCGGCGGCATTCGAAAATTAGCTGATTATACTGCTTCTGGAGCATTCGATCGCTTTATGCTTTCTCCAAAAAATCTTTTGTTGCGATTGGCCACTGCCTACTTCAGCGTTTCCGCAATCGGAGACATAATTTTTGGTATTGTTTGCCTAACCATCTATGCATTATTAATTCACGCGAATATTATCCAAATTCTGCTGATACTATTACTAGTCATTATTTCTACAATTGTCTTTTTGGCGGCGGTAATAGTTATTTATTCAACAAGTTTTTTCTTTACGGACGCGGACTCGGTAACACGCGGATTTTTTGAATTATTTTTCACTCCTTCCCTCTTTCACGGCGGCGCCTTTCAGGGAGTAATGCGCTTTATTTTCACATTTGCGATTCCGTCGCTTTTAATCGGATCCTTGCCCATAGAGATTATAAAAAATATTTCCTTAGGCAAGCTTTTGATGGTCAGCATTCTTGCCATATTCTGGTTTATTTTTTCTATTAAGTTTTTTAATTGGTCAATCAAAAAGTACGAAAGTTCAAACTTTATGACTTTCGGGAATTAGATTGTCGTCAGCGCGTCTTTGCGAGCGAAGCGAAGCAATCTCCACAGACTGAATAAATTTTTTGAGATTGCTTCGGCATGCTCTGGCAGCCTCGCAAAGACGGACTTCTTTTTACTATTTTCAAAAGAGTGAGCAGTTACGACCCGAGCTGTTGCTTTTTACAAATTAATCCAATAAAGTCTACTTGTTGACTCACGTTGTGTGAGTCTGTTCATTTCCCCACCTCACCTGGAAAAGGAGCCATGTTATGGCACACTTGTCCCCTGGCGCTAACACCGAACCGTGGCACATGGCCCTACTTGAGGCACAGGTGCCATTCATCCACAGCGGCAAGGTTCGCAACACCTATCAATTGGATCGCTGCGTACTTCTGCAGGTCGCAACCGACCGGCTAAGCATTTTCGACTTCGTGTTGCCGGCCACGATCCCGGGCAAAGGAGAAATTCTCACGGCACTGACCATTCACTGGCTGACCACAGTTCTCTTCGAATCGGATCATCACCTGCTGTCATCCGGTTCCAATGTCAGATTCAACCTGCCGTCAGTGGTGTCTAAGAACAGTGACCTACAGAAACGTGCACTGGTCGTCCAAGCTTTGGAAATGGCGCCAGTCGAATGTATCGCCCGAGGTTATCTGACCGGATCAGGATGGAAATCCTACAATAAAGACCATACGGTTTGCGGAGATCACCTCCTACCCGAAGGTCTCTTCGACGGAGCAAGACTGTCAGATCCAATCTTCACGCCTTCCACGAAGGCAGAGGCGGGACACGACGAGAATATCTCATTCGAGCAATTAGTCGCTCTAGTCGGCCACGATGTGGCTGAACGACTCCGCAAACAAAGCCTGGATACATTCAGACGCGGTGCAGAATACGCGCTGGAGCGTGGCATCATCATCGCCGATACAAAGCTGGAATTCAGCATCGACGGCATGCTCGGGGATGAGGTACTCACTCCCGACTCCAGCCGTTTCTGGGACCTGCACGAATGGGAGCAATCCAGTGCCAACAGAAAATCCCCATCTTCGTATGACAAGGAAGTTGTCCGCACATGGGGCAAAACAGTGGATACGCCGTGGGGCAAGGGAATTCAAAACCTCGATCCCATCAACATCGAGCATCTCGCCTTCGTTGATTCACTGCAAGTTCCGCCCGCAGTGATCGAGGAGACATTGATGCGGTATCACCAGATCTTCGTACGGCTCACTGGTCAAACACTGAAAGATTTCCAGCGTGACGTGATGAAAATCGCGGCCTAGTGGTGAAATCCGTCTCGTTTGTTCGTTCAAGTACAGCACTGCTACGGAAGCAGTGCTTTTTCATTTAAAAAATTTATATTACTCTACTTTTTTCCACGAATTTTCTCGGCAGTTTTTGCTAATTCTTCATCTGATACTTCCCTGGAATCGTGTGAAGAAATATAGCCCTGATATTTTTCAAAATAAGTGTCTATATTTGATTTAAATTGCTGCCATTCTTTCATCTTGCCCGTGCCGTGCATTGGAAATAATTTAGCGTGCAAATGATCTACGCCAAAACCCTCAAAGATCATCCCTGTTCTGCCAACATCATCAAATGCTGTATCTATTAGTTTGGCGACTTCTTTTGCGGCAAGGGTTATATCAATAATCACCTTATCGTCATTATCAAAAACATAACTAGAAAAATGTTCTTTTGGTATTACCACGGAAAACCCTTCCGTATTTGGCCAACGCGAAAGAAACGCCATGTGCGTGTCATTCTCCCAGATTACGTGCGCTGGAATCTCTTTCCTTACAATTTTACAAAAGATGCATTCATCCATTTTTTAAATTATTAATTTTTACTTTTTTATTATACAAGACAATGGACGATAAAACACAAATCCCGCGCTTGAGGCGCGGAATCCAGTGTTCATTATTATTGCCTTATTTTTTCTTCGGCTCTTGTCTTTCCGTGATCGATCCGCCGGCTTTTTCTATTTTTTCTTTGGCGGTTTTGGAAATTGGCAAGGAAATTTTAAACGCTTTCGTTACTTCCCCATCACTCAAAATCTTTACCGGATATTCATTCGGCCTGATCAAGCCGCTGTTTTTCAGTGCCTTCATGTCAATCGTTGCCCCGGCCGGAAAAACACGTTCTAAATCTTCTACGTTTATAACTTTCGTTGGGACTTTTTGCTTGCGAGAAATACCACGAACCTTCGGTAAACGCTGGTAGATTGGTGTTTGACCACCTTCAAAACCGGCACGGATACGCGCACCTGCGCGTGATTTTTGGCCTTTTGTGCCACCAGTGCTGGTTTTACCGCGACCGGAAGAAATACCGCGTCCAACGCGCTTTTTTCTCTGTCTCCCTGCTACTCCAAGTTGATTAAGACGCATGGTTTTCTCCTTTCGTTTCGTTATCTTTAGTTTCCGTAACTTTCTTAGATGGCTTTACTTTGCGTTCTTGCATTGCCTCCAAAGCCATCATCGTCGCTCTTACAACATTCAAACGATTATGCGATCCCATCATTTTACTAGACAAGTCACGCAAACCACCCAAAAGCGCTACGGAACGAATTGGCCCACCAGCGATAATACCGGAACCCTGGGGAGCTGGTTTTAAGAAAACGGTCGCTCCGCGATAAGTGCGAGTAATCTCGTGAGGAATTGTGCCACCCTCCAAAATAAAGTGGATAACATTTTTCTTTGCAGCATCTTGTGCTTTACTGATTGCCGCTTGAACGTCTGCCCCTTTGGCAACACCCATACCAACTTGTCCGCGCTTATCGCCAACAATTACTGTGGCACGGAAACGAAACCGGCGTCCGCCTTTTACAACGCGTGTGACACGTCGAAGATCAACCATGCGATGGTCAAACCCATCATCTTGCTGTTTTTGGAAATTTTGAAAAGCCATTTGATCAATATTGAATTAAAATTCTAATCCGCCCTTACGCGCGCCATCGGCAATTGCTTTAACAATTCCGTGGTACAAATAACCGCCTCGGTCGAAAACAACTTTTTTAATGCCGGCCTTTTGTGCCTTTTCCGCAAAAACTTCCCCCAGCGCAAAACCTTGCGCAACTCTGGCTGTTTGCCCTTTTTCCGGCTTTATTTTACCCAATTCTTGATCGCGCGCAGAAATAATAGTTTTTGCCGCAACGTCATCAATCAGTTGTAAAACCAAATGTTTGTTACTGCGAAAAACAGACAAACGCGGACATTGGGCAACACCAATTACTTGACTGCGAATACGCTTGTGGCGTTTGATACGATTCACTTTTCTTGCTATAGATGGGGATTTTAACATAAGAATATATTATTTTATTTACTATCAGTAGCGCCCACAACTTTACCCTCTTTACGGCGCACATATTCGCCAACATAACGAATGCCTTTGCCTTTATATGGCTCCGGTTTGCGAACTCGACGGATAGAAGCGCTTGTTTCACCAACCAAATACTTATCAATACCAGAAACGGTGATAATACCTTTTTCAACAACAAACGCAATTCCTTCCGGCGCTTCAATTTCTACTGGATGAGAATAGCCAACATTTAAAACCAAATTTTTCCCCTTAAGCTCTGCGCGATAACCCACTCCGTGCATTTCCAACTTCTTTTCATATCCTTGTGTGACACCGACGATCAAATTTTGCATCAACGCGCGAGTCATTCCCCACAAAGCGCTAATTCCACCAACTTTTTCCGCGGTTGCCAATGGCTTAACGGAAATTTGATTATTTTCTAATACTGCCGCCATAGTAACGTGCATTGTCATCTTTAATGAACCTTTTGGGCCAGTCACATTAACATCACTGCCGTTGATTGTAACAGTTACACCTTGGGGTACTACGATAGGATTTTTACCAATTCTGCTCATATATTTACCAAACCTTACAAATAACTTCTCCACCAACTTTACGCTTACGCGCCTCTTTGTCGGTCATCAAACCCTGTGAAGTAGACAATACCGCAATACCGATACCAGACAAAACATGTGGAATTTCATTATGGCGAACATACCAACGACGAGACGGCTTACTCACGCGCTTAATTTCATTGATCGCGGGATTGCCAGCTGGATAAAGCAGTGTCATTTCCAAAACTTTTTGCGGACCTTCTTCGGCAACAGTGACAGGCCCAAGCATATTCTCTTTACGCAACACCTCAGCAATTTCGTGCTTAAGATTTGAGTAAGGAACACGCACGAAATCCAATCGCGCCGCTGAAGCGTTTTTTATACTCGTTATCATGTTTGCAATTTGATCCATAGTTTCAAGTTTAATAAATTACCAAGACGCTTTTTTAACTCCGGGAACTTCACCACGACTAGCTAACTCTCTAAAGCAAATGCGGCACAAATCAAAATCCCTCATATAACCACGGCGTCTTCCACAACGAAAACATCTGCGAACCACCCTTGTGGAAAATTTCGGAGTTTTTTTTGCTTTTGCGACTTGCGATGCTTTTGCCATAAAAAATTATAATAGCGTAATAATTAAGATCTTCTTTTTGATTGCTTTTTTGGACCTGCTGTTTTTAATTCTTCCAGCGCGATTTCAGTCAACGGGAATCCAATACTTTCAAACAATACTTTTGCTTCTTCTTTGTTATTTGCTGTTGTAACAAACGTTATCTGCAAACCAAAGATAGTTTCAATTTTCTGCGGATCTACTTCCGGAAACGCTTGTGCTTCACGAATACCAATCGACATATTTCCATTCTGATCGATGCTCTTTGCGTTAATACCACGGAAGTCACGAACACGGGGTAAAACAACATTAATCAGTTTACGAAGAAAATCATCCATTCGCTTACCACGCAAAGTTACCATTAATCCACCAACTTGACCCTCACGAAGCTTAAACCCAGCGATTGATTTACGTGACAAAGTCTGTGCAGGCTTCTGGCCAGTCAAAAGCGTAATACCTTTTTCCACATCTTCCATAAACTTTCCTTCTTTGGCGTGTTTGCCAACACCAGCGGCAACAATAATGTGGTTAATTTTTGGTAAAGACAAAACATTTTTACGACCAAGTTTTTCCTGCAACGCCGGAACAGCGTTTTTCAAGTAATTTTCTTGCGAAGTAATAGTGGATTTTACAGTAATCATTGTTTTAAGCAATTACGGCCGAACATTTTTTACAAATTCTTTCTCTTGTGGAATTTTCACCAACCGTGCGACGAATACCAACACGCGTACCCTTTCCACAAGTCGAACAAACCAACATAGCACGAGAAATCGGCATCTTAGAAGGCACTTCTACAATCTGGCCTTTTTCGCCAGATTTACGCGGACGAATATGTTTCTTCACAATATTAGCTCCTTCAACAACCATACGACCCTCTTTCGGAAACATCACCAACACTTTGCCTTTTTTGCCGCGATCTTTTCCCGCGCGCACTAAAACAGTGTCGCCCTTTTTAATATTCCACTTATGCGGTTGAATTTGTAGTTTCTTTACCATACCTCTGGGGCTAATGAAATAATTTTTTGATAACCTTTGTCACGCACTTCGCGCGCGATTGGGCCGAAAATTCTGGTACCCATCGGATCTTTCGAATCTTTCTGCAAAACGACAGCGGCATTTTCATCAAAACGAACATACGAACCGTCAGATCGAACTCTTTCTTTGCGTTGACGAACCACAACCGCTCTTACAACATCACCTTTCTTTACCATACTGCGTGGCTGAGCCGATTTAACAGAACAGACGATAATATCGCCAATATATGAATAACGACGACCGGTGTTACCAACAACCTTAATACATTGCAGGAGTGTCGCGCCGGAATTATCGGCTACCGACAACATTGTGCGCATTTGTATCATGACTTTTCTCCTTCGCCGTTTTCAGCATTAGCAATACGGCTAATTAAACGGAAATTTTTATGCGCGGACATCGGACGACATTTTTCAATTACAACTTTTTCATTCAATTTCGCCTCACTTTTTTCATCATGCACCAAATACTTTTTAGAACGGCTGTATTGCTTGTGCAATTTCGGGTGCCATACCAATCGTTCGACCAAAACGGTAATGGTCTTTGTCATTTTTCCAGCACCAACCACAACACCACTTAATCTTTGCGGATGCGCTTGTGCGGTCTTTGTATCCTCTAATTTTTCTTCAGAATTTGTCATGGCTATTTTGTAGATGAATGAGGCTTTTTCTCATGTTCTGTGAGAATTGTCAACACACGAGACAACTCGTGGCGAACCACTGAAAGCATTTTTACGTTCTTTTCTTTCCCCTGATACGCCCCGAAGCGCATTTGTTGAATCGCAGCCCGCAATTCTTCCGCTTTTACGCGTAATGCATCAGGTGTCATTTGTCTTAGTTCTTGTACGTTTGCTTTCATAATTTTACAGAGAAGATTCTTTTTTAACTAGCATTGTGTGGATCGGAAACTTGTCAGCCGCAAGTCGCATTGCACGTCTTGATGTTATTTCATCCAAACCATCAATTTCGAGCAATATCTTTCCACGACGCACCACGGCCACAAAATGGTCAACTGCGCCCTTGCCTGATCCCATTGGTACTTCCGCACCCTTTTTTGTAATCGGCTTGTCTGGAAATACTCTGATCCAAACCTTACCAGAACGTTGCATGTAGCGTGTCATGGCACGGCGAGCTGCTTCCAGTTGTCTGGCCGTAATCCAACGACTCTCCATCGCCCGCAAACCATATTGACCGAAAGCCAATGTAGAACCGGCGACAGACACTCCACGCACCGACCCTTTTTGGTGCTTACGGTGTTTAACTTTTTTGGGATTAAGTAAAGGCATAGTTATATTATATTATTCAGCTGCTTTTTCATCGACATAAATCCACACTTTCACGCCGATCGTACCAAAGGTTGTGAAAGCTGTTGCTTCGCCATAGGAAATATTTGCGCGCAAGGTGTGCAGAGGAAGGGTTCCATCGCCCAACCATTCTGTTCTGGCAATATCCGCACCGTTCAAACGACCTTTTAGTTTAACACGAGCACCCTTGGCTCCAGACTGCATAATTCTTCCGACAGACTGCTTAATAATACGGCGAAAAGGCATACGACGTTCAAGTTGATCTGCGATTGATAAAGCAACAGTTCCCGCATCACGATCTGGACGTTTTATTTCTTGCACATTCACGCGAATGTCTTTTTCACTACCCAAGCGCTTACGAAGTTCTTTGCGCATCTCTTCAATACCACTACCACCGCGACCAATTACAACTGCCGGACGCGCAGTTTTAATATTAAACGTAATAGCACGTGTAGTTCTCTCAATCTCAACAAAATGCACCATACCAACACGAAACTTTTCTCTAATGTAAGCACGCAAAACAGTGTCTTCTTTCAACTGTGTACGATATTCCAACGACCGACCGGAAAACCATTTGGAAACCCAGTTTGTGGTGATGCCTAAGCGCAAGCCGCGCGGATTTGCTCGATGACTCATAAGTATAAAATAGGATTAACTTTCGCCCCCGCGACGCTGAAATACCTGTCTGGAGCTCTTCGCTTGACCGGTTTTTTTAACCGCGCCGGATGAATTAGATTTGTCTTCCGCAGTTTTCTCGACTTTCTTCGTAGCAAGATCTTCTGCGGAAAGATCTTCGATCTTGCGAGTTACTATATCAGATTTTTTACCAGAACGTTTTTCCCCCGGTTCTCTTTCGGCCAAAAACAAATCAACATGAGAAGTTTTCTTTTCAATACGATAAGCCGATCCCTTAGCGCGTGGCATAAATCTTTTTAATTTTGCTCCACCGCCCACGCGCACTTCGCGTACAAATAACTTGTCGGCATCGATTTCAAAATTATGTTTCGCATTGGCAACAGCCGAACGTAAAAGTTTTAACAAGTGTGCAGAACTGCGCTGTGGCAAGTATTGCAAAACTGTCGTCGCCTGATCAATAGAAAGACCACATAATTCTTTGGCAACCAAACGCACCTTGCGTGGCGCAATGCGCACAAAACTTAGACGAGCGTGAATATCCATATATTTTATTTCTTATCCTCCGGTTTAACAGCAACCGCGGCAGCGGCCTTTTGAGCTTCTTCTTTGGCCATTTGACCACCATGGCGAACAAACTTACGCGTTGGAGAAAATTCACCCAACTTATGACCAACCATATCTTCAGAGCAAGAGACAGTAATAAAATCTTTTCCATTGTGCACTTGGAAAACAAAACCAACCATTTCAGGAGTAATCGTGCATGCTCTTGACCATGTTTTAATAGGAGTACGATCGCCTGCGCGTTTCGCCTGCACTTTTTTAATTACTCGTTCATCCACGTATGGACCTTTTTTAAGTGATCTTGGCATTACTTTTTCTTTCTCCTTTGAATAATTAATCTATTCGAATATTTTTTGCGATTGCGTGTCTTTACACCAAAAGCGTTCTTGCCCCATGGAGTCTTCGGATGGCGTAAACCAATTGGGTTATGTCCCTCACCGCCACCATGTGGATGATCTACCGGATTCATAGCTTTACCTCGAACACTCGGACGAATACCTAAACGGCGATTTCTACCGGCAGCACCAATACGCTCGTTTCGGTGATCACCATTGCTTACTTTTCCGATAGAAGCCCAACAGTCATCTTGCACCAAACGTACTTCACTTGAAGGCATTTTCAAATGCGCAAAACCACCTTCAACTTCTTGCAAAATTGCCGAGGAACCAGCACTACGAACAATTTGTCCACCACGTCCATGTTTCATTTCAACATTAAAAATTTCACTGCCAATAGGAATATTTCTAAGTGGCATACGACTACCGATAGCCGGCTCTATTTTTTCTCCTGAAGAAATTTTTTGTCCAACCTTGGCACCTTCCCATGCTAAGTGATAGCGTTTTTCACCATCAGCGTAAGCAACCAGCACAATAAAACCTGTGCGAATCGGATCGTATTCCAAAGTTTGCACAATCGCCGGAATATCCAATTTGTCTTGACGAAAATCTATCACACGGTAAACCTGCTTCATTCCACCACCATGATGACGAGTTGTGACACGTCCCAAATTGTTGCGACCGCCGGTTTTACGCATCGGCCCTCGTAAAGATTTCGGAGGACGGACTTTCTTTGAAAGACCGCTATAGTCAACAACGCTCGTTTTGCGACGCGCCGGACTCGTTGGTTTGTAAATCTTAACTGGCATGGAATTAAATAATATTCAGGTTATTTAGTTAAATCAATCGTTTGACCTTCTTTGATAAACACAACTGCTTTTCTGTATCCGGAAATTCTGCCAACAATCGCGCCGCGCATGCGTTTTTTTGGATGAACAGTCACCATATTTACACGTTCAACTATCACTTTGTACTTTTTTTCGACCGCTTTGCGAACATCTTGTTTTGTTGAATAATCCAGTACTCGAAAAGTGTATTTTCCATTTGCGCTCAACATTGAAGCTTTTTCGGTAATTACCGGTCTCAATAAAATATTTGCTTTAACACCTTTATATTGCGCCAAATCATCAACAGAAACTTTAGTAATTTCGTCTTGTTTTTTCGCACGCTTAGACTTCTTCTCTGATTTGTCGAGAACTTTTTCTTCTTTAACAGTTTCTTTTACTGAGTCTTTCTTTTTGAAGGCGGATAGAATGCTCATATAAAGTATATTATTTAGTCGTTACACGTTCTTCTAAAGCTTGCAATCCCGCTTTATCGGTCACAATCATGGAAACACGCAAAAGATCATTAGCTGTAACAGTGGCAGGGTTTTTAACAAAAACATCAGGCAAATTACGTCCAGCCCGAGCAAATGGTGCTCTCGCTTCTTTGGTGCCAGCAACCAAAAATATCGTGGCGCCTTTCAAAGGCAATTTATCAATTGCAGTTTTAAATTCTTTTGTTTTTCCCAAAACCTTTGGCATCTCTGTCAAAACAACCATTTCTTCATCACGAATTTTACCCATCAATACTCCAGCCAGTGCTGTACGGCGCATTGAACTCGGTGTGTGTGTAATGTAGTTGCGACTTGAACGTGGTCCAAAAGTTACACCACCCTTACGCCAAATTGGTGAACGACTAGAACCGGAACGAGCACGACCGGTACCTTTTTGACGCCATGGTTTTATTCCACCACCGCTACGCTCAGAGCGATCTTTTGTGTGGGCACGACCAATGCGCTTATTTGATTCAAAGTTAACATAAACTTGATGCAGTAACTTTGGAGAAACAACTTTGTTGTCCCAAGCTGAAAAAGCGACTTCCGTTGCTACCTTTTTCCCATCGAGACCAAAAATTTGAATATCCATTTTATTTACCCTTCACGCTCAAGAGAGCGTTTTTAGCACCAGGAACTGCGCCCCGAACAACCAAAATATTCGTATTCGGTACAACATCTACAACCATTAAACCTTTTTGCGTTACTGTCTCACCGCCCATGCGGCCAGCCATACGCATCCCCTTAATTACGTGCTGCGGCCATCCTGATCCGATTGATCCAGGTGCACGCAAGCTATGCTTCGATCCGTGAGTTCTTGGTCCACCATTGAAATGATGGCGCTTCACAACACCCTGGAAACCCTTACCTTTTGAGGTTCCGACAACGTCCACGAACTCTCCAACCTTGAAAATATTGACATCCACCACGTCGCCTCTCTTCATATCTGTCTTTTCGTAACGAAATTCCTTAAGTGTACGGAAACGCGGTAAATCCTTTAAATGCCCCAATTCCGCTTTTGTCATATTTTTTTCCTTTTTCTCACCAAAACCGAGCTGAACTTGAGTCCATTTTTCCATTGGACGAACAAACGTTACTTGACAAGGACCGGCCTGAAGCAACGTAACAGCCACGGACGTTCCGTCCGTTTCAAAAATTGTTGTCATTCCGATTTTTTTTGCTAGTATTGCTTTCATAAAAAATTCTCCAATGAAGAGCTCGCGCCTTTTGGGCCGAGACCTTCATTGAAGAACCCGTTCTCACGAGCAGACTCGCCAGTATCTTTTTTAAGACTTGGACGAGATGGCAAACCGATTAATGAGCTATGGGGTTATTTATACATTATGTTTGTTTTCACGTCAATATCTGGAAGGGAGACTAAAGATTCACCTTGCGCAACTTTTTTGCGGCAAGAGAATTAAAGCTAAATATTAGCTACACTTCTCTTGAAGAAAAAAGGGGAGGAGACGAAGCTTTTTGGGCTTGTCTCCTCCCCTGTGGGATCGATTCTCGGACTACGACTGAGTTGCTGGTACCCCTGAAATTGCCGCACGCGCTAGGGAACGATAACGTCCCTGTTGTGAACGGTTCAGCTTGGCCCAGGTCTTACCTTGAAGCTTCGCGATTCCTTCCGTACTTGCCGTGAGATGTTCACGATAAGTAAGAACCGCAACCAACTCTACGAGATCATCCGGATGTTCCGGCCTAAATCCTGGCGAATGGACTTTCACCAGAATTCTTCTGGCCGCGACGAAAATTTGCTGCCGTGACGCCATGTCGTGTCCTCCTTAGACGATGTCATCGACCACGGGAGTTGCCGCTGCCGCTTGAACTGCACTCGTGCCCTTCGAGGCACTGACACGACTCATCACGCGCATCATACGACGGAAACGCTTGCGGCGATCCGTCGGGCTCTCGTTGGGCTTGGCCTTGAAGACCTGAACGTTTTCTCCGTCGATGCCCAACTCGTCGACAGCGTAGACCTCCGGATCTTTCAGGCCGAGATCAGTCTGAAAGTAGAAGAACGAGAAACGCATCTGGGTACGATTGGCGCCCGTGATCATCGTCTTGACAACGGCAGGATCCAGCGGATCGCAATTGTTTCGCCCATCGGTCAAGATGACGACATCAATGTCCGGCGCCGTACCCATCTTGGCCTGCTGATCGGCCCCGAACTTGAGAGCGCGAGCCGTGCCATCAAGGATCGCTTCGTGCAACGCGGTGGACCATCCGGCTCGCGGATTGTAATCGGCCACGGTTAGCTGAGGCAATTTGTCCAGCTCGTGAAAGTACAAGTCATTCCCCGTAGGGTCTTGGCAGACCCAAATAGGAGTGATGTCCGAAGAGAACGATGTGCCACCGATTCGAAGAACGGAGGTGTCGTCCGCACGCGCGGCCTTGAGGGCCGGCACGAACTCACTATTGAAGTCCGTGAGAAGAAGGTCACCGACCGGCTCCATCGACGGCGAGCGATCCAGAACAAACATAACGACCCGAATGCCGCCGCCCATCGCCAGTTCTTCCGGCTTAACATCTTCGCCGCGCACCATTGGCGCAACGATTTGCGAAGCCATGGCACTGACGACACTACTGCCGTTGGGATCACTAAAGAAAGCGGCAATGGCGGGATCAATTTGAACTTTGGTTGTCATAGAACTTCAACTCCTCATGAGACTGAGATCTGGGAAAGTAAACAAGGACACGAAACGTTGACGAACTAAAGCGAATTGACAAACGGCGTATCGC